>ULWX01026469.1_pt1 | contig 16466 bp, 18 predicted proteins | sample 1960851 | NCBI WGS metagenome assembly ULWX01 (sample SAMEA4835826, study PRJEB28245) | human gut metagenome | biome: gut microbiome; material: fecal sample | place: Denmark | collected 2008 | reverse complement strand
CACCTGCCTGTCCGTGAATGAGGAAGTCATCCACGGCATCCCCGGCAGGAAAATAGTCCGGGAGGGGGACATTGTCTCCCTCGATGTGGGAGCCACGCTCGGCGGCTTCGTCGGCGACTGCGCGATGACCATTCCCTGCGGCAAGATAAGCGATGAGGCTCAGCGGCTCATTGATGTGACCCGGCAGAGCTTCTTTGAAGGGCTTAAATTTGCCAAGGAGGGCTACCGTATCTCCGATATAAGCGGCGCGATTCAGGACTATGTGGAGAGCCACGGGTACTCTGTCGTGCGCGAGTATGTGGGTCACGGTGTGGGCCGCCAGATGCACGAGGCGCCTGAGGTGCCGAACTTCAGGGTCGAGCGCCACGAGCACGGGATGGGCCGCAGGCCCGACCCGAGGCTGGTGCGCGGCATGACAATAGCGGTGGAGCCTATGGTCAACATAGGCGGCTATGAGGTCAGGACGCTGGATAACGGCTGGACGGTAGTGACCGCTGACGGTTCACTCTCCGCCCACTATGAGAACACAATTCTCATTACCGACGGCGAGCCTGAGATACTCACAATGGCAGAGGATATTTGACGAGCAATCGTCACAACCGACTTTGGAGGAAATTTACTTTGGCAAAAGACGATGTAATCGAACTCGAGGGCACGGTGGTCGAATCCCTGCCCAACACCATGTTCCAGGTGGATATAGGCAATGGTCATATCATACTGGCGCATATTTCCGGCAAGCTCCGGATGAACTTTATCAGGATACTTCCCGGCGACAAGGTCACGGTGCAGATGTCTCCCTATGACGTCACCCGCGGCAGAATAACCTGGAGAAGCAAGTAGGAGGTACAACAAATGAAAGTAAGACCTTCCGTGAAGCCCATGTGCGAGAAGTGCAAGATCATCAAGCGCAAGGGTAAAGTCATGGTCATCTGCGAGAACCCCAAGCACAAGCAGCGCCAGGGTTAATCAGTAAACGCTCAGCTCGTTTACTATCGCAGCACTAAAGCCGTGAGACAGGGCGAAAGCCTGTCTGAATAAAGCGCCGAAGGCGCAAACATCCCGCATGGAACAGGGACTCCCTCCGGCGGGAATAAGCCCCTGTACCGCAAGTGCGGAAATTTTACCGAAAGGATGAAAGCATAATATGGCACGTATAGCCGGCGTTGACCTGCCCAAAGACAAGAGGATCGAAATCGGTCTTACCTATGTCTACGGTATCGGCAGAACCAGCGCAACCAAGATCCTTGCAATGACCGGTATCAACCCCGATACCAGAGTTAAAGACCTGACCGACGAGGAAGAGGCCAAGCTCCGTGAGTGCATTGACCACAACTTCATCGTCGAAGGCGACCTGCGCCGTCAGACCGCGCTTGACATCAAGCGCCTGACTGAGATCGGCTGCTATCGCGGCCTGCGCCATCGCCGCGGCCTGCCCGTGCGCGGCCAGCGCAGCAAGACCAACGCTCGTACCCGCAAGGGCCCGAAGCGCACCATCGCAAACAAGAAAAAGTAAGGGAGGGATATGAATAATGGCTGCTAACGCTAAGAAGAAAGTCAGAACTCGCAGGAGAGAGCGTAAGAACATTGAAAAGGGTCAGGTTCATATCAGCTCCTCCTTTAACAACACCATGGTCACCATCACCGACACTCAGGGCAATGCCATTTCCTGGGCATCTGCCGGCGGTCTTGGCTTCCGTGGCAGCAAAAAGTCCACCCCCTTCGCCGCTCAGACCGCCGCTGAGACTGCTGCCAAGGCAGCAATGGAGCATGGCCTGAAGACTGTTGAAGTGTTTGTCAAGGGACCCGGTTCCGGCCGTGAGGCTGCTATCCGCGCCCTGCAGACCGCCGGTCTGGAAGTAACGATGATCAAGGATGTCACCCCCATTCCTCACAATGGCTGCCGTCCTCCCAAGCGTCGTCGTGTCTAATTGAAGGAGGAGAACGAATATGGCAAGATATACTGAAGCAGTATGCCGTCAGTGCCGCAGAGAGGGCCAGAAGCTCTTTCTGAAGGGCGACCGCTGCTATACCGACAAGTGCGCCATGAACGGCAGAGCCTTTGCCCCCGGCCAGCATGGTCAGGGCCGCAGCAAGACCTCTGAGTACGGTCAGCAGCTGCGTGAGAAGCAGAAGGCAAAGCGTTTCTACGGCGTTCTGGAGAGCCAGTTCCGTGGTTATTTTGAGATGGCCGAGCGCCGTCCCGGCCAGTCCGGTGAGAACCTGCTCGCTATCCTCGAGTGCAGGCTGGACAATGTTGTCTACCGCCTGGGCTTCGCGATGAGCCGTGCCGAGGCTCGCCAGATGGTCAGCCACGGCCACATCACCGTCAATGGCCGCAAGGTCAACATCCCCAGCTACCAGGTCAAGCCCGGCATGGTCATCTCCCTCAAGGAGAGCAGCCGCGGCATCGAGAAGATCAAGGCCAACATCGAGGCAAACGCTTTCCGTCCCGCCCCGAAGTGGCTCGAGTACGATGCAAACAGCCTGACCGGTAAGGTTGTCGCTGTTCCTGCAAGGGATGATATCGACCTGCCCATCGAGGAGCACCTCATCGTCGAGTTGTACTCCAAGTAATAAAGACACCCTCAAATTGGTAAGCTGAATCACCGCACTGCGCTAACGCGAAGCGCAACACTTAAAAGGAGGGTTATATAACTATATGATCGAAATTAAAAAGCCGCGCATCTCGTGCATCGAAACACCTTCAGACAGCTCATACGGCAAATACATTGTCGAGCCTCTGGAGCGCGGCTATGGCACAACACTTGGTAACTCTCTGCGCAGGGTTCTCCTGTCGTCTCTTCCCGGAACAGCATGCACCAGCATCAAAATCGCCGGTGTGCAGCATGAGTTTTCCACCATCCCCGGTGTTAAAGAAGATGTGACCGAAATAGTGCTCAATGTCAAGAGCATTATTGCCCGCCTCCACAGCGACGGCCCCAAGACCGTCTACATTGACGCGGCGGGCGAGGGCGTTGTCACCGCCGGTGACATCAGGCCCGACGCTGAGGTTGAGATTCTCAACCCCGAGCAGCCTATCGCCACTCTGGGCGCTGACGGAGCGCTGAACATGGAGCTTGTCCTTGACCACGGCCGCGGCTATGTGTCCGCCGACAAGAACAAGAATCCCCAGACGCCTATCGGCACCATCCCGGTCGATTCTATTTACACCCCCGTCCTCAAGGTCAACTACACTGTCGAGAACACCCGTGTGGGCAACCAGACGGACTTTGACAAGCTGACCATCGAGGTTTGGACGGATAAGACCATGACCGCCCGCGATGCACTCTCCCTGGGAGCGAAGATACTCTGCGATCACTTTACGCTCTTTACTGACCTGTCCGATACCATCGGCAGCAACTCCACGGTTGTTGAGAAGGTCGAAAAAGAGCCGGACACCATGCTCAAGATGACCATCGAAGAGCTTGACCTGTCCGTCAGGAGCTTCAACTGCCTCAAGCGCGCAAACATCAACACAGTTGAAGATCTGGTTAGCAAAACTCAGGATGAGATGATCAAGGTTCGCAACCTCGGCCGCAAGTCCCTCGAAGAAGTTGAGCATAAGCTCACTATGATGGGGCTGTCCCTGGCGGACGAGGATAATCAGTAAGCTCTCAATAAGGAGGAAATGCAATTATGCCCGGAACAAGAAAGCTCGGCAAGACTACTGCCCAGCGTATGGCTATGCTCCGCCAGCAGGTGACCGATTTCCTGGACAAGGGTCGCATGGAGACTACCGTGACCCGCGCCAAGGAGATTGCTCCCATGGCCGAGAAAATGATAACTCTCGGTAAGGCAAAGGATCTGGCGGCTTACCGTCAGGCTCTGGCCTTCATCACCCGCGAGGATGTGGCAAAGAAGGTCTTTGATGAGATCGCTCCCAAGTATGCCGACCGCAACGGCGGCTACACCCGCATCACCCGCGTCGGCGTCCGCAGAGGCGACGCTGCCGAGACCGCAGTTATCGAACTGGTCTAAACTAATATAAAAAAGCCTTGAGAGCAAAGCTCTCAAGGCTTTTTTATGCTTATTAGGGAGGGCAACGCCCGCTTTTATTTTCCAAACATTGTGGGGTCAAGGTGGAAGGAGATATCACCCTCGGCGCGGGTGACAAAGTTACGGGTGCGGAATTTCCACTTGCCGTCCTCTTTTACAAAGGTGTCAAACTTCCGGTCTATCCAGATTATCTGGGGCTTGAACTTGCGGGTTATGCCCTGAACGACGACCGTGTAGGACTTGGCCGAGGCCGTCAGCCCATCCTCCGCCACCTCAATAATGGGATCAATGCACATGTGCGCAGTCTTGGGCGTCCCGTCCTTATAGCGCTTGACAGGGCGGATGGAGCCCATGTAGCCCTCGGGGTCGCGGCTGTAAGTGAGCTTGCCGCCATAGGAGATGTCCGCGTCCTTCAAAAGCTCGCAAACGCCGTCAAAATCGCCGGAGTCAATGAGCCAGCAGTAAGTGTATAAGAGCTTTTGAATCTCGTAAATGTCCTCCATAGCCATAAAAACAACCTCCAATATGAAATACCCAAATGAAGTCCGGCGCAGCGGGCCGAATCCCGCACAACGCTTTAAGTATATAAGAGAGCGAAAAGATTGTCAACTATGTAACACCATTTTCTGCGAAACGCACTATTTCGACGTTTTGGATTCGTATATTTTGCGAATTGCAAAAAAGCCGCCAGAATGCTATATTATAACCACAGAAAGGGTGATACCCGATGTACAGATAGATGAGCCGCTGAGTGTGTGACAGCGGCAGCGAGACTAAGAAAGAGAGGTAACCAGGATGTTAGATACTAAGAATTCAGAGAAATGACCCTTGACTGTTGCAGATGATAGCGCGATGGTCAAGGGTCATTTCTTTTTATATGGATGTTAAGCAGACGGGAGTCGAACCCATGCCGCCCGTCGGCGGCTAATTTAGCCGCTTTTTCCTCTTTTCATCTTGACGGGCGTCAGCCCGTCTGCGTCCCAAAAAGAAAAAATCAATCAAAATTATCTCGCCGACGGGTGCGAAGCAGTTTTAACAGAGCAAATTTTTTCCAAGACGAGGCAAGGGTCGCGGGGAATATCCGTTGATATTGCCTGTTCGCTCTCCTACCGAATGAAAGCCCAGCGCAGCGGGTTTCATTCGGAGAAGGAAGAACAAGTAAATTAAGTGCAGTTTTCGCTGCTTTTCCCGTCCTCCACAGAGCCCAGCGAAGCGGGTCTGCGGTGGAGAAGGAAAAAGGAAGGAACGCAACGCAGTTTTCGCCACACTTGGCGGAAACGGAGTGAAGCGAGTTTCTTTTGACGCAGCGGAAACGGAACGATGTTTACTTGTTCTGACGCAACGATGTATTGGGGGAAATTGGCCTGTTAAAACCGGTATTGGTTCGACTCCCGTCTGCTTACGCTGAACCACCCGGAAAGACCGGTGTGAGTTCGGCTTTTTTGTTATAAAAAACTGGCCCCCGGATAATTCCGGGGGCCAGTCAGCTTGTCAAAAAAGTCCTACAAGGACTTTTTTGACCGCTTCAACCGCCGAGCGTTTTGAACTAATTCAAAACGCTGCTTCGCCAGAAAAGCCCGTAAATACGGTCTTTTCTGCGGCGGGTTATTGTACACGAGGTGGGCCTGTCTCGCTGAGGCTCGGTCACGGCGCGGCTCTGATATGCCACCGGCATATCATTCACTACCGCGCCGCCGCTTCGCTACCCCTCGAGCACCCCCGCTGCTTCTTTATCTTCACTTTTTTGCATAGGTTTTTTGACAGACTGCACTGGCCCCCGGAATTATCCGGGGGCCAGTGCAGTCTGTATGCGTTTTAGCGGGATTTGATGTAGGGCTTGCCGTTTGCGGAGGGGACGCGGGATTTGCCCACGAACAGCACCAGCACTATAACCGTGACCACATAGGGGATCATGGAGATAAGGTGCATATTCACGCCGGAGGAACCGCCCAGCACCACCTTAAGGCCGGAGCAGAGACCAAACAGCAGGCAGCCCAGCAGCGCGCCCTGAGGACGGAACTTGCCGAAGATGACCGCCGCGATGGCGATAAAGCCCTGGCCCACAATGGATATGGGACGGAATTGGTTGGAGATTGCCATGGTGACGCAGCCGCCGCCCAGACCGGACAGGAAGCCGGAAATGCACACGCACCAAAAGCGCATGGCGATGACGTTAATGCCCAGCGTCTCGCAGGCCTGAGGATGCTCGCCGCAGGCGCGCAGGCGCAGACCGAAGCGGGTTTTGTAGAAGATGAACCACACAACGATAACCAGAATGAACACCAGGTATGTGGAGGCCGGGGCAGCAAAAACGTTGTCCATGAAGCGTCCAAACACGGTTTCCGTGTCAAATACTCCCCTGAAAAGGGTGGGAATCTTTTGCTCAGGGGTAAGGGGGGCAGTGTCCGTGGAGTTAAAGATCACACGGGCAATCATGATAACGATACCAGGTCCGAGCATGTTTATAGCCGTACCGGCGATGGTCTGATCGGCGCCCAGGTGCACGGTGGCAAAGCCGTGGATAGCGCCAAAGAGCATACCCGCAAGGCCCGCGCAGATAAAGCCCAGCCAGGGATTACCGGTAAAGTAGGCAACCACAGTGCCGGTGAAAGCGCCGGCTGTCATCATACCCTCGATACCGATGTTGACAACACCGGAGACCTCAGAAAAGCAAGAGCCCAGGGCAGCGTACAGTAGGGGCGGAGTAAAGACGAGGGTGGCATAAAGGATTATGCCAAATTCATTGATAAAAGCAGTCATTTATCTTCACCCTCCTTTGCAGCGCCTGTTTCAGCCGGAACTTTATTTGGGATTTTCTTTTCCTTTTTCTTGAAAATATGTATACGCTCAAATATAACGGAGATCGCGATAAACAGAACCACCGTGCCCACAATGACGTTGACAAGCTGTGTGGGCGCGCCTACAAGGTTCAGCTTGCTGCCGCCGAAGATAAGCGCGCCGTAGAACAGGCCCGCGATAAACACGCCGAAGGGGTTGGAGCAGCCCATCAACGCCACAACGATGCCCGCAAAGCCGAAGCCCTCCTGACTGGAGAAGATGCTTATGCGGCTGCCCATACCCATGAGCTGAAGCGCACCGCCGAGCCCGGCCAGAGCGCCGGAGATGGCAAGCGCCGTCAGGATGGAGCGGTTGACATTTATGCCGCCGTATTCAGCGGCAAACTTGTTGTAGCCCACGGCCTTGAGCCGGTAGCCAAGTGTAGTTTTGTCGATAATAAACCAGATAACGACCGTCAGCACAATGGCGACTATGATACCCCAGTTTGCGGTGGGGCAGAGGCCCATCTGCGAGATGAAGTCCTTGGAGAGCAGGGTGCTGGCGTTATCGGAGATGTTTCTCGTGGCCTCGGCGGTGCCCTCGTTATGAATGGCGGGGATACCGGCGATGAAGTTTGAAAGGTAGAAGGCTATCCAGTTGAACATTATCATGGAGAGAACTTCATTGATGCCGCGGGATATCTTCAAAAATGCCACGATGATAGCCCAGATCGCGCCCACAAGAGCGGCGGCTATGAAGCACAGGGGAATGAGTACGAACTTCGGCAGGTCGCCCAGCAGGATGCCCACAACGGCGGCGGCCATGGAGCCCATGACAAACTGACCCTCAGCGCCGATGTTGAAAACGCCGGTCTTAAATGAAAAGGCCACGGAAAGACCTGTCATAATATAGGGTATCGAGTAGACCACAACATAGGAAAAGCCCTTCATGCCCGTGACGCTCGAGAGCAGGCGGCCATAAGCATCGCCCACGGACAGACCCATTATCGCAAGGAAAAACGCGCCAACTACGAAGCCGAGAATGATGGACAGCAGGATATAGGGCACGCGGCTTTCGGTTATGCTGGCCCAGATGCTCTTTTTATTTTCCATTCTTATCGCCTCCTGCCATCATCAGACCAAGCTCATTCTCATTGGCCTCAGCACCGGGTATGGAGCTGACGATCTTACCGTCGAATATAACGTCGATTATATCGGACAGGCTCATGATCTCGTCCAGCTCAAAGGACACAAGCAGCACGGCCTTGCCCTTGTTGCGCTGCTCCACAATGTATTTGTGGACATATTCGATAGCGCCGACATCCAGACCGCGCGTGGGGTTGACGGCAATGAGCAGGTCCTTGTTGTTTTGCACCTCGCGGGCAATGATGACCTTCTGCTGGTTGCCGCCGGAGAGAGTGCCCGCCGGGCGCTTCTCACTGTTCTGGGGGCGGATATCGAAGTCCTCAATGGACGTTGTGGCATGGGAGAATATTGCGTCGCGCTTAAAGACGTGCTTGCGGGAGAAGGGCTCCTGTTCATAGTTTTGCAGGATGAGGTTATCCTCAATGGCAAACTCGGAGACAAGCCCGTGCTTCTGGCGGTCAGCGGGGATGCTGGAAACCCCGTGGTCAAAACCGAAGCGGGGGGATTTGTTGAAAACATCCACGCCGTTTACAAGCACCTGCCCGGAGGTACCCTGCCGAAGACCGGTGATGACCTCGACAAGCTCGGTCTGGCCGTTGCCGTCGATACCGGCGATACCGACTATCTCGCCCCGGCGCACCTGAAGGTTAAGACCCTTGACTATCTCAATGCCGCGGTAATCATTGCAGTGCAGGTCCTTGACGTCGAGCAGCACCTCGCCCGGCTCCATGGGGGGCTTATCCACGTTAAAGGTGACGTTGCGGCCCACCATCATGCTGGCAAGCTGGTTTTCGTCCACCTTGTCCACATCCACAGTGTCAATGTACTTGCCCTGGCGAATAATGGTGCAAAAGTCGGCAGATTCCTTAATCTCTTTGAGCTTATGGGTGATGAGAATGATGCTCTTGCCGTCTCTGGTAAGGTTGTGCATGATGTCAATAAGCTCCAGAATCTCCTGAGGGGTCAAGGAGGAGGTGGGCTCATCAAGAATCAGAATGTCAGCGCCGCGGTAGAGCGCCTTGAGGATCTCCACGCGCTGCTGCATGCTGACGGAAATATCCTCGATCTTCGCGTCCGGGTCAATGGCGAGGCCATAGCGCGCGGAAAGCTCCGCGACGTTTGCGCGCGCCGTCGCCATGTCGAGCTTTACGCCCTTTCTCGGCTCGGTGCCGAGGACTATGTTCTCTGTCACGGTAAAGGGCTGCACCAGCATGAAGTGCTGGTGGACCATGCCGATACCGGCGTCTATCGCGTCACGGGGAGAATTCATCTCTATTGGCTTGCCGTTGACGATTATCTGGCCGGAGGTGGGCTTGAGCAGGCCATAGAGCTGGTTCATCAGCGTGGACTTGCCCGCGCCGTTTTCACCCAGTATCGCGTGAATCTCACCCTTGTGGACGGTGAGATTGATGCCGTCATTGGCGGTGAAATTGCCGAATTTCTTGACAATGTCCCGCATTTCAATGACGGGGGTGTTCATGTCCACAAATTGTTTTGACAAATTATCTGCCCCCTAATATAAATTCAACACGAGCAGACAGGCGGAGCTGCCGCCTGTCTGCTCCGGAAAATCAGTCTTCGATGAGCTTGAAGAAGGCCTCGACCTCGGCAGCATGCCTGCCGCGGCAGAGAATATGATGGTTGTTGATGGGCTTGGTGAGGAAATAGCTGAAATCATCCAGCTTCAGGGTGACCTGAGTGCGGCAGAGCTGATCGCTGAAGGGGAAGGCGGAGTAAGTGCCCTCCTGAGCGTGATAGCGGGAGAGGTCGCCCTCGCACTTGAAGATGGTGCAGTCACCCTCGCCGAAGGTGCCCTGAACGGCGACGCCGATGCCGGACTCAAAATGAGTGTTCAGGCAGAAGCTGTCGAGCATCTCAACGGGAATGGTGCAGTGGGCAAAGATAGCGGTGCCGTCATTGGTGTTGAAGCGGTTGGCGTTGCACATGAAGAGGGGCTCGTCGGTGATGGCGCCAAGGATGACCATGCTCAGCAGACCAGGGACATCACCCTCGCAGCCGGCAGGAATGCCCATGGAGTTGAGGATGGACAAGGCCACGCAGCCGGTGGTCTTGACGGTGTCAAGCAGATCAAAGCAGCGCAGCGTAACGCCGCAGAGGTTATACTTCTTGACCAGACGATCCATCGCGCCGTAGATCCACAGAGCCTTATTGAGCTCCTCCTTATCCCAATCCTTGCTCTCAAAGAGCTTGGTGTGCTCATTGACGGGGTACTCCTTCTTCTCGTACTCCTCAAGCAGCTCAGCAATGGTGATGTGCTCAAAGCCGAGACCAAGCTTGTCCATCATGACCTTCTCGCTGTAGTTGGAGGCGATGAGCCAATCGGAGGACTCACCGATGCAGCCAATCTTCTTGCCCTTGAGGTGGGCCAGGGCGCGGTGGGCGTGGATAAGGGCGCGCAGCTTTTCAGCAAGCTGCTGAATATCGCCGTGGAGGATCTCGCCGCTGCCGCCGTGCTTGTTCAGGAAGCTGAGAATCTCCATAGAGGCGGCCAGAGAATTGGTCTCGCCGCTGGTGAGGATATAGCAGTGGCGGTGCTTGATCTGCTCAAAAATCTCAAGGAAATAGCCCTCGCTGCCGCCGGAGGCAACATACAGCAGAGCAAAATCCTCACTGAGGTAACGGTCCAGAGAAACCTTCTCCAGCTTCTCGCCCAGCGCCGCGGACACCGACGCGATGTACTTGTCCATCTGCTCGTCAGAGGTCTGAGACAGAGGGCTTCTGATCTGGTAATAAACTGCCATTTTGGTACAATCTCCTTTGTCTTATCGTTTACTCGCAGCGCACATCCGCGCTGCGCTCAAAAATTCAATCTATTTTAACACAAAATCCTTTTTTACGCCATATTTTTTACGGATTTTTTGAGTAAAAATGCAAAAAATTACGCTGACATAAAATGGAAAAAGCGCCCGGGAAAGGGGCGCTTTTTGAATAAAAAAGGTGCTGCCTTTACAGGCAGCACCTGAGATTAATTTGCTTTCAGAAATCAGTTTGCAAGGGTGTATGCGGGGCACTCCTCAAGGGTAGTAGGAACAGTCTTGGTGCCGGCAATGATGTCAGCCTTGGCCTGCTCAACAACCTCAAGAACCTCAGCGGGGATGTGGTCGCGGGTGGGAGCCAGGTCAACGCCACCGTTGGACAGGTCATACATGTGGACACCGGCGGTGAAGCTGCCCTCGGCAACAGCCTTGGACAGATCCTGAACAGCGACGTCAACGCGCTTCATAGCGGAGGAGAGAACGTGGTCAGGAGCAAGGAAGGCCTGGTCGTAGTCAACACCGATAGCCCAAATGCCAGCCTCGTCGCAGGCGTTGATAACACCGATACCGGTGCCGCCGGCGGCATGGTAGATAACATCAGCGCCCTTAGTGATCATGTCCTTGGCGGCGGTGGAGCCAAGAGCACTGTCGCCGAAGCTGCCAGCGCAGTTGTACTGCAGAACCTCAGCGTCGGAGCAAGCGTCCAGAACACCGGAGATGAAGCCGATACCAAAGAGGTTCATACTCTCAGAGACAGCGCCCTGAACATAACCGACGGTCTTGCTCTCGGTCATGGAACCGGCAACCAAACCCACCAGGTAGGAGCACTGCTCCTGAGCGAACATCAGGCAGGCAACGTTGGGCAGATCGATGGAAGCATCGTCGACGATGGCGAAGAGCTGGTCGGGGTTGGCCTCGGCGGCCTCCTGAGTGGCACCGGCGAGCATAAAGCCAACACTGACAATCAGGTCGTAACCCTCATCGATGAAGATGTTGAGGTTGGTCTGGTAATCAGCGTCAGTCTTGCTCTCAAGGTAGTTAACCTCAAAAGTGTCAGGATTCTCTGCGGCAAGAGCCTCAAGACCTTCCCAGGCGCCCTGGTTGAAGGATCTGTCGTTCACGCCGCCCACGTCGGTAACCATACCAACACGGATCTTGGCGGGAGCCTCAGCGGGAGCATCGGCAGGGGCATCAGCCGGAGCCTGAGACTCAGCGGGAGCCTCAGCAGGCTTAGAGCCGCAGGCGCAGAGGGCGAATACCATGCAAAGAGCCAGAACAAGTGCAAGAATCTTTTTCATGTTTTTTCCTCCATTAAATTTTTCATTAGGTACACTTACGCGTACCGATGGAATTATAACATGTCCACTATGACTAAATCAAGAACAATGTCGAAACATTTTTTACGAAAGTCGTGAATCTTGGGGCTTTATTTATGTGTATAGCAAACAAGGGCGTCAGAAGAAGCAGACTCCATTACGCTTCCGCTGCTCGCGAAAGCTCCATATCCGTCAGCTTCTTCTTCCTCTCAAAATTGAAGCAGGCTTCAATTTTGCAGGGGCTGCGGCGGGGGAGGCAAGAATGGTGAGGTGTGGGATTCAAAAAGGCAGGCACCCTAACGGATGCCTGCCTCAATGTGTAATAAAGCCTCGCAGAGTTCGCCGCTTTCAAACGACTTAGTTCATCTTCACAGCGGTGTCGAGCGCTATCTCTATCATCTGGGCAAAAGAGGTCTGGCGCTTGTCGGCGTCCAGTGCCTCGGGGCGGTAGATATGGTCGGATATGGTGCAGATGCAGAGAGCACGCTTCCCGGCGTAGGCGGCGTTGGCATAGAGCCCGGCGGCCTCCATCTCGATTGCAAGCACGCCCATGCGCTTCCACTGGTCGTTCTTGCCGCAGCCCTCGGCGGCATAGAAATTATCGGCGGAGAGGAGATTGCCGACCTTCATGTCAACCCCGTGCTCCTTTGCGGCCTCAACGGCGCGGGAGAGCAGGGTGTAGTCTGCGATGGGGGCGAAGCTGCCGCCCAGGCCGAACTGATTGACATAGTTGGAGTTGGTGCAGGCGCCCTGCCCGGCGACAACGTCCATCAGCTGCAAATCGTCCTGCAGGCCGCCGGCGGAGCCGACGCGGATAATGTTCTCCACACCGTAAAAATTGAAAAGCTCCCAGCTATAAATGCCGATAGAGGGGATGCCCATGCCGGAGGCCATCACCGAGACGGGCACGCCCTTCCATGTGCCGGTATAGCCCTGCACACCGCGGACGTTGTTGACAAGCACGGGATCGGTGAGGAAGCTTTCAGCGATGTACTTTGCGCGCAGCGGGTCGCCGGGCATGAGCACGGTTTTGGCAAAGGCGCCAAGAGGGGCGTTTATATGAGGGGTAGGAACAGACATATTTATACCTCCTAAACGGTTTTTTCCAATTATATTGTAGAAAAGCTGAAAAGTCAAATTGAAATGGTCGAATAAATATGATATAACTATTATTTAGAATAAATAAACAAAAGTAAGTGATGAATAAATCGCCCTTGGCGGTTTGTTCAGCGCTTGCTTAAACAAAAGAGGTGCGGGATATGAACGATATAATGATAATCGGCATCGCCGGGGGCACCGGCAGCGGCAAGACCACCATCACCAAAAAGCTCATGAACCAGTTTGGGGACGATGTCTCCGTCATCTACCATGACAACTTTTACAAGGCGCACCATGACATGCCCTATGAGGAGCGCTGCCGCCTCAACTATGACCACCCCAGCGCTTTTGACACGGATCTGCTTATCGAGGCGCTCAAGGAGCTGCGCCGCGGAAACTCCGTCACCTGCCCGGTCTATGATTACTCTATCCATGACCGCACCGACAAGATCATCACGGTGCACCCCGCGCCTGTGGTCGTGGTGGAGGGCATCCTGATTTTTGAAAACCCTCAGCTCTGCGAGCAGATGGACGTGAAGATTTTCGTGGACACCGACGCCGACGTGCGCATTCTGCGCCGCATCGTCCGCGATGTGCGCGACCGCGGCCGCAGCCTCGAGAGCGTTATCAACCAGTATCTCACCACCGTAAAGCCCATGCACGAGGAGTTCGTAGAGCCCAGCAAGCGCAGAGCGGATATAATTGTCCCCGAGGGTGGGCATAATCGTGTTGCGATGGACATGCTCATGCACCGGGTGCGCTCGCACCTCGAAAACAGCGCGATGATACGGGAGTGAAGGAATGGCAAAGCTGTATTTCAAGTACGGGGCGATGGGCTCTTCAAAGTCTGCCCAGGCCCTGATAACGAAGTTTAATTATGAGGAGCTGGGCATGCGCGTCTGGCTCATAAAGCCGAGCGTCGACACCAGAGACGGGGCGGACATTATCCGCAGCCGCATCGGCCTTGAGAGCGTGGCGCAGGTGATAACGCCGGAGCAGAGCATCACTGCCGAGTACGAAAAAGCCGGCAAGCACGATGTCATTATCGCGGATGAGGCCCAGTTTTTCACGAGCGAGCATATAGACCAGCTGCGCGATCTGGTGGATGATGAGGATCTGCCGGTGCTCTGCTTCGGACTGAGAACGGATTTTCTCACGCACTTTTTCCCCGGTGCGCAGCGGCTCATGGAGCTGGCGGACTCGATAACCGAGATAAAAACCGTCTGCGCCTGCGGCAGGAAAGCCACGGTCAACGCCCGCATTGACGCTGACGGCCGCATAGTCACCGAGGGCAGCCAGGTGTTTCTTGGCGGCAACGACAGCTATATCGCCATGTGCCACAAGTGCTGGAAGCAGCGCATCCGCCAGCAGGAGCGGGAGCGGACATGAGGCGGATAGAATATGAAAATTGGCCCCGGCGGGAGCTCTTTGAGTTCTTTTCCGCTCTGTCCCAGCCGTTTTACAGCGTGACCTTCCGTGTGGACGTCACGCGGCTGTATGACTATGTGAAGCCGCGGGGCCTGTCGTTTTACTATGCGCTTGTCTGGCTCTGCACCAGGGCCATAAACAGCGTTGAGGCCTTCCGCGTCGCCATCGAGGGCGGTGAGCCAGTGCTCCTGGATAAGCGGGCGCCGAGCTTTACCGACATGAAACCAGGCGCGGAGAGCTTTCATATTGTGACCATGCCCGCCGAAATGGGAACGCTTGAGGAGTTTTGCCGCGCTGCCGCCGCAAAAAGCCGCAGTCAGCAGAGCTTTATTGACCCCGCCGCTGAGAGCGGAGAGCTTATCTATTTCTCCTGCCTGCCGTGGGTGGATATAACGGCGCTGACAAACGAGCGGGATTTTGATAAGGATGACAGCATCCCCCGCGTCGCCTGGGGCAGGTATGTGGAGGAAAACGGGAGAAAGACTCTCGGCCTGTCGCTTGAGGTGAGCCACCGGCTCATTGACGGGCTGCACATTGGCCGCTTCGCTCAGGAGCTTGAGCGGCTGATAAGTGAATTGAACTGAAAAAACCGCACCCAAGGGTGCGGTTTTTTGCGGCTTACACAGGCTCCGGCGGCGTTTCTGCGGCGGAGCGCCGGGAGTTTTTGAGGGATACATACAGCATTACGGGCACCAATGCCCGCGCGGCGTATTCCAGTATGTCCAGAATTATCAGGTGTTTGATTTCAAACCAGAGCATTGCAATCATGAAGAAAACAAAGGACAGGCAGGAGGCGACGATAGCTCCGGTATAAAGCGCAGCGGCAGGCCGCCGCACAAACGACAGGACAAGGAACAGAAAATACGCCCCATGGCATAGCCACATAAAGAAAACAAAAATCTCGCATACGGAATAGTAACTGTTATAATCTATGCCGCACTCGAGGGCAACGCGGAAAGCCCAGTATAGGCTCACGCCCATCTGGGAGAGCGCGTGGATAAAGCAGCCCAGACAGCCCACCGCTGACAGCGCCGGCTTTGAAACAAAAAACGACAGCGCGATAAGCAGGCACGAGATGACAAGAATAAGCTGCATAATCCCGTCAAAGGAAAAAAGCTCATATGAACCCGCGGACAAATCCCTGCCGAGCACTATGGCGCGCATCGCTGTCACAAAGGCAAAGCAGAGGCCCGCGATTGTAAAGTATTTTCTTCTGTTTTCCACACAAAAGCGCCTCCCGCGCAATTATCAGGGATCCGTGTGCTCGGGGACGAATACCGCGTCCGGGTCGTAGAGCAGCAGAAACTCCTCAAAGCAAAGGTCGTTTTCCATTATGTAAGCGGCGGCCTCAGTGCCGACATAACGAAAATGGGCCGGGCTGTTGCAGGCCGTGCCGTAATATTCCTCCTTGCCCTCGGGGTAGCGCAGGATAAAGCCATATTCGGCGCAGTGCTCGCAGAGCCATGCGTACAGCTCGGAATTTACAACGTCGGAATCGTCAAACTCATAGTAGGAGCCGGAGAGCGACGCATCGTCCGTAAAGTCAAAGGCGAAGCCGGTCTGATGCTCGTTCACGCCGGGGCCGAGAAAGACCTTGGCGACCTCCGCGCCCATGCCCAGCTCATAAACATGGGAGCTGTAATTGTTCAGCAGCCACTCATAATTGCGGTAGCCCGCGGCGATATAAATCTCAAGCCCAGCGGCTCTGGCGGCGGCCATCAGCTCCTGCACGGCGGGAGCGGCGTCAACATCAGCCCCCTGCCCGCCCACGCCGCTGTAACGGTTTTCAATGGACAGGTCATATTCGGTGATGCTGTTGTAGGAGTTGTTGACAATATACTCCCGGTCCGCAATGTCAATATCCGGCGGGGCAGGCAGGCCCCTGGCGGCGGCACGGCCCGCGGGTGTGTCCGGATCCGGCGTGGGCT
>ULWX01029029.1_pt1 | contig 16641 bp, 15 predicted proteins | sample 1960851 | NCBI WGS metagenome assembly ULWX01 (sample SAMEA4835826, study PRJEB28245) | human gut metagenome | biome: gut microbiome; material: fecal sample | place: Denmark | collected 2008 | reverse complement strand
CCGCCGAACGGCTCGATCTCCGTCGGGTGATTGTGGGTTTCATTTTTAAAGAGCAGCAGCCACGGCTGCGCCTCGCCGTCCACGTCCACCGTGATCTTCACCGTGCAGGCATTGATCTCGTCGGATTCGTCCAGCTTGTCGAGCCTGCCCTGCGCCTTGAGTACCTTCGCGGCGATCGTGCCGATGTCCATGAGATTCACGGGCTTTGTGCGGTTGATGCTGCGGCGCGCGGCGAGATAGCGCTCGTACGCGCTCTGGAGCAGGGGGTCAGAAAAGCGGACGCTGTCGATGGTGGTGAGGAAGGTGGTGTGGCGGCAGTGATCGGACCAGTAGGTGTCGAGCACGCGGATCTCCGTGATGCTGGGGTCACGCCCCTCCTGCCGGAAATAGGCCTGGCAGCAGGCGATGTCGCCCGCGTCCATGGCAAGACCCTTTTCGGCAAGGAACGCGGCGAGCTGCGCATCACTCCAGCCGCAAAAGCCCTCCACGGTTTCGACCTCGGTCGGGATGTCGTACTGCACGGCGAGTGTCGCGGGTTTCTCCAGCGCGGCAAGACGGCTCTCCACGGGGTTGACGACGTATTTTTGGATTTCCGCCAGCTCCTGCGCGGAGAGGTCTCCGGTGAGACAATAGACCTTCGCCGTGCGCACCGTGGGCCGGTCGCCGCAGGAAATGAGCTGGATGCACTGCGCGGCGGAGTCGGCGCGCTGGTCGAACTGGCCGGGCAGATATTCCACCGCGAACACCGCGCCGTCGTGCGCCGGCAGGGTGTCGAACGTATTGTCGAGCTGCGGCTCGGAAAAGACGGTTTTCCGAGCGGTCTCGAACAGCTCCGGCGTGATGTTTTCCACATCGTAGCGGTTGAACAGGCGCACGCCCTGAAGCGCCGGAATGCCGAGGAAGGTGCGGATGCTTTCCAGAAGCGCGCGCGCCTCGTGGTCGAGACCGGGCTTCTTCTCTACCAATACCCGAAAAACCATTACTTCGCCTCCAGTGCCCGTTTGCCGATGTCACGGCGATAAAATGCGTTTTCAAACTGCACGGCTTCGGCCAGTTTGTAGGCCTTGCCGATGGCGGCGGGCAGCGTGTCCGCGCAGGCCACCGCGCCGAGCACGCGGCCGCCGCTCGTCACGAGCGTGCCGTTTTCCAGCTTCGCACCGGCAATGTAGATGTCCGAATCGGCGTCCGTCTCCGGCAGGGTGATGGGGTAGCCCTTTTCGTAGTGCTTGGGGTAGCCGTCGGACGCGACGACGACGCAGCACGCGGCGCCATCGCGGAATTTGACTTCCGTTTTTGCAAGCCGCCCTTCGGATACGGCCTGCATGACGGTCAGCAGGTCGCTTTCCAGCAGGGGGAGCACCACCTGCGTCTCCGGGTCGCCGAAGCGGCAGTTGTACTCGATGACCTTCGGGCCGTCGGGCGTGAGCATGAGGCCGAAATACAGGCAGCCGCGGAAGGTGCGCCCCTCCGCGTTCATGGCGCGCACGGTGGGCAGGAAGATCTGCTCCATGCACTGCTGCGCAATGGCCTCGGTGTAATACGGATTGGGCGCGACGGTACCCATGCCGCCGGTGTTGGGGCCGGTGTCGCCGTCGTGCGCGCGCTTGTGATCCATGGAGGAGACCATCGGGACGATGGTGTTCCCGTCCGTGAAGGACAGCACGGACACCTCCGGCCCGGTGAGGTATTCTTCGATGACGACGCACGCGCCGCTCTCGCCGAACACGCGGTCAGCCATCATGGAGCGCACCGCGTCCTGCGCCTCAGCGAGATTCTGCGCGATGATGACGCCCTTGCCGAGCGCGAGGCCGTCTGCCTTGACGACGACGGGCATCGGCGCGGTTTCCAGATAAGAGAGCGCCTTGTCCATGTCGGTGAACGTCTCATACCGCGCGGTGGGGATGCCGTATTTGCGCATGAGCGCCTTGGAAAATGCCTTGCTGCCCTCGATGATGGCGGCCTTTTTATCCGGGCCGAAGCATGGGACGCCGGCGGCGCAGAGCGCGTCGACCGCACCGAGCACCAGCGGATCGTCCGGCGCAACGACGGCGAAGTCCACGCCGTGCGTCACGGCGAAATCGACGATGGCCGGGATGTCCTTCGCGCCGATCGGCACACACTGCGCGTCGCGGGCGATGCCGCCATTGCCGGGGAGGGCGTACAGCTCCGTGACGGAGGGATTTTCGCGAATCTTCTTAATAATGGCGTGCTCGCGGCCGCCGCCGCCGATGACCATGACTTTCATAGTGCGCACCTCCGAAAACTCAGTGATGGAACAGCCGCAGGCCGGTAAAGGCCATGACGATGCCGTATTTGTTGCAGGTGTCGATGACGTGATCGTCGCGGATGGAGCCGCCGGGCTGCGCGATGTACTGCACGCCGCTCTTGCGCGCGCGCTCCACATTGTCGCCGAAGGGGAAGAACGCGTCCGAGCCGCAGGAAACGCCCGTCTGCTGCGCGATCCACGCCTTTTTCTCCTCCGCCGTGAGCGGCTCGGGCCGCGTGCGGAAGGTCTGCTGCCACACGCCATCGGCGAGGATGTCGTCCGCCTCGTCGGAGAGGTAGACGTCGATGGCATTGTCGCGGTCGGGGCGGCGGATGGTTTCCACGAAGTCGAGCGCGAGCACCTTCGGGTGCTGGCGCAGCAGCCAGTTGTCGGCCTTGCTGCCGGCCAGCCGCGTGCAGTGGATGCGGCTTTGCTGCCCGGCGCCGACGCCGATCGTCTGGCCGTCCTTGACGTAGCAGACGGAGTTCGACTGCGTGTATTTGAGCGTGATCATGGCGATGAGCAGGTCGGTTTTTGCGCTCTGCGGGAGGGTTTTGTTCTCCGTGACGCGATTTTCCAGAAGTGCCTCGCTGATGACGCTGTCGTTGTGACCCTGCTCGAAGGTGATGCCGAAAATGTCGCGGTGCTCGTCCGGCCTGCAGACGTAGTCCGGGTCGACCTGCACGACATTATAATTGCCTTTTTTCTTGGTTTTGAGAATTTCGAGCGCTTCCGCCGTGTAGCCCGGAGCGATCACACCGTCGGACACCTCGTACTTGAGATAGTGCGCGGTGGCGGCGTCGCAGACGTCCGAAAGCGCCGCCCAGTCGCCGTAGGAGCACAGGCGGTCGGCGCCGCGGGCGCGGATATAGGCGCAGGCGAGGGGCGTAAGCTCCTGCGCATCGTCCACAAAGTAGATCTTCTTATCAGTTTCCGACAGGGGCAGGCCCACGGCGGCGCCGGCGGGCGAAACGTGCTTGAACGAGGCCGCGGCGGGCAGGCCGGTCGCGGCTTTCAGCTCGCGCACGAGCTGCCAACTGTTGAGCGCGTCCATGAAATTGATGTAACCGGGGCGGCCGTTCAGGACGGTGACGGGCAGATCGCTGCCGTCTTTCATGTAGATGCGCGCGGGCTTCTGATTGGGATTGCAGCCGTATTTCAGTTCCAGTTCAGTCATGAGGCTCCTCCTGTTTCAGGTCGTTTCGTCGCCGTTCTTGTTGCGGATGACGGTCTCCGCTTCTCCGGTCTCGCAGTCGAGATACCGCACGAAAAGCGAGATCTTGTTGTCGGCGTTGAGACTGCTCCACAGCGTTTCGGCGAACGCTGCCGCTGTGGGCGCGGTGATGGAAACGCACTCCGGCTCGCCGTCGAACGAGGGGAGCGGATCGCCGTCGGTGCGGTAGGTATGGAGAAAATGGCCGGTTCCGGCCACGGGATGCTCGTATTCAAAAAAATGCCGCGTGCAGCAGGATGGATTGCCGTCGAGCGATTTCAAAATGGAGAGCTTATAGCTTCCATCCGGCGCGACAAGGCCGGAGATGCGCGGCGTGTAGTTCGGCGCGTCCGGCTCAAACTCGCGGGTGCGCAGAGCGGCTTCAAACGTCTTGCCTGCGCAGAGAAAATCGCGGACGGTGTCGGTCTGGTCGCCGTTGGTGACGATGGTGCTGCCGCGCCACGTGCGCACGGGGTGATAGATGATGAGACTGGGGTCGGAGAGCTTCGAGGGGTCGAACGCCTCGGTGCGGATGCCGTCGTCCGTCGGGAGGAAGATGCGGTTGCGGCTGTTGACGCTGCGGCCCATGATGAAATAGGTCATGACGGCCTTGCTTCCGTCGGCGCTGCGGCCGAGGAGGATGCCGCGGCCGGGATAGCTGTTTTCCCGCAGCAGGGTCTCGATGTCATACGTTTTGGCCATGTTCTCGCTCCTTTGCAAGGTTTGCCGCGACAAGCTCCGCGGCTTTCGGGAGGATGATCCACTCCGCCTGTTCCATGACGCGGCGCTGCAGCGTTTCGGGCGTGTCGCCGTCACACACGGCGACCGGCTGCTGCAGCAGGATTTTGCCGCCGTCCGGAATTTCGTTCACAAAATGCACGGTCGCGCCGGTCAATTTGACGCCGCGCGCGAGGGCGGCCTCGTGCACGCGCAGGCCGTAGTAGCCCTTGCCGCAGAAGGCCGGGATGAGCGACGGGTGGACGTTGAGGATACGCTCGGGCCAGCGCGCGGTGAAATCGGCGCTGAGGATGCTCATGTAGCCCGCAAGGATGATGAGTTCGATTCTCCGCTGCTCCAGCAATGCGGAAATACGCGCTTCCGCCGCTTCCTGCGAGCCGAGCTCCCGCGCAGAGACGACGGCGGTCTCAATCCCGGCGCGGCGGGCGCGCTCGAGCGCGAAGGCGTCCGGGCGGCTGGAGATGACGAGGACGATCTTGCCGCTCCGGAGTAAGCCGCTGCGCTGCGCGTCGATGAGCGCCTGCAGATTCGTCCCGCCGCCGGAGACGAATACGGCGATCCTGGTCTTCAACACAGGATCACGCCCCCGTCAGCCGAGGCGATCTCGCCGATGACGTAAGCGTCCTCGCCGTTCGCGTGCAGGATTGCAAGCGCGCGGTCGGCGTCCTCCCTGGCGACGACGGCGGTCATGCCGACGCCCATGTTGAAGGTGTTGAACATTTCGCGTTCAGGGATGTCTGCCGTTTTGGCGATGAGATCAAAGATCGGCAGCACGCGCACGGCGCTGCGCTCAATTTTGGCGCTCATGCCCTGCGGCAGGCTGCGCGGGATGTTTTCAAAGAAGCCGCCGCCCGTGATGTGCGACACGGCCTTGACCGTGACCTGCTCCAGGAGCGTGAGCATGGGCTTGACGTAGATTTTCGTCGGCGTGAGCAGCGTCTCACCGAGGGACGCGCCGCCGAGCGCCGCGACGGGCGCGTGCAGATCGGCGTGCTCCACGTCGAACACGCGGCGCACGAGGGAGAAGCCGTTGGAATGTACGCCGCTCGACGGGAGAGCGACGATCACGTCGCCCGGTCGGATGGCGGAATGGTCCAGGATCTTGTCCCGGTCCACGACGCCGACGGCGAAGCCCGCGAGATCGTATTCGTCCACGGGGTAGAAGCCCGGCATCTCGGCGGTCTCGCCGCCGATGAGCGCGGCGCCGGACTGCACGCAGCCCTCCGCCACGCCGGAAACGATGGAGGCGATGCGCTCCGGGACGTTCTTGCCGCAGGCAATGTAGTCGAGGAAGAACAGGGGCTTTGCGCCGCAGCAGATGATATCGTTGACGCACATGGCGACGCAGTCGATGCCGACGGAGTCGTGCTTGTCCATCTGAAACGCGAGCTTCAGCTTGGTGCCGACGCCGTCCGTGCCGGAGACGAGCACCGGCTTTGCGATGCCGGTCAGGTCGAGGGAAAACAGCCCGCCGAATCCGCCGACGCCGCCGAGCACGCCGTCGGTCGTGGTGCGGGCAATGTGCTGCTTCATCAGCTCCACAGCGCGGTATCCGGCGGTGATGTCTACCCCGGCGGCTGCGTAACGGTCACTGTAACTGTTCATTGCGCTTTTTCGCCTCACTTATCTTGAATTCAAAGCGGTTCTTTTCGCCCTCGGCGGGGACCTGCGTGGGATACCCACCATCGAAGCAGGCACCGCAGTAGCCCTTGCCGCATTCCGTGCCGATCAGGCGGCAGAGATCCTCCGTGGGCAGGTAGCCCAGCGAGTCCGCACCGATGATCTCGGCGATCTCCTCCACGCTGTGGCGGCAGGCGATCAGATTGTCGCGGGAGTCGATGTCCGTGCCGTAGTAGCAGGGGTTGAGAAACGGCGGCGCGGAGATGCGCACGTGCACCTCCGCCGCGCCGGCTTCACGCAGCAGGCCGACGATGCGGGCGCTGGTCGTGCCGCGGACGATGGAGTCGTCGATCATGACGACGCGCTTGCCGCGCACGACGCCGGAGATCGGGTTGAGCTTGATCTTTACGAGATTTTCGCGCGCGCTCTGCCCCGGCGAGATGAAGGTGCGGCCGATATACTTATTTTTAATGAAGCCGACCTCGTAGGGGATGCCGGAGGCCTTGGAGAAGCCAAGCGCGGCGTCCAGCCCGGAGTCCGGCACGCCGATGACGACGTCCGCCTCCACCGGGTGGCGCTGCGCGAGACATTCGCCCGCGCGCATGCGCGCCTCGTGCACGCCGACGCCGTCGATGACGGAGTCGGGCCGGGCAAAATAGATGTGCTCAAAAATGCAGCTTTTGCGTTCGGCTGTGCCGCAGTGACCGCGCAGGAAGCGCACGCCATCGTGCGTGAACACGATGATCTCGCCCGGCTCCACGTCGCGGATGAACGAGGCCTGCACTGCTTCGAGCGCGCAGCTTTCGGACGCGACGACGTAGCAGCCGTCCTCCGTCCGGCCGTAGCACAGCGGGCGGAAGCCGTGCGGGTCACGCGCGGCGATCAGCTTGGAGGGCGACATGAGCACGAGCGAATACGCGCCGTCGATCCTGTCCATTGTGCGGTTGACCGCTTCTTCGATGGACGGCGCGGTCAGACGCTCTTTCGTGATGGTATAGGAGATGACCTCCGTGTCCGTCGTGGTGTGGAAGATGGAGCCCTGCAGCTCCAGCTCGCGGCGCAGCTCGCTGGCGTTGACGAGATTGCCGTTGTGCGCGAGCGCCATGCGGCCCTTGATGTGGTTGACGACCATGGGCTGGCAGTTGACGCGGTCGTTGGAGCCGGTGGTGCCGTAGCGCGTGTGGCCGACGGCCATGTTCCCCGTGCCGAGCGCGCGCAGCCGCTCCGGCGTGAACACGTCGCAGACGAGGCCGACGTCTTTGTATGCGGTGAACAGGCCGTCATCGTTGACGGCGATGCCGCAGCCCTCCTGCCCGCGGTGCTGCAGCGCGTACAGCCCGTAGTACGCGAGGGAGGCGACGTCCGTGGTGGCCGGGCTGAAAATGCCGAACACACCGCATTCTTCGTGAAGATTTCCTGTCATGGGAGTCCTTTCTGCGCCTCAGCCGAGGATGCGGCGCAGCATTTCCGCGTAAGCGCCCTCGACGTTGCCGAGATCGCGGCGGAAGCGGTCCTTGTCGAGCTTTTCGTGCGTCACGCTGTCCCAGAAGCGGCAGGTGTCGGGCGAGATTTCGTCGGCGAGGACGATGGTACCGTCGGCAAGGCGGCCGAACTCCAGCTTGAAGTCCACGAGATCGACCTGCACGCCCTTGAAAAAGGCCTTGAGCACGTCGTTGACGCGGAAGGCGAGCGTCTTGATCGTTTCGATCTCCTCCGCCGTGGCGAGCCCGAGCGCGAGCGCGTGGTAGCTGTTGATGAGCGGGTCGCCGAGGTCGTCGTTTTTGTAGGAGAACTCGATGGTGGGCGCGTCGAACACGATGCCCTCCTCCACACCGTAGCGCTTGGCGAAGGAGCCGGCGGAGATGTTGCGGATGATGACCTCCAGCGGCACGATGGAGACCTTCCTCACGATGGTGTCGCGGTCGTCGATCTGCTCGACAAAGTGCGTGGGAACGCCCTGCGCCTCGAGCATCTGCATGAGGTAGTTGGTGACCTTGTTATTCACAACACCCTTGCCGACGATGGTGCCCTTCTTCTGGCCGTTGAAGGCCGTGGCGTCGTCCTTGTAGGAGACGATGACGAGGTTCTCATCGTCGGTGGCGTAAACTTTCTTGGCTTTGCCTTCATAGAGCTGAATGGTCTTTTTCATGATTGGACTGCTCCTTTCAAAATTCACTTGTTAAAGCGCTGTGCGACGGCCTGATCCTTTTCGAGCGTTTTGCGCGTGTCCGCGGCGCGGCGCGCGTCGAGCGCGGCGGCCAGAGCGGGATCGGACACGGCCAGGATCTGCACGGCAAGCAAAGCGGCATTGACTGCGCCGTCAATCGCAACTGTGGCTACCGGGATGCCGGAGGGCATCTGCACAGTGGAGAGCAGGGCGTCAATGCCGTCGAGTGTGTTGGATTTTACAGGAATGCCAATGACAGGGAGGGTGGTGTTCGCGGCGATCGCGCCGGCCAGATGCGCCGCCTTGCCGGCGGCTGCAAGAATTGCGCCAAAGCCGTTTTCGCGCGCGGACATGGCAAATGCGCGCGCCTGCTCCGGCGTTCTGTGCGCGGAGAACACGTGCACCTCCGTCGGCACACCGAACTCGCCCAGCGTGGCGATGGCTTTTTCGACGATGGGCAGGTCGCTGTCACTGCCCATGATGACTGCTACTTTGTTCATCTCGAACCTCCTGAAAAAAATAGACAGACCTGGATTGAAAAAAGAAGGTCTGCCCAGACGGTCGACAAAAATGTGCGGACGCCGGTTCCCCTGTGGTTCTTCCACGGCCCGTCAGTTACCGGCGCTGGTTATTGAATAGTATGTCCTTATTATCCTAAATTCCCGCAGGAAAGTCAATCGTTCCGCGGCGGAAAAACGGAGAATAAAGCGTGCGTTTTGCAAAATTTCGTCGTCATTTTGCCAAAAAACCGCGCATGGTTTCTGTTCAACATTTCAGGAGAGAAACAGACAAACACACGGCGTTTCGCCGTGTGTTTGTCATGTGTATCAGAGCTTTCGGATCTTGTCCTTTTCCTCGATCAGCGGGAGATATTCCAGATACGGCGTGTGGTTCGCACAGGCATATTCCGCCTCGTTGCTGTACGCCTCCACCGCCTGCTGGGACTGCTGGATGGGCCGCATGGTGCCTGCGCCGTTGACGCAGCCGCCGGGGCAGGCCATGCCCTCGAGCAGGTAGCCGTTGTATTTTCCCGCCTTGGCCATCATCAGCAGCTTGCGGCACTCGGCCAGACCGTCCGCGTGCGCGACCTTGACCTCGCGGTCGGGGTCGATATCGTGGATGGCATTGACAACGGCCTGCGCCACGCCTCCGGACATGGCGAAGCGGCGCGCATCCTTGCCCGCCACGCTCAGCGGTTCGGCTTCGCCCTCAAAGACCTTATCCATGCCGCGTGCGGCCATCATGCCGAGCACCTCTTCGAACGTGAGCACGAAGTCCACGTCGCTGCGCACGGTGGTGCGCCGCGCCTCCAGCTTTTTTGAGTCGCACGGGCCGACGAACGCGACCTTGCAGCCCGGATGCTTCCGCTTGAGCATGCGTGCGGTGAGCACCATGGGCGTGTAGGCCACGGAGATGTTCTTTTCAAATTCCGGGAACAGCTTTTTGACCATGTCGCTCCAGGACGGGCAGCAGGAGGTGACCATGAAGCTGTGCTTTTCCGGAACCTCCTCGAGGAAATCCGCCGCCTCCTCGATCACGCAGAGGTCCGCGCCGATAGCGACCTCGTACACGTCCGTGAAGCCGAGCGTCTGAAACGCGGAGCGCATCTTCTCCGGCACGCCCTCCGGCCCGAACTGGCCGACGAACGCGGGCGCGAGCGCCACGTAGACCTGCTCGCCCTTTTTGATGGATTCGATCGTCTGCAGGATCTGGCTCTTATCCGAGATTGCGCCGAACGGGCAGCTCACCATGCACTGGCCGCAGGAGGTGCACTTCGTGTAGTCGATGTCCGCGCGGCCGAGACTGTCGGAGTGGATGCAGTCCATGCCGCAGGCCTTGCGGCACGGGCGTTCGAGCCGGACGATCGCGTTGAATTTGCACTCGCGCAGGCAGCGGCCGCAGCGGATGCATTTATCCATATCAATGTGCGCCTTGCCCTTCTGCCGGGTGATGGCCTGCCGGGGGCAGACCTCCATGCAGGGGTGCTCCAAACAGCCCTGGCACACATCCGTGACGGTGACGATGTTGTCCGGGCATTTGTTGCAGGCGAATTTGATGACGTTGATGAGCGGGGGCTCATAGTAGCTCTCCGGATCGAGCGCTTTCTCGATTCCTTCGGAGAGCAGGGAGTATTCTGAAAACTTCCGCAGCGGCAGTCCCATTGCGAGCCGCAGCCGCTCGCCGACGACCGCGCGCTCCAGAAAGAGGCTGTCGCGATAGGTGCCGATCTCGCCGGGGATGATTTTGAACGGCAGCTCCTCCAGCCGCTTGGCGTAGTCGCCGCCTTCGTATGCCATGCGTGCGATTTCCGTGAATACATCGTGCCGAATCCGGGCCTTGCCGGTCTCAATTCCGCGCATAGGGGGGGTCTCCTTTACCATTACCAAACTCTCTGCCGCGCGCGGCGGCAGCTTACCGCAGTCATTATAACGGGTGTGCCGCACGGTTTGCAATCGTTTTTCAAAAATTATGCCGACTTTTTAACAAACCACCGCGGAACGCTTCAAAAAACGAGAAATGATCGGGATATTGTCGAAAAAATCCGGGAAAATTTTGCGCTGTATTGTGACAACGCCACAGAAATATTCCTCCAGATCCGGTATGATATGCACAAGCAATCAGAAGCGCAGCCTTTTGCAACGCTTTAGGAGGGTCGAATATGGAAGAAAAGAAAACCAAAGCCAAGATCATAGCAGTCGCCGGAAAAGGCGGCGTCGGCAAGACCTCGCTCTGCTCTGCCATTGTACGGCAGCTTGTGGAGACCTACCCCGGCAAGCGCATTCTCGCCATCGACGCGGACCCGGCCATCGGCCTGTCCACCGCGCTGGGCATCAAGGTCGAGCATACGATCGACGATATCCGCAACGAGGTGATCGAAACCTCGGAGCGCGGCGAATACCGCCAGGCGATCGAGGTGCTCAACGAGGCGCGCTTCCGCATCTTCGATACGATGGTCGAGTGCGAGGGCTTCGCGTTTCTGGCCATCGGCCGCCCGGAGGCGGCGGGGTGCTACTGCTCCGTGAACTCCTATCTGAAGGAAGTCATCAGCATGCTGGCGAATGATTTCGACTACGTCGTGATCGACGGCGAGGCCGGTATCGAGCAGATCAGCCGCCGCGTGATGGAGCAGGTCACGCACCTGCTGCTCATCACCGACCAGAGCGCCAAGGGCGTGAACGTCTGCCGCGAGATCAAGCAGGTCGCGGATGAGCTGATTACCTATGAAAAAGTGGGCATCATCGTCAACCGCGTGGTCGATCCCGCGATGAACAATCTGATTCAGGTCGAGGGCGTGGACGTGATGGCCTATATCCCGACCGACCCGCTGCACGCGGCGAACGACATTCAGGGCAAGAGCGTGTTTGCGCTGCCGGAGGACGCCAACGTCATGACCGGCGTGCGCGAGGCGCTGCACAACATGGAAATCATCTGAGGAGGTTCGAAGTATGGATCTTTACAACAGCTTTATTCAGGATACTGAAGCGATGCTCGGCGCGCCGCGCGCCAAGTGGGCCTATGCCGAGCGCAATGCATGGAAGGACACGGGCGAGAGCGAGCTGGTGCTGATGCGCGACGCAGCCTTTGAACTGGGCGGCAGCGGAAAGGGCGCCGTGAACTTTACCTGCGTCACCTCCGATCCGAATCTGATCGACACCGACGAGGTGCTGCTCTACGGCTCCGACCTCAAGGAGATCAAGGGTGACGTGCCGTTTGCCCGCATCGTGGTCCTGGGCGTGGACGGCATCAGCGGCGAAGAGCAGGACGCCTACAACGCCATCCGCAACATGGAGTTTGTGAAGTACCACGTCTTCCCGGAGGGGTACATGATGCGCGTGTCGCCCGAAAGCAGCCGAGAGCAGATCCGCGTGAGCAAGAAGGCCGTCAAGAAAGGCATCTCGTTCCAGAGCGTCGGGTGCGACTTCATCAAGCAGTACAAGAAAAACCCGCAGATCAAGCACGTGCGCGTCATCTTCATCACCGATCCCAACGTGGACTACAAGAAGCTGCTGGAGACGGCGAACAAGGTCAACGACGTGACCAAGACCATGAACACCATCCTCGAAGGTCTGCCGGAGGACGTGGACTGCGCGCACTGCAGCTTCAAGCCTGTATGTGACGAGGTGGAGGGTCTGAAAGAGCTGCACTTTGGCAAGGACGGCATGAAGAAAATGCAGAAATAACACAGCCCGAAGATTTCATTCGTTCCTTTTTCCCATTCAACAACCGCAAGCCCCGGAGCATTTCGCTCCGGGGCTTTGCTGTACTGCAGCAAACATAAAATTCCTTAAATTTAGAGAAATTGTCTGAAATTGCGTGACACGACCCCGGTGCTATGGTACATTTGAGGACAGAAGCTGGAAAAAGAAACCGATATCCCCTGCGAAACAACGATCCGCAACGACAGTCTGAGGAGGATGACTATGAAAAAGAAAGGCGTTCTGGTTCTTGTGATTTGTATTGTGGCAGTATCCGCAATCGTTGTGTTTGGTAATTTTGATGGCGATATGTCGATTGCACAGCGAATCGGAACGGCATTTAAAAAAGCGACCAACACCAATCAAACTTCCGGCACCGGCGACTCCGTTGCCGCGCGCTATGGGGATTTCGTGGTCACGTGGGAGGAAATCCGCTACCAGCAGGAAATTGCGCCGACGCGCACGCAGAAGCATTACCAAACAACGGACGCGCGTGAGATTGCCGAGCGGCTGATCGGCGGCCAGCTTGCGCTGGAGGAAGCGGAACAGCAGGAACTCGCAGCAACGGATCAGGAAATTCAGGAATATATGCAGAGTCTCCGGGAAAATTATGAGACGATCCCGGAGGTAAAAGCGCAGATCGACGAATTTTGCGCCAGCGCCGGGCAGACGCTGGAGGAATATTTTCAGACAGTAGAGGAGCAGGCGTATGCCACGCTGACGCTCAACCGGTTCAAGGGTGCATTCTACGAAAAGTGGGGAGCGGAGCATGAAAACGAACCAATCGACGACCCGGAAGCACGTCAGGAAGCGATGCTGGAAGCTTATGACGCGTATATTGCTACATTAATTGAGCAGCATAAAGATGAGATCGAATTCTACGTCAAATAAGCACAGACAGAGTATCCCCCGCAGCAATTGCTGCGGGGGATACTCTGTTTAGTATTCGATATTCGCGACGAGATCCGCATACGCGGGTTTGGAGGAGATCAGGCCCTCGTCAAACATCCAGTCGATGTTCGTCTGCCAGACGTCCTCGGTCTGGGAGAGGAAGGCGGCGTTTTCCGTCTCCATAACGGGCAGGAGCACTGCGCAGGACGCCTGCTCCACCTCCGGCGTCAGGGGGAAGTTGTCCGCGTCCTGATGGTCGAGCAAAATTTGCAGACAGCCGTCCGGGTCGGCTTTGAAATCAGCGAAGCCCTTCTGGCACGCGCGGAGGAAACCGGCGAGCATATCGGCGTCGTTCTCGATGGTCTCGTCGCTCGCAAGAACGACTTCCTCGTAGTAGTTCGGCATGCCGTATTCCGTGAGGTCGAAATAACTCACGTCAAAGCCCTCGTGCTCCATCTGCGGCACCTCGTGGTTGATCATGCAGCCGATGGTGGCGTCCACATTGCCGGTGGTCATGGAACTCATGAGGTCAAAGCCCACGTCCTGCATGGTGACGCTCGACGCATCCGCGCCGACGTGCTTCATGATGGCGGCGACCATCGCTTCGGACAGCGGCGTGCCGCTGTAGCCGATCGTCTTGCCGACGAGATCTTCCGGGGAATTGATGTTCTTCTCGCTGAGCGAGACGATGGCGTTGAGCGGGGACTGCAGCAGCGCGCCGATGGACTTGATCTTCACGTCCTGATTCGTGCGCGCCTGAATGAGATCGTGCTGATAGTACAGGCCGATCTCCGCCTTGCCGGCGGCCACGAGGGACATGGCGTCGTTCGTGTTGGTCGGGAACTGGAGGTTGACCTTCAGGCCCTCCTCGGCGAAGTAGCCGCGCTCGATGGCGACGTACAGGAACGTGTGCAGCGCGTTGGGATACCAGTCGAGCACGACGTTGATCTCGCGCAGGTCGTCGGTCTTGGACGGAGATTCGGTATCATGCTTTCCGCCGCCGCAGCCGGCGAGCACGGTGCAGAGCATCACGGCGGCGAGCAGCAGCGCGCCGATGCGTTTAAAGCTGTATTTTTTCATTGTTGTAATTCCTCCTCTTAAAATTCGCCGCCGATGGCAAACGCGTGGTTCATCGGGCCGCTGCCGCGGCCGAGATCGAGCATGGCGCCGAGCGCGCCGGAGATGTAGGCTTTGGCCTTCTGCACGGACGTGTCCAGATCATAGCCCTTGGCCAGATTGGAGGCGATGGCGGAGGACAGCGTGCAGCCGGTGCCGTGGGTGTTCGGATTGTCGATGCGCTTGCCGTTGAACCATTTGGAGGTTCCGTCGCGCCAGAGCAGGTCGTTCGCGTCGTTGAGCTGGTGGCCGCCCTTGCAGAGCACGGCACAGCGGTACTGCTCGCTGATGGCCTTTGCCGCGGCGACCATGTCGTCCGGCGTGTGCACGGCCATGCCGGAGAGCACTTCCGTCTCCGGGATGTTCGGCGTGAGCACGGTGGCCAGCGGGAGCAGATGCTCCTTGAGCGCGGCGATGGCGTCGTCGCTGATGAGCTTGGCGCCGCTCGTGGCGACCATGACGGGATCGACGACGATGTTTTCGGCGTGGTATTCCCGCAGCTTCCGCGCGATGACCTCGATCAGTCCGGTGGACGAGACCATGCCGATCTTGACCGCGTCCGGGCGGATGTCGGTAAAAATGCTGTCGAGCTGCTGGGCGAGGAAATCCGGCGATACCTCAAAGATTCCCTGGACGCCGGTGGTATTCTGGGCGGTCAAGGCGGTGATGGCGCTCATGGCGTAAACGCCATTTGCGGTCATGGTCTTGATGTCGGCCTGAATTCCGGCGCCTCCGCTGGAATCGCTTCCAGCGATCGTTAATGCTGTTTTCATGTCTGTCTCCTTTTCGCATTAATTTTCTATAGCGGCGAAAGGTGGTGCCCCCAATTCACCGCTGGTTCAGAATGACACAGTAAGGCCATCCTTCACCCATCGCGCCGAGCCAGCTTTCGCTGGGCTTTGCCGCGAAAAGTGCGATTTGATTTTGGTTCGCCCCAATGGGGTAAAACTGTGCGAGATTTTAAAAATAAAACCACACATGCATGAGTAACTGCACGTGTGGAACGTCTTACGATATCTTCCCTACGTTGGCATTACCCAAATCAGGTTGCGGGTTACGGCGATACAGCCGATTCTCAGCCTGCTCCGGGCAAGCTCCCCGTTGTCTGCTCCCCATTAAACCACAATCTGCCGCAAATTGCAAGACGCTGCGCACGAAGAATTGACAAATGTGCGGCGGCATGGTAAAACAGGAATACGCAAACAAGGGGAGCACGCCGCTGAGAGGAGATTCGATCTCGACCCTTGCACCGGATGGCTTCGGCCAAACGGGATGTTTGTGACCACACCGGAGGGCGGCATTCGACGGGATGCGCCCTCCGATTTTCTGTTGAAAAAAGGAGAATGACGATATGAGCGTTTCCAAAAAACTCATCGCCGAGGGCGAGCCGCTGTGGGATGCGTTTTGCAGTCACCCGTTTTTGACCGGCATCGGCGACGGTACGCTGGATCAGAAAAAGTTTCAGTTTTACATGATTCAGGACTATCTGTATCTGCTGGACTACGCGCGGCTGTTCGCGCTGGGCGTGGCGAAGGCGGAGCAGCCGGAGGATATGCGCTGCTTTGCCGGGTACGTCGGGCAGATCCTGAGCGGCGAGATGGACACGCACCGCGGCTATATGGCGCGGCTGGGCATCGCGATCGAGGACGCGGAGCGCACTGAGATGGCGCCGGAAAACCGCGCGTATGTGGACTATATGCTCGCGCGCGGCTGGGAAGGCGGCACGGACGTGATCGCGGTGTCGATCTTCGCGTGCGCGGTGAGCTATGAATATCTCGCGCACCGCCTGCTGGAGGCGTATCCCCACGCGGCGGAGCACCCGTTTTTCGGCGAGTGGGTGGCGAGCTATGCCGACCCTGCCTACGCGGCGAGCAACCGCGAGCTCTGCGACCTGCTCGACCGGCTGACCGAGGACTGCACCGAGCGGCAGATGGCGCGCTACCGCGAAATTTTCCTGAAGTGCACGTGGCATGAGGAGCAGTTCTGGGACATGGCCTGGCGCGGAACATGCTGAGATTTGAAGATGTGACCTTCCGGTATGAGGGCGAGGACGCGCCGATGCTGGAGGGGCTGAGCTTTCACGTGGCGCGCGGCGAATTCGTGTCGCTCATCGGCGCGTCGGGCTGCGGGAAGTCCACGATCTTCCGGCTGGCGAGCGGCCTGCTGCAGCCGGCGTCCGGCAAGATCTGCGCGGGCGGCACGGACATCGCGCAGCAGAAGCGCTGGTGCGGGTACATGCCGCAGAGCGACCTGCTCTTTCCATGGCGCACCGTGGGACAGAACCTGCGCCTGCCGCTGGAGATCCGCGGCGGCTTCACGGCGGAGGAAATGGAAGACCAGATCACGGACACGCTGAAAACGGTCGGTCTCGCCGATTGCCGGGACAAGCGCCCCGGCGAGCTTTCGGGCGGGATGCGCCAGCGCGCCGCCTTTG
>ULWX01024897.1_pt1 | contig 16718 bp, 10 predicted proteins | sample 1960851 | NCBI WGS metagenome assembly ULWX01 (sample SAMEA4835826, study PRJEB28245) | human gut metagenome | biome: gut microbiome; material: fecal sample | place: Denmark | collected 2008 | reverse complement strand
TTTGCGGCGGCTGCGGCCATTGGGTTGACGTCTGTTTATTTCCAGCTTTCGTTTGTCATCTTCTGTGATAGCTTCCGGAAACTGCGTTTGTTTTTTACTTGCGATCACCTCCGAGCATCCCAACAGGGATGTACTGGCTTTAGAATACCTGTATTTACAAGTTATGTCCATCCTTTTCTTTCAAAAAAATGAAAACAAAACATAATTTGTAAGATCCTATAAAATTATGTGGTTGCTATAGCAAAAACGACGAAGCTTGCGGCGGAATTCGGAACAATGATACATCATCACGAACATCATGAAATATATGGCGCCAAGGACAACACAAGGCCCGGCTGCGAAGCCGGGCCTGCGGATTTTCGATCAGAACAGTTTGATATACGCGTCTCTATCGGGGCCGACGGAGACGTACTTGATGCGGCAGCCGACGGCGGCCTGCAGGTAGTTGACGTAGTCGAGCGCTTCCTTCGGCAGGGACTCCACGGTCTTGCAGCCGGAAATGTCGCACCGGAAACCGGGGAGATACTCGTAAATGGGCTTGGCCTTGGCCAGCTCCACGCCGATGGGGAACTCGTCCACGCGCTTGCCGTCAATCTCATACGCGACGCAGACGGGGATCTTGTCCATGTAGGACAGAACGTCCAGCTTCGTGAGCGCGATGCTGGAACAGCCCTGCATGGCCACGCCGTAGCGGGAGGCGACCACATCGAACCCGCCGACGCGGCGGGGACGGCCGGTCGCAGCGCCATACTCGCCACCGGCCTCGCGCAGCGCATCGCCCTCCGCGCCGAACAGCTCGCACGTGAATGGGCCTTCGCCGACGCAGCTCGAGTACGCTTTCATGATGCCAATGACGTTGTCCAGCCGCGCACCGGGGATGCCGGAGCCGATGGTTGCGTAGGCCGCGATGGTGGACGAGCCGGAGGTGTAGGGGTAGATGCCGAAGTCAATGTCACGCAGCGCGCCGAGCTGCGCTTCAAACAGGACGGACTTGTTGTCCTCGATCGCATCGTGCAGATACTTCGTCGTGTCGCACACATAGTCCTTGAACGGCATGGCGTAGGTGTCGATCCACGCCATCATCTCGTCGAGGTCGATGGGGTCATTGTGGTAACCGTTCACAACAAAGAGGTTTTTCCATTCCAGAATATCGGCCAGACGCGCCTTGAGCGCGTCGCGGTGCATGAGGTCGCCCATGCGCAGCGCCTTTTTCATGTATTTATCGGAATATGCAGGGGAGATGCCGCGGCGGGTGGAGCCGAACTTCTTGTCCGCGAGCCGGTCTTCCTCCAGGCAGTCGAGCAGCTTGTGGTACGGCATGCAGATCACAGCCTTGTCGCTGATCTTCAGGTGCTCCGGCGTGACGGTGATGCCGCCGTCGCGCAGACGCCCAATCTCGTGGAACAGGTGCTCGGTGTCGATGACCATGCCGGGACCCATGACGTTGACGGTCTCGTCGCGCAGAATGCCGGACGGGAGGAGATTCAGCACGAACTTGCCCTTGTCGTTGATGACGGTGTGCCCGGCGTTGTTGCCGCCCTGATAGCGCACGACAACGTCGTATTTCTGCGACAGGAGATCGACCATGCGGCCCTTGCCCTCGTCGCCCCAGTTGATGCCTACGATGGATGTTAACATAGCAGAGAACCTCCCAATGAATTAAACGGATACGGATGCCTCACATCCGAGCAGATCACGGTATTTTTCCAGCACCGGCGCCGCCTGCGTGCGCAGGAATGTGTCCGTCTGGCTCACGGCCATGCCGGTAAACTTCGCGGGGTCAACCAGCGGAGCAAGCTCCTCCGCCGTGAGACCGAACACGGGATCGGCGAGGATGCGGTCGAGCAGGTCGTTTTTCGCGCCGCTGAGCTTCACCTGCTTCGCGGCCGCAACGGAGTGCTGCCGGATGGCCTCGTGCAGCGCCTGCCGATCGCCGCCCTTTTCCTTGACGCAGTACATGAGAATGTTCTCCGTCGCCATGAAGGGCAGCTCGTCGTTCAGCAGCTTTTCCGCCATCTTGGGATAGACGGTCATGCCGCGCACGATGTTCAGGTACAGGTTCAGAATCGCGTCGGTGGCGAGAAACGCTTCCGGAATGCTGATGCGGCGGTTGGCCGAATCGTCCAGCGTGCGCTCAAACCACTGGGCGGACGCGGTGATCGAAGCGTTCTGCAGGTCGCAGATCACATAGCGGGCGAGGGCGGCAATGCGCTCGCTGCGCATGGGGTTGCGCTTGTAGGCCATGGCGGAGGAGCCGATCTGACCGCTCTCAAACGGCTCGTCCACAACCTTGAGGTGGGACAGCAGCCGGATGTCGTTGGAGAACTTCGCAGCGCTCTGCGCGACGCCGCACAGCACCTGCAGCACCTGAAAATCCACTTTGCGGGAGTAGGTCTGGCCGCTGACGGCGTAGGCGGAATCGAAACCCATCTTCTTGCAGATCTTTTCTTCTAGCTGCACGACCTTTTCCTCGTCGCCGTCAAACAGCGTAAGGAAGCTCGCGCCGGTGCCGGTGGTGCCCTTGCAGCCGAGGAGCTTCAGGTGGTCGAGCTGGAATTCCAGCTGCTCCAGATCCATCAGGATATCCTGCATCCAGAGTGTGGCGCGCTTGCCGATGGTGGTCGGCTGCGCGGCCTGAAAGTGCGTGTACGCAAGCGTGGGCTGCGCCTTGTGCGTCTCGGCAAAGTCGGCGAGCGCGGCCAGCACGTTCACGAGCATCCGCCGCACCTGCTGCAGCGCCTCGCGCATGAGGATGACGTCCGTGTTGTCGCCCACGTAGCAGGACGTCGCGCCGAGGTGCAGAATCGGCTTTGCGTCCGGACAGCATTCGCCGTAGGTCAGCACGTGCGCCATCACGTCGTGGCGCACCTCGTGCTCGCGCGCGGCGGCAAATTCGTAGTCGATGTCCGAAACGTGCGCCTTGAGCTGCTCGATCTGCGCGTCTGTGATGGGAAGCCCCAGCTCCTGCTCGCTTTCGGCGAGCGCGATCCAGAGTTTGCGCCACGTGGTGAACTTGTTATCGTCGGAGAAAATTTGCTGCATGGCGCGCCCGGCATAGCGGGTGCAGAGCGGGCTGTCGTAGGTGTTGTGCATGGTGCGTCAATTCCTTTCCGCGCGGTTCAGCGCTGCTGCGATCAGACCCGTGAACAGAGGGTGTGCCTTGTTCGGGCGGCTCTTGAATTCGGGGTGATACTGAACACCGATGTAAAAATCGTTTTCGGGAACCTCGACGGTCTCAACGATGCGGCCGTCGGGGGAGACGCCGCTGAGCACGAGACCGTGCTGCTGCAGGATCTCCCGGTAATCGTTGTTGAATTCGTAGCGGTGGCGGTGCCGCTCGGAGATCTCCGCCGCGCCGTAGCAGGCTTCCATCTGCGTGCCGGGCTTGATGCAGCAGGGATACGCGCCGAGCCGGAGCGTGCCGCCTTTGTTGATCTGGGCGTTCTGGTCGGGCATGAAGTCGATGACCTTGTGCAGCGACCCTTCGTCGAACTCGCCGGAGTTCGCGTCCGTCAGACCGCAGACGTTGCGCGCAAACTCGATCACGGCGGTCTGCATGCCGAGACAGATGCCAAGATAGGGGATGTTGTTCGTTCTGGCATAGTGCGCGGCGGCGATCTTACCCTCGATGCCGCGGTTGCCGAAGCCGCCGGGCACTAAGATGCCGTCGCAGCTTCCGAGGATTTCGGAGACGTTCTCCATCGTGATATTCTCACTGTCGATCCACTGAATGTCCACGCGCGCGCCGTAAACATAGCCTGCGTGCCGCAGCGCTTCGGCCACGGAGAGGTAGGCGTCGTGCAGCTGGACGTATTTTCCGACTAAGCCGATCGTCACCTTGCGCGAGCGGTTGCGGATGCTCTCCAGCATGGCGTTCCACTCGGTCAGATCCGGCTGCGGCGCGTCAATGTGCAGCTCGCGGCAGACGATCTCGGAGAACTTGCTCTTTTCCAGCATGATCGGCGCTTCGTACAGCACGGGCAGGGTCATGTTCTGGATGACGCAGTCGGGCTTGACGTTGCAGAACATGGAGATCTTGCGGAAGATGGACTCCTCCAGCGGTTCGTCGCAGCGCAGCACGATGATGTTCGGCGCGATGCCCATGCCCTGCAGCTCCTTGACGGAGTGCTGCGTGGGCTTGGTCTTGTGCTCCTCGCTGCCGTGCAGGTAGGGGACGAGCGTCACGTGGATATAGAGCGAGTTTTCGCGCCCGACCTCCAGCCCGACCTGCCGGATGGCTTCCAGAAACGGCTGGCTCTCGATGTCGCCGGTGGTGCCGCCGATCTCGGAGATGACGACGTCTGCGTTCGTTTTCTGACCGACGCTGTAGATGAAATCCTTGATCTCGTTGGTGATGTGCGGGATGACCTGCACGGTCTCGCCCAGATATTCGCCGCGGCGTTCCTTGTTGAGTACGTTCCAGTAGACCTTTCCGGTCGTGAGGTTGGAGAATTTGTTCAGATCCTCGTCGATGAAGCGCTCGTAGTGGCCGAGGTCGAGGTCGGTTTCCGCGCCGTCCTCCGTGACGTACACCTCGCCGTGCTGATACGGGCTCATGGTGCCGGGGTCTACATTAATATAAGGGTCGAGCTTCTGTGCGGCGACCTTCAGGCCGCGCGCCTTGAGCAGTCTGCCGAGGGAGGCGGCCGTGATGCCTTTGCCGAGTCCGGATACGACGCCGCCGGTTACGAAAATATACTTTGTCATTGCGTCCCACGCTCCTCTATAGTTTCAGCCGCGGCGCGCCGCTTCATGCGTCCGCCCGCCGCCTGCAATTTATGCTCTGCACAAAAAAAGAGACGTTCTCCGATGCCGATAAGGGGCACTTTCCCCCTAGTCATCGCGAACGCCAGCTCTCACGAAAAGCAAATATCCGGTTGCGGCAAATGGCAAATGAACACCAATTCAATACATATTTACTATACACCAGCTTCTTGAACGCTGTCAAGCACAAAATGTAGTGTTTTGCACGTTTGTTCAGATGCGGCGGACAAAGGGCGCAAAGCGGCTCGGAATTTGTGAAAAAAACACCTTGACATTTCAAGGGAAGGAGAGTATATTTCCATCATTGAAACGGCAATGGCGTCGCAGAGACGGGAAAGCTCTGAGCATCAGTGCCGCTTTTTTCGTTTGAGAAGGAGTTTTTCGGAATGGAGAAGGTATCGGATATTTTCGGCTCGATGGTGTTTAGCGATTCGGTGATGAAGGAACGTCTGCCGAAGGAGACCTACAAGCAGGTTCGCAACACGATCCAGAACGGAAAGCGCCTCGACGACGAAGCCGCGCGCATCGTGGCCAATGCCATGAAGGATTGGGCGATCGAAAAGGGCGCGACGCATTTTACGCACTGGTTCCAGCCCATGACCGGCATCACGGCGGAGAAGCACGACAGCTTCATTTCCCCGATGGACAACGGTCAGGTCATTATGGAGTTTTCCGGCAAGGAGCTCGTCCGCGGCGAGCCGGACGCATCCAGCTTTCCGTCCGGCGGCCTGCGTGCCACATTTGAGGCGCGCGGCTACACCGCGTGGGATCCGACCTCCTACGCCTTTATCAAGGACGGTGTGCTCTGCATTCCGACGGCGTTTTGCTCCTATGGCGGCGAGGCGCTGGATAAAAAGACCCCGCTGCTGCGCAGCATGGAGGCGCTGAACCGTCAGGCGCTGCGTGTGCTTCGGCTGTTTGGGCATACGGACGTCGCTTCCGTGCGCACCACGGTCGGCCCGGAGCAGGAATATTTCCTCATTGACAAGAAAGTTTATAACAAGCGCAGGGATTTGATCTATACCGGGCGCACGCTCTTCGGCGCAAAGCCGCCGAAGGGGCAGGAGCTGGACGACCATTATTTCGGCAGCATCAAGCCCCGCGTCGCTGCGTTTATGAAGGAGCTGGATCAGGAGCTTTGGAAGGTCGGTGTGCTGGCCAAGACCGAGCACAACGAGGTTGCGCCCGCGCAGCATGAGCTGGCGCCGGTCTTTACGACCGGAAACATCGCGGCCGACCATAATCAGCTCACGATGGAGACGATGCAGAAGGTCGCCTCCCGCCACGGGATGGTCTGCCTGCTGCATGAAAAGCCGTTTGCCGGCGTGAACGGCAGCGGCAAGCACAACAACTGGTCGCTGAGCACGAATACCGGCGTGAACCTCCTGGAGCCGGGCGAGACCCCGGCGGAGAACGCCCAGTTTTTGCTGTTCCTCTGCGCGGTCATTCAGGCCGTGGACGATTATCAGGATATGCTGCGCATCAGCGTAGCCTCCGCCGCGAACGACCACCGCCTGGGCGCGAACGAAGCGCCGCCGGCCATCGTTTCCATGTACGTCGGCACGGAGCTGGAGGAGATCCTCGAAGCGCTGGAGAACGATACGGATTACGCCGGCCATGAAAAAGAGATGCTGAAGATCGGCGTGCACGCGCTGCCGCGCTTTGCGCGCGACACCACGGACCGCAACCGCACGTCGCCGTTTGCCTTTACCGGCAACAAGTTTGAGTTCCGCATGCCCGGTTCATCCGCTTCCATTTCCGGCATCAACGTCGTGCTGAACACGGCCGTGGCCGAGAGCCTCTGCCAGTTTGCCGACGTGCTGGAGGGCAGCACGGACTTTGAAGCCGACCTGCAGTCGCTCATCCGCAAGACCATTCACGCGCACAAACGCATCATCTTCAACGGCAACGGCTATGACGATGCGTGGATCACCGAGGCGGAAAAGCGCGGCTTGCTGAATCTGCGCACCACGCCGGAGTGTCTGCCGTACTATTTGGCCGAGAAAAACGTCGCCCTGTTCACGAAGCACTGTGTCTACACCCGAACCGAGATGGAGGCGCGTTACGAAATTCATCTGGAGAATTACTGCAAGGTGTTGAATATCGAAGCGCTGACCATGCTCGATATGGCGCGGCGCGACATTCTCCCGGCTGTGAGCGGCTATATCCACGAGCTGAGCGATACGGCGCTGGCTGTGCATCAGCTCACCACGGCGGCGGACTGTTCTTTTGAACAGGAGCAGATCGCCGAAATGTCCGGACTGCTGTCCGACGCCTTCCGCAAGACCAAGAAACTGGATGCGGCGCTCTTTGGAGCGAAGTCTGTTTCCGGCAGTCAGGCGCTTGCAGATTACTACCGCGACCATGTTTTCACCGCGATGGCGGAGCTCCGCATCTCGGTCGACCAGTTGGAGACGATGACCCCGTCGTCCGTCTGGCCGTTCCCGTCCTACGGCGATCTGCTCTTCAGCGTGAAATAAACAGCAAATCCCCGAAAAACTGAGTTCTCCCCAAAAGCATTGACGAAGAAAAGTAACACAGGAGTTCCTTCCCAGCGAGTGCGGGACGGTGTGAGCCGCATAACAGAGCCTGTGCGAAGAACACTTCCGAGCTGCAATCTGAACCGGCGGTTTTGCCGCCCCAGTAGGTGCGCCGTGTGCCGAACGTTATCCCGGTGCGGTTTGTCAGAACCCGTGAGAAGTAAAATAGGTGGCACCACGATGCGCAGCTACTCGTCCTATTGTTGGATGTAGCTGCGCATTTTCATTTTTTTGGAGGTAAAAAAACATGTGTTCGATTCTAGGTTACATCGGCAGCGCCATTTCGGATGAGGCGCTCAGAGCGGGCTTTGACAAGACGATCTCCCGCGGGCCGGACTGCACGCAGATGCTGAAAATCGGCGGCGCGACGCTCGGCTTCCACCGCCTTGCCATCATGGGACTGCACCCGGAGGGCATGCAGCCGTTCACGTACGGCGAAAACGCCTTGGTGTGCAACGGCGAGATCTATGGCTTCCGTCCCATCCGCGACGCGCTTTTGCAGAAAGGCGTCACGCTCAAGAGCGAGTCCGACTGCGAAATTCTGCTGCCGCTGTATGAAAAATACGGACTCGACCTGTTCCGGAAACTCGACGCGGAGTATGCGCTCGTGATCTACGACGCGCAGCGTAAAGACCTCGTCGCCGCGCGCGATCCCATCGGCATCCGTCCGCTGTACTACGGCTACGACGCCGACGGCGCAATCATCTTCGCCAGCGAGGCGAAAAACCTCGTCGGGCTGGTGGACAAAGTGATGCCGTTTCCTCCCGGACATTATTACGCGGACGGCAAGTTCGTCTGCTACCGTGACATGACCGAGGTCAAGGCCGTCTGCTACGACGATCTGGAGACGGTCTGCAAAAACATTCGTGAAAAGCTCATCGCGGGCGTTGAGAAGCGTCTGGACGCGGACGCGCCGCTCGGTTTTCTGCTCTCCGGCGGTCTGGACAGCAGCCTGGTCTGCGCCATCTCCGCAAAGCTTCTGAAAAAGCCCATCCGCACCTTCGCCATCGGCATGAGCACGGACGCCATCGACCTCAAATACGCCCGCGAGGTTGCGGATTATCTGCACAGCGACCACACCGAGGTCATTATCACTGAGGACGACGTGCTTCAGGCGCTTCCGGAGGTCGTGGCGCTGCTCGGCACGTACGACATCACCACCATCCGCGCGAGCATCGGCATGTACCTCGTCTGCAAGGCCATCCACGAGACGACGGATATCCGCGTGCTCATGACCGGCGAGATCTCCGACGAGCTGTTCGGCTATAAGTACACGGACTTTGCGCCGTCTGCCGAAGCGTTCCAGCAAGAGGCTGCCAAGCGCATCCGCGAGCTGCATATGTACGATGTGCTGCGTGCCGACCGCTGCATTTCCGTCAACTCGCTCGAAGCGCGCGTACCGTTCGGCGATCTGGACTTCGTCGAGTACGTCATGTCCATCGACCCGGAGAAAAAGCTGAACACCTACGGCAAGGGCAAATACCTCCTGCGCCATGCGTTCGAGGGCGACTACCTGCCTTACGGCATCCTCATGCGCGAGAAGGCTGCGTTCAGCGACGCGGTGGGCCATTCCATGGTCAACGACCTCAAGGCTTACGCTGAGCGGAAGTACACGGACGAGGAATTCGAAACGCTGTCGGCGAAGTACGACTTTGCCCGCCCGTTCACGAAGGAATCGCTCCTGTACCGCGAGCTGTTTGAGCAGTGTTACCCCGGCCAGGCCGAGATGGTCGTGGATTTCTGGATGCCCAACAAATCATGGGAGGGCTGCGATGTCAACGACCCCTCCGCCCGCGTCCTGTCCAACTACGGCGACAGCGGAAAATAAGAAAATAAAAAATCAAAACCACGCATTTCATTGAAATGCGTGGTTTTGATTATTTGCCACAAGGCGCGTTACGCTTTCCAGAGGCTGTGCAGGTTGCAGTAGGCGTAGACGGCTTCGACCTCGTCGCCCTCGCAGATGGAGAAGCAGACCTTGGGCGCTTCGCCGGGCTTCAGGGCCTTGCGCTGGTTGCCCTGCCTGGTCTGCAGGGAGACCCACTCAATGTAGTGCTCCGGGAGCATGGGATGCTCGACGGCGCCGACGGTAACGGTGACGGTGTTGCCTTCCACCTGATAAACAGGCACATGCTTTTCCAGAGATGCGTCGGTCGTGCCGGGGATGATCTCGGTCATTTTCTGACCGCAGCACATGACGGGGACCCCACTGTTTTTGACCATGGCGATGATGTTGCCGCAATGCTCGCAGATGTAAAATTTCTGTTCCATGTCATACCTCCTGACTGTGAATGATTTTTTTGCAAGGGATTGCACCGCGCGGGCGCAAATGCGCTTGGTATACATTCAGTATAGCATAGGGAAACGCAAAGGGAAATGCCGATGCTGAAAAAATTGCGAAATTCGCATAAAAAACCCCACACGGCAAAGCAGAATGCCGTGTGGGGTTTTGCATGTTCGTGCAGCGATGATTACCGTCGTTCCAGCACGGCCATGGCGTTTACGAGCATCTGCGCAGCGTCGGCGCGGGTGAGGGTAGCGGCGGAGTCGCTGCCGGTGGGGTAAACGTCGCAGGAGGTGAGGTTTGCCACCGACTGGCAGGCCCAGGAGGGCACGGTGTCGTTCTCCTGTGCGGTGACGGGCGTCGTCTGAACGAGATTGTCGAGCATGACGGCAGCTTCGGCGCGGGTGATGCCGCGTTGGGCGTCAAACACTACGGCCTCGCCGTTGGAATAGCCCTGAATGCTGCCGTTCATGAGCGCGGTGGAGACATAGGATTTCGACCACGCGGGGATCTGCGCATCGTCGCCGAAGCCAGTCGTGAGCACGCCGTCGAGCAGCGGCTCGCCGGTCAGTTCCATGCACAGTGCGAGAAACTCGCCGCGCGTGATCGTGCTGTCGGGGTCAAACAGATACGACGCACCGATCTGCTGCCCGGTGCAGATGCCCTCCTCGGCCAGCAGAACGGCGGCATATTCCTCGGCGCGCCCGGTCATGTCACGGTACGTGACTGCGGTTTTCTGCTTTTTGATGCTGATGATGACGGTAGCCTCCTGCGATTCGTTGCCGTCGCAGTCCACTGCCTTGTAGCCGAAGTAGTCGCGGCCGCGCTTGCCTTCATTCGGGGTGTAGACAAATTTGCCGTTTTCCTGCAGTTCCACAACACCCTTGACCGGCTCGGTCGTCAGTCGGAAGGTGACAGGATCGCCGTCCGGATCCACGGCGGCGAGCTGGCCGCCAATGGAGACGTTGCGGTAGGTCGTCAGCTCAAAGTTCTCGGCGAGCGGAGCGGTGTTGTCGCCGGTCTCGGCGTTTTCGGCGTAGGCGGGCGACAGCGACAGGCACAGCGCCAGCACACACACGGCTGTAAACAGTTTCTTTTTCATAAAAAGACCTCCATGCAAAGTAAAGGGTACCAATAGTTTGCACGGAGGTCAGGGGAATATTCAGGCCATTCAAAAAATGGCCTGAATGAGAAAAATTAAAATTGCTGGGAGGGAATACATAATCCCCTCCCAGACCCGCCCCACGCATTTCTATGCATAGGCCACAGGTTTATTTACAGTCCCATATGCAATTTTTGCGTAAGACTTGCGTCATTCGGTGCGCAGCGCGACAACGGGATCCTTCTTCGCGGCGAGACCGGACGGGATAAGACCGGCGATGAACGTGAGCGCCATGCTGATGAGCACGAGCAGAACGCCGCCGAGCCACGGCAAAATGGCGTTCAGATTGGAGATGCCGGTCAGGTGATGCACGATCAGGTTGATCGGAATCAGCAGAAGCAGCGCGATGCCGATGCCGATGACGCCGGCGGCAAAGCCCTCAATGAGCGTTTCGGCGTTGAACACCCGGGAAATATCCTGCTTGCTCGCGCCGATGGAGCGCAGGATGCCGATCTCCTTCGTGCGTTCGAGCACGGAGATATAGGTGATGATACCGATCATGATCGACGACACAACAAGCGAGATGGCCACGAAGGCGATGAGCACGTAACTGATGGCGTTGATGATGGTGGTGATGCTGCTCATCAGCAGGGCGACATAGTCCGTGTACGAGATCTGGTCTTCCTTGCTCACGCTGTTGTTGTAATTTTCAATCGCATCCGCGATCTTATCCTTGTCGGCGAAAGCGGTGGCATAGATGTTGATGGTGCTTGGGGAATCCTTCTGCACGTAGCCGAGCTTTTTCAGATTGATATCGTAGCTGCTGGAGACGGTGTCGGACGTCATGTACGTGTCGTAAATGTATTCATACTGATCGTCGAGCAGAGTAAAGGTCGAGGTCAGCTCCGAGGGCGACATGCCGGCGTAGAGCTGCTTCATCTGCGCCTTGTACTCTGCGGCAATGGATTCGCGCACCTTCACGCTGGCATAGTTCATCAGCGTTGTGTCGTCCATGGAGTCGATCATTTCATTGATCTGCTCGGCGTCCATGTCAGACCCGGCGGAAGCGGCCATCTGCTTGATGCTGTCCCGGTCGATCTGCGCCATTGCGGCGTCGGTCGCCTTGTTCAGATAGGCGTCCGAAGGCGTGGCGAGCGTGTCGATGAGCACGCTCGTGAGCGCGTCGCCGCTGAGCCCGGCCACATACTGCTTGGCTGCTGAGACTTTATCCGCATGCTCTGCATCGCTTTGGGCGGGGAAAGCTTCGCCGGTGAAGACGTCCACGTCCGGGTTGCTGAGCTGCTGCGCGATGATGTCCTGCTGCGCAGCGCGGTCGATGGCGTAATCCGTCAGCGCGGCGGTGTAGCCGATCGCGCCCTGCATGGAGGTGGCCACGGCGTCGCCGTTCGGCCGGACGATGCCGACGATCTTGAGAGGGATGCCGACGTCACCGGAGTTATACAGATATTCCAGGCCGCCCGCTTTCTCGGTCAGATCCTGATAGGTCCCAGCGGTACTGTCGTATTCGTAGTGCTCGGAGGGGAGAATGACCTTAAAGGTCCGGCCGCAGAGGTCTTCATAGGACCAGCTCTCCTGCTCGGCGTCCACCTGCTCGCGGTTGAGCGAGGACATCATGACCTGCGCCATGTCCTTCTGGGATTTCAGGCCGAGCGCATAGAGCGTGAGATCGGAGATCTCATTGTTTTTGTCCACGACCAGAACAACCTCGTCGTAGTTTTCCGGCCAATGGCCGTAAACCATGTCGTACTGGCTCTTGACCGTGTCGTTGATGAGCGCGCCGTCCTTGCCGGAGAGCATCTCCTGCCAGACGTTGAAGCTGGAGTAGAAATTGTCCATGGAGGAGAAGTAACTGCTGTAATCGCCGCCGTACATGGAGGACATCACGCCCTCCAGCAGCTCGGTGACGTCGGCCTTGACGATGTTGCCGTCCTCGTCCTTGGTGTACACCGCGAAGCCCATGTCATAGCCGTACTGGATGGTGCTGATGTATTCGTCGAGTCCGTTGTTCGGGCTTTCCAGATAGGCCTTGAACGCGGTGAGGTTGTTCACCTCGGTGTCCATGGAGGTGAGGTTGTTGAGCAGATCGTACATGATCTGGTTGGAGTAGACCTTATCCAAATCGTGCGTTCGCTCCATCGCGCTGTCGTGTGCGCCGGAGATCGCGCCAACCATGGTGGAGAGATCGACGGCCTCGGCCTGAATCGTCAGCGGATAGGAGGAGAGGGTATCCTCCTGCACGTCGTCTATGTAGTGTTGAATGCCGTTGGAGAGCGAGAGAATGAGCGCGATGCCAATGATGCCGATCGAGCCGGCAAAGGCGGTGAGGAAGGTGCGCGCCTTCTTGGTCATGAGGTTGTTGAGCGACAGACCCAGCGCAGTCTTGAAGCTCATGGACGGCTTGGTAAGCGCGCCCTCCGGCTTCGGCGGCGGGGCGCCTTCCGTACAAGGTGCGGTGTCGCCGATGACCGCGCCGTCCAGCAGACGTACGGTGCGCGTGGCGTAGCGCTCGGCCAGCTCCGGGTTGTGCGTGACCATGATGATGAGCTTGTCGTGGGAGATCTCCTTGAGCAGATCCATGATCTGCACGCTCGTCTCCGAATCAAGCGCGCCGGTCGGTTCGTCCGCCAGCAGAATGTCCGGGTCGTTCACGAGCGCGCGCGCAATGGCCACACGCTGCATCTGGCCGCCGGACATCTGGTTCGGCGCCTTGTCGAGCTGGTCGCCGAGTCCGACCTTTTCCAGCACTTCGATTGCGCGCTTGCGGCGTTCCGCCGGCGACACGCCGGAGAGCGTCAGCGCCAGCTCCACGTTGGAGAGCACGGTCTGGTGCGGGATGAGGTTATAGCTCTGAAACACGAAACCAATGGAATGGTTGCGGTAGGTGTCCCAGTCGCGGTCGGTGAACTCCTTGGTGGATTTGCCGTTGATGATCAGGTCTCCGGAGGTGTAGCGGTCCAGCCCGCCGATGATGTTCAGCAGCGTGGTCTTGCCGCAGCCGGATTGGCCGAGGATCGCGACGAACTCGCTTTCCCGGAAGGAGATGCTGATGCCTTTCAGCGCACGAACCGTGGTGCTGCCGGCCTCATAATCCTTTACAATGTTTTTCAGTTCCAGCATGGTGAGATTGCTCCTTTGGAATGAAAGCCGGGATGACGCCCGGCTGTTGAAAAATACAGCTTTTTCGAAATTGATAACACTGTTAGATAATTGAACACGTGTATCATAATATGCCATGCCGCCCCCGTCAAGCGAAATCCGTACCGGCGCGGCGATTTTTAACCGTTTGTTCATATTCCGAATCGAACGCCGCAGGGAAATTACAGAATCGAATTGCAAGTGCGGATCAAATGTGGTAAGATACGTCGGAACGACAGAAACAGGCGGTGGTTGTATTGAAAATCGTGATCGTTGGCGCCGGCAAGGTCGGCTACGCCATTGCGGAGCAGCTTTTGCTGGAGGGGCACGATATTACCGTGATCGAAAGCGACCCGACGCGCGCGGAGTATATCTCCTCCACGCTGGATGTGATTGTGGTTGAGGGCAAGGCCAATGTGGACCAGATGCGCATTGCAAATGTCGGCAGCGCCGATCTGCTGATCGCCGCGACGATGTCGGACGAGACGAATCTCATCAGCTGCATGGTCAGCAAAAAGCTCGGCGCAAAGCATACCATCGCGCGCGTGCGCGACGAGGAATATTATCAGGACGTGGTGCTGCTGCAGGAAGAGCTGGGGCTTTCCATGTCCATCAACCCGGAACGCACCTCCGCCAAGGAAATTTCCCGCACGCTGCGCTTCCCGGTGGCGACGAAGGTGGAGCCGTTTGCCAACGGCCTCGTTGAGCTGGTGGAGTTTCAGGTGAACAAAAAGAGCAAGCTCTGCGGCGTGAAAATGCAGGACTTCCGGTCGAACTACGGCAACGGCGTTCTGGTGTGTGCGGTGGAGCGCGGCGACGAGCTTTTCGTTCCGAACGGCGACTTTGCGCTGATGGCCGGCGATATGGTCACCGCCGTCGGCGTGCCGCATGAGATGCACGAGCTGTTTCGGCGCATCGGCGAATTTACGCATGAGGCGGAGTCCGTCATGATGATCGGCGGCGGGCGCATTGCCGAGCGGCTGGCGCTGGAGCTGACGAAAATGCATATCCACGCCACGATCGTGGAGCGCGACCCGGAGCGCTGCCGTGTTCTGAAGACGATGCTGCCGGAGGCGACGATCATCTGCGCCGACGGCACCAAGCCCGACATTCTCCGGGAGGAGGGACTCAATGAGACCGACGCGCTTGTGTCTCTGACGGAGTCGGACGAGACGAATCTGATTATTTCTTCCTTTGCCTTTTCGGAAAATGTCCCGAAGATCGTCACCAAGATCGACGAGGAGAATTTCATTCAGCTCGCGGAGTCATATGGACTTACGACGATCATTCAGCCTGCAGACGTTACGGCCTGGCGCATCATTGAATACGTCCGCTGGATGCAGAATTCCGCGCAGAGCAGCGGCGTGGAAACGCTGCGCATGGTGGCGGACGGCAAGGCCGAGGCGCTGGAATTCGTCGCGCGGCGCGAGGAAGCTTTTTACGGGAAGCCGCTGAAGGATCTGGCGCTGAAGCCCGCTGTGCTGGTGGCTGCCATCATCCGCCGCGGCCGGTGCCGGATTCCCTCCGGAAACGACTGCATTTTGAAGGGCGACCATGTGGTGGTTGTCACGACGAACCACGGCATGCATGAGCTGGCCGATATTCTTGCAGATTAAAGCCAAAGGAAACGACAGGGGACGCGCCAACCGGCGCGTCCCCTGTCACTGGTCAGATCAGGACGATCAGATAACCCATATACAGGACGAGCAAAACAGCGCCCTGCACCTTGGAGGATTTTTGCCGAAGGAGCATCGGCAGCACGCACGTGACGACCACGAGCAGGCAGGCCGGCATATCCAGCACGATGCTCTGGTGCGAGATAGGCAGCTTTTCCGCCGACACCAGATCGCACAGCGGCAGAATCAGGCACAGGTCGATGATGTTCGCGCCGATGATGTTGCCGGCGGAGAGGCTCGACTGCTTCTTGATGATGGAGGTGATGGTCGTCACCAGCTCCGGCAGGGAGGTGCCGACGGCAACCAGCGTGACGGCAATGATGCTCTCCGGCACGCCGAGATAGGCAGCAATGGCGCTGCCACTGTCCACCAGCAGCCGCGAGCCGACGACGATGCCCGCCGCGCCGAATACGAACATCGCAATGTTTTTTGCCAGCTCCTTTCCGGAAAATTCCGGCTTTTCAGCATCGTGCATCTCCAGCTTTGCCTGCTTGACGTTCTCGAAGATGAACGCGAAGAACAGCAGAAACAGCACGATCGTACCCCAGAACTGGAACTGTCCCGTCAGGCTGGCCAGCAGCACGAGGGCGGACGAGGCGATCAGAATCACGCTCTTGGTCAGATACTGCCTGCGCGTGAGCTCCACGGTCATGAACAGCACCGCAATGGCGAAAATCAGTGCAGTGTTTGCCGTGACGGAGCCGACCGCATTGCCGACGGCCATGTCCACCTTGCCCTCGACGGCCGCCATGACCGACACGATCATTTCCGGCAGCGTCGTCGCAAGGCTCACGATCGTGGCGCCGACGATAAACTTCGGAATGCCCGAAACTTCTGCGATCCAGCTTGCCGCATCGACAAAGAGGTCTCCGCCCTTGACGATCAGCACCAGGCCGATCACAAACAACAGCAGTTCCACCCAAATGGACATGAACGATCACCTTTCTGTTTTATGAATCTCTTGTGCGCATAAAAAAGGACCTATCTGCGCCAGTGTGCAGATAAGTCTCATCGTTTCAGACCGGACCAGATCGTTACGATCATGATGTTGACCACGGTCACACGGAAGTGCCAATTACTCCCTTACCTTGGGTGCGATTTTACCACGAGTCTCGTTGGAATGTCAACCCTAATTTGAAAAAAGACAAAGATTCGAAAGTGTAGGTGTTACGATGATGTGTGACAAAAGATAAAAA
>ULWX01019013.1_pt1 | contig 16821 bp, 15 predicted proteins | sample 1960851 | NCBI WGS metagenome assembly ULWX01 (sample SAMEA4835826, study PRJEB28245) | human gut metagenome | biome: gut microbiome; material: fecal sample | place: Denmark | collected 2008 | reverse complement strand
TTTACCACGCCCGCACCGCGTGGGAGCATCTAAATAATGTCTACCCCTATGAGGTGTCGCACCCGCCGCTCGGCAAGGAGATAATGTCCCTCGGCATCGCCATTTTTGGCATGACGCCCTTTGGCTGGCGCTTTTGCGGAACGCTCTTCGGAGTCTTGATGCTGCCGGTGATGTATCTTTTCCTGAAGCGGCTCTTCGGCGGCAAGGCCATTCCCGCCGCCGGGACGATAATTTTCGCGGCGGATTTCATGCACTATGCCCAGACCCGCATCGCCACCATCGACACCTACGCCCTGTTTTTCATTCTGCTGATGTATTATTTCATGTACATCTGGCTGTCGGAGAAAAAGCACTGGGCTCTGGCGCTCTCGGGGCTGTTTTTCGGCATCGGCGCCGCCTCAAAGTGGACCTGCATCTACGCAGGGGCCGGGCTTGCGGTTCTCTGGGCCGCCCATTGGTTCAATGAGTTTGCCCCCGTTATAAAAACCCGCCGCAGAGCAAAAGCGGCGCTCAGTTCAGCCTGGGATAGCCCCGAACCGGAGCTTTCAAACCTTGAGGCCATTGAAAACGCCCCGCTTCCACTCGCCGCGTTTTTCAAAAATTGCCTGTTCTGCGTTGTTTTCTTTGTGCTCATTCCCTGCGTCATCTATTATTTTGCCTATATCCCCTATGGCGCGGCCCGGGGCATCACGCCGCTGAGCAAAGAATATCTGAGCATCGTGCTTGAAAACCAGCGCTTCATGTTCACATATCACGCCGGGGTTCACAGCGAGCACCCCTATTCCTCCCGCTGGTATCAGTGGGTGCTCAATATCCGCCCGATTCTCTATTACCTTGAGTATTTTGATAACGGCAGCCGCTCCTCGATAAGCTCCTTCCTCAATCCCGCTCTCTGCTGGGGCGGATTCCTTAGTCTGTTCGTTCTGGGCTATGAGTCCATCGCCCGGCGGGATAAAAAGGCCGCCTTTATCCTCATCGGGTACCTTGCCCAGCTTCTGCCCTGGGTTTTCATCACGCGCATAACCTTTGAGTATCACTATTTTGCCTGCTCGGCGTTTCTGGTGCTGTCGCTGTGCTATGTGTTCAGCATTCTCCGGCAGAACAGCCGCCGCTGGCGCGCCCTGACCTTTGGCTATGCCGCCCTCTGCGCCGCGCTCTTTCTGCTGTTCTATCCTGCCTTGTCGGGCAAGCCCATAGACAACACCTGGGGCCACGCCCTCCTTGGCTGGCTCCCCACCTGGCCGATATAAAATCAAAGCAGCCTGCTATCGACATTTTCCGACAGCAGGCTGCTTTTGCGCTCAAACAAGCGCTTTTGTCTCATATCCGCTCCCTTCCAAGTCTCCCTTGTTAAAGGTTCTGCCAGCAGACGTGTTTTGGAGCGCAAATGCTGTAAGTTTGCGCCAGTCTAACGGCTCCCTTGTGTAAAGGGAGCTGTCAGTGAAGCTGACTGAGGGATTGTAAACGCGTGATATTCTGAGCAGAAAACCAAGGTGTATAGCGTGAAGCCCCCGCTTTGCGCATCCCTCGACCCACATCTCCTTTTACCGGCGGAGGGCTATTGCAAATATGCGTGTAAGCCCAAAATTTGTATGCACCCTCTCGCTTCCCCCTTTGGGGCTGCGCCCGCAGGCGCGTTTCGGAGCGCAACCGCCGCAAGGCGGCTCTTTGCGCGGAGATGAAGTGGCAAGCCGGGACGGCTTGACGATAGGGGGGCCTGTGCCGTTTATACACTAAGCTTCAAAATAGCACTGTCCAATGGCTTCCCTGCGTAAGGGAAGCTGGCGCGCAGCGCCTGAAGGGTCGTAAATGTGTGACGTTATGAGCAGTTAAGCTAATCACACTGCTGAGAACCTCCGGTTTGCGCAGCCCACAATCCACTTCTCCTTATACCGGCGTAGGGCTATTGCAAATATGCGTGTAAGCCATAAATTTGTACGCACCCTCTCGCTTCCCCCTTTGGGGCTGCGCCCGCAGGCGCGTTTCGGAGCGCAACCGCCGCAAGGCGGCTCTTTGCGCGGAGATGAAGTGGCAAGCCGGGACGGCTTGACGATAGGGGGCCGCCTTTCTCCGCAGTTAATTCAGCACCGCCTTTCTCCCAGCCTCCTCGCAAAATTTTCCCAAAAATTTTAGAAAAAGCAAAAATTTCCCTTGACATTTCCCGCTCCATCTGCTATTATAATCAAGCCGTAAGGGTGCGGCCCTATTTTCGCCGTCCCCGGCACAACTTAATATACAAATTACCCAGTATACCTCTTTTATATATATGGGGGTATAGCTCAGCTGGGAGAGCGCTTGAATGGCATTCAAGAGGTCAGCGGTTCGATCCCGCTTATCTCCACCATCAGACGGTGTACTGGGTAATCTTGTTTTTTTGACCTGCTTCTGAGCAGGTTTTTTTGCGCCCATTTTGCGGTCTCTCCCCGCTGACCTCTTGCGTTTGCTGATGTAAAATTGCAGCGTCCTTTCAGAACGATTGAAACAGCTTCCGGTATTGCCTTTTGTCAATGGCTGTGCTATTTTGTCGCTGGTGAGCCTCTCGCCCGCTAATAGGTGGGTGTGGAGGCTCACCAGATAAGCACCCGTTCTGCCTAATTTCAGAGTGGGTGCTTTTCATGCTCTCACGCGCGGGATATGCTGTGTTTCTTGTCTTTAGACATAGTATATTGTATAATAATGTCAAAACAGGGATGGTGAGGGCATGGCATACAGCGAGCTTATCAAAAGCTTTGAGAAAATCCGCGACTACATGCGGGAATTTTATATTTACGGCTTCAAAAGCCGCGAGGAATATACGAAAAAGAGTGCCCGCAGCTATGACGACGAGCGCCGCCGCATTGAAAGCTGGCTGGGCGGATATATGTCCTTCCGGCATACCGCCGAAGGGGAAAATGTTTTTTAGATTTACAATATAAGTGCAGCACAAAAAAGTGGACTCAAAGCAAGAACGCGCCTAAAATGGTGTTTGCGGACAACCAAGAAAAGGAGCGGAGCAATGAGCCACTACAAACACCTTAGCATAGAAGAGCGAGAAAGTCTATACCCCCGTCTGCTTAGAGCCGCAGCGCCGCAATATTTTTCCCCGAAGCGTGAGCTGAGCCACTATTTGAGCATGGCATCCGGCAATTTCCGGGAGTATTTGAAGGGCGATATGGTCAGAGCAAAAAAATATTTTTATGTGCTTCGCCCTGTCCTCGCCTGCCGATGGATTTTGGATAAGGGCACTCCCCCGCCCATGCTGTTTGAGGAGCTTATGGCGGCGGAGCTTGCTCCCGCCCTCCACGCAGATGTTGAAACACTTCTGAGCTTGAAGCGAAACGCTCCCGAGGTCAAAACGATTCCCAGAATCGACTCGCTAAACCTCTATCTGAGCGAGAGCATCGCGGAAATCAGCGCCCAAATCGTAAATCTGCCAGATGATACCCGACACGGCTGGGAGGAACTGAACCGCCTGTTTTTGTCTCAGCTTTGAATCAACTCTACACAAGCCCTTCTGGCACGAAGCCCCGCCTTGCAGCGAGGCTTCTTAGCCGGTCGGGCTTGTTTTTTGCTTCCAAATCACTCCCACTACGTTGGGTCGTGATTTGGTTTTTGTGTTCTCCGCATCTTTAGCGTAAAGCATACACGAAACGAAAATCCGTTCTCATAAGAAAACGGATTTTTGTTTCGTATTCTTCATTTTTCGTTACTCACTCCGCGTTTTTTATTTCTTATATTTTCTTAAATTTTCTTCCAATATTGCCTTTTATGCTATATAATTGTTTATGAAAAATCATGTTTTGCCCGCAAGCCGTTTTACTTTCATCAAACAGGAGGCGATTATTACGAGGAAAACTATACTCCCCATCCTCGCCGCGCTGCTGCTTCTCAGCGGCTGCGGCAATTTTGAGAAGGCGGCGGAGACCCCCGCGCCGTCAACAGCGGTGCAGGAAGCTCCCGCCATTGCTCCCGATGCGCCTGAGGAGGCCGCCGGGCCGGTCGAGACCCCGGCGCACCCCTTGCAGAGCCTTATTTTTGTAAACGGCAGGCTGTATTCATTGGTTGAGATCACCAGCCGCCCGTTTTTTGACCAGACGGAGTATGCGCTTTGCGGTGTGCTTAAAAGCAGCGTGAGCCGTTACGAGGAGCCGACAGAGGAGCTGACGACCAATGATGAGGTGCTTGTCGGCTGTGAGGTTCATGAGAGCAGCGAAGCGACAGACGCGCTTGCTGTCTATCTCGATGATAAGGACTGGATATATACTCCCTATGAGCCGGTGCCGGAGGAGGAGAAAACTTATTCCTTTGAAAGCGGCGAGGAGCTGGCCGCGCTTGCCGTAAGCTCAATGGAAAAGCTGGGCTACACGCAGATAGAGAGCGATAAGTACGAGCTGTTTGAGTTTGCCGCCATTCCCGAGGATTGCGGCAATTACATCGGCGTATTTGAAACTATTCTGGAAGCGCCGGACAGATACAGAGTTGTCCAGCTCTGGTACGGTACTGACCCATATCGTCTGCTCGTGTTGAGTCAGGAGCATCAGCGGGAGCTTGTCCATACCAGTGACAGGCTGGTTTATTGTGACCGCACGCGCTCGCAGCTCTCGCCGAAGTTCGCGTGGGTCGCATTCCAGACGCGCTATGTCGGGGCTTCGGAGTACAATTATCTCATTGCCGACCTGTTCTCCGCCAAGGACCTCTCCGACGGCTCGGGCGATTTTGTGGCGGACATTGTCGGCAAGGAAATTACCGACTACCCGGACTATGTGAGGGAGACGATAGAGTACCCCACCTATGAATATATCGGGGACTTTCCCACCAATGTGGATGTGGGGTGAAGCATGAAAAAATATCTTTTGCCCGTCCTCGCCGCCGCGCTGCTCCTCACCGGCTGCGGCGCTGAAAAGCCTGCGGAGAAAGCCCCACGCCCTGTCGCCCCGCCGACCGTGATTATCGCCGCTGACCAGCCCAGCCCAAGCCTGGAACCGGAGCCCCGGCGCACGGCTATTGACTGCCCTTACAGCAGCCTTGGCTTTGAGGGGCGGGATGTGAACGCCCAGCACTACCGCAGGAGCTATTCAACAACGGAGGCGGAGCTGATAAGCGCGGTTTGGAACATTATCAGCAGCGAGGAACGCGAAGAGGTATCGGACTATCAAAGCTGGGAGGACCCGATGAATCTGACCTTCCTCGGCCGAACGACCGAGCGGGTGAGGCTCCAGCCGGACGATTACTGCGAGCTGGTGGACTCCGGGAAGAAATACGCCCTCCCGCCGGGGAGCTATTCCGCTATATCCGAGCTGCTGACTGCGTACACAACGGAAAACTGCTCCTTCACCATTGATGAAAATTTCCTGAATATTGACACAAGCCTGCCGTTTTCGATTGAGTTCTATTATGGCCAGACGCAGCGTATATCAGCAATGCCCTACGAAACCGGAGATTTCACGGAGGACTGGGTGCTGATACCAACCGATATTCGCGACTGGGAGCACACCGGGCGCTTTGCTTACATTCAGGATATTTACACCAAAGAGGGCTTCGGGCCTGTGGAGCTGAGCGTCCATTTTGACGAGCTGCTCATAACCGTCAGCTGCGACGGCGTGAGCAAACTGTTCTCCACCGATCAGGCGACAATGGATTCCATTGACAGCCTGATTGAGAATTTGGAAAACGGATAAAAAAATATCGGGGAGCTTGAGCCAGACTCACGCTCCCCTGTTTTTTATGCCGAATAGTGTTCCATCATATAGCTCATCAATCGAAGCCCGTATATTGCTTTTAAATCCTCCATACACACTATTAACAATAATATCCCAAGTACTATCAGCGTGATGCCAAGCGCAAGCATCACCCAGCCAAAGATTCGCGCAATTTTTATTATGCGCAGGGTTTCACTCTTTGGTGTTCTGCCCGGGTCTTTGGCACAGCGGCGCTCTATCTTTTTTCTGAACCACCGCGGGCGGCGCTCATAGTAAATCTGAAACCACAGCGAGCCACATTCCGGGTGCTGTATTCCCTCGCGTACATAGCGTTGAATCGAGATAAATGTAATTCCGAGCACTATTTCTTCCAAGCCAATCATTAAATATGTGGAAATGTGATAAAATTGAAGCACTCCCAGCGTCAGATGATACAAATACCTGGATCCGAATAAAATAAAAATAAAGCTTATTATAGGGAATAAAATAACCAGGATTCTTTTTCTTGCTTGACGGCGTGAAAGCTGTTCATAAGTCCATGTTTTTTTGTTTTCCATATGCTTTTCCCCATAAACTATTGTCTTTTGCTTAAGTTTAGCATATATTTCCGTGGAAAACACCTTAAGAAATCTTAAAAGCCAACGTCATATCCGCCATTTTTATTCTCTTTCGCCCTTGCTATTTACATAAAAATTATAATGTGTTAAAATCCCTTTCGTTGTCACAGAAAGGGATTTTTTATGGAAAACAGACTTACAGAAAACAAAATGGGCGTTATGCCAATGAGCAGGCTGCTGCTGGACATGGGCGTACCCATCATGATATCGATGCTGGTGCAGGCGCTTTACAATGTAGTGGACGGGATGTTCGTCTCGCGCATAAGCGAGCACGCGTTTACCGCTATCTCCGTCGCCTTCCCGATGCAAAATTTGCTCATCGCCTTCGCGGTGGGCCTCGGCGTGGGCATGAACGCGCTGCTCTCCCGCGCGCTTGGCGCGGGTGACCCGGAGAAGGTCAGAGCCGCCGCGCTCAACGGGCTTATGCTGCAAGGCCTGAGCTATCTGCTGTTTCTGGTGGTGGGGCTGACTCTGGTGGAGCCATATATGCGCGCCCAGACCGATGTGGAGGAGATCGTCCAGTATGGCATTGTGTACCTGCGCATCGTGCTTATTTTCTCCGTGGGCATCTTCGGTGAGATAAGCTTTGAGCGCCTGCTCCAATCCACCGGCCGTGCGCGGTACTCGATGTACACCCAGCTCTCCGGCGCTATCTTCAACATCGTCTTTGACCCGATTCTCATCTTCGGCCTGCTCGGCTTCCCGAAGCTCGGCATCGCGGGCGCGGCCTACGCCACTGTCGGCGGGCAGATTTTCGGCGCGCTCATCGGGCTGTTCCTGTGCCTGAAGAAAAACCCTGAGGTACCCCTGAGCTTCCATGGCTTCAAGCCCAGCAAGCTGATTTTAGGGGAGCTTCTTAAAATCAGCATCCCGTCCATCGTCATGTCCTCGGTCTCGTCGGTGATGACCTTCGGCATGGATATTATCCTCAACGGCTTTTCCTCCACGGCGGTGGCGGTGTTCGGCGCTTATTTCAAGCTCCAGAGCTTTGTCATCATGCCGGTCATTGGGCTTACAAACGCCATTGTCCCCATCATCGCCTTCAACTACGGGGCGAACAAGCCGGAGCGGATACACTCGGCAATAAAATTCGGCATGCTGTACGCCAGCATCCTGACCATTTCAGGCTTTATCCTGCTGCAAACCATCCCGCACAAGCTGCTGCTGATATTTGACGCGAAGGAGTACATGATGCAGATTGGCATACCCGCCCTGCGCATAATCAGCACGCACTACCTCATTGCCGGAGTGTGCATAACTATTAGCTGCGTGTGCCAGGCCTTCGGTTACAGCGTATATAGCCTCTTTATCTCCTGCCTGCGGCAGCTTGTTGCCCTGCTCCCGGCGGCATATCTGCTCTCACTCACAGGAAGGCTCGACCTTATCTGGCTCTCCTTCCCGATTGCGGAGGTAGTGTCCATATCGGTGAGCCTCCCCATGCTGAAAAGAGTGCTGAGAAAAACGGGCATGGCAAAAGCAAAATAAAAAAACAGCACCGCATTTACTTGCTTCCCCCTCTGGGGGAAGTGGCGAGCTTGCGAGCCTATAGGGGGGGCTGCCTTGCACCAAATTGAGTCAGGCGCTCACAGCCCCCCTTCAGTCAGCTTCGCTGACAGCTCCCCCTCATGGGGAGCCAAGATGGTCGGTGCAAATTTCCAACAAAAAACCACAGGCGTTTGCCTGTGGTTTTTTGTGGCATTACATATTCTCCGACAGCAGCTTCAAAATCTGCACGGCGTTGCTGGCGGCGCCCTTTCTTATCTGGTCGCCGCAGCACCAGAGGGTCAGGCCGTGGTCATCGGTCAAATCATCCCTTATCCTGCCGACCCAGACGAGGTCCTGATTGGTGGTATCGAGCGGTGTGGGGTAATTTCTGCCCTGATAGTCCTCAATGAGCCTGCAGCCGGGGAAGGCGCGCACGGCCTCCTTCGCCTGCTCGATGGAGATCTTCTCCTCCGTGCGCAGGGTGACAGAAATGGAGTGCGAGCGCATGACAGGCACACGCACGCAGGTGCAGGTGACCTTCAGCTCCGGCAGGTGCAGAATTCTGCGCCCCTCGTTTTGCATCTTCATCTCCTCATCGGTGTAGAGATTATCAAGCTCATCGCCGATGTGCGGAATGACGTTCATGGCGATCTGCGTGGGGAAGGTGCTGCACTTGACCTCGCCCCCGGTGGCGAGAGCCTTCATCTGGTCCTCAAGCTCGTGCAGACCCGGCTGGCCCGCGCCGGACACCGCCTGATATGTGCAGGCGACCATGCTCTTTATCGGAGAGAGCTTCGCAATCCCCGCAACCGCCATAAGCGTGATTATGGAAGAGCAGTTGGGGTTTGCGATGATGCCCTTGTTGTTAAAGGCGTCCTGCCCGTTTATCTCCGGCACGACGAGAGGGACATCCGGGTCAAGGCGGAAGGCGGAGCTGTTGTCGATGTACACTGCGCCGCTCTTGACGATGGCAGGGGCAAAGCGGCGGGACATACCGTTTTTCACAGCGCCGAGGACAAAATCCATGCCCTCAAAGCTCTCGTCGGTGGCCTCCTCAATGGTGACCTCCTCGCCCTTGAAAATGACCTTTTCCCCGGCGCTTCTCGCGCTGGCAAGGGGCAGCAGCTTTCCCACAGGAATATCGTACTCCTCCAGAACCTTGAGCATCTCACAGCCGACAGCGCCGGTCGCGCCAAGGATGGCAACATTGAATTTTTTCATATTTTCTCCTCCTATTTCCTGTTAAATCAGCCCGCGAATCCGTCGTACAGCACGCGGATGGCGGTTTCAAATTTGTCGTTTTCAACGCCCACTATGATTGAAAGCTCATCCGCGCCCTGAGCGATGGTACGGATGTTGACGCCGTTGTCGCCCAGCGCCTGAAAAAGCTTGCCGGAGATACCGGGTCGGAAGGTCATTTTTCTGCCGACAGCGGCGACGAGGGCAATCCCGTCCTGCACATCCACCGTGTCCGGGGAGCAGGTCTTTTTAATATCGGCAATCACCGAGTACAGCGCGTCCCCCAGCGCGGCGGTGGACGCCACAAGCGCGAAGCTGTCAAGGCCGAGGGTTATATGCTCCACCGGCACCCTGTACCTGTCAAGCACCTCGAGCGCCTGACGGAGCGTTCCGCAGGTGCTGAGATTTCGCTTTGAAAGCGTGATGATGGTGAAGTTTCGCCGCCCGGCGATGCCGGTTATAAAGCGCTCGCGGCTCTCCTCGCGGTCGATGCTGTCGACTATCATGGTGCCCGCGTCCTGCGGGCGGTTGGTGTTTCTTATATTCAGCGGAATGCTCTTCTCCTTCACCGGCTGGACCGATTCCTCATGCAGGACGCTCGCCCCCATGAAGGCAAGCTCCCGAAGCTCGGCATAGGTTATGCGGGAGATGGGCTTTGGGTCGGGCACTATGCGGGGGTCCGCCATGAGTATGCCGGAGACGTCCGTCCAGTTTTCATACACCGCCGCGTCCACCGCGGCCGCCGCGAGTGCGCCGGTAATGTCGCTCCCGCCGCGGGTCATGACCTTGATTCTGCCCGTGGGCAGGCTCCCGTAAAAGCCGGGGATAAGCACCCGCTCATGCTCGGAGAGCGCCTTGTTGATGGCGGCGTATGTGCGCTCGCGGTCAATCTGCCCCTCGAGGGTGAAGAACACGCAGTCCGCCGCATCCACAAAATCAAAGCCCAGATACTCCGCCAGCAGCCGGGAGGTGAAATATTCACCCCTCGAGACCAGCTCATCCACCGGGAAATCGCGGCTGAGCCTCGCGCGAAGCTTCTGAAACTCCCCCGCCACATCATAGCTGAGCTTCAAATCGTCCCGAATCTCGGCAAAGCGCTGTTCTATACTATTCAAAATATCCTCGCAGGATACGCCGTAATTGAGATGTGCGTGGCAGAGGTAAAGTAAATCTGTGAGCTTATGGTCGTCCGCTGAGCGCTTGCCAGCGGCGGAGGATACCACCACCCGGCGCTCGGGGTCGGCATCAATTATCGCCTTGACCTTCTTGAACTGCTCGGCCCCCGCAACGGAGGAGCCGCCGAATTTTGCAACCTTTATCATCGTCAACGCCTCACTGCCTTATTGCCGCGAAGAAAACCTCTCCGCCCGCCTGCCTTATCTTGGCGGCGGCCTCGTGCATCTGTGAGACGGAGATAATCTCCGTCACCACTCTGGCGATGCCGCCCTCGGCCTCGACGCTCGCGCAGGGCAGCTCACCCGCCATGCTCTCCGGCAGGCGGACATAATAGGCGTGGCTGGCGGCGGAGTTGTCCGCCGCGACACGGACGCAGCTGTCCTTGAGCATGGCCTTATGGCCGATGGCAATGCAGCTTAAATCGCGCAGAACCGCGGAGGCAGTGGGATAGCGGCCCGCGCCCTGCCCCATCAGCACGATGGAGCCGGAGTTGAGGCCCTCATAGCGCGCCATGTTGAAATTTGCCAGCACCGAGCACTCAGCGGCGGAGCTTGTCAGCAGCACAGGCTCCACATAGGCGCAGAGCTTACCGTCGCTCTCGCCGCCGCTGACTATCAGGCGGCAGGTGTAGCCTTTGGCTTGAAAATGGCGGACATCGGCGGCGGTTATGTTTTCAATGCCCTCGTTCAAAAGCCCGCTCACCGGCAGCTTATCATAGCTCACCGCGCAGGCGAGCATAATTTTTCTCAGCGCGTCAAGCCCGGAAACATCGGCCGTGGGGTCAGCCTCAGCATAGCCGAGGCGCTGCGCATCGCTCAGCGCCTGAGAATACTCCAGCCCCAAGCGCTGCATAGCGTCGAGCATATAGTTCGTTGTGCCGTTGAGTATGCCGCCGAGGGAGAGAATCTTATCGCTCTCTCTGGCAATGGAGAGATTGTGCAGGAAGGGCACAGCGCCGCCGCAGGCCGCGCTGAAGATGAAGGCGGCGCCGCTTTCGCTTGCTATCGCCTGAAGCTCCGGCCCTTTTTCGGATACCAGCGCCTTGTTGGAGGTGACGAAGTGCTTGCCCGCCTTCAAAACCGCGCAGGCGTAAGTGAATGCGGGCTCAATGCCGCCCATGACCTCCGCCACCGCGTCAACGCTATTATCGCTGACAATATCATCAATGGACGTGACCTTAAAAGGCGCGTCCGCCTTTCCCGGGCGGACAAGCACCGGGCCAGCTTCAAGCCCGTTTGCATTTTGCAGCATCTCATAAACGCCGACGCCGACTGTTCCGAATCCCAAAACCGCTACTTTCATCTCTGCCTCCGAAATTTTTCTGTGTCCGTGTTTAAAAAACACTTGTATTTTTGACGTGGACAGTGTATCATATACCTGCTCTAAACGCAAGCGATATTTTGAGGATTTTCGTAAATTGGAGAGATTGAACAATGCTTGACAACTATCTCATCGTTCATAAGAACATTTTGCCGGATTATTACGAAAAAGTGCTTGAGGCCCGGCGGCTGCTCGACAGCGGCAAGGTCAGGGAGGTCAGCCAGGCGGCAAAAATGGCGGGCATCTCCCGCAGCACTTATTATAAGTATAAGGACTATATTTTTGAGCCCTCGGACATGGCTGAGGGGCGAAAGGCCGTGCTGTCGTTCATGCTCGAGCATGAGGCCGGGGTTCTCTCAGAGCTTCTGGCGCGCATCTCCGCCGCCGGGGCGAATGTTTTGACCATCACGCAGAGCCTGCCGATTCACAACATGGCGAGCGTCACCGTGTCGGTGGATATAAGCTCCATGCCCGGCCCCCTGTCGGCGCTGCTGAGCGATATTGAATCCTCCGCCGGAGTGGAGAAGGCCCGGCTAATAGCAGTCGAATAAAGGAGAAAAACTATGTTATATCAGAGCACAAGAAACGAAAATATCACCGCCAACAGTATTCAGGCGGTTTTGCAGGGCCCCGCGCCGGACGGCGGGCTCTATATTGACCCCTCGCTGGGCGAGCGCCCCTTTGACTGGCAGGGCTGCCTGTCCCTGCCGCCGCTGGGCATCGCGAAAGCGGTGCTGAGTCACCTTCTGCCGGATTTTGAGGACATGGAGGAGCTTGTAAACGCGGCCTATGAGGGAAAATTCCGCTCCGAAAAGCTGACGCCGCTTGTCCCCGTGGGGGAGGATTTTGTCCTTGAGCTGTTCCACGGGCCGACCTGCGCCTTCAAGGACGTGGCGCTTTCGATGCTGCCCCGGCTGATAACCGCCGCGAGAAAGCAGACCGGCGCCGCGGGCAAGACCCTCATCCTCACCGCCACCTCCGGTGACACCGGCAAGGCCGCGCTTGAGGGCTTTCATGATGTAAATGGCACGGGGATAATCGTCTTTTACCCCGCCGATGGGGTCTCCCCCATTCAGAAGGCCCAGATGGTGACGCAGGTGGGCAGCAATGTGAAGGTCTGCGCTCTGCGCGGCAATTTTGACGACTGTCAGCGCGGCGTGAAGGAGGCCTTCTTGAAGCTGCCGGAGACCGGGGTTCTGGACGCGGCGGGCTGTGCCCTCTCCTCGGCAAACTCCATAAACATCGGCAGGCTCGCCCCGCAGGTGGCGTATTATTTCATCGCCTACCGTGAGCTTCTTGGCTTTGGGCGCATCAAGCTGGGCGAGAAAGTGGATTTTGTTGTCCCGACGGGCAATTTTGGGGACATTCTGGCCGGGTACTATGCCCGCATGATGGGCCTCCCCGTGGGGCGGCTCATCTGCGCGTCCAACGCAAACCGCGTCCTGACGGATTTCTTCCAGACCGGCGTATACGACAGGCGGCGTGAGTTTTATAAAACCGCCTCCCCGTCTATGGATATACTTGTCTCCTCCAATCTTGAGCGGCTGCTCTTCCTCGCCTCCGGGGGCGACGCGGCCTTCGTGCGCCGCTGCATGGCGGAGCTCTCCGCGCAGGGATATTATAAGGTGGACGAGAGCATCATGCAGAGCATCCGGGTGGTCTTTTCCGCCTGCTGCTGCGACGAGGCGGAGACGAAAGCCACCATCGCCCGCGTCTGGCGGGAGCGGGGCTATCTCTGCGACCCGCACACCGCTGTCGCCTTCTCCGGGGCAGAGCAGTATAAAAAAGAGCGGCAGGGCAATGCCCCGCTGGTCATTCTCTCCACCGCCTCGCCCTATAAGTTCCCCTCCGCCGTGCTGGCGGCCATCGGCGGCAGCCTCACCGGGGATGATTTTGACCGCATGGAGGAGCTTTCGCGCATAAGCGGCGTGCCCGTGCCGGAAAATCTTGCCCAGCTCAGAGGCGCTGCGGTGCTGCACCGGGATGTGATTGACGCGGACGGGCTTCTTGACTATGTCTCCGCATGCGTGAAAAATGGGGAGGTCTGAGCCGTGAGCGAGAACAAAAACAGCGTCCGCGTGCGCGTCCCGGCAAGCTCGGCCAATCTCGGCCCTGGCTTTGACTGCTTCGGCATCGCGTGGCAGCTCTATGATAATATTGAGTTCTCCTTCGGCGGCAGCGGCCTTGAGATAAGCGGCTGCCCGGAGAAGTACAGAAACAGCGAGAACCTCGCCTATCAGGGCTTTGAGGCGGTGCGCTCCGCCTGCGGCGCGCAGGCCCGGCCGCTGAAAATAGATTTTCTTGACAGCGCCATCCCCGTCTCGCGCGGGCTTGGCTCCTCCGCCGCCCTCATCGCCGGGGGCGCGGTCGCGGCAAACGCGCTGTACGGGCTGAAGCTCTCCCGGCAGGCGCTTTTAGATATCGTCACGCCTGTGGAGGGGCACCCGGACAACCTCGCCCCCTGTCTATTCGGCGGCTTCACCGCCTCCACCATGGCGGGCGGTAAGGCGCTCACAGCGCCCTACCCGCTCAGCGATAAGCTGCATTTCACGGTTCTGGTGCCGGATTTTGAGCTTTCGACTCACGCCTCGCGCGCTGTGCTGCCCGAGAGCGTTCCGAGAGTGGACGCGGTGTTCAATGTCTCCCGCGCGGCGCTGCTGATAAAGGCGCTGGAGCTCGGCGAGCGGGAAATGCTCGCCCCCTGCCTTGAGGATAAGCTGCATCAGCCGTTTCGCTTCGCGCTTATAGAGGGCTGCGACACCGCCTTGGAGCTTGCCCGCAAGCACGATGCCTGGGGGATGTGCATCTCCGGCGCGGGGTCAACGCTGCTGTGCATCTCCGGTGATGTGGATTTTGCGGATAAGCTCCGCCCGGATATTGAGCGTGCGCTGCCCGGCTGGCGGGTCATCTCCGTTTTGCCGGAGAGCGAGGGCTGCGCCGTCATATAAACGATAATTCCGCCTCTCATTAACTCGTGTGCGCTATATGCGTACACGAGTATTTTTTTTGCATAAAAGTCCAAATATTTGTCCGCATCCGGCGTACTTTTCTATTGTAATTTGAAAATACTGGGGTTAAAATAAATTCATACCTGATAAAAAAGAAGGTCTAACCATGAATATTGAACTGCGCGAGATTGAAAAGGCGGCGGGGCGGCTTAAACCCATCCTGCACCGCACGGAGCTTGACCACAGCTCCACATTTTCCGCCATGTCCGGCGGGGACATTTATCTCAAGTGCGAAAACCGTCAGAAAACCGGATCCTTCAAAATCCGCGGCGCGAGCAACAAGATAGCCTCGATGGTCGAAAAGGGTGAGCGCTGCCCGGTCGTCGCCTCCTCGGCGGGCAACCATGCGCAGGGCGTTGCCTATGCCGCGCACATGTTCGGCATCCCGGCAACCATCGTCATGCCCAAGGCCGCGCCCATCGTGAAGGCACAGGCCACTGAGGGCTACGGGGCGAAGGTCGTCCTCTATGGGGACTGCTATGACGACGCCTATACCCACGCATGTGAGCTTTGCAAGGAGCAGGGCGCGCAGTTTCTCCATCCCTATAATGACCCCGATGTCATTGCCGGTCAGGGCACCATAGGCCTTGAGATTCTCTCGGAGCTGCCGCTGGTGGATATCATCCTCGTCCCCGCCGGGGGCGGCGGGCTGCTGGCGGGCATCTCCGCCGCAGTAAAGCAGATAAACCCCCGCGTGAAGGTCTACGGCGTGCAGGCCCAGGGGGCGGACGCTATCGCCCAGAGCTTCGCCGCGAAGGGCCATGTCACCACCGAGAGTGCCGCCACCATTGCCGACGGTATCGCCGTCAAGAATCCGGGCGAGCTGTGCATGGATATAATAAACCGCTATGCTGACGGTGTGCTCACCGTGTCCGACACCGAGATTGCCGACGCGATTTTGCTGCTCATGGAACGCTGCAAGCAGATAGTTGAGCCCGCCGGGGCAACGCCGGTTGCGGCGGTGCTGAGCGGGAAGATAGACGTGCGCGGCAAGCGGGTTGTCTGCGTCATGTCCGGCGGCAATATCGACGTCAGCTTTATCCAGAGCATCATCGAGCGCGGCCTCGCCGCGCGGCACCGGCGCATACGCTTTACCGTCACCCTGCTTGACAGGCCCGGGAGCCTTGCAAAGCTCCTCGGCATCATATCCGCCGCCGGGGCGAACATCCTCACTGTCGAGCATGATAAGCTCGCGACCGTGCTCAAGCCCAACGAGACCGACGTCCACATTGCCTGTGAGGTGGGCGGTCAGGCCCACGGTGACAGCCTCATCCAGACGCTTATTGACAACGGCTACACAGTACAGGTAAAACAAAATTAAAGGAGATTGTCATTATGAAAGTTGTTTCCACCGAGAAAGCCCCCGCCGCCATCGGCCCCTATTCCCAGGCCACGATATCCGGCGGCCTCGTGTACACCTCCGGCCAGATAGCCATCATCCCCGAGACCGGTGAGCTCGCCGCCGGGCTCGAGGCTCAGGCAAACCAGGTTTTCAAGAACCTGACCGAGCTTCTCAAAGCCGCCGGCAGCGATATGAGCAAGGTCATAAAGACCACGGTTTTCATCAAGCACATGGACGATTTTGCAGCCATCAACGCCATCTACGCCCAGTATTTCACGCAGCCCTTCCCCGCCCGCTCCTGCGTGGAGGTGGCAAGGCTTCCCAAGGATGTCCTCGTCGAGTGTGAGGTCATCGCAGAAGTATAAATCTTGAAATGAGCGTTGATGATGTACATCAACGCTCACTTTTTTGAAAGGAGATAAAAATGAACGAAGAAATCAAAAAACTGATAGCCGCGGCGGATAAAGCGATAAAAGATGAGCGCTTTGACGATTTGATGGAGTATTACACCGATGACGCCGTTCTGGTCGTAAAGCCCGGAATGGAGGCGCATGGAAAGGCCGCAATAAAGGAGGCTTTTATAAAAATCGCCGCGTATTTTGACAACAGCGTTGTACCCACGCAGGGGAACATGCTGATGCTTGAAGCGGGAGACACGGTTCTGGTTTTGTCCCAGACCCTGCTTGATGCCGACAACAGGGAGAGCTCCGAATACAGCATGGACAGGCGCGCAACATATGTCTACCGCAAGGTAGACGGCAGGTGGCTTTGCGCCATTGATAATTCCTACGGAACTACGCTGCTCGACTGAAAAAATCGCAGCCTCGCCGGAAAAGAACGGTGTCAATAAGGCCGTTAACGGTCACGCGATAATATGAAAGAAAACAGACGAACAAATTGGAAGTTGTATACTTCTAACCTATCAACACATTCAACTCAGCGCATAATCTTTCCGT
>ULWX01023376.1_pt1 | contig 16847 bp, 9 predicted proteins | sample 1960851 | NCBI WGS metagenome assembly ULWX01 (sample SAMEA4835826, study PRJEB28245) | human gut metagenome | biome: gut microbiome; material: fecal sample | place: Denmark | collected 2008 | reverse complement strand
ATGCCGTTCCAGCCGATGAGAATGACAGCCGGATTTTTGTTCAGCGCCAAATCCTGCGAAAGCTGGTCGTAAGTTCTCTGTACAAAAGAGCTCAAAACCCAGAAAACGGGTTTGCAGCCGCCTTTTGCCAAAGCCGAAGCCATGGCGACACCATGCTCTTCAGCAATGCCGACGTCAACGAAGTTCCGGCCGAATTTCTGGCGCATGTCCGGCGTCATGCCGATAGCGCCCGGAGTACCGGCGTTGATGAGGACGACCTTTTTGTCTTTGGCGATTTTTTCCTGCAGGTAATTGACCGTAATGCTGTTGTAGTTTTCGCCGCTGAGGTCAACGGTCGGATTGCCGGAAGCAATGTCGAAGGGAACGCTCCAGTGCCAGGTTTCCTTGTGTTCTTCCGCAGGTTTGTAACCTTTGCCTTTTTCGGTATGAATATGCAGAACCGTAGGCTTGTCCGTGTCTTTGACTTCTTTCATCAGCGACGTCAGTTTGGCAATGTCGTTGCCCTCTTCCAGATAACGGTAATCGAACCCGAGAGCCTTAAACATGTTGCACTCGGCTTTTCCGCCGGTCTGGCGCAGCAGCCGCAGGTTGCCGTACAGGCCGCCGTGGTTTTCGGCAATGGACATTTCGTTGTCGTTGACAATAATGATAATGTTGCTGTTCAAAACCGCGGCGTTGTCAAAACCTTCGAGCGCTTCGCCGCCGGAAAGCGAACCGTCGCCGATAACCGCGATGACGTTGTGCTTTTCGCCTTTGAGGTCGCGGGCTTTGGCCAGACCGCAGGCCAGACTGACCGAAGTGGAAGTATGCCCGACGATAAAATGGTCGTGCTCGCTTTCTGCGGGAGTGGTGTAGCCGGAAATCTTCCGCATTCCTTCGTCGGTCAGAAAACCGTTTTTGCGCCCCGTCAGAATCTTATGCGGATAGGATTGATGCGAAACGTCATACACAATCTTGTCTTCCGGCGAGTTAAAAACGTAATGCAGGGCAATGGTTGTTTCGACAATGCCAAGATTGGGACCGACATGTCCGCCTATTTTGCTGTCGCGGTTCAATATGGCGCTTCTGATTTCTTCCGCCAGCGCTTCAAGCTCTTTCAGGTTGAGTTTTTTTACGTCTGCGGGTGAATTGATGTTGTCCAGATAACTCATCTTTTTCTCCTGATATTAGTGGTAAGATTCGATTCTGCGTAACATCATAAATTCTAGAGCTTACTCTAAGTCAAGAGCTAATGTGGGTTTTCTGAATTTTTATTGGTATTTTTATGAAACCATTTTGAGTCCGACGACGCCGATGATAATCAGTCCAACGCTCACGATCCGGCACAGTCTGCGGCTTTCGCCGAAGAAAATCATATTGATGGTTACCGCGCCGGCGGTTCCCAGTCCCATCCACACCGCGTAGGCGATGCTCATGTCCAGAAAATCAAGCGACAGGTACAGAAAAAGGTATGAAAGGGCAAAACCGCCGGTAAACAAAAGCAGATTGGCCAAATTCTTTTTTCGGCTGAACATCTTCAGGCCGACAACGCCGGCAATTTCCAGCGTTGCGGCAATAATAACGTAAATCCATCCCATTCGCTTACTCCTTTTCGGCTGGTGTCTCTTCGTTTTCGGCCAGTTTCAGGCTGATAACCCCGGCAATCAGCAGGGCAATGAAAAAGCCTTTTGCAATTGTGAATTCAACGTTAAATATCAGTGTATCCATAAGCGCCGTGCAGACGGTGCCGACGGCCGAAAATATTGCGTAAACCGTTCCGGTCTGAATGGTTTCGCAGGCTTTTTCCAGAAAATAAAAGTCGGCAACGATGATAAGCGCGATTAGAATAAAGTGCGGCCAGCTTTCAGCCGCGTTGAAACCATAAATCCAAAGAAGTTCAAAAATACATGTCAGAACGACATAAGTCCATCCTCTACTAATTTTTTTCTCCTTGCAATTAATAATAACAATTATATCATAAAACAACGAATGAAAGCAACGGAAATTTTTTCGCTTGTCAGAAGCCTTCTTCTTTATATGGGCGGGACATAAGACTTTCCATTGCCGACTTTATGGAAATGCCCGCAAACAGAACTTTGTTTACCACTTCGCAAATGGGCATTTCTATTCCCAGTTCGCAGGCGCGTTTTACAACGGCTTGAGCCGTATAAATGCCTTCGACGGTGCGGGTGTTTTCTTCAATCAGTTTTCGCGCCTCGCCGCGAATGCCGATTTCGTATCCGAAACTGAAATTTCTGGATTGGGAGCAGCCGGCGGTCAAAACCAGATCGCCGAGGCCGCACATGCCCATCATGGTGTCGTGGCGGCCGCCGAGAGCGCCGGACAGGCGTCCCATTTCGTTAAGTCCGCGTGTTATCAGTGCCGCCCGTGCGCCGTCGCCGAATTCTGCGCCTTCAATAACGCCGGAGGCGATGGCAATAACGTTTTTGACGCTGCCGCCGATTTGCGGCGAAATCATGTCGGATGTGGTATATGGCCGAAAGTAGGGGGTGGCAAGCATGTCGGTAAGCTGTGCGGCAAGGCCGTCTTTGGCACAGGCAATGGTTACGGACGTCAGTTTGCGCTGTGCAATGTCAACGGCAAAGCCCGGGCCGGATAAAATGGCAATGGTAGCCGCGGAAATTTCGTCTTCGGCGATTTCCGACAGCATTTTTCCGGTTTCCGCTTCAATTCCTTTGGCACACAGGACAATAACGGTGTTTGTTTTGATAAAAGGTTTTATCTGCCGCAGGACGGAACGCGTTGCCTGCGCGGATACGGACAGCAGAACGATATCCGCAAAATCGAAAACTTCGGCAATTTCGGAAGTCGATTTTATGGCGTCGGGCAGGGGGATGTTCGGCAGATGTTTGGTATTGAGATGTTTTTGGCTTATGGCGTTGATAACGTCGGGATTGCGGTCCCAGCAAAGAACGTCGCATCCCGCCCGTGCCGCGGTCAAAGCTAAGGCTGTGCCGAAAATCCCTGTTCCGATAATCCCGATTTTTTTCATAAATTCCTCCTGAAAATAAACGCTTCCTGCGCCAAAAAGTTGCAGTTTTCTTCCGTTGTCAAAAGTCTATGCGTGAAATCGGCTAAAGTCAATATAACGATATCGCCTTGCCAAAGGTTGTAGTAACAGGATGATTGTAAAATTAATGTGCAATGGAATATAAAATGCCGCAATAGAGTGACTCACAATACTTATGTCAATCTGTCGGTTCAAAACGACATAACGGAACTTTGCTCACGGAGAGAGCTTGATTGTTGTAATGTTTTCATGCAGTTCTTTATTTTATTGTACATAGACAACATATTCAACGAAACATATAAAATATATATAAAAGAATTTGGCAATATGTGACAGATTTTTTGAAATAAAAAATGTGCGGACGAATAACGTCAGGGATTATATAAAACTTACATAATTAGCAATAATATTTTAATTTATTATATTCCTTGATTTCCTCCCAGAGGGCTGTGAGATTATTATAATCATACAGAACATAATCAATAAAGTCATGCCATAATTTAGGATGATTGTTCAAAGAAAAATCTGATACCATTTCCTGCATATTGGCATTTTGACAACTTTCAAGAAAAGTCTCTAATGCTTCTGGAGCTTCAATATTATGATATTTTGCCAAATTAAAGAAATTGTTGTAAAAGCTCCGCTGAATAGCTTTATAACGATTATTTAAGCCATAAAAATCCAGCAACATAAATGCTTTTTTATTATTTTGCCCTTTAGGCTTGCTCTTAATTAAGATTTCTCCATTTATCTTGGAAAAATCAAAAGAAATGTTTTTCCATATCTGTAAAGGTTCTTTTCCAAAACTGCCACTAATCCCAAGTTGAATTAAAGCATCATAAAATTCTTTTCTTGGATTGTTCTCAAAAAAACTATCACCTTTTACAGAGCTGTTACATTCTGAACAGCAAGGTGCCCAATTGTCGATACATAGAGCATACTGAGGAAATTTATCCTTAGGAAATATATGCTCAATCGTTGATATATTATAATCTTCATCAATAGATTTTTCTATTTTTTCTAACAATTGCCCACAAAAACAACATCTTTGAGGAGCAGTTCCAAAATAATATTTTCGAAAACATTGCTTCAGACTTAAATCTGTTTTCAATTTTTCCTTTTGTTTTTTTGTAAAATCAATACTACTATAAATCTTATTTAGGCTTAAATCATTCAATGCTTTAACTTCATCTTCAGCATAATTTTCATATTTCTGGAGATCTAAAAAATTATCATAATCACGTTTAATTTTATCTTTAATAATTTTAAGTGATTTAATGTTATCGTCAAACACCTGATACAGACGCGCCTTAATAACAGACAATGCTTCTCTCCGTGTAATCTCTTTAGGCATATTTTCGTCTCTTTCTAACCAAAGGACATACAGGGACAGTAACTTTTTTCTGCGACATTAATTCTTGAAGTTTTGCTCGTAAACGCCACCGATATTCACCGGGACCTACTTCAGAAAGCAGACGTTCTATCTTTTCTATATCTTTTTTAGAATTTGAATTTAAGAGCTTTTCAATCTCATCCTTAGCTCGTTCTCCAATGTTTCCTTCCATTTTGAACAAGATTTGACCTATATCTATGATATTGGCTCCATAAGAATTTAATAAGCAATCATTACTGATAATTTCATTATCATTTAATTCAAAACGATGTAATTCGTGCTTTTTTACATCAGATACAAGCATTGCTGAATGAGTTGCAACAAATACATCTGTATCTTTTTGAGCTAACACATCGCACAAGAGCTTCAAAAAATATCGTTTCCAATGTTCATTAAAATGTGTTTCTGGCTCATCCAATAATATAAGAAACTTTTCATTAGTTGTCTTTGAAATAAGGTAAAGCAAAGCATATCTTGACATAAAGCCGTTTTCACCGTCACTTAAAAACTGCTCTTCAAAAGTTTCATCTTTTCCATTTAATTCGTATAAAAAGCCACATCTATCTATTTTGTTTTGCTTAAAAGCATTACAAAATTGTTCAAAAAAGACATATGGATTATCTCTTACACCTTTAGCTAATATGCCATTAGCCCTCATTGTCCAAAAACTTCTTCTGACATCTTTATCTTCTTCTGAAGCCATTGGTAAACATACATCAGGTTCATTTTCAAAATTATTTTTTATAAAATCATCTACCTCTGTTTCGCCATCATCAAGCGATTCTTTAGTAATAATATTAATAGTATCTATCCATAACGCTTTGATTTTAAGTGTGTTTATTGGCTCTTTTGTGAAATTGTTATTAAAAATCAAGTTAATAAGTTTATGCCAATTATCATCTTGAGTATTGAAACCACCAGCCAAATAAGCCCAAAGAGCCTTTCTGAAGGTTTCTGAATTTCCAGAAATTATATTTTGATTTTTTTCTTCAAATGCTCGTTCAGTATAACCGGTATAAAAACGCACAACCTTATCCCATAAACCGGTTGCAGTTTTCTGAATATTATTTATTTCCTGCTTATTCTCTCTCGATTTCAGCGTTAGACCATATTGAAAACTTGTATTATCAACAGATTTATCAGGGGCAGAGGTCAAATTATTACAAGCAATTTCAGCTAAAGCATCTAAAAAAGAACTTTTACCGGAACCATTTCGACCAATTAACAGATTCAGATTCAACCCTTCCTGAGGACACAATCTCATAACAAAGCCATTAAATGCCTTATAGTTATCAATTTCTATTTTAGTTAATTGATTATTAGTCATATATCCATTTCCCCTCAAAATAATAACGAGGCACATAATGACTATAAATGAATTGATCATTTGTCGTTTGTGTCCTAACCAAGCCTAATTTTTCTAATATTTTCAAAGCTCTCAAAATGTCTGCTCTTTTTGAAGAATAAATCTCTGTGGAGTTTTGATCTTTATCTGAAATATAATACCGACATAAATCAAAATAAATTTTTTTCACAAACTCATCTGTATAAGCCAACAAAACAAAAGTCTCTCCTTTTTGTTTATCTGGTTTGAGATATACATCATAAGCCTTTTTTATATCGTCTGCTTCCAGTGTAAAATTTTGTTGTTCAGGTTTACGCGTATCAATTATATATTTATTTTCTTCTTTTCTAACAATCCCGTACGCAAGTAGGGAGCAAAAACAAGACATATCGATAAATGTATTCAACAAAGAAATATCAAACTCCTGTTTTGCTTCTTCTTTTCTAAAACAACCTAAAGAAGAAAACAATTGAATACATAACTGGAAATCTGAACAACCTTGATTTTTTAACTCCTCTCGTAACTTTTGTGGCTCTTTTGCGTTTCCCCACCAAACTTTTGCATCTTCTTTAATTTCTTTTTTATTTTCTTCAATAAATATTTTGTGTTGTAAAATTTCCTTAGAAATAATTGGCTTTTTCTTTTCATTCAATAGATTTTCATTATTAATTATATCCTTAATAATTTTTTCAGGAGGAATATACACATGGTCTTTACTCTCAACAATAGCCGGCATTTTTATTAAATACGGCTCAGTGATTTCTGTTGAATTAAAAACATCTGATTTGACATCTTCGTTCTTAATCTCTTTATCTTCAAAAATATAATCAACTATTTCTTGGTAATCATATTTCTTAGTCGTGATAAGTTTTACTTGATTATCTTTTTTTCGTTTCTTTTGACCATACAATACGACAGTATTAATACCCGAAGATGCGGGAGGTTTGATGACCGCAAGCAAACTATTTTTAATCAAATAGGCTCTTAAGTTGTTGTATTCATTTTCATTTTTAGTTAGAAAAGTTTCTGGAACCAAACAAATAAAATATGCATCATCAGCAGCGCGGAGTAAAAAGTTAATAATAAATAGAATTTCTGTATATGAAGAAGTATTCTTATAGTTTTTCCCAACAATATCCAATATTGACAGAAGATTGTATCCGGCAATCGCAGATCCGGCTTCAGCCATTCCAACTCTAGAACTTTTTTCAAATTGTTCCCATTCCTGAGGTCTTTCTCTCTGTAATCCCATAGGTGGATCAAACAAAAATACACCCTTTCCCTCATTGGGCAAAGGCTCTTTGATACTATCTAACAGCCGTACGGAAACATTATAATTTTCGTTTTGGTGAGCTATAAATTCAGCTACTTCTAAAACATCGCTATTAATATCTTGAATACAATCAATATGATCAAGTTGCCAAACCAAACCACCTAAACCAGCAGCTAAATCGACGATATAGTTATTACCCTTAATTGACTGTACAATCTTTTTCATCAACTCAGCATTTATCGCGTTCGTGCGACATTGTTCGGCAGGAAGTTGTTCTTCAACCTTTTGGATTAGTTCGTGAAAAGATTGTTCTAGTTTTTTAGGTAACCTTAAATTTTTATATTGATGAGCAAACTCATAAAGTGAACGATCATAAGATATTCCTTTTTCTCTGTATCTCTGTCCGGCCTCTTCAATAAAATTCCCGGGGATTGAAGAAATTTGCGCAAAATTTACAGAAGACAATAAAAATTCTTTATTAAAATCAATATAATATTCATTAAGATAGGCAGAGATTTTATTCTTTTCATTTTGAGAAAGGTTTTTAAAGCCTGCAATATTTTGTAATGTGCGTGTGATGTCGAAGCGGCCACAGTTAGGACAATCTAGTCTCAAGCCATCAAAAGCTTGTGAATTAACAAATTCTTTGGCTTTAGCACCACACACAGGGCATAGGGTTTCTTTTGCAATGGTATAAGACTTTTCTGTCTCTGGGAAAGCAATACTTCCTTCCGGAATACCTTTTATTTCTTCCATGTTACCTATTTTATCAGTCATTGCTTTCCTTTCTTGGATATTTCCAAGTTAAAACACCGGTAAAGGCTTCTTGTAACAAAGATTGGAATAAAGTTTCAAAATGCTCTAATTCCTCTTGTTGAGCAACAATATACTTATTAATTTGTTCAACTTTTTTAGCAAATTCTTTTTGTTGAGATAAGGAAGGATAAGTAATACCAAAATTCTGTAAAAATAATTTATCCAATCTCTTTTGACCTGCAGCCCCCTTCATATGACATTTCCCTAATTCCATAAAATCATCAGAACGAAGCAAATAAAATAAGTATTCTGGTAAAATATACTGTTTATCGCAACGTAGAACATAAAATTCAGTACTACCAAATCCAATACCATTAATTAAATCCCTAACTATTGCTCCTTTTCCATTTTCATAACAGGGTGTTATTTTTGCGAGGATAATATCGTCATTTATAAAAGAGGAAAAACCATTACGAACATCAGAATAACATCTTCTCTGTGATGATGAAATATAACCATCAACAGAAACATCAGCCATTGAAAGAAAAGACACTTTCTCATTATTGTTCAATGATGCTTTAGGAGGATTAACTATAACGTGTTTTTTTATAGGTTCATCTCCTCTAAAATCTCCAAACATTTCTTGGAAAATGGCGGGGATAAGGTCTTTGGTTAATTTAATGGTTTCTTTACGCAATTTAATCATTTCTGCAACTGCGTCTAAAGTTTTTACAATATATTGTTGTTCATCTTTATCTGTGGGATAAGTTATTTTAATTTGTTCTATTTCTCGTTTCGAAATTGATGCAAATACAGCCCCGTTTGTTCCTGAAATTTTATCTTCCAAATATCTTAAATGATAAAACAAATATAGTTGCAATAACATAGATTTTGCTGTTATTGCAGCTAGACCACGCCCTATACAAATATCTTCTTGAGTTATATTTACTGGTCCGACAGGTGCTCTGACTGACATCAAAATGTCATTTCTTTTTGCCAATTTTGTAACTTTTGTAGTCCATTTTGTTGGCTTTCCCAAATACATTTCTTGGAATTCAGACTTTCCTTGATAAAAAGGCGTTCCATCTCCAACTGTATTATAATATATACCTTCAGGTGATTGGCCTGCAATAACATCCGCAAGTTTTCCTAACTCTTCTTCTTTCCAGCCTTGAGGTAATTGATTAACCATGTTTTACTTCCAGCGTTTTTTGCAGTTTTTCCAGTATTGCCAAAGATTTCTTTTCTGATTCGATAATCATTTGTACATATTCTTGTGGGGTATGTTCAAACACACGGGGCTTATATTCCACTTCTTTATATTTAGAAGGCAATAACGAATAATCTTGAGCAGCCAATTCTTCTTTGCTTACGTTAAAAGACTTTTTGCTTTCTCTTTTATCTTTGTAAAACTCTATAACCTCGGGAATATCATTATCATCTATCGGTGTTTGCTTGTCATCAAGGCTGAAGCCGCAATTTTCCATTTCATAAAACCAGACTTTATCGGCATTTCCGCCTTTGGCAAACAACAAAACCGCCGTTGCCACGCCGGCATAAGGCTTAAACATACCGGAAGGCATAGTAATAACCGCATCAAGCTGATTGTCTTCAACCAACAGCTTACGGGCTTGTTTATAAGCCTTATTTTCTGTGGACAGAATACCTGCCGGAACAATAATGCCGGCTCTGCCACCTGATTTTAAAAGTCTTAAAAAGAATGGAATAGCCAAAACTTCGGTCTTTTTGGTTCTGACCTTGCTCAACAAATCAGACGAAACGTCATCATAATCCAAAGAGCCTTTAAACGGCGGATTGGCTAATATCACATCAAAATAAGATTTAGCTTGTTTCGGATTACGTTCATAAAAGTTTTGCGAAAAAGCATCTTGATAAAAAATATTTGGGTTTTCTATACCATGAAGCATCATATTCATTGAAGCAACACGTAACATGCTGGCATCAAAGTCAAAACCATAAAACATTTCCTTTTGCATAAATTTACGATCTGCATCAGAAAGCAAATCACCGGCATAGTAATCATCGGTTATTTGCCCTGAAGTGGAACTGTTTTTCTGCAAAATATGATTTAATGCCGCAACCAAAAAACCGGCGGTGCCGCACATAGGGTCAGCGATACGCTCATTTTTTTTAGGATCAACCAATTCAACAATCATCTTGATGATGTGTCTTGGTGTCCTGAATTGTCCGTTAATGCCGGCTGTTGAAAGCTTGCTTAACAGATATTCATACAAATTGCCTTTAATATCATCTTGTTCCAAAGGAAGATCGTCAATATCATTGATAGCGGCACTCAATAAAGACGGTTTGTTAATCAATAAATAAGCATCTTTCAAATATGCTCCGGCTTTGGTATTAGAAAAATCACATTGTTTCAAAAATGGAAAGACTTTATCTCTCATAGTATTTAATAAGTCATCTCCGCTTTTTTGTCTTAAATTACGCCAACGAACGTCTTCCCCTTTAATTTCGGGAGAATTTTTATCAAAAGGATTGATTTTGAAATTAGGAAAATTTGTTTTGTAAGGTTTATGCGTAAGTTTAGCTGTACGAGCCTTTTTATCTTCTTGCTCATCAAGCATTTTCAAAAAGATTAAATAAGTAATTTGCTCAATTACTGACAACGGGTTTGTAATACCGCCTGTCCAAAATTTTTCCCATAAAGCATCTACTTTTTGCTTAAACTCTTGATAAGTCATTATTCGGCTCTTGTCTCTTCAATCTTAAAATTATCCAAAATTTCAAACAGTTCATCTGCTTGGACACTGCTAAACACGCCGTCGATGCTGTCTTTATCCAGCGATGTAAACGGGGCTTGATATAATCTTGCAAAATTTATGCCATTATTAGCGATAATCTGGTTTTGCAACATTGATAAAAATTGGTTTTGTCTTGCGGTTAAATGATATTTTTGCACAAAATCAGCAAATTTGGCTTTGATATAAGCCTCATCCATGCCTGAAATGGTCATTAAAACTTGTTCCAATTTTTCCGTAGATGGGAAAAACTCTTGCAAAGTTTGTTTATCTAAAGACGGATTTTGTACCATAATCAAAGATAGGATTTGCTCAAAATCTTTACCGGTTAGACCTTGACCTGATTTTATTTTTTGAATAACCGGCTCAGTATCTATGATATTCTGCAAAATATCGGTAATTTGACGTTTATATGCATCTAATCCCTTAGGATAGAGCTTTTTCACCCGCTCAAATACAATTTGACCTTCATCTTCCGAAATATTCAAAATTCTCGGTGGCAAAACCTGATTTCCGTCATCTTCTGCCAAATACATCAAATCGCGCAAATCCTGACGTATTTCTTCCAAACCCGCAAAGGTTACATTTTGCCAAAACTCAGGCGACAATACCTTATTTATAGTTTCTTGTTTTGCTGCAACCTTATATAAATTTATCGGCAACAAAGCAACCTTTTCTATTATTTTTTGCTGCAAATCTTCACAAGGTTTCTTTTGTAATATACTCTTCTCTATGCTCGTAACCAAATTATCAAAGCGAAAACTTGGTGCATGCCCTTGAATATCTATCCATTGCATCAATTTGGCTAAATCTGCCTTTAAGCGAACTTCCGTATCTGCTTTTGTAAAATCCAGATTTTCTTTTTTAGCAAAAAAACGCTTTTCTTTCCATTTTTCTTTTACAGATATGCTATTTTCAGGCAACTGGTTAATCATATCTGAAAGTTGGCCAACCATCTGTTGCTGAATATCAGAATTTTGTTGAGATTGTGCCAATTTGCATATTTCCATGCGATTTTCAAAAATCTTCTGCATTAAAGACTTTTGTTCAGGAGCTTTAATCTGCTTCTTTTTATTATCGTCTTGCTCAAAATAAGCAAAATTCTGCCAATGATCAAAAATCTTAAAATATAGTTTGTCTTTTCCCCGGCCAAACAAATCTTTGCATAATCTGGTTCCGCGACCAATCATCTGCCAAAACTTAACTTTAGACTTTACCGGCTTCGCAAATACCAAATTTACAACATCCGGCACATCAATGCCGGTGTCCATCATATCAACAGAAATGGCTATTTTAAGAGGACTATCCTTATCTGAAAAATCATCAATTAAACTTTCTGCTCGACCATCATATATATCAATAACGGCTGCTATCTTGCCGCCATATTGCGGATACATCTCATCAATGATGCTAAGTATAAAAGCCGCGTGATCATGATTGCGGGCAAAAATAATGGTCTTGCCGATGGTCTGACCATCAGCATCTTTAATGCCGTTTTCCATAAGATTTTGAACAATTAGCTTGGTTGTTGGTCTATTCATTACCTGTGTGTCAATAGATCTGGCTTCAACCGACAATTCTTTATCAATATCACCGCTTTCTTCCAAGTCTTTTATTTGTTCTGGATTTAGTTGGTTATAGTGAATCCCTTTACGCAAAAACTGTGTATCATATCGATAAGCGACATAATCCACCAAATATCCCTGTTCGATTGCCTCTTCCAAAGAATAATAAAAGGTTGGTTTTCCTTCTTCACAATTAAAAAGCTGAAACGTATTGCGATTTACAAAATCAACCGGCGTTGCTGTCAGTCCTACTTGCAAGCAATCAAAATATTTAAAAATATCAGCATATACGTTATAAATACTACGGTGTGATTCATCTGCAATAATCAAGTCAAAATAACCAACGTCATACTTTGCATATTGATTCATCATTGTCGGATATGTCGAAAAGACAATATCTGCATGCTGATTTTTATTACTTTTTAAAACTGAAGATAAAACAGAATTTAGAAGGGTATTAAAATTGCGACTGGCTTGCTTAACCAAAGCGTTTCTGTCACATAAGAATAAAATTCTTTTCGCCCAATCCTTATCTTGCAATAACTTGCTTAACGCAATAGAAACTCGTGTTTTGCCGGTTCCTGTTGCCTGAACAATTAATGCTTTTCTTTGCTTTTTGCTAAAAGTTTCACAAACAGCTTTAATAGCTCTAATCTGATAATCTCGACCTGTAATATTTGGATCTGGTTGGGCTGTGGCAATATCGCCTTTGTCCCTTTGATAAATTAATCTTTCCAAACTATCGCGAGAATAAATTCCCCAAACGGTTCTTGGTGGATATTTGTTAGCATCATCCCAAATCTTGGTTTCAAAGCCGTTCGTATAAAAAATTACCGGACGCTTACCATATTGTTTTTCTAAAGCATCAGCATACAAAGAAGCTTGTTTTTTACCTTTATCTGCATTTTTTGAAGTTTTTTTTGCTTCTATCACAGCTAATGGATATCCATCTTTTCCCCATAAAACATAGTCGCATCGTCCTTTGCCTGTTGGGGTCGGTTGATTGTCTACTTCGACTTCTTGACCGACCTCATCAGTGTTGCTTCCATCCATTGATATATTCCAATGAGCAGCACGGATCATTGCGTCAATCAAATGTTTGCGTGTCTGCTCTTCTGAATATTTTAATTCATCAACGGCAATTTTGTCACTTTCTTTAGCCGTTTTAACTGCCGCTAATTCCAGCTTTACTTTTTCAAGTTCATCTAATGTTTCTTGAAGTTTAAGGTTAGCAGCATCTATTTTTTCTTCATTGATAATTTGCCTTCTGGGCTTAGGAGCTATAAAATCAGGATAATCTTGCGCTTTTACGCCTAGAGCAATAGCCGCAAACCATTTTGAAACTTCGTAAATTTCTTGCAAAAGCTGTAATGCCTGAGCAGATTTAGCATCACCACCATGAACGATTCCGTTTGCTACTTTTCTGATAAAATTCAACTTATACAAGATGACAGAAGGTATCATCTTTTTAAATTCTTCATTTTGCAATAAATCTGCAAAAGAAGATGCTTGCGGCATTTCAATGTGATATGCCTTATAAAGAATAGTTGCAATTCGTTCTGCAAATAAACGTGCTTTGGCTATTGATGATTGAGGGTCCGAATATACATATTCTTCCGCAAAAGTTGCAATTTGATACAACTGCGGTGTTTTTTCTTGTAATAATGTAAAGTTCAAACCAGTCATAGTACTTTATTATGATACTCTATTAACGATATTGGGAACAGTTTATATTAGGTTGAAATTTTTGCAACAAAATTATAAAAAAGCATTTATTTTTCAATGAACAACAATCACTTCCCTTCCATGTGGCTGAGTATAAAATAAAAGTCCAGGCGCAAAGTCTTGTAGCACTTGAAAAACAAGGACTTATTGTAAAACTTTATTGTATATAAATTTATCCGCCGCAGACTTTACAAGCCCTGGCTCCTTGAGCTTGGGCTTTTTGTTTGGTGGTTTTTATACAATTCTTGGTACAGCGTTTTGCCCATTTACAGGTTGGACTGTGATAAATATAGGTTTTGACGTTCATAATCACGGCCGAATTGTCCGCTGCTGAAACCGGGGCAGACAAAAACAGTAAAATTAACAGGTACAGGATCTTTCTCATTTTCCGTTCCGTATTGGTACAATATATACTTTTATCATAAATTCAGCCTCTTACAAAGAGATTATACCGGCTTATTTAAAAATATCCAGAGGGTTTTTGATGATTTAGCTTGATTCTAACACATTTACTTTATAAAGTGAAATCGAGCAGTTTACTGCTTAGGGCGTCGAAAACCCTTTTATAGACTTAGTCGTGTGCACACGACTTTAAATTGTGCCGACTTCTGATTCTACTTGGACGGATGTCGGTGAATAAGGCTCAGCCAAATAAGCCGAGCCGTTTGAGTCTATACGGTTTTCGAACATCCGTGTAAAAAATAAAATAATCCATTGAATCAATGAGTTAATTTTTACAGATAAAATTTGCTGTATCATCCTTCTGTATCACTTACCATTTAATTTTTTGTTATTTTTATAAAGATGTCAAGTCTCAAAATTTGATGTGTAATTAATCTCAATTGCACTTTATGAATATATTTCGGTAATATTAAGGCATCTTCCTTAATCGGTATTAAAAAAATTTTAAAATTAAATTGTATAAATAATTAAAAGATATTTTTTTCGAGCTAATTAAATTGTAGATAATTTTTATATCGATTTCTCAATCGGTTGTCTCATTAAAATTTCTTATGTGACAATTTTGTGAATGCAAAATAAGATATTATTTTAAATTCCATTCCTTTAACTAGGCACATAGAATATCTGTCTGTTCACATTGAATTACTCTTGAATTTAAATAATATATAAAATTTTCAATTTTTACTTGATATTGAGGGTCGTTAAAGACTTGTAACGACCACTCTATTAAATTGTTTGCGAAAGCTTGCATATATGGACTAATTTTACTCAACGGAGTTTCTTCTTTATATTTTTTTTCTGGAATTGCTAAAAAAAATTTTATTTTGCTATTTTGTAACAATTCATAATTATTATTGAATAGATACAGCATTGTATCCTTTATTTTTCCTGCTACCTCTGAAATCTCAATATTCTTCGGGGGTTGATTTTTTATCTCTAATAAAATAGTAGTTCCATCTTCGGATACTCTAATACAATCAACTGATTTAATTGTACCGTTTCCTGTTGCTTTTCTTACTTTTTTAACTTTCTTATCAAAATTACAATACAATAAACTTGTTTCTAATGGAATAATACATTTGTTCTCGCAACACTCACACAACTTCTTGTTAATTTGACCGCATTCTTTACATTTTTGACTAGCCATATCAAAGACCACCCGTACTCTTTTTATAGATTTCAGCATATATACTGTTCAACTCTTCTATCGGAGCATACAAACTTTTAAATATTTTACTATCATCAAAGTTGCCGTTAGAATCGCGCACATTTTCTATAATGCTATAATTTTCTGTTTTTGTATCAGGTGCTGCAAAATAAAAATTAACCTTATTCTCAAAAATACCTTCCTTTTCCGAATAAGTTTTTAAGGCTTGTATCATATATGGACTGTGAGATGTTAATAGAACATAAAAACCATTTTTAACCATTTTACATATAATTTCAGCATACTTAATTTGCCATTCAGGATGCAAGTGATTTTCAGGTTCATCAAAAACAATTAAACTATCTTTTGTAATTACACCTGTTTTCAGTAATATATATAGTAAACCAAATGACTTACAACCACTCGCTATATTGGATATTTCCAATTCTTTTGAGGTTTTATTTACCTTGTATTTCAAACGATTATCACTTGTACTATATTTAAATTGTGCCTTACTAAATACTTTTTTAAATTCGCCTAATAAGTCTTCATAATAACTATCTTTATTAAGTTTTTTTGCAGCTAGCCGTTCTTTTTCGACTAAATCAGTTGTTGTGTCCAGCCTTTTGATTCCAGCAATGGTGTCAAATTCTAATGTATAAAATTCCTTATAATCATTATAATTATTATAATCATTTTCTAACAAAAACGGATTATCAATTAAAGTCGCATCAGAGAATGTATGCAAGACTTCATTAAATTCATTACAATTTAATGTGTCATCTTTTGAACTCAGAGACAGTATAGTGCTTCCATCACTTTCAAAATTGATAAGAGATACATCTTTTTTATGGACAGAATTGTTAAGACTTCCTTCAAAAACATCTTGAAAAATACGACTTGCTATTAATTGAATTTTACCTTTTGCATCATTGCCCTTATTCAGAAATGCAATTGCATTTTTAATTAACTCTTCAACTGTTTCTTTATTTCTAAAAAAATCAACATTATTATAAATATTAGTCAGCAATTTGACTTTTTGCTCATCAGTTATCCTCATCATTGAACGAGAAAAAATTCTTCTAATATTTTCCAATAATCCCTGTAATTTATTTTTATCTATATCTGGCTCATCAAAAAGCGTAGCTACATTACTTTTTTTTCGAGAAGATAACATAATCAATCTATCTATCTCTCGTAATTCAAGTCGTAATGGTTTTAAATATTCTCTATATAGCTTTTCGCTATTAACTTGGTTAAAATAATCAGGATAATTAGCTATTGACTTAATTATAGCAAAAAGTGCCTTTCCTACCGTAGATTTTCCAGAATCGTTTGGACCTGCAATAAGTGTAAGACCAGATAATTGAATATCTGCTTCTTTTATCTTCCCG
>ULWX01020358.1_pt1 | contig 16923 bp, 12 predicted proteins | sample 1960851 | NCBI WGS metagenome assembly ULWX01 (sample SAMEA4835826, study PRJEB28245) | human gut metagenome | biome: gut microbiome; material: fecal sample | place: Denmark | collected 2008 | reverse complement strand
GGAAATACGGCCTGGCATCCACCTGGATTGGAATTGGAAATGCCCTGATTGGAAGCCTGCTGGCCTGGGTCATCCTGGGAAGGCGCACCAGGGTCATGAGCAAGCATCTCTCCTCGGCTACCATGCCTGAATTCTTCGGCAGCCGGTTTCACAGCCAGGGCATGAAGATTGTTGCCTCCCTGATTATATTTGTCTTCCTCATCCCCTACACAGCCTCTGTCTACAACGGACTGTCCCGGTTATTCGGCATGGCCTTTGACATTCCCTACAGTGTCTGCGTCATGGGCATGGCCATCCTGACAGCCGTATATGTGATTCTGGGCGGTTATATGGCCACAGCCATCAATGATTTTATTCAGGGTATTATCATGCTGGCCGGAATTGTTGCTGTCATCTTAAGCGTTCTGAACGGCCAGGGAGGCTTTACAGCTGCTGTCGGCAGACTTGCCCTGATTCCCAGTGAAGTTCCGGTAACCCTGGGACAGCCCGGCGCCTATACCTCCTTCTTTGGACCGGACCCCCTGAATCTTCTGGGAGTGGTGATTCTCACCTCCCTCGGAACCTGGGGCCTGCCGCAGATGATTCACAAATTTTATACCATCCGCAGCGAAAAAGCCATTGCCACAGGCACGGTGATATCCACCCTGTTCGCCATTGTTATCTCCGGGGGAAGCTATTTCCTGGGCGGCTTCGGCCGGCTCTTTGACAGCCCTGCCATTTATAATGGAAATGGGGCCGTGGCTTACGACACCATCATCCCTGCCATGCTGTCCGGCCTTCCCGACCTGCTGATTGGAATTGTGGTCATGCTGGTTCTGTCCGCGTCCATGTCCACCCTTTCCTCCCTGGTGCTGACCTCCAGCTCCACCCTGACCCTGGATTTTATCAAAGGCAGTCTGGTGAAAAATATGAAGGACAGGACTCAGCTGATACTGATGCAGTGCCTGATTGTGGTATTCATTGTCATCAGCGTTGTCCTTGCCCTGGACCCTCCGGACTTCATTGCCCAGCTCATGGGCATCTCCTGGGGCGCCCTGGCCGGAGCCTTCCTGGCCCCCTTCCTCTACGGCCTGTACTGGAAGAGGACCACACCGGCTGCTGTGTGGGCCAGCTTTGCAACAGGCATCGGCATCACTGTCTCAAATATGTTCCTGCATTATATTGCTTCTCCCATCAATGCAGGAGCTGTGTCCATGATTGTGGGGCTTATCATCGTGCCTCTGGTATCCTTCCTGACACCCAGGATGGACAGCCAGGATATAAATTCAATCTTCTCCTGTTATGATAATCTGGTGGAGGCAACCACCAGAAAGGTGCTGCCTGACGACCAGTCCTTTGACTCTCCGGCATTTAAAAAGAGGAAGAAAAAGTAGCATATGAAAACAGCGAAAAGCTGTCCTTTCCCATGGTATACGGGAAAGGACAGCTTTTTATTTCATGAAAATGCATTTATTCTATGCAGACATTTTCATCTTATCTAAAGTATAACCTTCACAGGACACTTCTCTGCGCACTTGCCGCAGTTGGTGCATTTCTCATAATCAATGACAGCCAGGTTATTCTCCATATGGATGGCATCAAACTCGCACTGCTTTGTACACAGGGTACATCCGATACATCCGGCTGCACAGACAGCCTTTACATCCTTGCCCTTGTCATGGGAACTGCACTGCACCAGATGCTCTGCCTTGTAGGGAACCAGCTCAATCAGATGGTTGGGACAGGAGGCCACGCACATGCCGCAGGCCACGCATTTTTCCTTATCCACCACTGCCACGCCGTCCACCACATGGATGGCGTCAAAGGCGCAGGCCTTCACACAGGAGCCGTAGCCCATACATCCGTAGGCACAGGCCTTTTCTCCTGCACCGGGAACCACCGACACCTTTTTGCAGTCGTCCACGCCGTAATAGTTGTACTGCACCTTTGTCTTATCACAGGTTCCCGTACACTTGACGAAAGCCACCTTCTTTTCAGCAGCTCCGCCGGCCACGCCCATGATTTCACCGATTTTCTCAGCCACAGGAGCACCGCCCACAGGGCAGGCCCCCACATCTGCCTGACCGGCCGCAATGGCCTTTGCCAGTGCGTCACAGCCCGCATAACCGCAGCCGCCGCAGTTGTTGCCGGGAAGCTCATTGCGGACCAGAATCTCTTTTTCATCTACCTGTACTTTAAACTTCTCGCTGGCAACGCCAAGGAAGATTCCTATAAGAATACCAAGGATACCTACAACTGCTGCCGCTAATATAATACCTGTAACCATTTTCCTTCTCCTCCTTCTAAATTAATCCGGAAAATCCGAAAAATGCGATTGCCATGAGACCTGAGGTAATTAAAACAATAGGTGACCCCTGGAATGAATACGGTACATCATTGTGCTCAATCTTCTCACGGATACCGGCCAGCATGATGATGGCGATGGTAAAACCTACGGAAATACCAATGCCGTTCACAACGCTCTGGATAAAGCTGTATGACTTCTGTACATTGGTAAGGGCAACACCCAGCACCGCACAGTTGGTGGTAATCAGGGGCAGGTACACGCCCAGTGCCTCATACAGTGAGGGCATGGATTTCTTGAGGAACATTTCCACGAACTGAACCAGGGCTGCGATGACCAGAATGAACACAATGGTCTGCAGGTATTCCAGGTGCATGTTCACAAGGATTCCGGTGTAAACCAGGCTGGTCACTGCCGATGCTATGGTTATAACGAAGATAACGGCCGCACCCATGCCGGCTGAGGTCTCAACCTTCTTTGAAACACCGAGGAATGGACAGAGTCCTAAGAACTGGCTTAAAACAACGTTATTAACCAGAGCGGAACCAATGGCAATTAACAATAACTCTTTCATCTATCCACCCTCCTAATTTTCTTTTTTGGAAGTAGCTGATTTAAGCTCTGCTTCCTTCTTTGCTACAGCTGCCTTCTTTGCCGCCAGCGCCTTTTCCTCAGCCTGACGCATCCTTGTCTCCAGCACCTCATGGTTCGCCATGCAGGCTGAACCGGTACAGGACATACAGTTGCCGCCGCAGGCCAGCCTGGACTGCGCAGCTGAACCATTGGTTGCGGAAGGAGCCTTGAACTTGTTCTGAAGGGCTGTCAGGATAGCCAGCACGAAGAATGCGCCCGGAGCCAGCACGAAGATGGCAACATGGTAATCCTCCGGAATCAGCACTTTCCCGAATACGGCGCCGGAACCAAGAATCTCACGGACCAGACCGATACAGGTCAGGGCCAGTGTAAAGCCAAGGCCCATGCCCAGGCCGTCAAAGGTGGATGCCAGGGGACCATTCTTGGATGCATAGGACTCTGCGCGTCCAAGGATGATACAGTTAACCACAATCAGCGGGATATAGATGCCCAGAGCTGAATACAGGCTGTCAACATATGCCTGGAGCAGCAGCTGCACCATGGTAACCAGGGATGCCACGATAACGATGTATGCCGGGATACGCACCCTGTCAGGTATAATCTTGCGCAGGGCAGAAATAATCATATTGGAAAACAGTAAAACCACGGTTGTGGAAAGTCCCATACCCAGACCGTTGATGGCGGATGTGGTGACAGCCAGTGTCGGACACATACCAAGCATCAGGACGAAGGTAGGGTTTTCTTTCACAATACCGTTATATAAACGTTCTGTACATTTATTCATGTTCCCACCTCCTATTTATTGGATGCAGTTATGCAGATAGTATAAAGCTGCATTGACTGCATTGGTTGTTGCATTTGAAGTGATGGTAGCGCCGCTGATGGCATTAATCTGGGTATCGTCTGCGCTGCCTGATTTGGTGACGGAAAGCTCAGGTGCGTTCTTTCCCACATACTGGTCCTTGAACGCCGGTTCCTTTGCCTTTAATCCCAGACCGGGAGTATCACTGATTTCCAGGAACTCAATGCCTGTGATGGTTCCGTCATCCTTCAGTCCCACCGACAGCTTTACCACGCCGCCGTAGCTGTCGTTGGACAGGGAGGTGATGACATAGCCTAACTGGTTTCCGCCTGCATCCACTGCCTTCAGTACATTCTCCACTTCCACGCCGCCAAAGTCCATACCGGACAGGGCCTCGTTGCAGGCCGGGATGGCAGCTGTGAGGGCTTCGTCGGAATCAAAGGTTTCCGCCTCTGCAAATACTGCCTTATACGCCTTGTTGTTGGCAGCTATGGTTGCCAGCTCAATTGGCTTCTTGGTCAGCTGGTATACACCGCCTAAAAGGCATCCGGACACCAGGGTGATTACAAAGAGAATCACTGCGTCTTTCATAAATCCTGATTTGCTCATGTTTACTTGCCCTCCTTTCCAAATGCTTTGGGAAGGGTTACTTTCTCAATCAGCGGAACAAGGATATTGCTGATGATGATTGCGTAGGACACGCCCTCTGCGGAGCCGCCGAAAATACGGAACAGTCCTGTAAGCACGCCTAACAGGATGCCGAACATAATCTGGCCCTTTGGCGTAATGGGGCTTGTCACATAGTCGGTTGCCATGAAGAAGGCTCCGAAAATCAGGCCGCCGCCGCACAGATGGGCTGCTATATAGTTCAAATCAAATCCATGGCCCCCGAACAGGACGGCAAATACCACAACCGTCAGTATGTAAGTGCCTGGAATCCGGATGGAGATTACCTTCTTCGCCAGAAGATAGGCAGCGCCCACTAAAAGCGCAATCACGGAAACCTCTCCGATGGTGCCTGGAATGTTTCCCACAAACATGGCCGGAACATCCACTGCGCCGCCGCTCTTAAGCACTGCCAGAGGAGTTGCGCCGGACACGCCGTCGAATCCGCTGTAGCTGAAATTGGTCATTTTTCCCGCAAAGGAAATCAGCAGAAAGCATCTGGCTGCCAGGGCCGGGTTCATAAAATTCTGTCCCAGACCGCCGTAGAGTTGCTTCACCACGATGATGGCAAAGATTCCTCCCAGAGCCGGTATCCACACCGGAATCTCCGGAGGCATGTTTAACGCCAGTATCATGCCTGTGACCAGGGCGCTGCAGTCGCTGATGGTACTTGGCTTCTTCATCAGCTTCTCATATACATACTCACTTAAAACACAGGCTGCAACCGTAACTATAAGCACCAGCAGCGCATGCATGCCGAAATGATACACACCGAAAGCAGTTGCAGGCAACATGGCAATGGCCACATCCAGCATGATGCTGTGGGTGGTCTCATGGCTTCTCACATGCGGGGATGATGATACGTTTAATAATTTACTCATGACTTATGTCCCCTCCTACCCTTTTTTCCTGCGGTTAGCCGCAACTGTCTTGCGCATTTCCTTAAATGCCTGAGTCAGAGGCCTCTTGGCCGGACATACATAGGTACAGCTTCCGCACTCCATGCATTCCATACCGTTCAGCTTCTCAAATGTCTCGCAGTCGTCCCTGAGGGCGGCCTGCATCATCATCACAGGGATGATGTGGCTTGGACATACGCTGACGCACTTTCCGCACCGTATGCATGCGGAAGGCTCCATCTCTGCCACCTGGTCCTTTGTGAAGCAGGTCAGGGCGGATGAAGTCTTGCTTACCGGAATATTCAGGTCAAATATGGCCTGGCCCATCATGGGGCCGCCTGACAGGATTTTCTCGGGCTCAGTCTTAAAACCGCCTGCTGCATCCAGCAGTTCCTGGTAATTGGTTCCAAGCTTTACGCTGAAATTCCTGGGGTCTGCCACCGCGTCTCCGGTGACCGTAATGATTTTCCTCATCAGGGGCGTGCTCTTGCACACGGCCATGTAGATGGAAATCACAGTGTCAACATTGTCCACAATACATCCTGCATCCGCTGGAAGCATGGATGAGTTGACCTTCCTGCCTGTGACGGCATAAATCAGGGAACGCTCACCTCCCTGAGGATATTTTGTCATAAGCGGGCAAACCGTGATGCGGGGCTCGTCCTTCACCATCTCGGTCAGCTTTTTGATTGCCTCAGGCTTATTGTTCTCAATGCCTATAACGCCCTTTGCATTGTCAAAAAGCTGCAGGATGACCTTTAAACCGCCTACGATTTTCTCCGGCTCCTCCAGCATCATGCGGTAGTCGCTGGTAAGATACGGCTCACACTCTGCGCCGTTGACCAATATGTACTCGATGGCATTTTCATCCTTCGGAGTCAGCTTTACATGAGTGGGGAATCCCGCCCCTCCAAGGCCGACGATACCGGCTTCCTTCACAATGTTTCGGATTTCCTCTTTTGACAGGCCGGATGGGTCCCTGTCCTCTCCCACGCCCTCAACTGTCTTATATTCTCCATCATTTTCAACGATAATGGAGGGCACCATTGCTCCGTTGGCCATACGCCTTGGTTCAATGGCCTTCACCGTACCTGACACAGAAGCAATTACATTGGCAGAGATGAAACCGCCTGCTTCTCCAATCTTCTGGCCTGCCAGTACATGGTCACCCTTGGCTACCAGCGGCTTCGCAGGTGCCCCAATGTGCTGTGACATCGGATACACCAGGTCGCCTTTTGGCATCAGGACCTGTACCGGTTTGTTCTCTGACAGCTCTTTCCCCTCATATGGATGGATGCCGCCTATAAAAGTCGCCAAACCCATGGATTCTCTCCCTCTTTTCTTTCTTTTTATTCCTTTGTGCAGCCGGACCAGTACTGGCGTCCGGTATGACCGGCGGGGCTGCCTGCCCCCACCGGAATACACCAACATAGTATAGCATAAATAAAGATTGTATACAATACAGATTTTATACGTTATTTTTTTAATTATATGTTAAATAACTGTTAATTTATTGGCAATCAATCCAGTTCTTTCATGCCTGTATACAGTTCGTAGTACCGTCCTTTCAGCTCCAAAAGCTCCTCATGGGTCCCCCGTTCAATGATTTCCCCGTGCTCCAGGACCATGATTGCATTGGCGTTTCGCACCGTGGACAGCCTGTGGGCAATGATGAAGGTGGTGCGGTCCGCCATCAGCCGGTCCATGCCGTGCTCAATGTGTTTCTCCGTCCTGGTGTCCACAGAGCTGGTGGCCTCGTCCAGAATCAGCACAGGGGCCTTGGATATGGCGGCCCTGGCAATATTGAGCAGCTGCCTCTGTCCCTGGCTCAGATTGGCTCCGTCCCCCTCCAGCATGGTATCGTATCCATGGGGAAGGCGCATGATAAAGGAATGGGCTGAGGCTGTCTTTGCAGCCTGTATGACCTCGTCGTCCGTGGCGTCCAGCCTGCCGTAGCGGATATTCTCCCGCACCGTGCCTGTAAACAGGTGGGTGTCCTGAAGGACCATGGCGATGTTGCGGCGCAGGGCGTCCCTTGAAATACGGCGTATATCCGCACCGTCAATGGTGATGGAGCCTGACTGGATGTCGTAAAACCGGTTCAGCAGGTTTGTTATGGTGGTCTTTCCCGCTCCGGTGGAGCCTACAAACGCAATCTTCTGTCCCGGCTTGGCATAGAGGCTTATGTCCTTAAGAATGGTTTTATCCGGGTCATAGCCAAAGGTGACATGGTGCAGTACCACATGGCCAATCATGGGATTGGGCGCCGCGCAGTCCTCCGTGTCAGCCGGCTCCGGCTCCTCATCCATCACCGCGAATACACGTTCAGCCCCGGCCAGGGCTGAAAATACATTGCTGACCTGCATGGATATCTCGTTGATGGGACGGCTGAACTGTCTGGAAAAATTCAAAAATACGGTCAGTCCCCCCACGTCAAAGCCCCTTAACACACAGAGCAGGCCGCCCACACAGGCGGTAAGGGAATAGTTTATCTGGCTCAGGCTGTTCATAACAGGCCCCATGATTCCGCCGAAGAACTGGGCCCGAATCTGGTTGTATCTCAGGTCCTGGTTCAGTATGCCGAATTCCTCCCTGGCCATGTCCTCATGGCAGAATACCTTTACCACCTTCTGTCCGGTGATGGTCTCCTCTATATAACCGTTTACCGCTCCCAGGGATGTCTGCTGTGCGGTGAAATATTTCTGGCTCCACCCTGCCACAGCTCCTCCCGCCTTCATCATCAGAGGAATCATCACCAGAGTGACAAGGGTCAGTATCAGGTTGGTGTACACCATGAGGAACAGGGTGCCGATAATGCTCAGTGCACCGGAAAACAGCTGCACCAGCGTGGAGCTGAGCATCTGTCCGATGGTATCCACATCATTGGTAAAACGGCTCATCAAATCACCGTTGGAATTGGTGTCATAAAACCGCACCGGCAGTTTCTGCATTCTGCCAAACAGGTCATTGCGGATTTTCTGCAGAGCGTTCTGGGCCACGGTCAGCATGACCTTTGCCTGGGCATAATTGGCAAACACTCCCACTGCGAACACAGCCGCCAGCACAGCCAGGGACCTTGCCAGTCCCGCCGGGTCCCCGGGTCCGCCTGTAAGCGGGGCAATAAAGGTATTAATGATAGGCCGCAGCATATAGGAACCTGCCAGGGTTGCCCCGGTGTTGAGGATGACGCAGAAAAATGCCAGCATCATCTTTGGCTTATCCTCATTTAAATAATGCAGGAGACGCCTGATGGTGGTGCCTGCGTTCCTGGGCAGCCGCCCCGGCCCCATGCCCATATTCCGCCCCGGCCCATGCCTTCTGCCTCCCATGGGACCTCCGGGCACAGGAGCTCCATGTCTTCCATAACGCCGTTTCAGGCTTTCCGCTTTCTGTTGTCTCGTCATGATGCAGCCGTCTCCTTTCGGTCCCTCTGGGAATAATAAATCTCCTGGTATGCCTGACATTCTTTCATGAGCTGCTCATGGGTCCCCTGGCCAATGAGTCTGCCCTCGTCCAGCACCAGAATCCGGTCAGCCTCCTCCACAGAGCCGATGCGCTGTGCTATGATGATTTTGGTGGTATCCTTAAGGCTGGTCCTGAAGCACTGCCGTATCCTGGCCTCCGTAGCCGTATCCACAGCGCTGGTGCTGTCATCCAGTATGAGGATTCTGGGCCTTTTGAGCAGGGCCCTGGCAATACACAGCCTCTGCTTCTGGCCGCCTGATACATTGACGCCTCCCTGTCCCATGTCCGTTTCATAGCCATTGGTAAAAGAAGTTACAAAGCTGTCTGCCTGGGCGCTCTGTGCCATTTCCCTGATTTCATCCAGGGAGGCGTCCTCCTTGCCCCAGCGCAGGTTCTCCTCAATGGTGCCGGAAAACAGCACATTTTTCTGGAGCACCATGCCCACGCCCTCCCGCAGGTTTTTCAGGGAATAATCCCTGACATCCACCCCGTCCACCAGCACCTGGCCTTTTGTGGCATCGTAAAGCCGCGGTATCATCTGCACCAGGGTGGTTTTGCCGCTGCCGGTGGAGCCGATGATGCCGATTATCTGCCCCGGCTCAGCCGTAAAGCTTATATCCTCCAGCACCATCTCATCCTCTTTGTCCGTGTAGCTGAAACTCACATGTTTAAACTCCACCCTGCCGTTCAATACAGCCAGGTCTTTTCTGGATGCGTCCCGGTCTGTCAGGTCAATCTCCGTATCCATTACTTCGTTGACCCTGCGGATGGATGCCACTGCCCTGGAAAGCTGCAGAAAAACCATGGAAAGCATCATAAGCGACATGAGTATCTGTACGATATAGGTGGTAAATGCAGTCAGGTCCCCCACCGGCATATCCCCTGCTATGATAATATTCCCTCCGTACCACACCACGGCCAGAGTGGTTATATTCATGGCAAGGGTCATCACAGGCATGGTCACAATGACGATTTTCATGGCATCCAGACTGCTGTTCTTTAAATCCTGGTTCAGGTCCTTAAATTTATCTTCCTCAAATTCCTCCCGCACAAAGGACTTGATGACCCGCACATTGGTCAGCACCTCCTGGATGCCGGAATTCAGCTGGTCCAGCTTTTTCTGCATGGCGGTAAACCTTGGAAATGCCGTCTTAAGTATGACTGCAATGGCTGCCGTCAGCAGAGGGATGACCACCAGTATAACCACGGCCAGCCTGGCATTCATCATAAAAGCCATAATCAGGGCCCCTATGAACATTCCGGGGGAACGCATGGCCATCCGCAGTCCCATCATAAGCACGTTCTGGACCTGCTGGATGTCATTGGTCAGACGGGTAACCAGGGACCCGGTACTGTAGGTGTCGATGTTCTTAAAGGAAAATTCCTGCACCTTTGAAAAAAGGTCGTCCCTCAAATCGCTGGTAAAGCTGACTGCCGCCTTCACCGAGAAATAGGCTCCTCCGATTCCTCCAATGGCCATAACCAGGGTGGCCAGAATCATCAGACCTCCCACTGACAGGATATACTGCACATTTCTCTGAGCCACGCCGTTGTTGATAATCATGGACATCAGCTTGGGCAGCATGATTTCTCCCGCCACCTCGGTCAGCATCAGAAGGGGCCCCAGGATAAAGGCGCTGAGATATGGTTTTATATATGCTCCGTATCGTTTCACTTATGATTCCTCTCTTTCTGCCCTGTCTGCAAACTCCCGGTTCAGGTTTCCGTAAATCCGGTCCAGAAGTCCTCCCAGCACCTTCATATCATTCTCGGAAAATCCCTCAAACATACAGCTCTCTATGTGCCTGAAAATCTTTACGCTTTCCTCCACCACTTTCCTGCCCTTGTCTGTAATGCATATCTGGTTGCACCGGTTGTCTTCCTGGTCTACCAGACGTCTTATATAGCCCCCCTTTTCCAGTTTTTTAAGGGAAACAGCTATGGTGGCCCCGGACACCCCATACATCCTTGCCAGCTCTTTCTGGGACACATTGGGGTTATCCGACACAAACATCAGAATCTGATGCTGGCTGCGGTACACTCCTGTGCCGTCCAGGCGGTGCTCCATCATACTGCGGTGCAGCCTGGCTACACGGATGTACTTCTCTATAAGAAGATGTTCCGGAGATTGAAAGGAACAACAGCACGAAGCATTATCCATGTAAATCGCCTCCTTTCTGGATATTTAACTGATAAACCATTAGCCTGTTTATTATTAGCTAGTTAACCATATCAGAGTATAACAGAATAAGTGACTGGTGGCAAGAATTATTTTTCATGGAAAACAGCGGTGGAATCCAGTGAAAATTATGGATGAAAATAATACCTTAAAATGTAAATACCATCCTAGATTTGCATGCTCCGATGTGCTATACTAAGTACACCCTGTTTCCAGGCTGAACATAAACCATTATCTGACACACTGACACAGCACACTGTTTTAGGAGGTGATAGCTTGACAGATTCTGAAAAACTCGACTTTTTGATAACTGAAATTGTTGGTATGAAGACTGATATCCAAGGTATGAAGTCCGAAATCCAGGGTATGAAGGCTGATATCCAGGGTATAAAGGCTGAAATCCAGGGTATGCAGTCCGAAATCCAGGGTATACAGTCCGAAATCCAGGGTATGCAGTCCGAAATAAAATCCATGAACACCCATATGGACAATCATGAATCCCAGCTCAAATCCACCGAGCGCATCTTAAGAAACCAAATCATGAAATCGGAATCCCTGATTCTCGGCGAAGTGGAGCGGGTCCATTTAATCCTGGACCAGCACCTGCACAATCAGGCCATGCATACCGTATTGGCATAGCTGGTACATACAGACATTTTAAAAACCCGGCACATCACTGTGCCGGGCCCTGCAATACAGTCAGGATATCTTACGTTTATGCATCGGCTTTATGTATTGATTCCGCGTATTATTTCTGCGTACCAATTCCGCGTATTATTTCCACGCCTTAATCAGCCATTTTCCTACCGTATAAAATTCGTCCTCTTTTTTTCCTCTGTCTCAGGAAGCGTGATTCCGGCTGCTTTTCCGGCCTCAATGGATTTGAGCATCCAGGCCATGTTCCTGCCCAGGACACGCATAATCTGCATGCCTTCCTCATCCTTCATCACATCCTCGGGACATTGTCCGTGAACCATATTCCAGTACTGGGAGGACACCACCGGCATCTGCGTAATCATAAAATATTTGTTCAGCTGGTCCAGGGTCGCAGTTGTGCCGGCCCTTCTGGCGGAAGCAATGGCTGCTCCCGGCTTATGGGCAGCAGCGCTGCTTCCGGAATAGAAGAAACGGTCCAGAAAGGAGGTGACGGCGCCGCTGGCAGAAGCGTAATGCACAGGCGAACCTATAATCAGTCCATGGCTCTGTCTCATCTTTTCCACTGCCTCATTGACCTTATCATCACCATAGATACATTTTCCAAGCTTACCGCATGCACCGCAGCCCATGCAGCCCCGGACAGCCCCGCCGCCCACATGCATGATTTCGGTTTCAATACCAGCCTTATTAAGCTCTCCCGCCACCTCTGCAAGGGCGGTGTAGGTACATCCCTTCTCATGAGGGCTCCCGTTTAACATCAATACTTTCATTTTTTATTCCTCCTTTATGATATTCAGTATATCATCTCTTGTCAGGCTTCCAAATGATACTGTGCCCTCAGGCACCACTGCATCCGCCAGATGGCTCTTGGCTTCCTGAAGCTTTAAGATGTTCTCTTCTATGGTATTTCTGGTTATCAGTTTATAGACCGTGACCTGCTTATCCTGGCCAATCCGGTGGGTCCTGTCCGTGGCCTGGTTCTGGGCGGCCACGTTCCACCAAGGGTCGTAATGTATGACAATGTCCGCTGCTGTCAGGTTAAGGCCGGTTCCCCCTGCTTTCAGGCTAATCAGGAATACCGGCACCTCGTCCTTCCCAAAATCCCCCACCAGCCGGATTCGTTCTTCCTTGGAAGTGGCTCCCGTAAGCACATGGCACCTGATTCCCTCCTTCTCGAACCTCTTATGGATAATGTCCAGCATAGAGGTAAACTGGGAAAACAGCAATATCTTGTGTCCTCCCGCCACGCCTCTGCGAACCAGGTCCATACAGGTCTCCAGCTTGGCGGAACTGCCCCTGTAATTGTCATAACACAGCCGCGGGTCACAGCATATCTGTCTCAGGCGCATGAGCTCCGCCAGAATCTGGAGCTTTCCTTCCCCCGCCTGGCCAAAGCCGCCTGCACTGAGTTTCTCCTTAAAGGCGGCGGCATTGGCTGTATACAATTTTTTCTGTTCCGGCTCAAAGCTGGAATATACAACCTCCTCCATTTTGTCCGGAAGCTCCTTTAACACATCCTTTTTTATACGCCTCAGCACAAAGGGACCTATCATCCGTTTCAGCCGTTTTAGGGCTGCTGCGTCACCATCCCTTACAATAGGGATTTCATATTCCTTTTTGAAAAACTGGCTGCCAAAGAGAAAGCCCGGCATGAGATAATCAAAAATACTCCACAGTTCCCCCAGACGGTTCTCAACAGGCGTTCCTGTCAGGGCAAATCTGGTCTGCACATCCAGGGATTTCACTGCCCTGGCACTCTGTGTGGATGCATTTTTGATATACTGGGCCTCGTCTATGACCTGGTACCGGAAATGAATGCCTTCATAGAATCCAATGTCCCTTCTCAGCAAGTCATAGGAGGTCACAATGGCCTGGTAATCCCGTGGGGTACTTCCCACCTTTTTTAACAGGGCCTCGCGCTCTGAACTGCTTCCCACAACCGACAGGACCTTAAGGTCCGGCGCAAAACGAACAATCTCATGCTCCCAGTTGTACACAAGGGAAGCAGGGCATATAATCAGAGACGGGGACGGTTCCCCTGAACCATAGGCATTCTCCAAAAGCGCAATAATCTGTATGGTCTTTCCCAGTCCCATGTCATCGGCCAGGATTCCCCCGAATCCGTAGCTGTCCAGGGTCCGCAGCCAGACATACCCGACTCTCTGATACTCCCTCAGTACGCCCCGCAGCCTCTCAGGCACCGTGAAATCGCTGTCTTCCACGGACTTGACCGACCTCACCATGGCCTTCAGCATCTGGTCCCTGTAATAGGTTACACCGGTACTCTCCTTGAGCAGATAATCCAGATAAAAGGCGCGGTAAGCCGGCGGGCGGCCCCTGCCGCTCTGAAGCTCCTTTCTGGTCACTCCCATTTCCGATGCCATGCGGCTGATGACCGTGAGGCCGCCTTCATCCAGCCCAAGGAACTGTCCGTTTTTCAGCCTGTAGTACTTCTTTTTCTGGCTGTAGGCTGCCAGTATCCGGTTCAGCTCCTGGCTGTTCATATCTCCCATGTCCACGTCCAGCTCCAGCCAGCCGCTGACAGCAGAGGCCCCCACCGTAACCCGCGGCGGCGCCCGCACCTTCCACTGACGCAGGTTCTCCGACACATATACATCTCCCATGGAGCGGAATTCGTCCATTCCCTCCGTCATAAGACGGTATATCTCATCCTCATCATTCCTTATAACCAGCTTCCTGCCCTCAGGGTCCTTGTACTTAAAATATTTATGAATCAGCTGGCTAACCCTGAACTCGCCCGGCACATCGCGGCAGATAGTCCTGGGAAGATTCTCATCCTCCAGGGGATGGAATTCATAACTGCCGTAAGCAAGGGATGGTTCCATCACAAGTGCGCCATCCTCCCCTGTGCCGAACCGGAAGGACGCCTTTAATGGCTCCGGCTCGTAATCCTTAAAATCCACTTCCTCCAGCATAAGACGGCAGTATGGAAGAATATGCTTGACCACCCGCTCATAAAACAGGGGAATATCCCTCTGCCCCACCATCACGCTTCCATCCCGTTCCATGCACATCTGTTCCATGAACAGACCCATGACCTGGGTGCATGACTCGCTGCACCGGTACAGCCTCTGGCCTGATGCCACGTAAAGAAACCGTTCCCCACGGAAACAGGCAGCCACCCGCCTTGGGTCCTCGCTTCCTTTCATGGGCGCCACGCCCATAAGGCTGGCTTTCAGTCCGTCCCTTCCCGTCTTTTCCACCTTAAGTAAAGCCACCGGGTCCGAATCCTCCATTTCCATCATGACCCGGTTTCCTCCGGGAAGCTGGACCTCTATGGTACGGCCGGCCACCATTTCAAAAAAACGGTCCCGGTTCATGCGGTTTAAGGTCAGGCTGCGGATTGCTTTCTGGTTTTCCGCGGCTCCCATAAGCAGGGCCAGCAGTTCCCTGCTGCTGTCAGTAAAAGCTGATTTGTGATGATGAAAGGACAGGTCCTTTCCATAGGCCACATGGGCGCTGTTTTCAACGGCCTCCTTAAATGCCCCCAAATCGCGCACAGCATAAAAACGGGTAATTCCCACCTTAAACTCCAGATGAGTGTCCTTTCCGTCCAGAATCAGCACTGGTTCCAGCTTAACCTGGGCATCCACATCCTCCGCCAGAATCCTGGCCACCTCCCGGTTCGTGTACTCCCGTATCATGGTGTGGACCTGGGAGGACGTGTGAACCATTGGTTTGGACGCCTCCTCCCTCCGCTGTTTATAATACGCAAAAAGGGCCTCCCCATGGGCGCACATTCCCCTGTAAGAATTCCCTTTGCTGCAGGAACAGGAATAATCCCTTACCTTTCCGTTTCCCAGATATAAATTTACCTCAAATGTTTCCCCCTGGTCTTCAACCAGGCCTTTCACACCAGCCTCTCCTTTCCAGAAGCTGCTGGTGTCCATCCTGACAATCTTCATCTGCTTCATGCATCCTTTCAGCGGGATATCTCTGCTCCCCCTGCACCAAGGCAGGGGGCCGCAGAATATCCCGGGACATCCCCGCGGTTACATGCGCTCCGGAGCCTCGATTCCCAATAGTCCGATACAGGTTTCCAGCACCCGCCTGGTAAGGGAAATTAAACCGATATAGCTCTCCTTCCTGGCTTCATCCTCCTCTGCCAGAATCTTGGTGTCATGATAAAAGCTGTTGAAGGCATTGGCCAGCTCATAGATATACTGGCATATCTTATGAGGCGCTGTCTCAGCAAAACTGTTTTCCAGGACCTCGTTATATCTGGCCAGCATAAGCATCAGCGCCTTCTCGGAGCTGCCTGTGCAGGCAAGAATCTTCTTTTCAGAGCCATCCGGGCTGACCTGGCCCCCGTTCTCCCTGTATTTGGCAAGAATGGATTTTATCCGCACAATGGTATAGAGGATGTACGGACCTGTATTTCCCTCAAAGGATGTAAAGCGCTCAATATCAAAGACATAATCCTTGGCTGCCTGGTTGGACAAATCGCCGTACTTAAGGGCCGCCAGCCCTACTACGGCCGCCGTGCTCCTGGCCTCGTCCTCTGATACGGTCCTGTTCTCCATGATTCTCTGATATACAGCTTCATTGATTTCCTCAATAAGCGTTTCCAGACGCATGACTCCGCCCTCACGGGTCTTGAAGGGCTTTCCGTCCTTGCCGTTCATGGTGCCGAAGCCCAGGAAAATCATGGGGGTATCTTCTTTCACAATACCAGCCTTCTTAGCCGCCCTGAACACCTGCTCAAAATGCATACCCTGGCGCTTGTCCACCACATATATATACCGGTCCGGTTTAAAATCCTGCTCCCGTTCCACAATGGTTGCCAAATCAGATGTGGCATAGAGGGAAGCTCCGTCGGATTTGCGAATCAGGCAGGGGGGAATCTCCTTGGTATCCGTATCCTGTGCCACATCCACCACCAGCGCGCCCTGGCTCTCATGGGCCAGCCCCTTATCCACCAGCATCTGAATCATATCCGCAATGTATGGCTCTGCATCGCTTTCGCCCTTCCACAAATCGAATTCCACGTTCAGGTTTGCATAATTTTTCTTAAGGTCGGCCACAGAGACAGACATGATATGCTGCCAGATTGCCCGGTATGGGGCGTATCCTCGCTGAAGTTTCAGGGTTGCCTGATGGGCCCTCTCCTTAAACACCTCGTCAGCCTTGGACTTGGCGCTGGCCGCAGGATATATCTCCTCCAGCTCACTGATGGTAAAGGGCGCCTCCTGCGGAAAGGGTCCCTCAAAGGATTCGTCAAAATACACCAGCTCCGGCTTCCTGTCCCTGAGTTCCTCGATGATAAGTCCCATCTGCAGTCCCCAGTCTCCCAAGTGCACATCGCCAATCATATGGTGGCCCAGGAACCGGCCCATGCGCTTTATGCTCTCCCCGA
>ULWX01002246.1_pt1 | contig 16927 bp, 11 predicted proteins | sample 1960851 | NCBI WGS metagenome assembly ULWX01 (sample SAMEA4835826, study PRJEB28245) | human gut metagenome | biome: gut microbiome; material: fecal sample | place: Denmark | collected 2008 | reverse complement strand
ACCGCCATTATTTCCGGCGCCTGCTTTTACATGCATGAATCCACTTCCTGCAATATGATAAGTAATGAGATTCTCTATTGTCCAGTGTCCGCCCTTTATAAAACGGGAATCTGTTTCCGGATCAATGCCCAGACTGCACAAAGCAGTAATGACCTGTGCACAGGATTCCTCTGTTTCGACTCCCATGGTAGAATAACCACCACTGTCGTTCTGCATTTCAGACAGCCGGGCAAGTCCACGGTCAATGGCAGCAGTCACATTTTCATATCCTGCTTTATGGTAGTATGGTGCCAAAGCCTGCAAGGTCATTCCTGTAACATCCGAATCCGCATTACTTCCCATCAAAGCCCATCCACCCCCGGACAGCTCACTCTGCAGCAGGAAATTTACCAGTGCAGCTTCTGAGTTCTGTTCTTTGGCAGACGGATTATCAGGAAAAGAATATTCCGGATGACAGTTCACTGCCAGAAGTGCCCAGATAGGACCATTTAATCCCTGCTCCTTTACCAGACTAAGATCAGAAATGTATTTAAAAAGATTGTAACCGCCTACATTACGGGCATCCTTCCCTTCTGCAGTCAGTACAAGAACCCTCTTGGAATACTCCGTATATTTGGAAGTATTGGTCAGAATTCCTTTCTTTTCCTCAATATAATTTGCTGTATGATTATAATAAGTAGAGAAATATTTCTCCTTCAGACTCAGTCCACCCCTTGCCAGCCCCAGCACATACCATTCACTTCCTACCGAAGGATTGGTATCTGTGGCACGCATATAGGCACTGGTCTCAGCCATGACCTGACTGACAGATTTCTTCAGGGTATTCGCCCCCTGCATAACAGTTACCTTACAGGTCGCTGTCATCTCCGGATGCTCTGCTACTGTCGCTGTGATCGTAGCTTTGCCATTCTTTACTGCTGTGACAACTCCTTTTTTGCTTACCTTTGCAATAGAAGTATTACTGCTCTTCCAGGTAACATTGTAATTTTCCGTAACGGATTCCGGTATTGGAACTACTTTAAGGGTATGTTTCTGGCCACGGTTGATCTTTATGGAGCTGCTGTTAAGAGAGATTCCCTGCAGACCTGCCGGAAAATCTGCCACGATCAGATGCGTTAAAGTTCTGGCACTGTCCAGATAGAAAGTTCCGTCTTCCTGCATCTGTGGGGTCAGTTCCATAAAAGAATCTTCCGCAGATCTGAGGATTCTCGGTTTTGTCAGGCTCTCATACCCTTCCGGTACAGGAAAGGCCAGCGAGATCATTGTCATGGGTTGATATGCTTCTCCTGTACGGATATCTGTATAGGAAATCTCTATGTCATAAAGAAGCTGCGGCAGAGTACCCGGATAAGTTTCTGACAGCTGCTGCATTGTCTGCTGTCCATCAGAACTCTCCTGTACATGAAGCTGCACATACCAGGGATTCCCTGTTACTGTTACTCCATTGACAGAAGAAATCTGAGCTGCAATACGGTTCCGGACAGTTTCCAGTGCCTCTCTGATCCCGGAATTCACCGCTGCCTGCTCATCCTCTGTCAGACTGTCGTAAGTGTCACTGGCAAGACAGAAATCTGCGATCATCTCTGAATCCAGATCTATTTCCTCTGCTTCTGCAGCTTTCTGAATATAAGAACACATGGTCTGTATATCCAGCATGGTTCCGTTGTCTTTCTTATTTTCATTTTCCGATGTTTCTTCTTCATATGCGCCAGTTTCTGTTTCTGATCCGGACGGTTCTGTTTCAGACTGAAACTCATCCGCAGCAGTCCCCTCCCTGTCAGAATCATCACTGTGTACTGCGGCAGAACTTTCTTCGGCCTGTTCTGTATGTATCTGTTCTGCTGGTGGCTCCTGTGCTCCCGGTACAGGACATGTAGTAACTGCCATTCCTGCACTGAGAAGCAGTGCCATCCATTGTTTATTCATTTACTTGCTTCCTCCGCTTTTTCTGATTCTACAATCAAACGGATAAAATCCTCCGCTTAGCAATTATTCGGTTAAATCACAAAATGACAGATGATTCTCTCCTGCAAAATGACAGGAGAGAAATAACATCTGCCTTATTTTTATTTATCTTTTTTTTCCGAATTTAACAGCAATTATCATGGCTATTACAATGTTTATCACAAAATTCCATCCAAAAGTATGTAGCCATATCCCTGACAGGTCTTTGATCCCTGATATATTATTATGGAATACAAATTCTTCTGAAATGAATATACCCGCTAAACTTGCGAAAAACATTGCCAAAACAGCCAGTAGAAATATTTTTATTATTCTTTTCATGCATTCAGAAACTATTTCTTTTGATTATCTTTGCTTTTTTTGGAAGAATGCAGTGTGCCAATAATGACACATTGCATTCTGACATTTTATTATTTAATGACTACTTTTTTTACTTTAGAGAAAAAGCCATATACTGTTTTACCGTTTACTTTTCGGTAAGCGCGTACTTTGTAATAACGGGTCTTGCCTGTGGCAAGTTTCTCTTCTGTCATACCAGTTCCTTTTGTGGTTTTTATACGTGTGTATTTACCATTTTTGGAAGCACTGGCGTATACCTGATATCCATCAGCGGCTTTTACCCTGCTCCATTCCAGAACTGCAGTTTTGGATGTGGATCCCACAGACAGAGACGGAGCAGAGAGGACTGCTTTACCCTTTACTGCTATTGAATAACTTCCGTAAACCTTCTTACCATTTACATTTCTGTAAGCACGTACTTTGTAATAGTAGGTTGTTCCTGTAGCTGCTTTCTTATCAAGGAAGGTAACTGCACTGTTCTTTGCGGTTGATCCAATTGCTGTATACTTGCCATCCTTTGAAGCAGAGCGGTATACTCTGTAACCGTTTGCTCCGGAAACCTTATTCCATGTGACACGGATGGTGGTATAGTTCTCGGAATCAGTTGCTGCGATCTTTACTTTTCCAAGCTTCGCTTTTCCAATCACACCATCTTTGTCATAACTGCTTACAGTCTTTCCGCCCCATGTATAAGAATAAGCTCTTACTGTGTAATAGTAAACTCTTCCTGTAACTGCTTTCTGATCCTTATAGGAAATATCTGTTACCTGATCTGCAATCTTCTTCCAGCTTCCTGTTTCTGTTCTGCGGTATACTATATATCCATCTGCATTATCAACACTGCTCCAGCTTACCTGGATTGTCTTGTAATTGAGGGCTTTTGTCTGCAGGTTAGCAGGCATATCTGCTTTGAAGGCGTCCTGTTTGCCTGCAAGTTCAATATGATAATCTGCAACAATGGTCTTGATCAACTCTAATTGCTTTGCATTCCACATATAGGACTTGCCTTCTGCACTCATGCTGTCGATGAGTTTCTGAAGTGCTGCAAGTTCTGCTTCTACACCTGCAATGTTCTCTTTGGTAACAGCCGTCGGAAGGTTACTGATCCAGTCATCTGCCTGCTGTGCATCAGAAATATCTTTGCCAGCTTTGTCGGCCTGTGCTGTCAGTGCGGCGATCACTTCTGCAAAAGTCATTTCCTGATTTCCGACTTTGACTTTCAGACCTGCCATTGCATTTTCCTGTCCCTGGTAATCTTTCGCATAACGGTCAAGGAATGCTTTTACCTGTGGATAAGAATCTCTGTCTACAGGGTGGTCTTTTACAGTTGCGTAAATTAAAGCTGCTTCATCTGCGAAAAGCTGCTGGTATTCATTCTGACCTTTTTCATAAGTCAGAGCCATGGCGATCAGCTTCTCCATGTTCTCTACCAGTGCGGTGTTTTCACTTCTGAATTTCGTTTCTTCTGTTTCTGTTAACTGATCATAAGCGTTCTTAGCTGCTGCAATCTGTTTCAGCTCTGTTTCGGTAAGTGCACGTTTCGCAGTATCACCTGCTGCAGGAATTTCCTCTTCTGTGGAGAAATCTGCATCCGGTACTTCTGCTTCATCTGCAATTACAGAGTCAGGGGTCTCTTCATTCGAAACATCTGCAATGTCTTCTGATGACTGAATATCCATCTGCGCTGCAGGCTGCTCACTGATATCAGAAGTAAATGCATCTGCGCTTCCGTCTGAGAAATCAGAACCTTCTGCCGGAACTTCCTGTGCCGGGAGCTCTTCTGACTGTACAGCTTCCTGTGCTGCAGGTACTGTAGTCGGCTGAGGTGCTTCATAAGCGCGGACAGTCTCTGCATCCGGGAGTGCCTTGAGCATTGCTTTCAGTGCATCAGATTTCAGCTGATAGAGATAACCTTCTGCTTTTTCCAGAGAACTTAAGTTTGTAACCTGAGCTTTCTGCTGATCATCAAGAGTATTGTATAATACTCTTGCATTTGCCACATAATCTTTCCAGCTATTCCAGATCTTCTCTGTCGGTACGTTGTTATTCTTTTCTGTCAATTTCAGAGGTCCGTCAGACAAAGCACCTGTAGAGGATGTGGTGATATTCAGTTCATCAATAAAGGAAATCACATAGCTTACTTTTGCATCTGTACTCTGGCGTCTGATAAACACTTCTGCCTTCTCAAGCTCTGCATAGTTCGTAACACGTTTCTTCTGATCTGCTGTCAGTGCATCATAAGCGGTTCTGGCTTCTATGACAAGAGCCTGTTTCTTCTGATAATTATCGGAAGTCACTTCACCGATTGCCTTGATCTTATCAACAACTGCAGCCGCAGCCTTCAGATCAGGGATCAGATTTCTCAGATACTGTAACGTACTGTAATTCGTAACCAGAGCTTTCTGCGCATCTGTAAGAGCATTGTACTCTGCCTGTATGTTGTCCAGAAGCTGCAGAACATAGGGATCAAGGGTTAATGCATCTGAAGAAGGAAGTGCATTAATTGCCGCAACCACCTTCTCAGCAGCTGCTTTATCCTTTTCTTTCTGTGTCTGCCCCTTCTCCAGTTCTTTTATCCTGGCTTCTGCTTCTGTCAGCTTAGAATAATTGGAGATTACAGATTTTGCTTCATCATCAAGTGCATCGTAAAGATTTCTTGCCTTTACTACAGCATCCTTATCCTCCAATGTCAGCTTATCTGCTGCCGGCAGAGCATCAATAGCTGCGATTACTTTTGTAATAGAATCACCTTTACCGTTCTCTGCTGCAAGAAGCTTTCTCAGTGTGTCTTTGTTAAAGATTGCTTTGTGTTTTTCGTCTAATGCATCGTAAGCTTTTCTTGCTTCTAGGACTTGTGCTTTTGTACTATCAGCGTTAAGCGCAAGAATCAAGTTATTGACATTTTTGGTTGGAACTTTCACATCTGTAAACTCCCAGAAGCTGGAATTACCTTCATATTGACGGACAAAAGCATTAATACCACGTGCAATCTGTGGGACATCATAATTGGTAAATCCATGAATGCTTCCATCAAGTTCATTATCTACATCAACTAAATCAAAGATTGCATCCATAATATTATTACCATTTCTGGTAAATCCATTAGAACGATCCAATACATTCACATTGAATGAACCTGCAAAAAGTAATGCCTGAGCGTCATTCCATGCGTTGTTTCCATAGGAGGCACATCCCGTTTCATATCCAGGAGTACACATAGAACCTGATGAGCGCTGGGCCTGATCTGGAAAATTTTTCATTGCCTGATCAATTGCATTTTTAACAATTGAGTCATTTTTATACCAATAAACATATGGCTGTAAAGTCATTGTACTGTCTGGATTTGAAAGATCTGAACCAGATGCTAAAATTGCTGCTGCATGATTTTCTACCCACTGTTTCATTTCTTCTTCCGGCCATGTCTCTGTTTCATATCCACCGGCTTTAATTGCATGAATTGCATATTCTGCAGTCAGATCATTGCGGCCATTTCTTTTTCCTATTGTATTTAATAAATCTATAGAAGATATATCTCTTGGATCATAGCCTATTGACTCTATAGCCAATACTAATTTAGCTAAACTTGTTGTTTCCCATTGGGATATGTCTGTTCCATTATCTTTTAGTTTCTGTAAATATTCTTTTGTATTCTTAAACCATTTATCAAAATAATCTTTATCTCCATATGGTGTATATCCGCATCTGGCAGCAGTGAAAATAGACCAGACGTCTGTATTTTCGCAAGATGGATTATCCTTTGGACCAAATGCAGTATATGAGCTGATATCATCACCATATTGAGCTTTGTGTTCTTCACAGTACTTCATGATAATATCCTGAGCTTTTTTGGCCTTAGTATAGTACTCATTCCAATTGTCACGATTATCAGCTTTGCTTTCTGCACCATTATCAATAACCTTACCTGTTCCATTTACAATTTTTATTGTAAATGAATATCCATCTTCTTCTGCCTCATTCTGCTTTTCTACTTTCAGAATTGGTTCATGTCCTTTTTTCCAGATAACATTTAATGGACGTTCTCCTAGAAAATCCATATTTATAGTTGCGGATTCTACATCTTCAGATGCATGTCCTTCGCCAGAATATAATTGTGCAGAAACACCGTATTTATTTATAAGTTGACGTTGAGAATCTGTTAAATTTGTAAATTTAGCGCCTATTACTTCTACAGTGTTGAGATAGTTACCGTTTTCGTCTTTATCATCATAAATCTGCTCTTTTTTTCCGCTTGATATATCTACGATATATGGGAAATGATAATTTTTCGAATAGTCAATGAATTTATTATAATTGCGTGCTACACTTGTATTCCATTTTTTGTCTTTAGTATCGGCCTGTACTTCTAAAACAACTTCCTGAATTTTTGGGGAATAAATAGGATATCCTGTAACAGAATCCATTTCCCATTTTTTGTTAAAATCAAATCCTATATAAGTATTTTGATTTTTCATTTCAGCGGTTGTTTTTTCAAAATCGGTTCGATTTTCAAATTCCCACTTTCTCAGACCACCATTAAAAAACGTTTGAAGAGCTGGTGATATAAAAATTGTAAGCTTTTCTTTATCAAAATAGCAGTTTTGAGCAGTATAGCCTTTTTTTCGAAGTGAAAAACCACCATATATTCCAGTTCTAACATCAGAAGGTATTGTTTTATGTGATAACTCTTCCATTATTGTTTTTATTTTTTCATCTACGCTACCATAGCTAATGCAATTATTATAGTTAATTCCTGCATTGGTTCCTCCAAATTGCGTAAAAAAGTAATAATGTTCTTGAGCTAATAATGCACCTGCAATTTCCTGTTCGCTATATGGACTTCGCAATTTATAATCTACTGAAAAATTGCAGTTTTCCATTTGAGACTTGATTGCCATATATATACCACTTACTTGGTTGTTAGATAGGTTTTCCAAATTATTCAATAAAAGAGTTACTGTTCCAGTAACATTAACTCCTTTTACATAACTTCCTTTTTCAAGGTAAGCAAAAACGGTATATTGTTTTGTATACTGATTCAAATCAGCATATGATTCGGCTATATTGATGTTTACATTTTCTATTTTCCCTCCAATTCTAAAAGGAAACACACTGATATTTTCTTTAGAGGAATCTTTAGATATGTAGGTTATACAATGATTCTGTCCATTAAAAGTTCCCATAAATGAATAATTTGAAGTTTCATAATCATTTGAAATTACTATATCTTTAGTGAGTACTACTTCAGAATTTTCATATTTATCAATATTTTGGGCGAAATATTGATAGTCATCAGTGGTATTAATACAATACTTGCCTTGAGCATCTTGCTTTAGACTAGTCTCTTCTGAAGCTTTTATATTAGTGCTTAATGTTAAAATTAACATTAGTAATGAAAGTAATAATATGGCTTTCAATAAATTTGTTTTTAAATAGATTTCCTTTTTTATTTTCATAGTTTTATCTCTTTCTTTTAACACTTCAAAAAGAGGGCTGTCATATGACAGCCCTCTTTTTATATTTGATTATTCCCAAGCAGGAACCGCTACCCACTGATCTGAGTTTAAATTCTTAACATAACTGTCAAATCCTTGATCGAGACTTGTCATCATGGTATAATCCAAACAAAGCGTATGTGTTCCAGAGAGCACAGTATTTACACCGTTATTAAGTGTACTTCCGTCAATGATTGTCATCCATCCAGAATAATCATTGTAATCTTTTTCGGAAAGATAATTTTCATAATGAACTTGATTGTTCCATGTACAATCTTTGGTACCGCCAATATACTTTGGATTCGTTTCAGTTGCAGATACATTATCTAATTTAAAATAATTTCCTCTTGATTTTCCATTATATTTAGCAATAGGAGCACTGCTTTCTGAACCATTATTACCAAAATATCTATTAGTATTAGAATGCCCTTCTACTCTTACTGCTGAAATATATTTTCCCCATTTACTTTCATACCATTCTAATAATCCCTGACGATGATATACTCTAGTTTCGTTATCAACTACCCTGGTCTGATCTGGTAAGTCACCTTGACCAGCAACTTCCATAAGTACATCCATAGCAGTAACATCTCCAGTTTTTGTTATGGTTACGCCTTTTTTCAGAGGGAGAATATATTCGATATCATCCTGTTTATCTCCAGTTACACCCGTAGCTTTAATACATACGTCTACAGTTGCTGTTCCTGCCATAGCCGGTACTGCTGTGCTTCCCACCATTGTTGTTGCCATTAAGAATGCAATTACACTTTTTCTTACTTTCATGTTCATTTTGTTTTCTCCTTAAATTAAATGTAGTTTTATTTTTTCGCAGGTTATCCTGCAAAATATATCATTTCGCAGCCTTTTCAGACCACGTTTGATACCTGTTTTCCATAAAAAAGGGTATAAAAAATAAACCTCCGTTATGCCTACAGATATTTGTTTTTTATTTTTACTAAAGTCCGTCTCCTGACTTAAAGTTCCAACCTACTTGCCGCCCTTCTCGGAAAGGATCTTTCCAATGGTTTCGCAGTGTTCGTCCTTATTACAGTGGGGATAAACCGTACCGGTATCTCACCGGATTTCCGAAAACTAAAGGGATAAAAAGCGACTTCCGATATTCAGTTATCAAAGTGCAAAAAAAATCCCCACCATACTGGCAGGGAATATAATGTACAGATTGAACTTTCACTCATATCCTTCGCATTATAGTATTCCCTTTGAATACCATTACAAGAATACAGTGAACTGCAGACTAAATATACTGCAAGGGAACGGAACCCTGTTTGGGATTCTCACCCAACGATTCTTCAATCATTACCGTAGTAATAAGCTGTACATATGCGCTAAACGCTATTTATTTAACAAACTAATCTTAACACCCACCCAGTGCTTTGTCAATCTTTTTCACAATTTTACATAAATGAAAATCCAAAGATGACCAAAAACTTCCTCCTGCCAGTTATTCTTATTTTCCGACCAGCAGGAGGAAGTTTCCTTTGCGTTACATATTATACTCTTTATAAAGTTCTTTCCGCTTCTCAGCATCCGTCGCAGCACCCTGAACTTCCGCACTTCTTCCATCCAGGATCAGACGATTGATCAAAACACCAAGACGCGTTTCGCCCTGAAGCTCTCCAATGACTTTTCCTCTTGCCTCTCCACGTGCTTCTCCAATAGACTCTCCCAGAACCTTTCCTTCCGCACGTAATCTTTCAGATTCCAATTCTAACACTTTTCCACCCATAGTCTCACCTAACCTTTCCCGGACTACTTCCTCATCACGGCAAATGTAATCCGATATTTTTGTAATCAGTTTATTTAAATTCGTGTATAACTCTGCCCTTCCTGTTTCTGTCAGTTCTTTTTCCAGCATTACTCGGATATCTTCGTATTCATCCAACAAAGACTGCAGCTTTTCCGGATCTTGATTTATTCTATGTATCTCTTTCTCATACCGCATAATATAAAACGGCAAAAACATCAGCAGATTCTTCTCGAAAATTTTATCTTTTGTATATTCATTAAGTTTTACAGTAGGGATACGGTACACCTGTATCTTTCCATCTGGGAATACTACTTCCACTTCCAGAAAATCAGGCGTATTTTTCCCGCTTCGTAAATATAACACGCAGGACTTTGGAAACTCCATCCGGTATCTGCGTCCGTACTTTCTGGCCGAATCTAAAGCAATAGCAAAATCATACTCGATCATCCGGATTGCCATTGTGGTATCATCAACACTCTGACATTCGATATGATACAACTTCCTTCCAATCCTCAGGCAGGAGTCTGTAATAATCTCACCATTCTCCTGATGATGCTCATTTCGAAGCTGTATAATCTCTACATCCTCCGGATATGAAGTCTGAAATACTTCATTGATCAACGGTATCGCCAACTGCGGTATCTTCTCGATCATTGTACGGAATACGTCATCAAAGATCGTATTATTATTCATTGAATCCCTCACTTTCATTATAGCATTTCTATATGTTTTCTAAAACCCCCGAACTACTACTGACCGCAAAAAAATAATTCACTTTTAACCGTTTCTGCCTCCTCTCCTTCAAACAAGGCAAAAAAACAGAATACCCTTCTTTCACAATCATTCATCCCTGTCCGAATTATAAAGTTTGAAATATCCTAATGAAAATGTCGGCGAACGCCAGATGAACCTGCCTTGAAATGCCAGATCAGGCAGCAGGTGATAAATTTTCACTACAATCACAGTTTAGATTACATTGTTCCAAAATGCAAGGCCTATTTTCTCACATCCTATATTCAGCCCAGAAAAGCTATTTTCAATGCCAACCATAATATATTTCCATACATCCAGTACCCAGTCTGGAAAAATCCACCATTTATTTGCATTTTTTTCAAAAAACCAATTGATTCTTCTCACAAAACATATATAATAGAATCAAACCAAATATTTACAAACAATTACCGGTTTTAAGTTCTGCTGGTCACGGCACAGGATGTCGGACCTTCAGCCAAGAGGGAATCAGGTCAGAATCCTGGACAGTCGTGCTGCTGTATACGTGCAGCTGGGTCTCATATCCATTGCATATTATCATGTGAGAAGGAGAGATTACAGCGTCACTGCGTGAGTCAGAATACCTGCTTAAGGCTGCCGCCACCAACTACACGCAATGGGAAGTGGAAGGGTGATCTTATTTAGTGTACCCATTTTTGTACTAAAGAAAGATCCCTTTTTACCAGATGTTTTCTCTGTTTCTTACCGGAATACGGAGTATCGGCAACCTGACGGTTTTTGCTCATGCATTTCATCAACCTGCCCGTTTATGAAAGTATTACATTGCTCCGTTGCAGAGAAAACAAATATTCTATTGCAAAGGAGTTTTTTTTATGACATACAATATATCCGGCAGAAAACAAAACCTGACACTTCAACGCTGTAACTGTACCCCATATTTAAAAAGAGACATAGACATTCCGGCAAACTGTACCATTATTTCTGAAAAAACCTTCCAGAACAGATCCATGATCCAGTCTGTTTCATTTCCATATGGTCTGAAACAGATCGGCTCAAACGCATTTTCGGGATGCAGCCGCCTGAAACATCTGCTTCTTCCTGAAAGTCTGTGCCAGATTGGAAAGGAAGCATTTTCCGACTGTACCACTTTATCCTCTATCTATATCCCTCAATATATTTCCACAATTTCAAAGGGCATGCTCCGCAACGCCCACAAATTATCAGAAACTCTTTTTTCCAATGAAAGCAGGCTGCTTAAAATCCAGGCAGACGCCTTTTCAGAATGCTCTGCATTAAGAGAAATCTCTTTTCCTGATTCGGTTCAGGAGATAGGTAACGGCAGCTTTTACAAATGCAAAAATCTGAGTGAAGTCCATTTTCCGGAAAATCTGAAGGTAATCAGTAATCAGGCTTTTTATTCCTGTGGCCTGACTTCCCTGGAGCTCCCCGATTCACTGGAAATTCTGGATGAAAGTGCTTTTTTCAAATGTAATAACCTGATTACTGTTACTCTCCCGCCTAATGTCCGTTATATCGGAAAATGGGTTTTTCACGGATGTAACCGCCTGCAGTACCTGGAAATCCGCCATGATCCGGAGTATATCGGAGAATGGATCATTAACCGTGCAGCTACGATCCGTTGCTATAAAGGCTCCAAAGCAGACCGATATTGTCAGGAGTCCGGATTTAAAGTGGAATATCTTTGAATATTAGAGAGGCATTATAATGAATGATATATTTACTTACAGTCAGAAAAACGGAAGTACGATTTTTACTTTTCCAGGAAGGACAAAGGTTCTCAGCACCAGTCCTCTGAACGGCGGAATCACCACACATCTTACCCATGCACTAAATATTAACTGCATGAACGGTGATTATGAATGCGAAATGCTGGGAGATACCTATGAGAAGGATCTGATGATACATGCACAAAGACTGGAAATCAACCCACAGACTGCCACCGCACTGAGCACAGCCGCCTGGACAGAGCTCTGCGCAGTGGAAACGCTCCGGCATCAGGAATTATCTGTAACTGCTGCTGTCACAGGAGGAATTGATTCCAATGGAATGTGTCCGGGAGACCCTTCCTCCTATTGTGAGCACAATGGTTTTTATGAAATGCTGCCTCCCGGAACCATCAATATTTTTGTATATATCAACCAGAACCTTACAGACGCGGCCATAGGCCGGGCACTGATGCTCTGTTCAGAAGCAAAAGCTGCTGCTGTTTCCCATCTTTTACTTGGAAGCTGCTATTCTGAGGAAATCGCTACCGGCTCAGGCACAGACGGAACTGTGATCGCAGCCTGTATGGATGGAAAAACCACCCTCACAGACGCCTCCGGACATTCCAAACTAGGAGAGCTTATCGGCAGAACAGTCAGCACTGCAGTCACACAGGCACTTCTGAAACAGACCGCAGCCAGCGGTGCAAGGCAGTTCCAGGTACTTATCCGAACTGCCAGATATGGAATCACCCCAGGTATCATGTGGGATTTTTATAAAGAACACCAGTCATTTTTCAACACCTGGAATGTTTGTTTTGAAAAGGCCTCTGCACTGGAAGATGTTTTTCTCTCCAGGAACCGTAACAGCAATCTGGTTCTATGTGTGTCTCTCTACCTCCATCTGATGGATCAGCTCCGTTGGGGACTGATCATGGAACCGGAGGGAATCCGCGAAGGAAAGAGACTGCTTCTCTATGGGCTTTACTGTGGTCCGGATACCTTCCTTGCCAGCTGCTATCCTGCCGGCGTCTGGGATAATGAGGAGATAAAAGGATTTTCACTCAGGGAATTGCTGATGTACATTCTCCTGTTTTATTTTTCCGTCCAGTCATGAATTACTGTTCCAAGAATCAAGCAATAAAATGTAATTTCCAGTCCATTGACCTGGCAATCACAGATGCCCGCTCCAATCTGCTGGACAGCCTGCGTTTTGCCTCCCACGACAGGGCTCACGGTATCTCCATTGTATTTGGCGGCAAAGTAATTGCCGGAACTGACGGACGGATCCTGGACACTCTGGCAGGCTCCTATGACGGGCTTATCATCGAATCCTTTAGCGTAGGCGTTCTTCCAAACTATGGCAATGACAGTTTTCTGAATGCACTTTCAGACTGGATCTCTGCCGGTAAACTGGTATGCATGGCTACTCAGGTAACCCATGAGGGCAGCGATATGGAAGTCTACCAGGTTGGAAAAGTGATCAAGGAGAAATTTCCCATACTGGAATCCTATAACATGACTCTGGAAGCTTCTGTTACCAAAATGATGTGGGTGCTGGGCCAGACACAGGATCTCCCAGAATGCAGAAGATTATTTTATAAAACCATTAATCACGATCTGCTGTTCCTATAATTCCGAAATCTCCATATCTTTCTATATTTCACACCCAAAAGGAGAAACTTATGAACCGAACCATAGAATATACAATCCCGGAATCCCAGAACGGACTTCGGGTAGAACAATTTCTCAGAAGAAAGGGATACTCCCGGCAGAATTTCACAGAAATCAAACGGATGCCTCAAAGTATCCTGGTAAACGGAATCCACTACTATATGCGTCAGACTCTGGCTGCAGGCGACCATCTCCAGGTCTGTATCTGCGAGACAGAATCCTCAGAGAAAATCCCACCGGTAAAGCTTCCCCTGAACATTGTTTATGAAGATGAAGACATCCTGGTGATCAACAAACCTGCCGGAATGCCTATCCATCCCTCCATGAAAAACTACTATAACTCCCTGGCCAATGCCCTGGCATGGTACTACCAGGATCAGGGAAAGCCTTTTATCTTCCGTTGCAGCAACCGCCTGGACCGGGATACCTCCGGACTTACCGTAATTTCCAAACACCTGGTCAGCGCCAGCATTATGGCCGATATGACAAAAAAACGCCTGGTACACAGGGAATACCTGGCAATCGTAAAGGGTGACCTCACCCCACCCACAGGAACCATCACAGCACCTCTTTCCCGCAAAGAAGGCTCCATCATTGAGCGCACCGTAGATTTTGACCATGGAGAAGAAGCCATCACCCATTATAAACTGGTAAAAAAAGAAAATGGGCACAGCCTGGTCTCCCTTCAGCTGGAAACCGGCCGCACCCATCAGATCCGTATCCATATGAAATATCTGGGCTATCCCCTGATTGGAGATTACCTCTACAACCCTGACATGGAACACATCACCCGCCAGGCCTTACATTCCTACCACATGGAATTCCCCCATCCCATCACAGGACAGAAGATGACCTTCACTGCTCCCCTTCCGTCGGACATGTCTGCCATCAGTCACCTTTAAGCACTACACGGATTCTCTTATAAATAAAGAATACGATCAGGGATGTCAGTGTGTATTTAAAGATATTGAATGGGAAAATGATCATTGCTGCAAATGTAAGAAGATTATTTACAGAACTGTGTACTGCACTTCCCATTTCGATAAATGCTTCTACCGGCATTCCAAAAGCCTTTCCGTATGCCGGAAGTAACACGAATGCATTGATAAAGCATGCAACTACTGCTGTAAGTACGGTTCCAACTGCCATTCCGATCACTGCATGTTTTCTGCTCTTAACAGATTTATAGCGGTAGATCAGACCTGCCGGAACTGCAAATGTACATCCAAAGATGAAGTTTGCCACATCGCCTACACCTGCTGTCATAGAGCCCTTTGTTACCAGATGCACAAGAATCTTCACCAGCTCGATCAGTACACCTGCGATCGGTCCCATTGCAAATGAGCCAACCAGTACCGGGATTTCTGAAAAATCCAGCTGATAAAAAGTCGGTGCCAGGAAAGGAAGCGGAAACTCCAGATTCATTAAAATTCCTGCGATAGCGCCAAGCATGGCTATCTGTGTAACGGTTCTCGTCTTACTCCTTGCCATCGCATTTCCATTTCTTAATACCTGTTCACTCATACTGTTTCTCTCCTTTGAAATTATTCTTTATGGATATGTCTCATATCCTGTTAAAAGAAAATTCCACAAGCTTTCTATATAATGAAGATTTTCTTCAACATATAAAAAACCCCGGATCATATCCGGGGTAATGAGCACGTATGGTAAATATCGCGTGTTCTTCTCTCATCCAGACTATACTGTCGGTTCTGGAATTTCACCAGATCAGCCACCGAAGCGGGTCGCGGACTATAACCGCCGGTAGGGAATCTCAGCTGATGCTGATCACCACAACCCCGAAGAATTTTCTTTTATTTGCGTCTGATTATACTATATACAGATAGCTATTTCAATATCATTTGTGATTTTTTCCTGATTTTTAACGAATTCTCGTTATGATCCTTAGCAACAGCCTCTTAATACTCCTATTTTATATCACCCGGATTCCATATGATTAGAAGAATTAATCAAACGCTTTCTTCCTGTGTTCAATCAGTTATGTCTTTTTTCCATGGCGAGTGTCTATTGTCAATACAATTATTCCACTATGCCTTTCTATTGACTTTATTTTTCTGTAACACTATAATAAAGTCAGAAAATGAAAGGAGGTTTTCAGTATGGAAACATGGACAAAGAAATTTCAGAAAATGTTAACACTGATACTTGCCATCTGTCTCGTTACCGGCTGCATGGGATTCTCAAATGTACAGGCAGCCACCAGAAAGTCAGGTACAACCTACTACCATACCTGCATAAATGGCAAAAAAGGCAAAACAATAACAAACTCTGGCAAAAAATACTATATGTCAGGCACAAGAAAAGCTGTGTGCAAGGGAAACACTCTGACGATGTATGCATCATTTAACACTTCCAAAAACGGAGTTTTAAACAGCAAAAACAAAAAAGCATATGTAAAATACGGAAAACATAAATTTAAACTTACATCCAAAACCAAATACTATTTTTCCGGAGGTGACGGTCCCAACAGATACTGCTCAAAATCCTCTTTCATGTCTACCATGAGAAGCATGAACGGGTTAGGTTTGTGCATTAAGGTAACCAATGGAAAAGTTGTTGAAATGTCTTTCAGGTCATAATATCGTAAAAGCCACAGAGCAGGAGAATATGTACTGGCAAGCACTTTTTATACTCCATAAGCATTACCTTCTCCTCTAAAACAAGAACCCTTCTGCCGACAAATTGTCCACAGAAGGGTTCTCTTATTCTGTTACTGTTCACTCCGTTCACAGTAACCTTATTCTTCATCCGCATGATAAATCCTCACATAGCCCTGCGGTTCTACTCTGACGATCTGCTCGACTTCCTCTGTTTTCTCCGGGAAGTCCGCTTCTGTATGAAATCTCACACAGGTTCCGCAGGAGGAGCTTAAATCTCTTGGGACAGGCATGACTTCTGCACTCAGATTCATTGCCTGGCAGTTTCTTCGAAACTGAATAGCTCCATAATGGGAATAGAAGGTTGCTATATATGTGATCATTTTGTAAGTTTCAGCAGGATATCATCTCCCTGCTCTGTTGCCTGTACCTGATATCCCTGATGTGTTGCAAATCTGGATACATTCTCTTTTGCAACTACGTTATCAACCAGGATCTCATATTCTTTGTCTCCGGATTCCATTGCATTTTTTGCGCGGATCACTGGTTCCGGACAGGATAAACCTCTTGCATCTACTTTCTTCATTCGTCTTTTTCTCCTTTTAGAGTGTGTCA
>ULWX01047367.1_pt1 | contig 16943 bp, 10 predicted proteins | sample 1960851 | NCBI WGS metagenome assembly ULWX01 (sample SAMEA4835826, study PRJEB28245) | human gut metagenome | biome: gut microbiome; material: fecal sample | place: Denmark | collected 2008 | reverse complement strand
CCCCTGCCATAATAATTACAATCTTTTTCTGCTTCATTTTGTTGTCCTTTCTACATTTACTAAAAATGTCATTGCCTTTATCATAATGTGCTTTTCCTGTTCATTATTACATACTCCACAGGCTTCGATGCCTCATATGTCCCTTATCTGTCATAAAAAGGACATTATTTATCTCCAAATTCAGACAAGATTTGAGTATAATAAGTGGCAGTACCGTAAACTTTGAGTATTACAGGAAAAAGCAGGTATAAACGCCTGGTAAAAGGGGGATTTTTCTTCTTAAAAGTGAAATCTCTGTGAAACAAATGACAGCAGTGCTTATTTCACAACTATTTTCTTTATTTTCGACCATTTCGTATAACTTTTTGCATAGCCTTTTACATAGGCACGTCCTGCAAGGTAGTAGACTCCGGGCTTCACACTTTTAAAGACCACCGTGGTTTTTGTCTGATTTTTCTTTGTATAAGCATAACTGCTTACACCTGTATAGCTGCCGTCATCAGATTTGGAAACTTTCTTTGCCAGTACCCAGTCTGTTCCATCACAGGACTTTGGAGCAGTAAACGTCACCGTTACATTTCTTTTTGTTCCCTGTCTGGAAACCTTAGTTGATTTAACAGCAGGTTTTCCTGTTACAAGGCTTGTTTTTACAGTTACCTTCCTGACCTCTGCCCATTTACTGAGCACTTTGGTATTGCTCCCATTCAGATATTTATAAGCATGTACGCCAATATACCACGTTCCTGCCGGTACGCCCCGTAAGATAAGCTCTTTACTGCTTCCGGAATACCCACTCTTTACCTTTATATAATCCGATGGTTCTTTTCCGTTCTTACTTCTGGCAGCAACAACATCGTAACCGTCCGGTTCCTCACCCTTGCTGTTAAGTACTATTCTGACATCATTTTTCTTCACCTGCACCTTCTGAACCACAGGTGCGTCCGGAGTCTTTACCTTTACCGTAACCGGAACCCCGTCTGACCATTCCCCATATTCCATAACATGGCTGCTGTTCTCTTTGTATGCCCTGCAATAAAGACTATGTGTTCCCTCCGGAATATACTTCAGCTCAGGATATTGATTCAGTTCAGAATTTGTAATTTTTGTCTGCGCAGTATAATTCCCCTTTTTCAGATCCTTCTGAGATTTGGCTGTCACAAACTGATAGCCGTCTGCTTCATTGGAAAGATCTCTCAGATAAAGCATTGCATAATTTGTTCTCACTCCGGTTCTCAATAAGTCAATAACCGGTCTGTTTAATGTCTGATATGCATCCACCTGTACCATTATCTGTACGGCAGTGTCCAGTCCTTCATTATTTTCATCTTCATTCAGTTCCAGATGACCGGTCACTGTAAAACTTTGAGCTGCCTTGCTTTTCGGATCATACACACAATCCTCCACATCCCACTTCACAGATGCAGAAAATGTTGTTTTCTTTCCATCCACCTCGGCACCATAAACTTCCAGCCAATCTGGCAGATGCAAAGCATCAGCTGTTTTTTCTGCACCATTGGTAATTCCGGTCACAGGCTCAACAGCATCTGCCAGTCCCTGATAAGTCCGGTCTCCTACAATAAAAGAATTATACAGATTCTGCGTTGTCAGGTGTTCTCCTGCCACTGTTTTCGCAGTCACAGTCACCTGAAAACTATATTTTCCCACCGAAAGCCCCAGTTTGGGCCAGAGTCTCAGTTCTGTGCTCTCCCCAGGTGCCAGATAAGCATTTCCAGATAATAACACACTACATTCTTTACTACGGTTAAAAGACAGCTTCATATCTGTATCAGTAACATTTTTCAGAATATATGTCTTTGCTTCCGGAAGTGTCTTATAGCCCCACTGCATTGTCGGAAAACCCCCGGCAGACTTTTCAGTAATTTCCAGCTGCTTCTTTTCTGTCGGATTCTTCTCTCTGTTCATTGTAACATGAAGAGGATATCTGCTTCCGTCATCTGCGAGAAATGCAAACGTTTCATCATAAATTCCGTATTCCTGCTTCGGCAATATATAAAAATAAAGCGTTTCTCCCGGTTTCAGCAGCTTTTTGGAATCCTGTTCCTCATAATCTTCTGTCCACTTTGCCATCTGGTCATCTACTTCAAAGTTCTTAAGACCGGAAGTGTCTACCCGTATTCTGGTTTCCTTTTTCCCTGAATTTCTGACTACTACATACTTCTCCACACGAAATTCCGGATCATAGAAATCGCTTTCTGTAAACTCTTCTTCTGTACCTGTTTCTATACTCAGCTCATAATCTTTTTCAGAGGAAGCTCCCACAATTACTTTCAGAGTAACCTTACAGGAAGCACCTTCTTTTGTCTCAAATGTCACTGTCTCTTCATAATTTCCGGCAGGCAGATCCTTCTTATCATCAATGTCCACAGCCGCACAACTTCCGGGCTGCATTTCTTCATCCGTATTTGTATCGAAAATCGGTGCGTAGGAAAAATCAAAATATCTGCTCTGCGGAAAATCAGAGAGATGAAGCGAGTCTGTTCCTGCATTATAAAGAAATAACCGCTTACGTGACTGTTCTCCCTCTGCATGAATTCCCAGATCGATCAAAGCAGTACCTGATGTCAGCTCATACTGCTTTATAACAGGTTCCTGCTCACGCTGTGCAACATAAAGGCTCAGTTCCTGTGAAGAAACTCCAATACCATTGTCCGCCTGTACAGTAAAGCTGAAACTCCCTTCCTCCTGCGGTGTTCCGCTGATCACTCCCCCGGAAGACAACGTAAGTCCCGCCGGAAGCTCGCTTCCCTCCTCCAGACTCCAGTTCACATCTGTATCAGCTTCAAGCTGTACCTGATATTCCGTTCCAATCTCTCCATCCGGCAGAACCATATCTGTCAATATGGCAGGAATACTCCCCGTTCCATCACTGAAAGATTCTCCCGCCGAAAAAACTTCCGCCCCACATACTGTTAACGGAGCTGCTGCTGTCATAATTGCCGATAAAAAAACTGCTGTAAAAATTTTGTAATTACTTTTCATTCTTCTCCTCCAGATAATAAAATATAAAAGTATCAATTTACCTAATTAATATACCACTGGACGGAAATGTTTCTGTAATTACGGAATGATATGTAGTCTAATGGTCATGAATATCAGAAAAGCCAGTAATGTTTCGGGTATATGTCAAAAACATTACTGGTCTTTTTTATAAGATTATTCCACACTTTTTATTCGATACAGGGAATCTCATAATTCCAGGATTTACGGATGTCGTCCATGATTTTCATGATCCTTATTGTTTCCGCATGAGGCATTTCCGGACACTCCGGTTTTCCCTCATGAATTGCTTTCTTGCAGGATTCTACCTCATATTCATATCCTGAGATCTGTTCCGGCACAACATAAGAAGCCACTTCTTTATGTTCGGTATCAAACACTGTAATCTTTTCCGGATTATTGATATTCTGCACCTGCATATATCCTCTGGTTCCGAAAATACTTCCCATTCTGTCTGAGATTTCTCTTGCTCCACACTGAAGGGTTGCCATACGGTCTCCCTCAAACACCATGGCAATGCTGTCCAGAATATCCACTCCATTCTGAAAGATTGCAGTAGCCTTTACATCCTTTACCTTATCGCCAAGCACCATGGAGGCAAAATTGATTGGATATACGCCTACATCCAGAAGAGCACCTCCTGCAAGCTCCGGTTTACGGATACGTTCCACATGACTTACTGTATAGCTGAGATTCGCGGTAACTGCCGTAACTTCTCCGATCACACCGCTTTCAATAATATCGTTGATCATCTTTCTAGACGGCATATATCTTGTCCAGATTGCTTCTGTGATCAGAAGCTTTTTCTCTTTTGCAAGATCAAATAATTTCTGTGCCTGCTCTGCATTTACAGTAAATGCCTTTTCGCAAAGTACATGTTTTCCCGCTTCCAGACACATCTTTGCATGCAGATAATGGTGTGAATGAGGGGTTGCGATATAAACCAGTTCAACCTCATCATCTGCCAGCATTTCCTCATAGGATCCATATGCTTTTTTTACTTCATATTTCTGTGCAAATACCCGGGCGCGTTCCAGATCACGGGCAGCAACCGCATACGCCTCCACATCTTTCATTCCTGCCACTGTTTTCGCCATAGTAGAAGCAATGCCTCCTGCTCCCAGAATACCTAACTTCATTTTATTGTCCTCCCATATTTCTTCGCTACTCCAGAGCGTGTCTGAAAGAGGCTTTCTGCAAGATGTGCGTCACAATTTGTGGGAGATTTTGTTCGAATAAGGGCGTCATAGCGGGCTACGACAACCGAATTCGGGCAAAATATACCTCAAAATGGGGCGTGCAGATTGTGGGAATGATTTTTCAAACACGCTCTAATACCTGTTCTTAATTTTACAGCATCATCGTCCGGAGAACAAGCTTATTCCATATTATTTATTTTTTCAATTTCTCTTTTTTTCGTTTTGTCATCAGCCCTCCGATCCGTCCGGTCTCTTTCGCAGACAGACTTTTCCATCCATCACTCAATACTCTGTCCAGCAGTCCCATTTCCTCTGCAATTTCATACTTCATTCTGACCTCCGGCAATAATTCTCCATCAAGATATGCTTTTATTTCCTTCTCTTTATCCAAAACAGCCCACACTCCTTTTCTTTGAAGTATGGGCTGTTTTCTTAATTTTTATACTGTATTTCATTCAAACGGATATTCACAATCCGCTTCGCTGCCTGCCTGATTCGGTTAAACTTCTGTCTATTGCAGATTGGATTCTGAGATTCTGTTATCTTTTGGGAATAATAATTGCTGCAATGATATATGCCCAAATTCCCGCACCGCCAAAGCAGGTAAGGATCACCCATGCCAGACGCACCAACGTAGGGTCAATATCAAAATATTCTGCGATTCCTCCACATACACCGCAAAGCATACTGTTTTCTGATGATTTGTATAAACGTTTGTCACCCATGTTCCATTTCCTCCTTAAACCCAGATTAGTCAAGCAGATAAAATCATCCGCTTCGCTACTTACTCTACACCGAATAACTTCCTGATTCGGTTAAATACCACTTTTATTTCTGCACGTCAGAGTATATGCTCTTCAGGATATCTGCAAATCTCTGTGCTCTTTCTCGGAGAAATCTACTGATATATTTCCCATACCGCACTCCAGATCCAGTTTCCTGTCTGCGCCTTTATTGGAAATGGTTTTCTCCCGTCCAAGTCCACTGTAGGAATCAGAACCTACATCCAGATTTCCCACTCCACATTCCAGATCATAATTATAATCCTCCTGCGTACCGGTCAGTGTCAGATCCAGTTCACCCAGACCACATTCTCCATCTGTCTTCCTGGCGCTCAGATCTGCAAATGTCATACTTCCGGTTCCGATTTCTAGATCTGCCTCCCTTGCAGTCACCGGATTCTTACTTTCAAATTCCCCGGCTCCCATCTCCACACTCAGCTTCTCTGTCTCAATATCTCTGTTCAGATAAACAGTACCTGCACCCATCTCAATCTCCAGCTCCTGAAGCTTAACATCTTCCGGATAGGAAATATGCACCTTTCTGGTTTTAGACAGCTTTTTCGTGCTTCTGACCTTAAGAGTATCCGAACTCTCCTTCACTGTCACATTCTTCCCACTGTCATCATAAACTCTGACACAGAAACTGTCGCCCTCTTCCAGAATCAGCTCATCGTACTTCAGCTCTATATCCAGCTTTGTGGGCTGATACTTCAACTGATATACAGTGCCATCTTCCTCATTCTCATCAACAGCGCGGGCATAATCCTCACTGTCGTCACAGTCGTCGCTGTCGTCATAATCATCGCTGTCATAGTCATCGCTGTCATCATAATCACCACTATCGTCATAATCATCATCGTCATCATAATCATCGCTGTCATCATAATCATAATCCCCGTCTGCCACCAGAAGCACCCTTTTCAGGCTTTTCACCCCTGTCAGTTCCGACATACTGGCTCCCATAACACCACCGGCAGCTGTCAGCCCGATTCCCACAGCACCAAAAATCCCCGCTGCGATCAACATTCCTTTTGTAAACTTCTTCATTTAACCTCCTCCTTTCTCTTTCTGTAAAGCAACCTGTTAAAAAAATCGGTAATCTTCCGAAACCATTTCGGCACAATGTGTACTGCGATGCTGATCAATCCTAATATCATAAGGATTGCCAGAGCAATCATCAGACATCCAATTCCTATCGTCAGGATCCCGGTTCCGGTCATTACAGCCAAAAGCCCTGCTCCAGCCACAACAGCTGCAATTCCGCCAACCAGTAAAGCCACAGCACCTATGCCCAATCCAACGATCAGCCAGAACGGAAGCAGTAAGATTCCAACTGCAAATGTCAGAATCCCACCAACAGCCCCCTTAACAAAAGGAGAAATAAAAACCAGCAGGATCACCGCAAGGATCAGCACCGCCTGATTCCCCTTTCTGAAAAAACGCTTCCCTGTTCCCGACTCTTCTCCATATTTCTCAGGCATCTGTCCTCTCTCTTTAGTCCGGGCATCCTCATAGCCATGCTCCGTATATTCTCCATACTCATAGCCTCCTGCCGAACCTTTCAGATCCGCCTTGATGATCGCTGCAACCTTCTCTGGACTTCCAAGTTCCCTGAGCACCGAAGCTTCATTCTCAGCTCCTGCATCATCGAAATAACTATTATAAAAATCAAGGGCATCCTGCCTCTCTGTCTCGGAAATATCAGCAAGCAGCTTCTCCAGCTCCTGCATAAACTGCGCCCTGTCCATCATCCTATTCCTCCCTCAAACATCCCGCTTATCTTGGATGCATAAATTTTCCATTCAGCTTTATAAAACTCCAGCTGCGCAGCACCTCTGTCCGTCAGCTTATAATAACGCCGGTTACGCCCTGCATACGCCATATCGTAAACCTCCAGACAATCATCCTTCTGCAGCCTCCTGAGCACCGGATACAAAGTAGACTCCGAAACATCCAGAACTCCACGCACATCCTGCGTGATCCTATATCCGTAAGTCCCTTCCTTTTCCTTAGAAACAACCGCCAGAACAACCGCATCCAGAAGCGCAGCACCCGTATTAAAAACCATATGCTCACTCCCTCGTTTCAATTATGTTCTGTACAGACAGCATCATCTCTGCAATCCAGTCTTAGAGCGTGTCTGAAAAATGCTTCAGACTATACCAAAGGTAAACGCCATTTCACATCTGATACATTTATTCCATCCTGTTCACATACTATACAGAACATCAATATTGTTTTGTTAACGATATTATATGATGTATAATATAATTTTGTCAATACTATTTAGCAAAAATCATTTATACTTTATAATCTTTTTGATACCTTTACCGAAAATACCTCCTTAACGTCTTCTGGTTTACTATAGCACTCCTCATAAATAATGTATTTAAAAGCATTGCTATATATCAATTTCTTATTTCATAAATTACTGCAAACAATCCAGTCCATCATAGAATGAAGTCCTGCTGAACTGTCTTGATTGCATTATTTTATGGCATTGCTATAGTATTTCATAAACTTAATATTCCATAAACCTCACGTTATACTACAGTTATTTTCAGTAAACAGCGCAGGAAAATATATCTGTCTGAGTGCATTTGCAGGCATCTTAGATCTTCTTAGCCGGTAGAAATCTGCGTTATGGAGAAAAATCGCAACCTGTCTGAGCGAAGCCTGCAGCGGAGCGAGTTTTGCATTTTTCTCCATGCTTTTAGCAGATTTTTACCGACTTAGAAGATCTTAGATGCCGAAACCGCACTCAGACAGATATATTTTCCTGCGCGTCCCCCACCCACCAATCAAAACTACAGCAAAGGAACCCAACCCATTATGAACGAAAATACAACACACCTCCACCCCGCATTCCTCACCCGAATGAAAGAAATGCTCGGCAACGAATACCCCGCATTCCTCTCTAGCTTCAGTGCTCCCCGAACCTACGGCCTGCGCATAAACACCTCCAAGATCACCTGCGAAGACTTCGAAAACCTGTCTCCATTTCCAACCCGTCAGATCCCATGGATCAAAAACGGCTACTTCTACGATGAAGACATCCGTCCTTCCAGATGCCCATACTACCAGGCCGGCCTCTACTACCTTCAGGAACCCAGCGCCATGACCCCCGCCTCCCGCATCCCCATCGAGCCGGGTGACAGAGTCCTGGACCTCTGCGCAGCCCCGGGCGGCAAGGCAACTGCAGCAGGCGCAGCACTTCAGGGACAGGGACTTCTGGTAGCAAACGATATCAGCACTTCCCGCGCCAGAGCCCTCCTTCGCAACCTGGAACTCTTCGGCATCCCAAATGTCTTCGTAGCAAACGAAACACCTGCAAAGTTAACCAAAGCATTCCCCGAATTCTTCGACAAGATCATCCTGGATGCTCCATGCTCCGGAGAAGGAATGTTCCGTAAGGAAGAAGCCCTTGCTAAAGACTGGACTCCCGAAAAATCCATGGAGCTTTCCGAAATCCAGAAAGAGCTTATCCTCCAGGCAGCCGATATGCTCCGTCCCGACGGACTGATGCTTTACTCTACATGCACATTCGCGCCTGCAGAAGACGAACAAACTGTTTCCTGGCTTCTGGAAAACCGTCCTGACATGGAACTGGCAGAAATGGAAGATTATGAAGGCTTCTCCCATGGAGTTCCTGAATGGGGAAACGGAAATCCTGAACTTATCAAATGCATCCGGATTTTCCCACACAAAATGAATGGAGAGGGACACTTCCTTGCGCTCTTCCATAAAAAAGGACAGGCAATCAAGGAAAGCTCCCGTCCTCACACAAAACCGGACAAAAACGCATTTCCACTGATTGAGGAATTTCTGAACGAAATCGGTCTGAAAACCCTCTGCGGCCAGCCGTTTGACTGGGAACGTGTGGAAATCCGCGGTGATAAAGCCTACTATCTTCCCCCGGTTGCCCACAACTTCCGTGGCATCACCTTCTTAAGAAACGGTCTCTATCTCGGTGACCTGAAGAAAAACCGCTTCGAGCCGTCTCAGCCACTTGCACTGGCGATCCGCAAAGATGAAGCAGAAGCAGTCATCTCTCTCTCCGCTTCTGACGAAAGGATCACCAGATATTTAAAGGGCGAAACCTTAAATATCGAACCCGAAGAAGCAGCTCACAAAAAAGGCTGGCATCTCCTCTGTGCAGATGGATATCCCATTGGCTTCGGTAAACTGGTCAACCAGATCCTAAAAAACAAATATCCGGCAGGGTGGCGCGTATAACACGCGCTTATCCCTGCCGGATATTTGAATTCACAATAATAATTTTTATTCCGCTTACAGCAATATCTCTTTCTGCAATGTAAACGAATAAATGATCTTTTCCTTCACTCTTTTCCCCGTCATCCGCTCCAATGCCCGGGCATAATCCTCAAGCTGCACATGATACAGATCGATCAGCTTCTGTTCCTGTCCTCTCCTCACTCTATCCGTTTTATAGTCCACAAGAACAATCTCTTCCTCTTCCATAAAATAGGCATCGATAATTCCCTGCACCAGCACTGTTTCGTTCTTCCAACCATCATCGAGCATAGAAGCATTTCTCTGGATCACAAAAGGCTGTTCTCTGTAAAGATGTTTTTTCATGGCAGCCTTCTTCATTCTCTGCCCCAGTCCGGACTCCACAAACCTCCTGATATCCCGGATCCGGATACATTCCGCTTCCTGCTCTGTCATTTTCTGGCTATCCAGAAGTCTCTTTAACTGAGCCCGAAGCTGTTCCTCTGTATCTGTTTCTGCATAATCCAGACATTCCATTACTCTGTGGTAAGCAGTACCTCTGGCAGCCCCCTTATATTCTTCCTGCTTCTCTGCCATAAATGCGGGAACCGGGGCTTCCTGTTCTTCGGCAGACACACTGATATTCTCTTCCAGTTCACTTTCATCATGCCAGCTTCTCTTTTTCAGATCCGAAACACTGACTTTAACCGGAATATCTTCCAGATATTTATACGGATATGCAAAGGAAAATCTCTTCTCTATCTCTTCCTTCACAGCCTCATCATACACTTTATTTTCATCCCAGTTCTTCAGATATTCCTCCTGCATCTGGTTTCCTGCCTGGATGAGAACTGCCTTTTCTGTCATCTGACGAACAGTGATCTTTTTTATCACAAACTCAGAGATATCATCGTAAATCCCCGGCTGTTTCTTCATGAGGATTCCATATTCCCACAAAAGTTCACTCATTGCCCGATGCCGCACCAGCGCAGGCAGTACAAAAGCCCAGTAATTCTTTGCTTTCATTCTGGTTCCCAGTGGGAGCAGTTCTTCTTCCTCATCCAGAAAACGCGACAGCGACAGCATCTGCTTTTCCAGCTTTCCGACTGTTCCTGTAAGGATCAGTTTCTCTTTTGCTCTTGTCATGGCAACGTAAAGTACCCTCAGTTCCTCTCCCAGACTCTCCTTCAGAAGCTGTCTTCTGATCACCTGCTTATTCAGCGAAGATGCGATCACCCGTTTCTCCGGTATGATAGCATCAGCCCCTATTCCCAGTTCCGGATGAAGCAAAAGACCTGCATTCATATCCTGAAAATTAAACTGTTTTCCCATACCGGCCACAAATACTACCGGAAATTCAAGTCCCTTACTCTTGTGGATCGTCATGATCTCCACTGCGGCATTGCCCGCTCCTGTCAGATTAACTTCTCCATAGTCTACCTGATATGCCTGTAGCTGTTCGATATAACGAACAAAGTTAAATAGACCCCTGTAGCTTGTCTTCTCATAGTCCATAGCTTTCTCCACAAGCATGGTAAGATTTGCAAAACGCTGCTCTCCTCCCGGAAGTGCCCTTGCATAATCTCCATACCCGGTTTCTTTCAGCACATAAAGGATCAATTCGTGGACCGGCGTATATGCAGCCATATTTCTTACCTTTTCAAGGAGACTCAGAAATCCTTTTAATTTAATATTCAGAGAGTTCTTTTCATCTGTTCGCAGATTACTGTTTAACAATTCAGATTTCAGCTTATCCGGATCCAGTTCTTTTTCGGGGATTTCATTTTCTCCTGCATATGCCAAAACACTCTCGTAGAGCAGACCATCAGGATACTGTATTCTAAGCTCTGCCAGTTCCTGTGAAGTGCATCCGACGATCGGTGAACGAAGCACTCCCATAAGCGGAATATCCTGCAGCGGATTGTCACACACCTTCAGATAATTCAATACAGTCACAATCTCGGTTGCAGAGAAATATCCGGTTCTTGATGTACAATATACGGGAATCCCCTGAGATGCCAGCACTTCCCTGAAGGTTTCTGCCCATCCATAGGCAGTGCGCAGCAGGATTACAATATCCCCGTATTCCACAGGCCGGTATTCCTTCGTCTCTTTATCTACGATCTGTTCTTTTCCCACAATTTCTTTAATTCTCTGTGCAATGGCCAGCGCCTCCAGTTCCTGCCCGGTCTGATTTTCCATTTCCCTGCGGTTTCCCGATGCACCTGCGTCTTCATAGTCCTGTACATCAGACAGTTCTTCTCCGTCTCTCTCGACCAGAAGAACCTCTGTCTTTACAAATTCCTCTGACTCTCCTTCCGGAAAAGAAGCTCCGGGATAAAGGGCCGCATCTTTGTCATAGGTAATCCCTCCCAGGTCTTCCCCCATGATCTGTCGGAAAATAAAGTTTACACTCTCCAGAACCTGTTCCCTGCTCCGGAAATTTTTGTGCAGGTCAATTCTCTGCTCCTGTGCTTCTTCTGTGGAATAACTTTTATATTTTTCCATGAAAAGCTCCGGCCTTGCCAGACGGAAACGATAGATACTCTGCTTTACATCTCCTACCATGAAGATATTTTTCTTCTGGTTGATCCACCCGGATACTGCTGTTGTCAGAAGCTCCTGCACTAAGTTACTGTCCTGATATTCATCCACCAGGACTTCATCATACTTTGCGGAAAGCTCTCTCGCAGCCTGAGACATATGGATTTCTTCCCCTTCTTTCGTCATCAGTATCTGCAGGGCAAAATGTTCCATATCCGTAAAATCCAGAATATTCTTTTCTCTCTTCGCCTCTCCGAACTGTTTTTTAAATCGTGCCGTCAACTCAACTAACATCTCTATTGGGCCTCTGATATATCTGATCACTTCCAGAAGTTCTTTCTCTGCACTCTGGAAATATCGCTGCCCCAGTTCCTTCAGAATCCCCTTTTCCTCATCCCGGAGATCTTTCGCTCTCTGCTTCTTCTGTTCATCTACATCCGCAGCCTTCTTTGTGCTCAGCCGGGCAAATGAGGGTTTCATAAGTATTTCTGCAGTTCCATTATAATCTCTTTTCTCTGCCAGTTCCTGCAGACTTCTTATAAGAAGCAGATCACTGCTCAGTGCCTCATCATACAGATACGGACCATCCGGCTCTGAGCAGATTCTTCGAGCCTCCTGCACCAGAAGCTTCGCTTCCCGCAGTTCATCCTTCACTGCATCCCAGAGCATCCTCATCCACTCAGTCTCTCTTAACTCTTCCAGGGAATCAATCCTGTAATCACCCATACACCCGGACAGCCATTCCTGCGGAAAAGGATTGCTCATAGCCATTTCATATAATTTCTGTATCAGGTTTCCCAGATTTTCATCTGACTTTCCTGTTGCAAAGCATTCCACGAATTTCTGAAACTTTTCATCTTTTTTGGCATAATATTCTTCAAGCAGTGCTTTCACAACATCTCCTCGCAGAAGCTTCAGTTCCCCCTCATCTGCCGTCCGATATCCCGGATCCAGTCCGATCAGATGAAAGTAATTCCGGATAATATAGGCACAGAAACCATCAATAGTTGTAATCTGTGCAGTATGAAGCAGGGTTGTCTGTCTCTGCAGATGCTCATTATCAGGATCCTCACAGAGTGCTTTTTCAATAGCTGCCGAGATCCTCTCTTTCATTTCACCTGCTGCCGCTCTTGTAAATGTCATGATCAGCAGTCTGTCAATATCCACAGGGTGTTCTTTATCTGTTATCTTACTCAGGATACGTTCTACCAGTACTGCCGTTTTTCCGGACCCGGCTGCCGCACTGACCAGAATATTTCTGTCCCGCAGCCGTATAACCTCCTGCTGCTCCTTTGTCCACTGTACGCCCATCTTATTCTGCCTCCCTGTCAAATGCTTTCCATAATTCCTCATCAGAGAAGTTTTTCAGTCTGCGGAATTCATATCCTGACAGCCTGCGGTCAAATCCGCATACCGTCATATACGGACAATAAGTACACGCATTCTTTTTTCCGAGCTCATAGGGAGAAACCTCTGCATCTCCCTCCAGAATAGAACTTCTTATCTTCTCAATCTTCGTCCTTACATACCGTCCAAGCACTGCGAACTGTGTTCTGTCTGCCACAGAAGAATTTTTGCGAAAGCTTCCGTCCTTATTAAATGCGACAGGAATGGAGCCAAGACTGCTGTCCATCCTGTACACAAGCTCCGGATCTGCCTGAGCCAGCCCATTCATCTTCAGTTCTTTCATAAGACCTGCACTGACTGCTTCCACATCCGCATCTATCTTCTCCTGGATCATAGGATCCTTGATATTGTAATAAAAAACTCCCGCAGGAATAATCTCCTTATCCGGATATTTCTTCTGCTCTACACGCAGAGCACCATCCAGATAGATCATCAGCTGTAACTGCAGGCCATGATACAGATAAACCAGGTCAAAGGATGTATTTCCGGTTTTATAATCAATCACCTTCACATACACCTTATTCTGATCTTCCATAATATCTACTCTGTCAATCCGTCCTCCCCCGAAGGTTACCTCAAAGCCTTCTGGCTGAAATTCTCCCTGTTCCAGCTGTTTCTGAAGTGCCCAAACCGTCCTTCTGAGGATTCTCCTTGTTCTCTCGATCATATATTCATTTCTGGCACTGCTTTTGAGCACCGTGTTTCCATAATCTGCCACAATATTATCCAGACACCGGTCCGCAATCTCATTCCGTTCCTGTTCTGTCAGCTCTGTCCATTTCATGCCTCTTTTTCGCACTTCTTCTGCAAAGCTTTCCAGTGCTTCATGCATAACATTTCCCATATCCATAGGTTTAAACTCATATTCCACACGCTCGGTAAGCTTCATTCCATACTGAAGGAAATGTGCAAATGCACAGGCTGCAAAACGTTCCAGTCTGGTAGCACTGTAAGGTGAAACCTCTCCGTATAATGCCTTCGCCACACTCTGGCTGATAATGTCCTCTGGTTTTCCGGCAAAAGCCGACTGTACCAGTTTCTGTACTCTGCTTCTGTATTCCGGATTCCGCAGATACCAGCTATAAAGCTCTCCAAACATTGCATCCGTCTCATCTGCCTGCTCCAGAATATCCTCATGTTCTTTCTCTGTCTCCTGTACCAGTTTCTCCAGAAACAGATCAATCCCTGCTTCCGGATTTTCCGGATAACAATAATTGTTTATAGAATTTTTATGGGGTCTGACCCCGGCTCCACCCTCAATTTCCAGCTTCGGATACAGACTGCGTATACTCCCGATCAGATATGCCGGACTTATGCCTTCTCCTTTTGCATTGGTATCACTATAGGAGAGGATCAGCTTTTCTCCCGGTTTCGTCATATTCAGATACAGATAAAACCTCTGCATATTCATCAGTTCTTTAGGCCCCGGTGCCAGTTCCACTCCTTGCTCCTGGAAGAAATCCCTGTCAAGCTCTGATAAGATTCCGCCTGTCTGTGTGCTCTTTGGGATATTTCCCTCATTCACGCCAACAAAGAACAACGCCTTAATCTCCTTTAAGCGGGATCGTTCCATATCACCCACCATTACCTGATCTATGCTCGGCGGAATCAGCGCTACTTTTGCCTGAGAAAGTCCTGATTCCAGAAGCTGTCGGAACTCCTGTCTGTTTACCGTTTCTTCGCCAAGAATCTCAACCATCTTATCCAGCAGGTCCATCACAATTCCATAAATCTGGTTATATTCTTTTTCCATTGCTTTATCGCCTGACTCTTTAAACTTTCGCTCCTGTCGTTTCAGTTTCTGCCAGACATTGCTTTTTTGGATAAACTCATAGAGAATCCGGCAGTACTCTTCCACTGTCTTCTTCCCGGAACCAAATCCCTGTGCAAGTTCCCTTACTTCTTCCGCAAAGATTTCTCTGATCTCATTCAGTTCCTGTATCTTCTCCGCTTCCATTCCTCTGTACACACGAACCCATTTTTCAGACCATTTCTTATATCCCCGGATTCCCAGCGCCAGCACGTAATTCTCCAGCTTATCAGCCTGTTCTCTGGTAACTTCTGACATCCCGCATCTGAGATAACGGAAAACACTCTCATAAGGAAATCCCTGTACCGCCATCTCCATGGCAGCGCGCAGATACTCCACAAAAGGATTCATCATTACCGAGTGCTTCTCGTCAATAAAATATGGAATATCTGCCTCCTCAAATACCTGTGCTGCAAGTCTTGCATATTCTTCCAGATTTCCTGTGATCACTGCAATCTCACCATAGCGGTATCCGCAGGTACGCACAAGTTCTGACATCCTTCTGGCAGCTTCCCGCATTTCTTCCAAGGGGGATGGCGCAGTAAATATTTTTATCTCCTGCTGTTCTTCAGCATACACGCCCTTTCTGTAGCGGAAGATATTTTTCTCCAGAAACTGTAAGGCAGGTGCCTGTGCAAACCGGGACTGTCCGGATGGTTTCAGATACACTGGATCCTCCAGATCTCTGGTCAGCCCTGCAAGTGTCCGTATCATCTGCTTGCTCATAAAGAAAAGCTGATAAGGTTTTCCCGGAGAAAAAGCATCCTCCCGTTCGTCCATAGTCACAGTAACACTTATGCGGTCAGCAATGACCAGAAGTTCCCTGAGCACATTGACCTGAATTGGCGTGAATCCGGTAAATCCATCAAAGAGAAATTCCGCTCCCTTAAGTTTCTCGGAAAAAGGAAGCTGTTTAAGCAGGACATCCATCACCTCTTCCCCTGTCATATAATGCCCCTTCAGGAATTCCCTGAATGACTGATAAAGGATTCCCACATCCTTAAGCTTCATTTCAAGTAATGGCTGATCTTTGGCCTTCTCTTTCATTTCTGCCAGATTCTCTTCTCTGATATCATACTGCATAAATTCTGAAACCAGAGACTTCACCTCATCCAGATATCCCGGCTTATTCATCTGACTTCCCAGATAGGCAAGTTCCTTTCTGTGCTGCTGCACCATTTTCTGCAGCACCATGCTTTTTCCCGTATCTTCCAGAACCTTTCTGTTATCTCCGCCGGTTTCTTCAAATACACGGTACGCAAGACGTTCAAAGCTCAGGATGTCAATATTCAGGATTCCTTTTCCCGGATGCATTTCCACCAGCGTCTTCTGTGTCTGCATGGTAAACTGCTCCGGAACAATAATATAGTAATTTCTCTCCGGATGTTCCATGGACTCCCGGATTACTCTCTCATATGCAAAATAAGACTTTCCGGCACCGGAACTGCCGATAATAAACTGTAATGACATTCTTCTCTCCTTACTGTCGGTTACTCACATTCGTTGTTTCAGTATATCATAATTTAAGCACTTCTGTAATAGAATATACAAAACCATCCAGGAGGCGTGTACCATGAGTGCAAAAACAAAAATCATAGTCCTACATATGAAGGAAGTTATATACACCGGCATTTTCCTTCTTCTTGCTGTCATCCTGGCTATTGTACTTTTTTTCATGTTTGGATCCGGTCAGAAAAAAAGTGCCTCAGCCGATGCCAAAAGCCTGTACAAACCGGGAATTTATACTTCCTCCATCGACCTGAATGAAAACACCTTTGACCTGGAAGTAACCGTTGACTCTGACAGGGTAACTTCCATCCGTCTGGTAAATTTAAGCGAAAGCACCGCAGCCATGTTTCCTCTCATGGAACCGGCTCTGGAATCACTGGCCAGCCAGATCTATACCTCCCAGTCGCTGAAAAACATCCAATATTCCGAAGATCAGAAGTA
>ULWX01008069.1_pt1 | contig 17013 bp, 30 predicted proteins | sample 1960851 | NCBI WGS metagenome assembly ULWX01 (sample SAMEA4835826, study PRJEB28245) | human gut metagenome | biome: gut microbiome; material: fecal sample | place: Denmark | collected 2008 | reverse complement strand
CGGCGCGCTCGCCGCCGCTACCGATCTGATTACGCAGTACGGCGCGGATTCCCGCATCGGGCGCACCGCAGCCGTCATGATGGGCTCTACCGAGACCACATTCTATGTTCTGGCCGTGTATCTCGGCGCATGCGGCATCTGCAAAAGCCGCTGGGCCATCCCGGCCGCCCTGTGCGCCGACTTCGTTGGTTTTTGCACCGCCGCCATGCTCGTCCGGTATTTCTGGTTTGCATGAGCGGCCTGGATCAGAGTATGCAATCTGCACAAAGCGCACCCACACCAGCCGCTACTTTTATAGAATCTCGAAAAAATCAAAAAAAATAAGAATTTCCTCTTTACAAACGCGAAAAACTGTGTTATAAAATAATCACAGTTGTTAGTTAAATAATTAACTCGATTGTGACTCCATTTTCCAATCTTTTCTCTTCTTATCTTTGCTCTCTCTTCAAAAACACGCTCACAGTTCTGTGAGCGTGTTTTTGACTTTGTCAAAAAAGTGCAAGCACTTTTTTGAAGAAGAGATTGCGGCCTCCCGCAACGCACGCGCCAAGGGCGCGCACGTTTGTAGGCCGAGAAGTGTTTTCTCCGACGCGCATGTCGCCGGAGAAAATGATTGAATTTTCTTTCGCCGCTTCCGAGCGGCGAAACTCTACGAGGTTTTCTTGGTAAAATGTATTTTTACATCTTCTCCGGTGCGTCCACGCCGATGATGGACATGGCGTTTTCCAGCACCTGACGCGTCGTGTCTGCGAGCTTCAGCCGCGCGGCCAGAACGTCCGGCTCCGCGTCCTTGATGCGGCAGGCGTTGTAGAACCGGTGGAACCGGGCGGCCAGCTCGATCGCGTAGCGGTTGATGCGGCTGGGATCGTAATCCCGCGCGGCAAGGCGGATCTCCTCCGGCAGAACGGCAATCTGCTTAATGAGCGCGCGCTCCTGCTCGGTCTCCAGCAGCGCCGCGTCGATCTTCCCTGTCTCCGGCACGGCATGGCCGGCCTCCGCCAGCGCGGCGATCAGCGTGCAGATGCGCGCGTGCGCATACTGGACGTAGTATACCGGATTTTCGCTGTCCTGCCGGACGGCGAGATCCAGGTCGAACTCCAGATGTGTATCGGGCTTGGCGTTGAAGAAGAAGCGGCAGGCGTCCACGCCGATCTCGTCCATGAGGTCGGCCAGCGTCAGCGCTTTGCCGGTGCGCTTGGAGACCTTGACGATCTCATCGCCGCGCACAAGGCGCACCATCTGCATGATGAGGAAGTCGAGCTTCCGCCCTTCCAGTCCCAGCGCGGGCGCCTTCATCGTTGCGGCAAAGCGCACAGCGTGACCATGGTGGTCCGCGCCCCAGACGTCGATCACGCGGTCAAAGCCGCGCTCAATGAACTTGTTGCGGTGGTATGCGATGTCCACCGCGTAGTACGTATAAAAGCCGTTGGAGCGGCGCAGAACCTCGTCCTTGTCCGCGCCAAGCTCGGTGTTCTTCAGCCAGAGTGCGCCGTCCTTCTCATAGGTCAGGCCCGCGTCGGTCAGAAGCTGCACCGTCTCAGCCACGTAGCCGGATTCGTGCAGGCTGCTCTCCAAAAACCACTGGTCAAAGTGGATGCGGTAACGCTCCAGGTCGCGCTGCATGCGCGCGATGTTGTACGGCAGGCCGAACGCCACGAACGCGGCGCAGCGCGCCTCGCTCGGCATGGTGAGGTACTTGTCGCCGTCGCGCTCATAGATCAGCCGCGCCAGCTCGCGGATGTCGTCGCCATGGTAGCCATTGTCCGGGAATTCCACGGCGTCCTCGCCCTGAAGGAGCTGGAGATAGCGCGCCTCGATGGACTTACCGAAAAGATCCACCTGATTGCCGGCGTCGTTCACGTAAAACTCGCGCCATACGTCGTAGCCCGCGCGGTCGAGCACGGACGCCAGCGCGTCGCCCAACACGCCGCCGCGTGCGTTGCCGATGGTCATCGGCCCCGTGGGATTCGCGGAGACAAACTCGACCATGACCTTCTCGCCGCGGCCGTCATCCGTGCGGCCAAAGTCCGCGCCTTCGGTCTCCACCGCCGCCAGAACGTCCGCGTACCAGCGCGCGGACAGGCGGAAGTTCAAAAAGCCCGGCCCCGCGACCTCAACCGTGGAAAACCACGTGTTCTGCAGCTCCATGTGCGCGGCGATCGCCTCGGCGATCTTGCGCGGCGCCATGTGCAGCGCCTTGGCGGAGGCCATGGCGTGGTTGGCGGCGAAGTCCCCGTTCGCGGCGTCCTTCGGCTGCTCCACCGAGCCGCGGATCTCCGCGCCCGCCGGCAGTGCGCCCTGCTCCGCCGCGCGTGCGTATGCCTCGGCGATGAGCTGGTCAAGCGCCTGTTTTGCCTGTTCGATTCTGTTGGCCATAGTCGTTTATCCTCTCTGTTCTGTGATGTTGATCTTGAGCTGGTTGCGGCCGACAAAGGCGTGGTCAAAATCCACCACATATCCGATCTCCAGCTCGCCGCCGTGCTCGGAGAGCGTTGAGCGGTAGCGCTGCGTCTCCAGCCCGACGGTCGCGGTGCCGTATGGCGTTTCATACAGGAATGTATTCTTCTGGCCGCGGACAAAATACATGCGGCTGTTCACCGTGCCCTCGCGCGTCAGCATGGCGGAGCACGGCGTGAATTCGATCGTGGTGCGCGTGCCGTCCATACCGGTCAGCTCGCTCTCCTGATACGTGAATGAGCCGCACCCGTCGGCACAGATGTATCGGCCTTCCGTGGTGAACTCGGCCAGTTCCTCCGGCTCCTGCGCCGCATCGTCAGCCTGCGAGCCGACGATCTTGATGATAACCTTCTTCATGGTACTCCAGTCCGCCGAGTGGGCGGCAAAATATTTTTCATACCCGGCATTTGGCCGGTTTCGCCGCGCTTTTGCAGCGCTGCGGGAATGATTACCCCAATTTTTATATAATAAGCCAATCTCGCAAATTTTACAACAGAAAATTGGTGTGGAATTTCGCCGGATGCTCTGCTATAATGAAAGCGAGGCGGCATCCGCGGCGGCACAGCGCAGCGGATGTACATTTTTCGGAAGTCCGGGCGCGCTCGCACTTCCTGTCGGGAGGGACGGCGAAACATGAATATCGAGCTAACCGAGAAGGAATTCCGGCGCCTTCTGGATCTGGTCTACATCGGCAACTGGGTGCTCAACTCCACGCGGGGCGAGGATCGGTTTGAGGACTATGACATCATTCAGGAGAAGCTGTTCGCGCTGTGCGCGAAAAACGGGATGAACGCCCTGATCACACGCTGGCACGGACATATTTTCCCCTCCAACGCCTATGAAAACGGCGGCATTCACGAGGCGATCGCCGACTATGAGGACGCAGTGTTCTTCGACATTCTGGCCGAGGAACTGGCGCGCCGCGATCTCAACTGCATCGACAGCACACCGGAAGAGGATCCGGAGCTGGCCGCGCGTATGGACGCCTATCTGGATGAATTTGAGAAAAACGGTATTGACAATCTCTCTTTGGATGGATGAACGATGAAAACACGAACGATTGTTTCGCCCATCGGCGCACTGACGCTGACGGAGGAAGCCGGTCAGATCACCGGCTTGCGCTTTGGCGGCGCGCCCGGCGCAAATGACGTCTCTCCCCTTCTGGACGAGGCTGAAGCGCAGCTTCAGGCGTATTTCGCGGGCGTACGCACGACCTTTGATCTCCCGCTCGCCCCAAAAGGGACGCCGTTTCAGCGCGCCGTCTGGGACGCGCTGCGCGCCATTCCCTGCGGGGAAACGCGCACCTATGCGCAAATTGCCGCAGCCGTGGGCAATCCGAAGGCCTGCCGCGCCGTTGGCATGGCAAACAACCGAAATCCCATCGCCATCCTCATTCCCTGCCACCGCGTCATCGGCGCGAACGGAAGTCTGACCGGCTACGCCGGCGGGCTGGCCGTAAAAAAAGCGCTGCTGGCGCTGGAGGGCGTTTCCCTGGCATGACGTTGAAAACCTGCCGCTGCATTTTTTGCAGCAGCAGGTTTTTTGCATAAAATTCTGCGCATCCGCCATACTGTCAGCAGGAGTTGATTGCGTTGAAGATGAACAACGAGGAATATGCGCAATACGTAAAAAAATTGTCGCCGCCGTCGCCGTTCTGGCCCGACCTGCTGCGGGCGTTTCTGATCGGCGGGCTGATCTGCGCCATTGGGCAGGGGCTGACGAATCTCTACCTCTACTGGGGCGCGACCGAACAGACCGCCGCGACGTGGTGTTCGATCACGCTGGTGTTTCTCGGCGCGCTGCTGACCGGCCTTGGGCTGTATGACGATATCGCGCGCTTCGCCGGAGCCGGCTCGCTCGTGCCGATCACCGGCTTTGCCAACTCGGTCGTATCCCCCGCGCTGGAGTTCAAGACCGAGGGCTATGTCACAGGCCTTGCGGTCAAGATCTTCACCATTGCAGGGCCGGTCATCGTGTTCGGCATCAGTGCCAGCGTGATCTACGGGCTGATTCTCTGCATTCTGGGGGTGGTCTGATGAAGCCGCACAAAAAGGGCGCGCGCCAGCCCGCACCCGTCCCGACCGGGCACGACAAGCGCGGCAAGGAGCGCTCCCATGACCCTGTCCCCCACAGCAAGCCTATGGCGCCGGACGGCATCTCCGGCTACTGGGAATAACGCAAAGGCCGCACCGGAATGGTGCGGCCTTCTCACCGCGGCTGTTATGCCTGCTCGATGTGGATTTCGGCTTCGGCGTACAGCGCAGCCTTACCGCTGAGCGTGACACGGTCGCCCGCCAGCTTGCCATACACCACGCCGCCGCGGCGCGACGCCTGATAGGCTACCAGTTCGTCCCTGCCGTACTGCTTCGCCCAATAGGGCAGGATGTGGCAGTGGCCAGAGCCGCAGACCGGGTCTTCCGGTACGTTCAGCTTCGGCGCAAACGAGCGGGACACGCAGTCAAAGTTCTTCCCCTGCGCCGTCGTGTGCAGCAGCAGACCGTCGAGCGAAAGAAGCTGCGTCTGGTCGGGGTCTTTGCCGCGCACGGTCTCCTCCGAATCCATGACGCACAGCAGGTCGCGTCCCATATACGCTTCCAGCGGTCGCGCGCCGATGGCCTGCTCCATCGCATCCGTGACCGGCACCGGGCGCAGCTCGTAGGCGGGAAAGTCCATTGCAAACAGATCGCCGTCTTTCACAACCGTGAGCGTACCGCTCAGCGTCTTGAACCGTACAGTGGTCAGCTCCGGCTGCACAAAACGCGTGATGACGTATGCCGCTGCGAGCGTCGCGTGGCCGCAGAGGTCGATCTCGCCGCCCGGCGTGAACCACCGCAGACGGTAGCCCTCGCCCTCCGGCACGGCAAACGCCGTCTCGGACAGGTTGTTTTCCCGCGTGATCTTCATCATCAGCTCGTCCGGCAACCATGCGTCCATGACGCAAACAGCAGCGGGGTTGCCCGCGAACACCTTGTCGGTAAACGCATCTACGACATATTGCTTCATGTTGTTCTCCTCCTTGATTGGATCGTTTCTGTTATCCGCATTGTACTGCAAATTCCGATGGCACACAAGCGCAAAAAACACCGCTTCCAATGGAAGCGGTGTTTTTCATTGTGCATTACACGAGTTCGATAACAGCCATCTCGGCAGCATCGCCGCGGCGGGTGCCGATGCGGGTGATGCGGGTATAGCCGCCGTTGCGCTCGGCATAGCCAGGGGCAATCGTATCGAACACCTTCTTGGCAACGTCCTCGCGGGTGATGAAGGCCAGCGCCTGACGATAGGCGGCCATGTCCTTCTTCTTGCCAAGGGTAATCATTTTCTCGGCCAGAGGCGCGATCTCCTTGGCACGGTAGACGGTCGTCTCCATGCGGCCAAGGTCGAGCAGGTCGGTCACCTGCTGGCGCAGCATTGCTCTGCGCTGATCGGTGGTCTTACCGAGTTTCCTTGTTCCGGGCATATCGGTTTTCCTCCTTGTAAGAGTAACTGGTTATTACTGATTTTCATCGCTTGCAAGGGACAGGCCCATCATTGCAAGCTTGTGCTCGACCTCTTCCAGAGACTTGCGGCCAAGGTTGCGCACCTTGATCATCTCTTCCTGCGTCTTGTTCGTAAGGTCTTCCACAGTGTTGATGTTTGCACGCTTCAGGCAGTTGAAGCTCCGGACCGAGAGATCCAGCTCTTCGATCGTCATCTTCATGACGGTGTCCGGCTGCTTGACTTCCTTCTCCACGACCGTGCTGCGGCTGCCGATGGTATCGGACAGGTCGGTGAACAGCGTGAAGTGGTCGCAGAGGATCTTGGCGCCGAGGGAGAGCGCATCCCGCGCGGAGATGGTCTTATCGGTCCAAACCTCGATGGTCAGCTTGTCGAAGTCCGTCTGGTTGCCCACACGGGTGTTTTCAACGGCGTAGTTGACCTTCAGGACCGGCGCGTAGATGGAGTCCACCGGGATCGTGCCGATCACCTGCTGCGCGCTCTTATTCTTTTCTGCAGGGACATAGCCTCTGCCGTGGCCGAGCGTGATCTCCATGGAGAGCGCGCCGTCCGGGCCGAGGGTGGCAATGTGCTGGTCGGGATTGAGGATCTCGACCTCACTGTCGGTCTTAATGTCGCCCGCAGTCACTTCGCACTCGCCGGCTGCCTCGATGTAAACGGTCTTGGGACCGTCACAGTGCAGGCGGGCAATGATGCTCTTGATGTTCAGCACGATCTCGGTGACGTCTTCCTTGACGCCGGGGATCGTGGAAAACTCATGCTGCACGCCTGCGATGCGGATGGAGGTCGCGGCGGTGCCGGGGAGAGAAGAGAGCAGAACTCTGCGCAGAGAGTTGCCCAGCGTCGTGCCATAGCCGCGTTCCAGAGGTTCGATGACGTACTTGCCGTAGGACGCGTCCTCCGGAGACTCGATGCATTCGATGCGCGGCTTTTCTATTTCAATCATTTCGACTAAACCCTCCTTATTGTATTCATGCGTCTGTCCAGACGCTGCGGTTGTCAGCTTACCAATTTGAGGGTCTCTTTATTACTTGGAATACAGCTCGACGATCAGGTGTTCCTCGACAGGCAGATCAATGTCGTCTCTCGCGGGGAGCGCGACGACCTTGGCGATCAGGTTGGCCGCGTCATAGTCCAGCCACTTCGGGGCGGGGCGGGACGCATTGGCTTCCACATTCGCCTTGATCTTTTCGAGGCTCTTGCTGGAGTCCTTCAGAGTAATAACCATACCCGGCTTGACCAGGAAGCTGGGGATGTTGACCTTGCGGCCATTGACGGTGAAGTGTCCGTGGGAAACGAGCTGGCGGGCTTCGGCGCGGCTCATTGCAAAGCCGAGACGGTAAACCACATTGTCCAGACGGGTCTCCAGAATGGAGAGCAGGTTCTCGCCGGTCATGCCGGGGCGCTTTTCAGCCATGACAAAGTAACCGCGGAACTGCTTTTCCAGAACGCCGTAGTAACGGCGGACTTTCTGCTTCTCACGCAGCTGAGAACCATACTCAGAGGTCTTGCTGCGGCCCTGGCCGTGCTGGCCGGGGGCGTAAGATCTGCAGTCGATTGCGCACTTCTGGGTGTAGCATCTGTCGCCCTTCAGGAAGAGCTTCTGACCCTCTCTGCGGCACTGGCGGCAGACAGCTTCGGTATATCTAGCCATAATTTCTTACCTCCTTCAATCAGACGCGACGGCGCTTCGGGGGACGGCAGCCGTTGTGCGGGATCGGGGTGACGTCCTTGATCATGGTGACCTCAAGACCGGCGGTCTGGAGGGCGCGGATCGCGGCTTCACGTCCGGAGCCGGGGCCCTTGACGAAGACTTCGACCGTCTTCAGGCCGTGCTCCATGGCAGCCTTGGCAGCCGTCTCAGCGGCGGTCTGCGCTGCGAAGGGGGTAGACTTCTTGCTTCCGCGGAAGCCCATGCCACCTGCGGACGCCCAGGAGATCGCGTTACCCTGGGGATCGGTGATGGTGACCATCGTGTTGTTGAACGAAGAGCTGATATGAACGGCTCCCTTTTCGATGTTCTTGCGCTCTTTGCGGCGGGTTCTTACTTTCTTGCCTTTTGCTGCAGTTGCCATTTCATATCCCTCCTTTACTTCTTCTTATTGGCGATCGTGCGTTTCGGACCCTTGCGCGTACGCGCGTTGGTCTTGCTGCGCTGGCCGCGGACCGGAAGGCCCTTTCTGTGGCGCATGCCGCGGTAGCAGCCGATCTCCGTCAGGCGCTTGATGTCCAGCGCCACGCTGCGGCGCAGGTCGCCTTCGACGATGAAGTTGTGGTCAATGCATTCACGGATCTTGGCCTCTTCCTCATCGGTGAGGTCCTTAACGCGGGTGTCAGGATTGATTCCGGTCATTTCAAGAATTTTCTTTGCGCTGGTTCTGCCGATACCATAAACGTAGGTCAGGCCAATTTCAATTCTCTTGTCCTTGGGCAGGTCAACGCCGGCGATACGTGCCATCTTATTCGATCATTCCTTTCGAATTTTTTGGATTCCGCACTCAAAAAGGAGGCGGCTTACTCCCGCCGGAGGGAGCCGACCTTCTGGCGCGGGATGTGTGAGGACTTTACAGGATCAGTTCCTTAACCCTGTCTCTGCTTGTGCTTGGGGTTTTCGCAAATTACCATGACTTTGCCCTTGCGCTTGATGATCTTGCACTTCTCGCACATGGGCTTGACACTCGGTCTGACTTTCATTTCTTAACCTCCTACTTGCTTCTCCATGTGATGCGGCCGCGGGTCAGGTCGTAGGGCGACATCTGCACCGTTACCTTATCACCGGGGAGGATCCTGATAAAATTCATCCGGAGCTTTCCGGAAATGTGCGCCAGGATGATATGGCCGTTGCCGATATCCACCTGGAACATCGTGTTGGGCAGGGATTCGACGACCGTGCCCTCAAGCTCGATTACATCGTCTTTTGCCAAACTGATTGAACCTCCTGTGGTTTGTACGGGCGTTTCCGCTCCGTCAAATGTCGTCTGCGATCGTTAAAATTTCCGGTTCGCCGTCCGTGATGAGGATCGTGTTCTCATAGTGGGCGGAAAGGCTTCCGTCCGCCGTGACCACAGTCCAGTCATTGTCCAGCACCCGAACCTCCACCCCGCCGATGTTGACCATCGGCTCGACCGCGATCGTCATGCCCTTTACCAGGCGCGGACCGTGGCCGGGTTTGCCGTAGTTCGGGATTTCCGGCGCTTCGTGGAGCTTTGCACCCACACCGTGCCCGACATACTCGCGCACCACAGAATAGCCGAAGCGTTCGACATATTCCTGAATGGCGTGGCCGATATCGGAGATGCGGCAGCCCTCTTTGGCGAACTTGATCCCCTCGAAGAAGCTCTGCCGGGTGACTTCGATGAGGCGCATAGCCTCCTCCGAGCACGTTCCGCACGGGAACGTACCGGCGCAGTCGCCGTTGAAGCCCTTGTACTTTGCACCCACGTCAAGGCTGACAATATCGCCCTCGTGGATGACGCGCGGTCCGGGGATGCCGTGGATGATCTCATCATTGACCGAAATGCACGCGCTTGCCGGGAAGCCCCCATAGTTGAGGAACGACGGCGCCGCGCCCGATTTCGTGATGAACTTGTGCACCTCACGGTCGATCTGCTGGGTGGTAACGCCGGGTTCCACCATCTGGCGCGCGATGGTGCGCGCGCCAGCGGTGATTTTTCCGGCTTGACGCATGAGGTCAATTTCTCTCGGAGACTTGATGATAATCATTCGAGCCCCAGAGCTTTCTTGATCGCTTCCGTGGTGGCCTCAATGGTCGGCTGATTGTCCACGGCCACAAGCTTGCCACGCTGTGCATAGAAGCCCTTGAGCGGCTCCGTTTCAGCGTGGTAGACGTCCAGACGGGCCTTGACGGTCTCCGGAGCGTCGTCCTTGCGGATGGTCAGTTCTCCGCCGCAGAAGTCGCATTTGCCCTCGACCTTGGGCGGGTTGGAGACAATGTGGAACGTCGCGCTGCAGTCCTTGCAGGTTCTGCGGCCGGACATGCGCTCGATGATGACCTCGTCCGCAATCTCGATGGACAGGGCGCAGTCGACCTCGATGCCGTTGGTCTCCAGCGCCTCCGCCTGCGGGATCGTGCGGGGCATACCGTCGAGAATGTAGCCATTCGCGCAGTCGGGCTCAGCCAGACGCTCGCAGACGATGCCGATGATCACATCGTCCGGAACGAGCTTGCCGCTTTCCACATATTCCTTTGCTTTCAGTCCCACGGGCGTGCCATTTTTCATGGCCGCGCGCAGGATATTGCCGGTAGAGATCGTGGGGATGGAGAGCATCTTACTGAAGATCTCCGCCTGAGTTCCTTTGCCCGCGCCGGGCGCGCCTAACAGTACAAGCTTCATAATGTTCCGCCTCCTATTAGCTAAGGAATCCCTTGTAGTTGCGCATCAGCATCTGCGCTTCGAGCGCGCGGACGGTTTCAAGCGCAACACCGACAACGATGATGATGGACGTACCGCCCAGAGAAATACCCGTCAACTCCGGCGCACTGGAAACGGCGCTGATGATGATGGGTACGACCGCGACGATGCCCAGATAGATGGCGCCGAACAGGGTGATCTTGTTGAGCACCTTCTGGATGAAGTCGCTGGTCGGCTTGCCTGCGCGGAAGCCCGGGATGAACCCGCCGTTCTTCTTCAGGTTGTTCGCCACCTCGATGGGGTTGAACTGAATGGTGGAATAGAAGTAGCTGAAGAAGATGATCAGCAGGAAGTACATGACCGCGTACGGCCAGGTATCAAGACCAAAGATATGCTCCATGACCCAACTGTGCTGCCACGAGGTCTTGAACGCACAAACCGTGGCCGGCAGGGACGCGATGGACTGCGCAAAGATGATCGGCAGAACGCCGGACATGTTCACCTTCATGGGAAGGTGCGTGGACTGTCCGCCGTACATCTTGCGGCCGACAACGCGCTTGGAGTACTGCACCGGAATGCGGCGCTCCGCGTCGTTCACCAGCACGATCAGCACGATCAGCAGCAGCGCGCCAAGATACATGAGCAGCAGAAGCCACCAGGCAAGGTCGCCGGAAGCGACGTTGCTGATCTGGGTGATGATCGACGACGGGAAGCGGGACACGATGCTCGCAAACAGGATGATCGAGATGCCGTTGCCGATGCCGAACTCCGTGATCTGCTCACCCAGCCACATGATGATGGCCGAACCGGAGGTGAAGGTCAGGATGATGACGATCGCCGACCAGACATTGGACGCATAGTCCGCCACGATGAGGGACTGGTTTTTCATGAGCATATAGTACGCAAAGCCCTGAAGCAGACCGATGGCCACCGTGCTGTAGCGGGTGATGCTGGCGATCTTCTTCTTGCCTTCCTCGCCGCCTTCCTTCTGCAGACGCTCCAGCGCGGGGATCGCGATGCACAGGAGCTGAATGATGATGGAGGCGTTGATGTACGGCTGAATGGACAGTGCGAAAATGGTTGCCTGCGAGAACGCGCCGCCGGACATGACGTTATATAGGCCCAAAACGGTGTTTTGCAGGTTGTTGTAGTCGAAGTACTGCTGCAGCAACGCAGTATCGACGAAAGGCACGGGTACGGCATTGCCGAGACGGTAAAGCAGGATAATCAGAAGTGTAAAGAGGATCTTCTTGCGCAGTTCCTCAATTCTCCATGCATTACGGAATGTCTGGAGCACCTTACACCACCTCAGCCTTTCCTCCTGCAGCCTCGATCTTCGCCTTGGCAGATTCCGAGAAAGCGGAAGCCTTGACGGTGAGCTTCTTGGTCAGCTCGCCGTTGCCGAGGATTTTCACGCCGTAGGTGCACTTGGACAGCACGTGCGCGTCCAGCAGCGCCTGCGCGTCAACAACAGCGCCATCCTCGAACTTATTGAGTGCGGAGATATTCACGCTCTCCAGCGGTTTTGCAAAAATGTTGTGGAAGCCGCGCTTCGGGATGCGGCGCGCCAGAGGCATCTGGCCGCCTTCGAAGCCGATGCGCACGCCGCCGCCGCTGCGGGCCTTCTGGCCCTTGTGACCACGGCCTGCGGTCTTGCCGTTGCCGGTCGCGTGGCCGCGGCCCTTGCGCTTTGCTACATGGGTGGAGCCCACTGCAGGAGACAGTTCGTTGATATTCATTTCGGGGCCCTCCTTCATTCAACTTCGGTGACCTGAAGCAGATAGCCGATCTTGGCGATCTTACCTCTGGTCTGCGGGTTATCGGGCTGCACCGTCTCGTTGCCGATCTTGTGCAGGCCGAGGGAGTAAGCAGTCGCAATGTGCTTATCCAGTCTGCCGTTGAGGCTCTTGACGAGCTTAATCTTCAGATTTGCCATGTCTGCCCCTCCTTAACCCTGAATTTCTTCAGCGGTCTTGCCTCTGTAAACAGCGACCTGCTGGGCGTTGCGCAGAGACTTCAGACCCTGCATCGTGGCAGCGATGACGTTTGCGGGGTTGTTGGAGCGCAGGCACTTCGTGCGGATGTCGCGGATGCCGGCTGCTTCCACCACGGCACGGACAGCGCCGCCGGCGATCACGCCGGTACCGGGTGCGGCGGGCTTGAGCAGAACTCTGCCAGCGCCGAACTCGCCGATGACTTCGTGCGGAATGGTGGTACCCTGCAGCGTGATCGTGCACAGGTTCTTCTTCGCATCCTCCAGACCCTTGCGGATCGCTTCGGAAACTTCGGCAGCCTTGCCGAGACCGTATCCGACGCGGCCCTTGCCGTCGCCAACGACGACCAGAGCGGAGAACTTCATAACGCGGCCGCCCTTAACGGTCTTGGAAACGCGGTTCAGGGCAACGACTTTTTCGGTGAATTCCTGGGGTTCCTCGTCGCGGTTGCGGCGATCCCGTCTGTCATTGTTATATGCCATTTCGTTTCCTCCTCCCGTTAGAACTTCAGGCCGCCCTCGCGGGCGCCATCTGCCAGTGCCTTGACACGGCCGTGATAGATATTGCCGCCGCGGTCGAACACGACTTCCTCAATACCCTTTGCCACGGCGCGCTCGGCGATGAGCTTGCCGATCTTCGCAGCGGCTTCGCAGTTGCCGCCGTTGCCTTCAAAGCCCTTTTCCACGGTGGAGGCGGAGCACAGCGTGCTGCCGGCCACGTCGTCGATGATCTGGGCATAAATGTGATTCTCGCTGCGGAACACGCTCAGGCGCGGTCTCTCGGCAGTGCCGGAAACCTTACCGCGGACACGCTGGTGACGCTTGACGCGCTGCGCTTTTGTATTCGGTCTTTTAATCATTCAGGCACACCTCCAATTACTTCGCGCCGGTCTTGCCTTCTTTGCGGCGGATATGCTCGTAATCATACTTGATGCCCTTGCCCTTGTACGGCTCCGGCGGTCTCTTCATACGAACTTCTGCTGCAAACTGGCCGACCTTCTGCTTGTCAATTCCCTTGATTACGACCTGGTTCGGGTTCGGAACGTCGATCTTGATGTCGTCGGTCTCGGCGACGGTGACCGTGTGCGAATAACCGAGGTTCATCACAAGGTTGGTGCCTTCCTTCGCCGCTCTGTAGCCAACGCCGTTGATCTCCAACGTCTTGGAGAAGCCTTCGGTCACGCCGACGACCATGTTGTGGATCAGCGTGCGGGTCAGGCCGTGCAGAGAGCGGTACTTCTTCTCATCGCAGGGGCGGGTGACGTGGACAACGTTGCCCTCGACGGTGACGTCGATTTCCGGAACAACGTCCATCTCCAGAACGCCCTTCGGGCCCTTGACGGTGACGTGCTTGTCATTGCAGGTGAATTCCACGCCTGCCGGGAGTTCAATGGGAGCTCTACCAATTCTAGACATGTCTGTACCTCCCTTACCACACGAACGCAAGGACTTCGCCGCCGACATGCAGCGCGCGCGCCTTCTTGTCGGTCATGATGCCCTTGGAAGTGGAGATGATTGCGATGCCGAGGCCACGGAGCACCTGCGGCAGCTCGTCAGCGCCGGCGTAGACACGCAGACCGGGCTTGGAGACTCTGCGAAGGCCCTGGATCGCCTTCTCTTTTCCGGGGAGATACTTCAGGGTGATGCGGATAACGCCCTGCGTGCCATCATCAATGAGCTGGAAGCTCTTGATGTAGCCTTCCTCCAGAAGAATCTCGGCGATTGCCTTCTTCATCTTGGAGTTCGGGATATCCACGGTGTCATGCCTTGCACAGCCGGCGTTGCGGATGCGGGTCAGCATATCTGCAATGGGGTCAGTGATCTGCATAGTGTTTGTTTCCTCCTTATTAGAGTTACCGATGTTCGGTTTGGGCGGCGAGGTTCCACATGAATGCTTGATTCCCTGTGGCCTTTCGTCATCCCTGTTCTTTCTTAAAGAAAGAACCAAAGAATTTTAGAGCGTTACCGGGACTGGCAGGTGTCTTACTGCGGCAGCTCGGTAACTGGGCGCGGGGGTATCTTTCAATACGTCACACTGCAATCCAGACCAGCGTGGCGGAATTGACTGGTTGCTTCGCCGGGAATTTCGTGTCAATCGAAGTGCGCCGCGCGCCGCTGTACTTTGTGTACAGCAAGCGCGGCTCACGATGAGTGACGCGAAATTTACCAGCTGGCCTTGCGGACGCCGGGGATCTGGCCCTTATAAGCCAGTTCGCGGAAGCAGATACGGCAGATGCCGTAGTTGCGCAGATACGCGTGCGGACGGCCGCAGATCTTGCAGCGGTTGTACTTGCGGGTGGAGAACTTTGCAGGCGCCTGCTGCTTGAGAATCATAGATTTCTTAGCCATTCTTCTTCTCCTCCTTTAAGCGTTGGTGACGAACGGAGCGCCCATGAGCTTCAGCAGCTCGCGTGCCTCTTCGTCGGTCTGTGCGGTGGTGATGATGGCAATGTTCATGCCGCGGAGCTTCTCGATCTTGTCGTACTCGATTTCCGGGAAGATGATCTGCTCCTTCAGGCCGAGGCTGTAGTTGCCTCTGCCGTCGAACGCGTCGGCGGAGATGCCGCGGAAGTCGCGGACACGGGGCAGCGCCACGTTGAACAGTCTGTCGAGGAACTCCCACATGCGATCCTGACGCAGCGTGACCTTGACGCCGACGTGCATGCCTTCGCGGAGCTTGAAGTTTGCAACGCTCTTCTTGGCAACGGTGGCAACGGCCTTCTGGCCGGTGATCGCGGTGATGTCCTTAATCACGGCTTCCAGAGCCTTGGCATTGTCCTTGCAATCGCCGCAGCCGACGGATACCACGATCTTGTCGATCTTCGGAATCTGCATGACGCTCTTATACTGGAACTTTTCCATCAGCGCAGGAGCGACTTCCTGCGCATACTTGGTCTTCATCGTAGGCATTTCAGTCTCTCCTTTCCTTACAGTTCTGCGCCGCACTTCTTGCAGACGCGGGCTTTCTTGCCGTCCGTGATCTTATGGGCGACGCGGGTGCCTTTGCCGCACTTCGGGCAAACGAGCTGAACCTTGCAGGCATAGATGGGGGTCTCGACCTTGATGATGCCGCCCTCTTCTCCCTGCTTTCTGGGCTTCTGATGCTTGGTCGCAACATTGACGCCCTCGACAACAACCTTCATGCCCTTGGGATCGGCGGAAAGGACTTTGCCTTCCTTGCCCTTGTCCTTGCCGGACAGGACAACCACTTTATCGTCTTTTTTGATGTTCATGATGCGCCCTCCTCAAATGACTTCGGGAGCCAGGGACAGGATCTTGATGAAGTCGCTGTCGCGCAGCTCACGGGCGACGGGCCCAAAAATACGGGTGCCGCGGGGGTTCTTGTCTTCGCCGTTGATCAGCACAGCCGCATTGTCGTCGAACCGGACATAGGTGCCGTCCGCGCGGCGGACAGCCTTGCTGGTGCGAACGACGACAGCCTTCACGACATCGCCCTTCTTCACAGAGCCGCCGGGAGCAGCCTTGCGCACGGAAGCCACGATCACGTCGCCGATGCTGGCGTATTTACGCTTCGATCCGCCGAGAACGCGGATGCACTTGATTTCCTTGGCGCCGGTATTGTCGGCAACCTTCAGATAACTTTCCTGCTGAATCATATTGTTGCCTCCTTACTTCGCCTTTTCCACGATTTCGACCACGCGCCATCTCTTGTCCTTGGACAGGGGGCGGGTCTCCATCACGCGAACGATATCACCGACGTGGCACTCGTTGTTCTCGTCGTGTGCCTTCAGGCGGTACGTTCTGCCGATGATCTTCTTATACGTCTTGTGTGCGACGTGGTCTTCCACGGTCACAACAACGGTCTTATCCATCTTGTCGGAAACAACCTTGCCGACACGGGTCTTGCGGGAAGTCGTTCTCATTTCGTTCATTCTCACTTACCTCCTCACTGCTCGAGCTGCTTTTCGCGGAGCACGGTCTTGACTCGGGCAATGTCGCGACGCACAGCAGAAATCTTAACGGGGTTGTCAAGATGATTGGTAGCGTGCTGCATACGGAGCATGAACAGATCCTTCTTCAGTTCCACCAGCTTGCTCTCCAGCTCAGCGGGGGACATGGAGCGAATTTCACTTGCCTTCATCTTTATTCACCACCATTCTCAGTCTCGCCCTTCTTGACGATCTTCGTCTTGCAGGGCAGCTTGTGGCTGGCCAGACGCAGCGCCTCGCGGGCGACCTCTTCCGGAACGCCAGCCATCTCAAACAGAACTCTGCCGGGCTTCACAACGGCAACCCAGTACTCAGGAGAACCTTTACCGGAACCCATACGGGTCTCGGCGGGCTTCTGCGTCACCGGCTTGTCGGGGAAGATCTTGATCCAAACCTGACCGCCGCGCTTGGTGTAGCGGGTCATGGCGACACGGGCCGCTTCGATCTGGTTGGAAGTGATCCAGGACGGCTCAACAGCCTGCAGGCCGAATTCGCCATACGTAACGGTGTTACCGCGGGTGGCCTTGCCGGTCATACGACCGCGCTGAACTCTGCGGTATTTCACTCTTTTCGGCATCAGCATTAGTCTTTGCCTCCTTCCTTGGGTGCAGCGGGTGCTGCAGGAGCAGCCGGACGGGGACCGCGGTTGTAGCCGCCCTGCGGACGGTTGCCACCCTGGTAGCCGCCCTGACGCGGGCCGTTCTGGCCGGCGCCCTGGCGATAGCCGCCCTGACGGTTGCCG
>ULWX01053654.1_pt1 | contig 17046 bp, 5 predicted proteins | sample 1960851 | NCBI WGS metagenome assembly ULWX01 (sample SAMEA4835826, study PRJEB28245) | human gut metagenome | biome: gut microbiome; material: fecal sample | place: Denmark | collected 2008 | reverse complement strand
CTGACAAAAGGATTTTTCGATACAGCTCTTACATATATGTTTGATGAAGCACAGGTCAGCAGCGTAAGCCTGATATTGGATGGAAGCCCCTATGTGACGTTGGAATGCGACGATTTCCCATATTTGGGAATATGGACAATGGAGGCCACCCATCCCTTTGTATGTCTGGAACCATGGTACGGTATCTGCGCATCAGATGGATATAAGGGGGAATTGAAGGACAGAAGGGGAGTCATATCATTGCCCGGTTGGGAAACCTGGCAGAAGAGCTACCAGATAAGGGTGGAATAACGAATGAATGTCACGTCCGGACGCGCGGCGGAAAACCAGCTGAGGACGCGAGTATATATTACTAGGAGGAGAACCATGTATAAGATTGTAAAATCAGAATGCCTGGCAGATAAGATATATCTGATGGACGTGGAAGCACCGCGTATAGCCAGGGCCTGTCAACCAGGCGAATTTGTAATTGTCAAGATGGACGAAGTAGGAGAGAGAATTCCGTTAACCATCTGTGACTACGACCGTGAGAAAGGCCTGGTAACGATTGTGTTCCAGATTGTGGGAGCATCCACAGAGCGTATGGCCGGACTGAAGGCCGGAGACAGCTTTGCAGATTTCGTAGGCCCCCTTGGGCAGCCTTCCGAATTCGTGAAGGACGACCTGGAGGAAGTGAAGAAGAGACGCTATCTCTTTGTAGCCGGCGGCGTTGGTTCCGCACCTGTTTACCCACAGGTAAAATGGCTGAAAGAGCGCGGTATTGACGTGGATGTGGTGGAAGGCGCCAAGACCAAGGATATGCTGATTCTGGAAGAGGAAATGAGGTCAGTTGCAGGAAACCTCTATATCACCACGGACGATGGTTCCTATGTACGCAAGGGCATGGTAACGGATGTTGTTAAGGATTTGGTGGAGAACCAGGGGAAGAAGTATGATGTCTGCGTTGCCATCGGACCTATGATTATGATGAAATTTGTATGCAAGCTCACCAAGGAGCTGGGAATCCCAACCATCGTCAGCATGAACCCAATCATGGTGGACGGCACAGGAATGTGCGGCGCCTGCCGTGTAAGCGTTGGCGGGGAAGTGAAGTTCGCATGTGTGGACGGACCTGAGTTCGACGGCCATCTGGTAGATTTCGACCAGGCCATGAAACGCCAGCAGATGTACAAGACAGAGGAAGGCAGGGCCATCTTAAGGCTGCGTGAGGGAGCTACCCATCACGGCGGATGCGGAAACTGCGGAGGTGAGGAATAATGGACGTATTAAAGAAGATACCCGTAAGGGAGCAGGACCCAAAGGAAAGGGCAACCAATTTTAAGGAAGTATGTCTGGGATACAACCAGGAAGAAGCCCAGGAAGAGGCAATGCGCTGCATTAACTGTAAGAATGCCAAATGTATCCAGGGATGCCCGGTTGCCATTAATATACCAAAGTTCATTGCAGAAGTAAAAGAAGGTAAATTTGAGGATGCAGCCAATACCATAGCGGAATCCAGCGCCCTGCCTGCAGTATGCGGACGTGTATGCCCACAGGAGAGCCAGTGCGAAGGTAAATGTATCCGCGGTATCAAAGGCGAGCCAATCTCCATCGGAAAGCTGGAGCGTTTTGTGGCAGACTGGTCCAGGGAAAATGGGTTTGTACCGGCTAAACCGGAGAAGACCAACGGCATCAAGGTGGCTGTAATCGGTTCCGGCCCTGCAGGACTTACCTGTGCAGGCGACCTTGCAAAGATGGGATATGAAGTAACCATTTTTGAAGCCCTTCATGAGCCAGGCGGCGTGCTTACATACGGAATTCCTGAATTCCGTCTTCCCAAGTCAGGCGTGGTACAGCCTGAAATCGACAACGTAAGGAAACTGGGCGTTAAGATTGAGACGAATGTTATCATTGGAAAATCCGTGACCATAGACGAGCTGATGGATGAGGAAGGCTTTAAGGCTGTATTCATCGGTTCCGGCGCAGGACTTCCCAAGTTCATGGGAATTCCAGGCGAGAACGCCAACGGCGTATTCTCCGCCAACGAGTATCTGACCAGAAGCAACCTGATGAAGGCCTTCCGCGATGATTACGATACGCCAATCTACCTGGGCAAGAAGGTAGCAGTAGTAGGCGGCGGAAACGTGGCCATGGATGCTGCCAGAACAGCACTCCGTCTGGGAGCAGAGGTACATGTAGTGTACAGAAGAAGCGAAGCCGAGCTGCCTGCCCGTGTGGAGGAAGTACATCATGCTAAGGAAGAGGGAATCATCTTCAACCTGCTGACCAATCCGGTAGAGATTCTGACCGACGACAATGGATGGGTTAAGGGAATGGTAGTGCGCAAGATGGAATTGGGCGAGCCGGATGCATCAGGCCGCCGCAGACCGGTAGAGGTTGCTGGTTCTGATTACACCATCGACGTGGACGCTGTCATCATGTCCCTGGGAACATCACCAAACCCACTTATTTCTTCCACCACAGAAGGTCTGGAGACCAACAAGTGGAAATGCATCATTGCGGATGAGAGCAACGGAAAGACCACCAAGGAAGGCGTATACGCAGGCGGCGATGCCGTAACAGGCGCTGCAACCGTAATCCTTGCCATGGAGGCAGGCCGTGCAGGTGCAAGAGGAATTGACGAGTACCTTAACGGAAATAAATAAGTAAATATGTAATCTGGGATATAAGGAGCCGGTATCCGGGGGAGTCTGTCTGAATGGACAGGGGAACCTGGATGCCGGTTTTTGTGTGAGGGATGGGGAGGGGGAGGGTGAGAGGGCAGAGGATGAGGCGGCAGAAGATGGGGCGGCAGAAGATGAGGCGGCAGAGGATGGTGGGGCAGCAGAGACAGGAGAGGAAAAGAAAAATGAGTTAGGTATTGACGCTTTATGGGTATATGTGGTATTCTATAAAAAATCGCATGGAAATCTCTGTGCCGGATTCTTAGTTGCAGTTTCGTGGTCATTTGGCTGGTTCAGCCGTTTTCTCGTATGGATGTTTGAAAAAAGGTGGTGATGCAAGATTCATTGTGTTCTGCAGGATGCAGCGGTGTTTTTGAATCAATATCTATAAGTATCTGTGAGTCAGTACTGTTTATCAGTAATCGGTTATATTCGTAAATCAATATTCTTGAAAAATCAGATGGGATTGTTTGAACATTAAAATTGAATGGTATGTTTTGCGCGTCTTAAAAATCATTGTTTTAACGGCGTTTATTTGCTGACGAAATTTGTTGCGGTGGGGGGCGTGCGTTGCGGTGGGATGTGTGTGCTGCGGTGGGGAGCGTGTGTTGCAGTGGGATGTGTGTGCTGCGGTGGGGCGTGTGTGCTGCGGTGGGACGTGTGTGCTGCGGTGGGACGTGTGTGCTGCGGTGGGATGTGTGATAAGTGCAGCATTGCCTGATAAACTGACGGCCTGGAGAAGGGGAAAAGGTAATCATAAAAAGGACGATATTTGAAGCAGGGATGTTGGAAAAATCAGGGAAAGAGAGGCGGGTAAAGGAAAATGACTGGAAGAGAACGTGAGATAACCAAAAGTAAATTCAGAACAGGTATCATGGCATCTGTACTGTCAGTGCTAATGTCAGTTATGATTGCGCTGCCGGTTCATGGGGGCCAGTGGATGTATGATAATACCAGCTGGCGGTGGCAGGATGAAAATGGAAATCAACCTGAGAACCGTTGGCTGTGGCTGGGCGGCAATCAGGCTGGTTTGGCGGAGCATTTTTATTTTGGTCCGGACGGATACATGATTTCAAATACCACGGCACCGGACGGGCAGCAGGTGAATGAAGATGGTGCCTGGATAATAGACGGGATAGTCCAAAGGGAGGAAATGAACGAAGCGGACAACCGGGTATGGAACATAAACATGTCGGAAGCAGAGTATGTCCGGTTCATGGATATGGCGAACCGTATAAATGGAAAGACAGGAGCAGGTGTCTGTGAGAGGGATGGATATATTTTCATATCACAGATATTCATCAAAGGCATATAGCGCAAATGCTTTTTATCAGAGGAGGAGAAATGGGAATAACGAAGACACTGAAACGTATGATGGCATTATTTCTTGTAACAGTATTGGTATGTACAACAATCCGGACAACCAGCGGGGCCGGAGATTTAATTAATTTGAATCCATACCGTCAGGTGTTCCGGGGGAAAGATTTAAATGCGTTTGGAAAGACGCACCGGGATATGAATATCTACCAGGTAGGGGAAGGGGCAGGTGCCCTGCCTGCTTTATGTATACAGGAGGGGCACAAGCTGCCGGACGGCAGTCCGGCGAAATACGAGCAATATAATGTAGAGCCGGGAAAACCGGTTCCTGTCATCGGACCATTTGAGCGTTATCTGCCTATGGTGCTTGCCTATGAGTGGCTGGTCTCAGACAACTACTATATTCCGGCCCGCTATGGGGTGGTTCAGGTCTATTACTGGGGATGTATGAATGGATATGAACATAACTGGGCGTTACAGAAGCAGGCCATGGAAAAATTCCAGGCAGTGATGAACGGAGACCCCATGGTCATGATTTACTTTGAGGAAATGAAGGCGCATATCCTCCAGGGGGAAAGCGAGTATAATGGGACCGGCAGTTCTTCTCTGCCTGTCTGGACTGGTTCTGTCCAAAAAATGGTCCTAAAGGACGGACATTATGAGCTTACACTGGATATCAGCGGCTGCCCGCAGCTTCAGGGCACATCCTGGTCCTTTCCGGATAATCAGTGGTCATATAAACTGGCGCCGGATGGAAGAAGCATAACGTTTCAGTACAATGGAAGCCAGGAACCTATGGGAACGGTTACGTCAGCGGAAATACAGGGAATCGAGAGCCGTTTTTACGCCTATATATTTACCCCGGCTGCATCTGATAACCTTCAAAAACAGTTGGGATGGCTGGATTTCCACCGGCCCATGGCAGCTGTCTCCTTTTCCGTTGGCGCGGATGCGGTTTTGTCCGGGAGCAGCGGGTTGGAATTATACCGGCATTCTGAAACATTTGAGAGTAATTATAATATTGATTTAGAGAAATACTGCGCTGAGACCAATCAGCCATTGGAGGGAACTGTATTCAATGTGTGGGAGGATTTTGATTTTTCCCAGGTAAATGAACATGGCTATGAGGAGGGGAATCCGGATGGGACCAGCGGACAGGTCTATCTGAATTGTATGTCGCCGGAACCGGAGGCCGATTATATCTGTGATATCATGACCACGGATGCAGATGGGTATGCCAGACACAGTGATACCAGATATTATAATTACAGCAAAACCTACTGCATGGGACATCCTGCTCCGGAATGGATTGAGTGTGACCATGAAGATGAGGAGGAATGCAGCTGTGATGAGGAAAATGACCGGCTTCGCGGACAATGGATGGCTGAACAGGAACTGTGTGCTGCCACATGTGATTTCCACGCTCCGAATCATGATGAGAATAACCGTGAACGGGATACTTCGGCCATGGAAGCCATGCTGGCGGACCGGGATGAAACCTACGAAGGATTCATCGAATTAGAATACAGTTATCATTTGCAGGAAAAGACAGCACGGACCGGCTATATTCTTCACGGACTGCACAACGATGACAAGGAAGTGGAGAATGTCATACTGATGTCTGCCCAGGCGGGAGCTGCTGTACGGTCAGCCGGGTATAGGCCCCAATCCCTTGCAGGTAAGGCAGTGGAACCCATATATACTTATGTGGTGGAAATGAGGAAGAGAAGGTCTTATAAATATCCGGTTCCCGATGGTCAGGAGATGGAGATTGGGGAACAGCGCAGTATATTCAGCTTATTGGAAGAAGAGAAGGAAAAGAAGAGGGCGGAGGTGCCGGTAAATGGCCTGGCCGGCGGAAACATGTTTCAGGAACAGGAAAATGCCGCCAGCGGTACAGGAGAGCAGGAGACGGTGGAGGACGGTGAACAGGGGAAGGGTGATAATCTTTCTGGAAATGGAGTGCAAGGTGATGGAGGTAATGATAATCCGGGCAGCGGGGAGGATAAAGGCGGGGAACAGACAGACGGCAGCCCGGAGAGTGGGGACGGGGAAGATGGAAATCCGGAAGGTGAAAATCCAGGGAATGAGGAATCGGGGAATGAAGATACAGGGAATGGGGATGCAGGGAATGGGGATACAGGGAATGCGGATACAGGGAATGGGAATTTAGAGAATGGGGAATCAGGGAATGGGAACACAGGGAATGAGGAATCAGGGAATGCGGATGCAGGGAATATGGATGGAGGAAATGAGGATTCAGAGAATGGGAATTCAGGAAATAGGGATTCGGGGAATGGAACGCCGGACAATGAGGCTTCGGGAAACGGGGATTCGGAGAATGGGAAACCGGACAGTGCAGGTGTAGGAGGTGGAAATTCAGATAACAAAAATTCAGGAGAAGTAAATCATGGGGGGAAGAATGCAGAGGACTATAATCAAGAAAGCGAAAAACGGCAGGTCAAGGCATCTGCACTATCCGTATCATCCGGCTTATTAAAATCCAGTCATGAAAGAACAATTCTATTTTCCAGCATTTCAGAAGAGAAACACATAGTTAATTCTAAGCATCAATCCAAGAAAAGACCAAAAGAGACAGAAAATCAGAAAGATGAAGCTGATGAGGAGATAGAAGATACAACAGGCATAGATACAACAGAAATAAATACAAAAGCTGAGACAGTTAAAGGCAGTCAGGATATAGATGGCAGTACCATAAAAGTGACAGATATACAGAATTCCTATGCAGGTAATGCCACTAAACATCATCAGAACGATATGGGTCAAAGTGATGGAATGGGCCAAAGCGACCCAAAGGACCAAAGCGTCGCAACAGACCAAAGCAATGCAGACGATGAGGACAGCATCCAAAGTGTAATGTTTGAGGAGTACGAATATACCAGAAATCCCATCTCACCATCCTTTGATACAGAGGCATACTTCCAGGAAGACACGGACGAAGACAACGGGGAAACTCAGAAAGAAGGGAACCGCGCTGCACAGTTCATCAAATCCCTGTTTTTCAGGGAAAAGGATGATGACGATACCATAACAGTATCTCTGCCGGCTTTTATGGATGATGACCTGGGTTCCATGGATGTATCGGTTTATGGGGAGCCGGATACCATCCTTTACACATTTAAGGTGTGGAACCACCGGACAGAAGGACGGCTTCACATCAATAAAAAGGATTTAGAGCTATACAATGGGGCAGGGGACCAAAGTCATGGACTGACCCAGGGAGATGCCACACTGGAGGGGGCTGTCTATGGATTGTTTGCGGCCCAGGATATCATTCACCCGGATGGAAAATCCGGTATTGTGTTTAACCAGAACGATTTGACAGCCATAGCCGCTACCGATAAACAGGGCAATGCCTCTTTCCTGGCATATACGGAAAAGCCAGGCACCGGGCTGAACCATGAAGGAAACGTAATTGCATCGGAAAACATTACCGGACCGGAGAACCTTTATAATGGTTCATCTATCACCTCATCTTCCGAAGGATTTGGCACAGATGTATATCCTGATTACCTGTCCTCCAATGGGGACCAGTGGATTGGCCGTCCTCTGATAATGGGAAGCTATTATATTATGGAGCTCAGCCGGTCAGAGGGATACGAATTGTCTGTCAGCGGCATTTCCTTAAAGGAAAGCAACCGGACCCAGGATACAATCAGCAGGATACATGAGGCCGGACAGGCACGTATATCGGGTGGTTTATCCGATTATAATTCCATGGATGCAGATGGTTCCTGGAATGATTTTATAGTGGAGAGTTATAAAACCGAAAATGGATATGATATCACCCTGACCGGATATCCGCAGGGGGCGGAATTTTACGCCATAAAAACCGGAACAGAGACAAAGACGTATAAGGTGGTTTTGGGAAGCTCCCTACAGCCCAAAACGGACCAGCAGGGGAACCCTGTCTGCCAGACGGCAAAAGGAGGGGAGTATAAGATTGGCTCTGACGGAAACCCGATTACCCGGGAGGATACCGCTACGGACAGCGATACAGGAAAACGGATACCCTATGGGGAGACTCTGCCCTACCGTTTCAGGACAGCTCCATATCCCGGCGGTACGGCAGTACCGGCTGACATGAGTAAATGGGGACAGGCCATAGAACCCCAATATTTGTCAGACCAGGTTAACGGCATGTTGGTCCAGATTGGATACAGAAGGGTTGCAGACGACTCGCCCTGGACTGTAATCAAACTTTCAGGCCGGACCAACGTGCAGGCTGCAGAAGAAATCATGGATTGGTACACGGTCCATAACTTTTATGACTGCGGTTCAGTGGAAGATATTTATGAGAAGGAAGGCAATTGGTTTGCCTTGCTGCGCCATGATTATTCATTGGGTGACGCTGCCTTCCCGGCGGTCTATGACTCCGTGAACCGGAAGCTTTATGTACGCAAGACAGCAGATGTGTCAGGAGGTCCGACCGGCAGGGCAGGTTACTGGATTCAGTATCAGAAGGGTGAATTCAGCCTGAAAAGCGGAGTTGTTTCAATCCGGGAAAAGCGGGAGATAACCGCATCCATTCCTTATGGAAGCGACATGGAAGCAGCGGCCGGAATCCTGTACCAGCCGGTGTATGAGACTTACAAAGAGGGGGAAATGCTCCTTGACAGAGAGGGGAATCCCATCCCTCTTCTGGAGCGGGTCTATGAATACGAAGACAGGACAGAAACATATGACGTTGATAAGCTGGAACCTGTTGCGGCTGTCTATGATTCAGACACCGGGAACTATATGATTCATGTGGAGAATTATGTGGATTGGAATCAGAGGACAGAGCCTTTATATACAGGGTTCCGGGTGGTGACCAGGGAGAAAGCCATTGACTGGGAGGGGGAGAGAATGCCCTGTAACCAGTATCTGACAAACATAGCCGGGGCTGGGGTAAGCGCCTACGCAGCAATCCCCCCGCTGGACGAAGGAAGCTATATTGTATACCAGGCATTGCATTATCCGGGGCAGAAACAGCCCGTGCAGGATGCCGGCACTGGTTCCAGACCGCTGCAGGTATTACAGAGAGTCATAAAACAGTCCGTTAAGATTACAAAAGATATTTCCCAGTCATCCTATGACGGTGTAAATACATACGGAGCTGTCCACAATGACCCGCTGACCGTACTGCTGGGTTTGTTTAACGGAGGCAGCAGTTCACAGGGTGCAAAGCTTCTGAATCAATTTAAATTTAAGGCATATCTGAAAAGTAATCTGGAAAATATCTTTGTGGACAGCTCAGGTACTATCATTTCAGAAGATATAGGGACAGAGGATTTCAAAGGCGATGTACAGAAAATATATCTTCCTCCCAGAGGGGGAGGAGGACGGCGGCTGCTGGAGACAAAAGAAGACGGAACCTATGATTACACAAAATTTTTTGACGCCATGTATGCCGCTGTACAGGTGGAGAAGGGGAAAAAATCCCAGGAGGCAATAAGGCAGTTTGCCATTGATTACTTTGACGTGGACGGCTATAAAAGAGAGATTCTGGAAGCAGAACCGGAAATTAACAGTGATGCCGCCTATGAAAAGGCGCTCCTTCGGGCGGAGAAAGAGGCAGGAAACTATCTGTCCATTTTTACCGGACTGGATGAACGACTGGCCATTGCCTGGGACAGCGATGCAGACGGAGGGGCGGACGGTGATGTGACCACACTGCAATGTAATACCAGGAATGGGAAGGATGACTATTACAACCAATCCATCATGCTTGCGTACGGCACCTATGTTATAACGGAACAGGTTCCTGCAGACGTGGACAGGGAACTGGCAAACAGACATTTTAACAGGGACTATCCCAGGGAAATCACGCTTCCGTTTGTGCCGGAAATCGGCCGGGATGCCAATACAGGGGAAACAGATATAAATTACCTGACAGGCAGCCCCTATTTCCGCTATAACAGTAAGGATACACCGGAAGACCTGATTCGAAAATATAAGATTCGTTTTAACGAAGAGACACATATTATACAGGCCAATGGACAGGATGGCAGATTTGAAATATTCAAATACGGCCTGGATAAGGACATACGCCCGGGCCACAGCCTTACAACCCAGAAGCCGTATGAAGCAGAATATATGGATGGCGGTAATGATACCGTGAAGGAGTATTATGCCGGATATACATCCCAGAGCGAAGATGCCGGGATAATGGATGGGGTGGTCTATGACGGATATGAAACAGGGGACGGACAGTGGGAGGTCAGGGACCGTGTGGCGGTAATGAAGGGGATGCAGACTGCGGTTGACGGTAAATTTGCCCCCATGCTGGTGCCGTGGACTGTGCTGCCGCCGGCCGTGGACCGGATTAATCCGGACACAGGAAATGTGGAGACACTGATTCCGTCCGGAAACGGAATGGATTTTAATTTCGTGGCATTTGCCCAGGAGGATTTTGAGGATGAATATTACAATTCCAGGCTGCGCATTGAGAAGCTGGATTCCGAGACAGGTGATTCCATCATCCATGACGGCGCTTTGTTTAAAATATACGCAGCCAAAAGAGATGTGGAAAAGACAGGCATAAATACAGTAAAGGGTTCAGGAGACGTTCTGTATGGCGAGGCTGTGGACTGGGAAGGGAATCCTGTAACAGATGCAGACGGGAACCGGATTTTGTATCCGCGGGTGGGAAAGAACAATGGAAGTACGGATGATTTGCCTGTACGTCTGGATAAGGATGGAATTCCACAGTATGATGAAAGCCAGCTGATTAGGCAGGAAGACCAGGAGGGAAATGAAACAGGGATTTTCAGGGCATATTCCACAATCAGGGAAATCATCATAGACAATCAGGTAAAAAAGGTACCGGTGGGATACATCGAGACATATAAACCACTGGGAGCAGGCGCCTATGTGCTGGTGGAAATCCAGGCCCCTGAGGGATATACAAAGAGCCGCCCGGTGGCATTTGAGGTGTATGCAGACAGTGTGTCGTTTTACAGGGAGAGAAGAAATGGGGACGGAACCACGGAGGGATGGGAAGAAGAAACAGCCGTGAGATATCAGTATGCCATTCCCGTGGCAGGAAGCACCAATAAAGTCCGGACTGAGACTGTCAGCCGGATAAAGGTGGAGGATTATCCGTCCAGGGTCGAAATACTTAAAGTGGAGGACGGGGATTCCCTGGTGGGTAACCAGAATATCCTTCAGAGGGCCGATGCCCAGGGCATGGTGGAATCAAGCGGAGGTTTTGAAGATGATATTGCGGTAAATGACGCTGGGGACCGGTTGATTTATAAGGTAAGCGGACGCAGGGAAAAGCTGGAGGAACGGGGGGATGTGAGGGACATTGTTTACAATCCTGAAACCCTGCAGTGGGACGGATATGTGACTAAGCCATTGGACGAGTACTCAGAACATATGGTGGACGGCACGGAGATGGAGCTTAAGGCCATGTCCGGTGTAAAACCGCTGTACCGGCTGGATGGTGCCTTTTCAGGAAAGGGAATCCGGTTCGATATATCTGTATCCGGCGCCAGGCTGTCCCTGTACCATGCCATGGAAATTGAAAAAACAGGAGAGAATGCCTATAAGGGCGTAAGTGTCACGGTGGAGGACGGCAGGATAACAGGCATAACGGATACAAATACTGGAACCCATAAGGAAATACGCATGGTTGGTGAGGAAACCAGGTCAGGCAATGACGGAAGGAAGGGTCTGGGGATTGAAACGGAAAATGACCTGGAAAATGCCATAGGAACAAAGAGGGCGTCGTGGGATGTGTGGGATACCGTAATCGTGGACAATGCGCCGGTGAATTTGTATTTCTATGATTTAAACCAGGTGAATACCAGGAAAGACCCGGCCACAGGAGAGTTGCTGGTATTGGATGAAAGAGGGAACCCGCTGTGCTATGCGGATTCTGTTTCCGGCATGGCCTATGTGTATGATGATTACGGACGTATGCTGGCATACACCGTGGATGATGCGGGAAACAAGATGCTGGTAAAATCAATACAGGTGCTGGGAAAGGAAAACGGGCAGACCATTTATGAGAATAAAACCACGGTGGACGATGAAAATGGGCTTCCCATCTATTACACAGACGGAAGGACAGTGACAAAAGACGAGTCCTGGACCACAGACAGCAGCACTGATTCTCATGGAATCCAGGAGAACTTTGGCGCTAAGCATGCCATTGCCCGTCTGCCCTTTGGTTCCTACATACTTCAGGAGGAAGGGGTTCCCTATGACCAGGGGTATATCCAGGCAAGGTATATGGGACTTGTACTGCACGACACGGATGAGGTACAGAAATACTTCCTGCAGAATGAGTTCACCAAAACAGCATTTGCAAAACTGGATGTGCGGACACAGAAGGAAGTCATGGGAGCAGTTATGACCTTGTATCGGGCCAGTCTGGACAGCCACGGCAATCCGCATAAAGAGCAGGATGGTATGTACAGAAAAGGCCAGGTGTATTCTTCCTGGATAAGCGGATACCAGTACGATGACAATGGGAATCTGAAACTGGATGAGCAAGGGGAACCTGTTCCAACAACAGAACCGCATTGGATTGACCATATTCCTGTTGGATATTATGTGTTGGAGGAGACCATTTGTCCTTATGAACAGGGATATGTTCAGTCGGCAGCAGTTAATATTGATGTACTGGAAACAGGGAATGTCCAAAGCTTTGAGATGGAGAATGATTTTACAGCCATCGAAATCCTGAAATATGATACAAAGAACCGGGATGTAATCTATGAAGACAGCGAATCGTACCTGACCTTGTACCGGCCAATACTGGATGAAAAGGGGTTTCCAGTGGTGGAAAATGGGATTTTGCAGTACGATGACAACGAAAGGATACTCACATTCCGGGCAGCCACCTACAAGGATGGTCAGAATGTGGCAGCAACCGGACGCGTGGTCCCGGATGCAGGCGGAAATCATCCTATTATGAAGTACGATTATGATTACCGCATGATTCCCGGTACATATCAGGGACGGTATTACTATACGGAGCAAGGAACGGTTCGCCTGGAGTATCTGCCTGTGGGCGATTATATACTGGCAGAGACAGAAAATCCGGATGGCTATGCCACAGCCGACCCCATACTAATTAATATAGAAGAAACAGGACACTTAGAGGAAATACAATATTTTAAGATGGGGGATAAGCCTCTTGCATTGGAGGTATCCAAGGTGGATATCGCCGGCGGTAAGGAAGTAAACGGTGCAGAACTTGCCATTTATCCGGTGGATGAATGGGGAACTGTATCGGACCTGCCTCTTATACTCCACCAACCCACAGCCGATGGACAATATCAGGATGTGGAGGCTGTTTGGATTTCGGGGCTGGACGGAAGGTACACGGAGGAGGATGGAAAACAGGGACTTATTCCCGCAGGTTTTCAACCGGGGGATTTAAAACCGCATACAGTGGAGTATATTCCGGAAGGTAATTATATTCTCAGGGAGACAATAACTCCTTACGGTTTCCTGCAATCTGTGGATATTCCATTTACCATTGCAGACAGCCAGGTCCTGCAAACAGCAGAAATGACAGATGAAATCCCGGACGGCATTCTCCGTATCATAAAAAGTGATTCAGACGAGCCGGATGAAAGATTGCAGGGAGCTGAGTTTTGTCTGGTGAACCAGACAACAGGCACCATATGCGGGACCGTGGTTACAGACCAGCAGGGACAGGCACAGTTTAGTCCTCAACCCATCGGTTACATGGACCAGAACGGGAATTTCAGGCCCTATACCTATGTGTGCAGTGAAACAAAGGCAGCGGCAGGGCACATGCTGACCCTTGAGCCCTTTGAATTCCAATTTCAGTATAGGAATGAACTGACAGATATGATTGTCTGGGAATACAATCCCACTAATGACTCCAACCGGGTAGTTACAGATAAGCTATTAGGCGATACGGAAAAAATGCTGGAAGGAGTAACACTGCGGATTGAACACAGGACAGACTCCGGCTGGGAGACAGTGGAGGAATGGATTACCGGAAAACAGGGGCATTATACGAAGAATCTGAGTCCGGGAGTATACCGTCTGGTTGAGGTGAAAGCGCCGGAAGGGTTTAAACTGCAGGAAACTCCCATTGAATTTACCATCCGGGACGGCATGACGGAGGTCCCCCATCTAATCATGCGCAACTACGCAACGATTGTTGACGTGGAAAAGACGTCGGCCGAAACAGGAAACCTGCTGGGTGGAGCCAGATTGCAGCTCATTGATAAACTGGACGGAAGAACAGTCCGGGAATGGACATCGGAGGAAGGAAAGGGACAGCGGTTTTACGGCCTAAGGCCAGGAACATATATTATCCATGAGCTTCAGGCCCCTTCCGGATATGAACGGACTGAGGACAGGGAGATTGTGGTAAAAGAGTGGCCGGGAATGGATGGGCCGGAAATGGTCCGGGAATCCGGGAGGGAACTGCATAACATGGTCCAGGTATTCCGGTTTGAGAACCGGACGGCATCCTCATCCAGCGGAGGGGGAGGCGGCAGACCAAGGCCGAAGGTGGAGTACATTGCATTTAAGAAAACAGATGTTTCAGGAGAGGTACTCCAGGGGGCAGAATTCACTTTCTATGACCAGACAGGCCGTGTCATGGGCACCTCTGTCAGCGACAGCACGGGAACATTCCGTATAAGAAGGCCTGAAAATGGCACTTACACCTTCCGGGAAACAAAGGCCCCGGACGGATATGTACTGAATCCCTCCATATTCAGTTTTACAGTCAATGGCAGTGATGTCATAAGAGGTACATATGAGGTTGTCAATAAAGAATTGGAATTTACCGTCACAAAGCTGGATGGGGACAGCGGTCTGCCTCTTATGGGAGCCAGATTCAGGATTGAAATGGAAAAAGGCAGCGTACCGGGCAATGGGCCGGGGGATGTATATGAGGATGAAACCGGAACTGACGGTACATTAACATACCGTCCGGCATCCCCCGGTCTGTATACGATTCGTGAAATAGAAGCGCCTCAGGGGTATGAATTATCTGATGAGGTATATGATTTCACATTGGATGCAGAGGGGCAGGTGCGGGTCGGCACAGGAATTCAGGGCGATGCGAATATGCAGAATAGCATAAGCGCGCAGAATGGTACAATCATATATAACTGGAAGAAAAAACAGCCGGTAAGGAAAATCGGGAGTATTACAGCGGTGTATGAAGTGGGGAACCGTTTTGGAAAAGGGACATATCATTTCGGCTCCGGTTACAAGAATACGGTAAGGACAGGAGACGACCTGCCTTTGGCAGCAGCAGCGGCAATGGTGATTTTGTGTATGACGGGATTTGCTGCATGTCTGCGTATGAAGCAAAAGAAGAAATGGGGACATGGAGGGAAATGGGCGGCATTTATTTTCATTCTGATTCCTATTACAATTTTTCTGGCATTTAATGTAATGGCGGAGGAGACAGATACCATATCTGTCTCAGGGAAGATGGTATACCCTTCCATGGAAAGTATAGAACCTGTTCCTCAAACTGCCTGGATATTAGCCAGGGACCACATATCCGGGAAGGAGCGGAATGTCCTGCTGCCTCTCATAAGTTATCATTTTTCTGATAAGCATTGGACGGAGGGATTTCAACTGGAATTGACAGTCGTTGATTATGACGCAGGTTTTTATGAAGTTGGGGGGATAAGGATAGAGGCGCAGAGGGAGGAGATAAAAGACAAACTGGTTGGATATGAAGAGGAAATTTTAAGCCGTGCAGGGCTGAATCCGGAAGTATATAAAATTGACCGGTTCCAGTGGGATGGAGCGATTTATGAAAATAATGGTGTGTTATGCCGCAATATGACAGCCAGCGGCCGCAAAATGGTTGCAGACTGCACTGCAGTTTATGGAGGGGAGGTCAGCAGAAATATATTTCTTAATGACGATGAAAGGAATGAGGAGCGTGGCCAGGCTGCAGACGTTGGAATGGATGAGAGACATGTTGTAAAAGACAGAATGCAGCCGTTATTTTCTGCGGAGACAATGAAGTTTGCAGGTGGAATTCTTTTGACGGTCTTACTTACGGTCATGGTTTTGCTTATCATAAGGCGGACCAGACCGCAGGGTATGACCATGGTTATGGCGGCATTTTTGTTGGGATTTGTGTTCAGTCTTCAGTTTTTGGTAAAAACAGGGATGGAGTATGCTGACGGACGCAGAATGTATGGCATGGTACGGGATGAGGCGTACGGAAAGGGGGAAGAATTGGTGCAGGGAGATACGGCGCAAGGAGATTCAGCCCAGAGAGATACAACCCAAAGAGAACCCGCCCGCAGTAGGATGGACTGGGGAATGTTTTCCTTAAATGAATCAGCCCTGCGTTCAATTAATCCTGAATACCAGTTCTGGTTGGCTGTTCCCGGTACCGGAATCGATTATCCGGTGGTATGGCATGAAGATAATGAGTATTATCTGAATCACAATTTTTATCAGCAACAACATATAGCGGGCTGTATTTTTGTAGATTCCTCAGGGATTCCCCTGGCCGTGGACAACACAGTGCTGTATGGACATAACATGAAGGATGGAAGCATGTTTGCCGGTTTGAAAAAATACAGAGAAGAGGCCTTTTTCCGGGAACATCCTGTCATACGGATATTTTATAGGGGAAAATGGATGGAATGCCCTGTTTTTTCCTGTCAGCTCCGACACCAGAATGATGCGGGGGCCTATGGCGCTAACTTCATGGAGGAAGAGTGGCTGCCCTATCTTGAGAAGATGGGGGCGGCGTCCCTCTATGAAACCGGAATTACTCCCAAAGGGGATGAGAAGCTCATAACTCTTTCGACTTGTCAAGGCAAAGACCAATATTTGATTGTGCAGGCTCTGTTGAATGATATGTGATAATTGGACATTGTTGTTTTTGTTAGGATGGCAGGGAAAGGGGAGGAGGAGGGGAGCTGAAATGGGGATTGGAATGGTAACTGGAATGAGGGGTGGAATGTTGGGGGGAGGATTTGTATTATATTCTTTTGGTTAAAAAGCCAACCTCAAAAGTGAACATGGGAAGGGCGGTTAAGACAGCAAAGAAAGTCCAAAGAGAGTTAACTTTGTTCCCGTA
>ULWX01050201.1_pt1 | contig 17090 bp, 30 predicted proteins | sample 1960851 | NCBI WGS metagenome assembly ULWX01 (sample SAMEA4835826, study PRJEB28245) | human gut metagenome | biome: gut microbiome; material: fecal sample | place: Denmark | collected 2008 | reverse complement strand
ACGTGTTATAATCTGCGTTTTCTGCGGTGCTTCCGGCTCCGTCCCCGTAAGACTTCACAAAGGGACGCTGATAACTTTCACCGCCCACCAGGGGAACGGTCTTTACCCTGTCAATGAGGGAAGATACATTGTTGAACGTGGGGGAAATGTCCGGGCTTGTGTGCTTCGGCATTACTACGCCCGTTGTCGTTGTAAGGGTGTTCTTAATCCCTGCCAGTGCCTTGCCCTTAAAAAACGCCTTTTTCCCGTCCTTTAAGGTCTTGCCCCTCTTTGCTCTCTCCTGATCCTGCGGCTCTTTGCTTCCCTCTCCTGCTCCGTCTCCCTCGTCCGGGTCTGCGGCTCCTGCTGCCCTTGCGGCGGCTTCCAGTTCTTCCCGGCCTTTGATTTCGTCCAAAATCTCGCCTATGGTCCTTGCTTCGTCCATGGCGTCCGTCAACTCCTGGCCGGAAATCGTCTGTGCGTTCTTTCCCAGTTCGGCCAGTCTGTTTTTAAGGTCCTTTTTGGACATTTTCAGTAATTCTTCTCTTGTCATGTCTCTAATCTCCTTTCATATCTTCTTACTGGCCCATGTGTGCCATAGTAAGTTCAATAATTTTGTTCCGCTTCTCCCGGTCCTGCTGCCCTGCGTTGCTTTCCCCGGAAAGAAGTTTTTGCGGTACATTGTGGCAATAAAACTTTGTGTATTCCTGGACGGCGGCGGCCATGGTGTTTTCCTCGCCTACCTTTACCCGGAAATACTGTGCGGCCTGGGTGCCATTTAACCAGGTTTCCGCTTCCATGAGTTCTTTTATTGTCTCAATGGTTACGCCCTCGGCTAAATGTTCTTCGTAAATCGCCCAAATTCCGCTTTCCACGGCGTCCAGTGTGTCCGCCATTTTCCGCAACTCTGTGGCGTTCCCGTCACAAACCACCCACGGCTTATGTATCATCAAATAGGCATTGGACGGGATTGTGGGCATATCGCTGTCCGCAAATGCGATTACGGAAGCAATGGACCCGGCCAGTGCGTCAACATACACAGTTTTCTTTCCCGTGTAGCGTTTTAGCATATTGTAAATGGCTATTCCGGCAAATACGGAACCGCCGCCGGAATTGATGTAAATATTCAAATCTTTTCCCCCGGCTTCTGCCAGGAAATTCTTTATTGCTTCCGGGTACTGGTCCTCTTCCTGCCAGGCTCCCCACCAATCGCTTACAATGTCCCCGTAAAAATAAAGGTCCACGCTTGTGTCCGTTGCGTTCTTAAACTCATAAAACTTCCCAACCGTAGCCTTTGCCGGGTCTTTGCAAAGTTTCAAAATGCTTGGTGCTTTCGGCATATCCTTAACCCCCTTTCATAGTCTCAAAATAGGCACGTGCGGCGGCTTCCATTGCCCTGCGTTGTTTGTCCTGCTGCGTCCCTGGGTCCGGCGGTGGGTCACTGCTTCCGCCGCCCTGCCCCACTTGGTAAAGGCTTTGGTCCCCGGCTTTCACGTAGTTGAGTGATACCATTCTCACGTCCCCGTCATCTACCGGACCATAATACATAAGTGCCCGGTATTCGTTTATTGTCATGGCCCCACGGTCAAACATATTTCCGCCGATTGTGTCACGTGTCTGTAATGTGGCATACTGCAAAAGGTTAGCCGTAAACTCTATCTTGTTCCCGTACCCTATTTCCCTTGGTGTCAAAAGTTTAAAAGTAAACTCATAACTTAATTGGATAGCGATAGGCTCAATCACGTTTTCATAAAAACTAATCCATTCCTGGTCTGAAAGGGTGGAAGTCAATACCTTTTCATTTACTCCGTAATAGCGGTACACGTTATCACGTAGGAATGTAATTTGATTTACTGGCACGTTTGGCGTGCGTTGCACAATCTCTTTAAATTCCACCGTACTGTCTATTGCGGCAATGCCCCCGGCGTTTTCCGCCCCCATATAGGCGTCCTGGAAGTCCTTTGCAATCTGCTTTAGTTCCTCATTGTCTGCCAGGTTGTTGTATTTCAGATACCCGGCCAGTGAGTTAGAACGGTTTACAATGTTCTTTACGATTTCCCCGGACGTCTCCACAAGGTCCAGGCTCCGCTTTAACTCAATATCCGGGGAAGTCCCCAAAAACCGTTTTTTGTTGTACCTTGCCTTTATGTGTATGACATTCTGATAAGGCACCGTATAAGTTTCCCCGTCATAATCCCACCGGAAGCGGAAAAGGATATGGTGCTTGTCATCTTCAAAAATGCGGAAACTCTTTGTGGTGATTGGTTGTATGCTCTGTACCCTTGTAAAATCCTCGTTGTAGAAAATCACGGAAAAGGAATTGGAAGTATAAACCAGGTCCGCCGCAATTCTGTAAAGAAAGTCATACGTTGACATTTCCGGGCATGGCCGCAAAGTCAAAATCCGGGCCAGGTAATCGTTTTTTATCGTCATTCCTTTTTCGTCCTTTCGGACAACCTGGGGTTGTAACTTTCCTACGTTCTTTGCTATGGCGTCCGCAATGGCTCCCACAATATCATTGTCCCGTAAGGTTCCGGTTGGCACATACTCCCCACGGCTCAATAAAAGCGGTCTGTATTTTGTCTTAAAGGCTCCGAATACGTTTGCTATAATTCCCGTATCATTACCCCCTTTCCTCAAAAAATAAGCCCATGGAACACGTCCATGGACCTATTGTAAAATTATTCGTGTTGAAATTCTGACCCACTTTAAAACCCTGCTGCCGGGCGGCCATTTATGCCGCTTCATTCAAAAGTTTTTTGCCTATCTCACTATGGTATTTTGATACCATTGTCATAGCGTCAAAGACGGAAACGGCCCCGTCTATCCTCATACGCTTTTCAATCTTCACTGGCTTCATGCGGCTATCATTCATATTGATTTCCACGGCCACGTTAAGAAGATGTGACGCCAAAAGGGTGTTGTCCCCCAGGTTATACTTTCCGTCCTTTAAATCCCCCTCAAACTGGTGTAGGATTGGCGTTAAGTTCGTGCCCTGGTAAACGTCATCTGTTTGGAACCCGGCCATTTTTAGGTCATCTACCAAATACCCGGCACTGTAACGGTCATAGCCGATTTTTAACGGGCGGATTTTGTAAACCTTAACCAGTTCTATGAACCAGTTATACACGTCCTTATAATCCACCTGGTTTTCCCCGGATATTTTCAAAAATCCTTTTTCTTTGTACATGTTGTACGGCGTGTTATCCTCATTCACGGCCACTTCATACCGCTTCTTTGGCATATAGAATTTTGTAATCACATTCCATTTTCCATTCTTCCAAATAACGATTGACGCCGCCGTTAAGTCCGTTGTTCTGGAAAGGTCTATGCCGCCAACGCAATAGCACCCCCGGAATTGCTCCAGGGTAAGGCGTAAGTCCTCGTTTACCGCTTTCATAACGTCCCAGTAATCCAACCACGCCACACTGGAATTTTGCTTGATGTTGCAATACTTTGTAAGAAACTCCACTTTCTTTGAAAGGGACGCTTTTGCAATCTCTATCTGCTCTATGTAAAATTCCTCTGACACGGACACGCCCAGGTTCGGATTGCTCTTTTTCAATTCCTCTAAATCGTCCCAGGCTTCGATATTGTCAATCATGTAGAGGAACGGCAATATTCTTGTTTCCTTGGAATTGCCCTTTAAGAATGACGTTGAACGCCGCATGAGTTCATCATAAATGCCGTCATTGATATATCCGGCGGTTGATATGGATAAAATAAGCGGCTGCTTTCTCGCCCCCAGTGCGGAAGTCATAACCTCATACTGCTTTAGTCCCTGGTCCCCCTGCCATGCTTCCATTTCGTCATTGACAACCATTTGAGGGTTGAAACCGTCCGACTTTTTGGAGTTAAAGGCTATCTTTTTCACACTGGTATTAAATTCTTTGATATAAATATCGCTGCGGCGTTTCTTGGTTATACTGTCCAGTTCGTCATCTGCCTGGACAATCTGATAAAAGGCGTCATACACAAGGTCCGCCTGGTCCAGTTTCGGGGCAAGGAAATAAACCTTTGCCCCATACTCGCCGTCTATATATGCCATGTATGCCGCAATAGCGGCGGCAAACAATGTTTTACCGTTCTTACGTGCTACAACTATGAAAACTTCCCGGAATTGCCTATAACCGGTCCGCTTGTCCATTATGCCAAAAATGGCCGAAACTATGGCCTTTTGCCATAATTCAAGTTTTAATAAATCGTTTCGTCCCTCTGAATGATGACAAAAGTTCTCTATGAAGTTTATAGCCTTATTGGCCTTTTCCTCGTCAAAATCCCATTTGCCACTTTTTAAACCATTCACAAGGATTTCATAAATGGTCTTTATCCACTTTCCTACTGTTACGGTGCCGTTTTGTATGGCTTCCCAATACTGGAAAATGTAATTGTTATCCATTCCGCAATGCTGCCAGTCTGCTTATATTTTTCTTTTCTTTTGGCGGCAAATACTCAATAAGCGTGTGAATAATTGCCGTATATTGGCGTGAATATTTCTCGTAAATCGTGGCTGACGGGTGGGCTTTTACAAATTTCTGTGAAGCGTTTACCGTTTCCGTGGTAAGCCCCTCTTTTTTCAATTCTTCTTTTGCCTGGAAGCAAGCCACTTTCAAAAATGCGGCTTCCTCAACAAGTGAATTTACAAGGCTTTTCTTGTCCTCGTCATCTATTCCGGCAAACATGGGCGTAAGAAATTCTATCTCTTTCTTTATCCTCGCATTTGTCAGTTTATTTGTTCTTTTTTTCGCTTTCTTCTCATTACTTTTTGTTTCTTCTGCCATATTTTGACCCCCCTCATATGCGTGCGACCCTGCGGAGTTTTTTTGAAGTATCTCCCTCGGTTCTTGTGGGGACGTCCAAAATCAACCCACCGGGGGGAGTGGTCCGCCGCTCTTCTCCTTTTGGCGGTAATAATTTTCCGTCACTGTTAAACCGATAACGATTGTTAGGCTTTGCCTTATGCTCTTTGTTATGGCAATCCTCACAAAGATATTCCAGGTTGTCCAGGTTAAGGGTCACGCCTGGGTTGTGGATATTCTCCGGCGTGATGTAATCCTTGTGGTGGACAATCACACCGGGACGATAAAGCCCGGCGGCTCTGCACCGCTCACACAATCCATTGGCCCGTTTAATAACTGTCTGCCTGGCTCTCTTCCATGCCGCTGACTTGTAGAAGTCCTTTGCATATTCTTTCATCTGCTGCCACCGTCCTTTCCCTCATGCTGATAGGCTCATGGGTAAACCCTACCCACAAGCCTATGTTAATATAAAACACTCTGACATTCTGACCCACTTGCTTTGTGTCCTGCTGCCGCCTGGCTATTTCCCCACAATGGGTATAAACTGAAACGTCCACGCTTCATCATGGATTGAAATAATATTGCCGTCCTCATTGATTGCCAGTATATCAATAAACTTCGGTTTCAAAACTATGTCCCTTTTATCCCACTCCACATTCTCCGGCATACACACGTCCATAAGTGCTATTGCATTAAGTACCTTGTCCCCATGCACTACTTTAAATCTGCTTAAATCAATTCCCATGTTCTTGTCCTTTCTGCTCCGGTAGCATATCCATGGCAGACGCTACCCGTTTAATAAATTCCTGGCGGTATTCATAGAATTGGCGGCGGCCACACAATGCGTCTGCTATGTACTCATAAGGCATATTATAAACAATGCTCTTATAAATCTTCTCCTGCATTTGCCGCCGTACCCGGACGCTTTCAATATTCCCACACGTACCACGCAAGGCATTGTCTATAACCTGGGCGGCCTGCAAATCAAAGGCACTTGCCTGGCCGTTCTTTATTCTCTTTTTTCTCTTCTCGTTGCCTTGTATGATACTACGGGCTATCGCTTTAATATCGGCGTCCAGTTTTACTAATCCTCTGCACCCCCCCCCGTTACTCTTCATAGATTTTCTTGGAAGTCTCTGACCTCTCCACTTTTATGCTTTCTTTCGCCATTTTGGAAACCTTTGCTTTTACGCCCTGGCCTACGTCAATGGTTATTCCTTTCATGTGCTTTGCTTCTATGGCGTCCACCACGTTAAGCATGACCGTAACCACGTCCTGGTCTATGGGTCTTTCTGCGGTGCTTCCGAAAAGTTCCGTTATGCGGCTCTTTGCTTTTTGGACCCGCTCTTTGCTTTCTGCGTACTTCTTTGCGGCGTCACACTCACACTTGCACGTTACGGCTTCGTCCACATCTTCCTGGCTCCACCCGGTCAATGTATGAACCATTCCGGCTTGGCCGCAAAAACGGCAATATCCCGTTTGGCTCTCCACTCCGTCCGGCATTTCCCGACCCTCTTCCTGCTCCATTTCCCTTAAATCCTCTTCCGGTATCTCATGGCCGCCGTCTGTCCGTTTTTTTGTCATTGCTTAATCTCCTTTCTTCTCTGCCCGTTTATAGGCTTCCATGGCAACGGTAAGCACCGCCGCCGATTGTTTAACCGTCAACTGCTGCCCCTTTACCAAAAGGGCCAGGTTTTGGTTTATGGTTTCTAATGTTTCCCCCAGGGAAATCCCTTTTAATGGCTTCCCGGTGGAAAGATTTACGATAGCCTTTATGATTGGCCTTTTAAATGTTTCATCAACTGCTGCCATGTTGGTTTCCAGTGTTGTTTCTGCCTTTGTCTGTGCGTGTTTCTCGCAATTCCGGCAAGGCTCATGGCTGAACATATGCCCCACCATTGGCACGCCGTCACAATGCCCGTTAATCCACGGGGCATTTAAACACTTGGAAAGCGGCATTTTGTCCGGGTCCTGCAAATAATCCATGATTTCCGCCTTTGCTTCGTCCGCTCCGTAGCACACCGCCGTTTTATATCCCTGCTGCCGCAAGGCCGCCATAAATTCTTCCTGGTCTTTTGTGGTCTTATTCTTCCCGTATTTCATTTCCACGTAAAGGCCATTGAAATTGTGGCTTGGCACTGGCAAGCACACGTCCGGCACACCACTCTTTAGTCCCATGGCTTTTAATACTGCCCCGTTTGTCCTCTTTCCCTCGTTTGGAATGTGATACATGAGGGAAAGACACGGTAAAATATGCCTGTTATTCTCTGCCCAGTTAAAAAGCGTTATTTGCTCTGTGGTTTCCCCTCTCTTCATGTTCTGCAATTTCATGTATAAGCCCCCTAACCCTCTTCAAGGGCGTATTCCCGTTTACGCCGCTTGCAATCTTCCAACATACGTTCCAAAATGCCCACTTCCTCGTCATTTAACCAGGTATAATATTTTTCAATCATCTTTACGGCGTGCAACTTCCTGGCATTTTCCTTTTCTTCCTCGGTTGTGTCGGTATCTGACACACTGGCTTCCCTGGTTTCCTCTTCCTTGGTTTTTCGGTGCTTCTTTTCCTCTGCCATGGCTTTTATTTCCTCGGCTCCCAGTCCGCCCTTGTCCTCTGCCGCCTGGGCAATCTCCTTTTGGGTGCCTTCGTCCGCTTTCGCCGCTTCCATTGCCGCCGTAATCCCCAGGTTGCCGTTTTTAAACTGCTCTTTCACTTCCGGCGTGGCGTTGTCGTGAATGGTGTTAAGGGTCCGTATCTTCGGCACCTTTTCCCCCATGACTGCGGCCACATAATCCCGGACCCGCTCCCCGGCTTCCAGGATTAAAAGCCCCTCTTTCCTTGCTTGGGTCAATACCTCTTTCCACTCTGCTGCCTGGGTCATAAGGTCGTAATCCGTCATTTTCCGGTTGAATGTGTTACCCACCAAAAGGGCAATCCTAAATTCTATTTCCGTCATGTCCTTATAGCGGCATTTCACATTCTCAAACCCGGCCTTTCCCTCTGCTACCAGGATTTTAATACCGCCCAGGCGGCGGTGGCCGGAAACCAACCAATATTCCCCGTTTACACGGCCTAATACAAGGGGCTGCTGCAACCCGTCCATTTCTATGCCCGTTGCTATCTCCTGCAACTCGTCCATGCTATACTTGTTATGCTTTGTAACCACAATATCCCGGTAATTTAACACAATGTCCTGGTAATCCCGGTTCTGTCCTGCTTCCGCCTTTGTTGCGGCGTTCATAATGTCCAAAATATTAAATGCCATGTCATTAACTCCTTTCCCCTGCTGCCGGTCCGCCAAATTTCTGCACATATTCCGCCGCAAAGGCTTTGTAATCCTGGGCGGCTCCGCTGCGTATGCTATAATGCAACGGCGTTAAACGGTAAAATGTGGCGTCCTTTGCTTTCTTGGAATGTCTGATTTTTTGGGAGAATACCGGGCAACCGCTCTTTGCCCTTATCCAACTTTCCGCCGCTTCGCTTGTGTCTGACTTCTCATAATCCGTTATGAGGACCCCGGCAAGCCTGGTTTTGGGATTGAGTGCCCTTATCTGGTTTATCTGCTCCACCAACTCTTCCAGGCCGTCCAGTGAATAGGCGTCAAGGCAAACGGGTATTATTATTTCATCTGCCGCCACCATGGCATTTATTACATTCATGCCCAAATCCGGCGGATTGTCGATAATGCAAAAATCATATTTCCCGTCTATCTCCCCCAGGGCGGACTTATAACGCCCGTGCTGCGTGTTCACGGTATCGGCCTTTATTTCCAGTTCTGCCAACTCCATGAAATAATTGCACGTCACAATGTCCATATTCTCCACTTCTGTGTCTCTGATGTTCCCGGCAATTCGTCCGGTCTTAATAATCCGGCACGCCCCGGCTTCCTGCTCCCTCTCATACGCTCCGAAAATCCGGGAAGCGTTTCCCTGCTTGTCATTGTCAAATAACAATACCCTGCTGCCAGGCCGTTTTCTTCTCTTGTCCCCCTCTGCCAGTAATTCCGCAAGGGACACGGCGGTTGTGGTCTTGGCAACGCCGCCCTTTAAGTTAATAATTGCTACCGTTTTCATTTCCTTTGTCTCGCTCCTTTCGCTCCTGCTTTTACCATACGTGCGTAAATATAAAACGCCGCATTGTAGCCGTTGTACTTAACCTCTGCGTCCAGGAATTTATAACCTGGGTAAGCCTTTTCCATTTGTGCCTTTAACTCTTCAAAATCCTTTGCCATTCTCTCAACCCCGGCTTTTCTGAATTTTGAATAACTGCGGCTTGGTTCCGGCGGCTTCTGTAAATTCTTGGACGGGCACCACCGCTTTGTCCCGTGTGGGTTCTGCGTTATGTATGTGGCAAGGCCAGTTATTAAAAAATCGTCATCCGGTTTTATCCGGCGTGTGTTCGGTCTGTCACATTTTCCCCATAATTCTTCTAACTCGTCCCGGTCCACCCCGTCCCCGGATAACAGAATGTGGAAGTGTGGCCTTTTGTAGCCGTCCATTGCCAGGATATAAATATACTTTGCATTTTCAAGCCCGGCCTTTTTCCTACGGCGGTTTATCCGCTTGATGAAATTCTGTATGTCTTTCCTGGCTCTCTCTTCGCTGTCCGGCAAACAATCATCATTCCACCCAAACGTGGCCCAAATATCCCCTTTCCCAAAATTGATATTTGCCAGGCGTATGAGATAACGCCGGGCGTTCTTGTCGTTTAGGTTCTTCTGTGACGGCCTGGTTTCCCTTTTCTTTGCTGTCACTGGCACGTCCTTTTTGTCCTTAAAGGACGGGTACACCTGGGCTTCTAACAGAACAGTGCCGCTTTTGATGTTCTCGGACTTGGTTGTGGTTGTCCTATAAAGGCACTCCACCTTTCCGTCTTTCATCAACTTTTCCAGTTCCCATTCTTCCAGGTTCGCTATCTGCTTTTGGTATGCTTCCTCATAATCGTAGTTGTCATAGAGTTTTTTTTTCATAGTTCCCCACCTTTATGTAAAACCTCTCTCCCCCTGCCCTCTGCCTGGGTCCCTTATGCCCTATATAAATAATTTCAATAGGGTGTCCGGTTTGTTAATACCCATTACAAGGACGGGGAAGCGGTGCCGCTCTATCTAAAAAATCAGTCAAATAATTCGTTCCAGGCTTTTGCCGCTATCGCATAAGCCAAAATGCCCAGGGCTGCCAAAATCAATATTGCGGCTCCTGCTGCCGCTGAAATAATCCGTATCGCCATGATTGCCACCTTTCTTCCTATATATAGAAAATGCCGCTTTATTTCCTCTACATCTTGTGTTATAATATGGGTGTTAAGTTCCAACCCGGTTGTTTTGGTTCCCCACCTTGCAACCGGGTTTCGCTTTTCCCCTTTTACGCTTCCGGCAACTCTCCGAACATTTCTTCATATATTGGCGTTGCATACCTCATTAAAAGTTCCTTGGCTTCCTCTTCTGTTATGGCTTCGCCCATGCTCTTGCTATAATCCATTTCATGTGTTAAAAGCCAATTTCCTTTTTCAGACTTCCACAATTCACATTCGTGTGTCCGTCCTACTTCCTGCCCCGGAAACATTGCCCGGTTTAAAAAGGTATCTTCTCTATACCATTTCTTTACGGTTGCCACTTTCCGCATTTTTCCCGTGTCATACTTCATTCCCTGGATTATAAATTGCATTACACGCCCTCGCTTTCCAAATCTCTAATGGTTTCATACTTTGCGTATAAAATTCTAATCAGTTCCGCACGATACCCCGGCGTGATAAGTCCGGCGGCTTCTTTCTCATAAATCTTCCCGGTCACAAATCCCGCTCTAAAATCCAATTCCGCCAAACTCTGATAGTTTCCCAGTTCTTTGTCAATGGCGGCCATAATGGCCCGTACCTCTCTTTTTACTGCCATATCCCTGCCGCTCTCTGCACTTTCAAATTCTTCACGGCGGCGTACCCTGCTACCCCGGATAAAGTCCGGTGTTGTCCTGCTGCGTTCATTACCTAAAATCATTGCAATAGTGTTTCCCATGTTAAGTTCCTCGCTTTCCTGCTTATACGTCCGTGCGATATTTACTCATATCGTGATACTTCCGGCGGAATTTCTTATATGGCGTTCCGCTTGCCTGGCTCCTGCAATAACCATTCCACTTGTAACAATTTTTGCACCCCGTCCGGCAATAGTTCAGATATTCTTTTTCAAATCTCTTTTGCCAATTATGTAGGCGGTCCAACGGTTCTTCTAAAAAAATCCCATATAACGCCCCAATTATCCGCTTTATCATGGTGTCCCATTTCCTTTCCTGCTACTGGTTTACATACTCGCCCACAATGTCCACCACTTTGTCCATAATGGCTTCCAACTCGCTTACGCTCATGGCCTTATCATCTATGTAAAAATCTGCATAAACCTTTCTTGTGTCATTCCCCCACCTTGCCACCTGCTCCGGCAAAGGCTCATTCACGGCGTCAAACTCTAAGCCCTGGCCGTGGCACCATTCCACCGCCGCTTCCAGGTCACGCCCTGCTCGGCTCGTCCAAAGAATGACCTTGTGGCCATTTGCTTTGAGCATTTTAACCGCCGCTACTATCTTCCGTTTCGGCTCCACGATTTCCGGGAACCTGGTAACTGCCAGTGTGCCGTCAAAATCAACCGCATAAATCGCCATGTGTGTTTTCTCCTTTCTCTCCTGCCTTTGCCCCCAGGCTCATTTCATACTTTAAAAGCATGGCCGCCGTCTGCACCATTTCACAAGCGGCGTCAATGGCCTGGTGGAAAATTGCCGTTGGTGTGGTATCTTCGTCCAGGAAGCACGCCACTTCTATGCCCTTTACCCGGTCCCAAAGGACTGCCAGGGAAGTTTTTACGTTTTCCATTGCTTCCTGGGCTCCCTCTGCTTCCTCTAAAATGACTGCGTAACCCTCATGTGTGCTATTGAATAAAGGAAACTTTGCGTTTGCCCGGTTTAATTCCGCCATTGCGGCGGCTTCCACTTCTTTTCTTAACTCATTCATTGCCATTGTCCGGTTCCTCGCTTTCCTCTTCGCTCTCCATTTCGTGGCTTTCCTCGTCCGGCGTGTCCGCTTCCGTGTATTGGCTCCCGTCCTTGCACTCCCGGCATTTATCCACGTCCATTCTTACGGGCTTTGTATTTCCGCACGTCCGGCAACTCCAACAATCACGGTTCTGTGACTTGCCCTCTTCCGGCTCTCCTGCTGCCGTCCGGCCTTTCTTACTCCCAAAATCCATACATACGGTAATAGGCGGCATTTTCGCCATGGCTCCCATGGTTTCTTCTATTTCTTTAAACGCCGCTTTCATCTTCTCCCGGTGTTCTTCCTGGTTTTCCGCAATCGTCCTTAATTCGTCAATGCGGTTTTGTTCCAGGGTGTTAATAAGTCGGTGCAAGGAAGCGGCGGCACTCTCCACGCCGTTTTCTTTCTGCCATGCTTCAAATATGGAAACAACCGCCCCGGTAATCTGCTCATATTCTGCATGAAAGCCCGTGTCCTCTTCCTCTGCTTTCAGTTCGTTAAGAAATTCCGGCTTTTCTCCGGTAATCATTGCCTGGATATAAAAGCCCGGCACTTCCGCTTTTACCGCATTACTCAACAATTCCGCTTTTGCCGCTTCTTTCATAAGGTTGTAATATTCCGTGTGCTTCATGTCCACGGTTCCGTCACTTGTAAATCCGTCCATAAATCCCATGTTAAATTCCTCGCTTTCTTATCTGTGAATTGGTGTTGTGAAATGATAAAGTGGTGGGTCATTTTCCACCGCTTCACGGTTCTTGTAAATCATAAGGGTAAAACGGTCCTGGCCCTCTTCGTCCGGTTCCCGGCGTGTGACCGCTTCAAATCCATAACGGGCGTTAAGTTTCGCCCCGTATACGGTATCTGTCAATTTTGCAATCTCACGGCTGCCCAACGTCACGCCCTGGGCGGCCAACTGCTGCCACCGCTTAAATGTCTTGTCCAGGTATTCCAAAAAATCCGGCTCCACAATTCCGTTTAATGGTGTCACGCTCTTTTCCATGTGCTTTTCCTCGCTTTCCCGGTCCTATGACCGTTTACCCAGGCACGCCGCCGCATAATTTTTTTTATCCTGGCAAGCCTGGCCTTAAATTCCGGTAAATCTTCAATTTTTACCGTTATTGTCATTTCTGCCATGTTTCGTTCTCCTATAAATAAATGGTGTTATATAGGTTCATCTGCAAATCTGAAAAGGAATATTCCGGTGTTTCCTGCGGTTGCAACGGTGCCATAAGCCCACGTTTTTGCCATTCCTTGTGTCTTATTTCCGGTATTGGTCTGAACTGCTTAACCTCTGCGTCCATAAGTTCTTCCACGCCCCCGGCGTGTGCCATGAGTGCCAGGAACCCCGTATAAACGTCCTTTTCATTCTTTACAATCCGTAATCTGTCCGATTGTTCAAATACGGTCAGAAATTCCCGTAACTTCATAACGGCCACCCGTACTTGTGTAAATAAACGGAAGCACATACAAAGGCAATTATCATAACCACGCCCAGGACGCCAAAGAAGATACGGCGGCCTTTTGGGCTTTCATTTGCACCCATTGAATAGATAATGGCTAACCCGGCCAGTGCCAGGTATAAAATTACTCCGCCGCCTATGACTACCAATAAAATTACAATCAATAACAATACTTCTAAATTTGTCATGCTCTGTTTTCCTTTCTTTTAAAACGTCCACCCAATAGCAACCATGTAACTGCCCAACATAATAGAAAACTGCAAATCCTTTTCCTGCGGTATGTACACCAGTGCAATAGAAAGGCCTATTTCTTCCGCTTCCCTTGCCGCAAAATAAAGTCCTTTTTCTCTCATTCTTCATTCCTCGCTTTCTGCTTTCTTTATGCCGATAAAAACACGCTCCGCACACGGAACCGCTATACTATTGCCCAGTGCCATGTAACGGGCATTGTCGGACATTTCTTTGCCGCTTGCCCCGTACCTTGTCCATTCGTCCTGGAACCCGTCCAGGCGTTCACATTCAAGCGGTGTAAGGCGGCGGACCCGGTATTTAACCGCTGCGGCAATCCGTTCCATTATCACGGCAAGGGTTTTACTTCCGCCCCCTGCTACCCCTCGGCTCTTTTTCAACGTGCCCACGCCCTCTTTAAACTCTCCATATCCGCTTTGTGTATATCCATACACTACCGCCTGGCGGTGTTGAGACATAAGCGTTGGGCTTGCTTCCTCTGTATATCCATTTCCCCCGGCTTTTGCTCCTGCTTTCGGAAGAAACCCGGCGGCATATGCTACGGCGTGCCGGTCCGCACCCGTAAGCGTTGGGGCTATGTCTTGATTTACACCCAGCTGGTGGCCGCCGTTTTTCTCGTTCCTGCCAATCACATTTCCGGCAATGGTGTAGACGGGAAGTAAATATAAGCCCGTTTTCCCACCGCCGCCCCCGGCGTTTCCCATGAGCGTTACGCTTGTTTTTGCGTTTATGTAAATTCTGTCAGCGGTGCGGCCAAAATCTAATTTCATTTGTCCGTCTGCGTCCTCTGCCATTCCTCTGCAATCCGTTCCAGTAAGGCTATTTTCAGAATTACCGGAATTTCCTTGTTCCTCGTCTCCGCCCTGCGAATGATACCCCAACACGCTTTCGCACTCAAAAAGTATTTGTCCGGCACGTCCATTTCCAAAATCATTGACAAGGTAGATACGTTTTCTACGTTGGGGCACTCCCCAAAATTGAGCGTCAAGCAATCGCCATGCGGTACACTGAACGTCCCCCCCCTGGTCCCTCATTTCCAACCATTCCGGCGGTTGCCCATTTCCCACTTTTAGGCATTGAAATGTTGCTCTGTGTGATTTCTTCCAGGACCCGGCGGAAGTCCTCGCCTTTATTGCTTGAAAAAGCCCCGGCCACATTTTCCCAAATGATATATTTTGGATATTGTCCATTTGTCTTTTCCCTCATTTCCCTGGTTATTCTTACGGCTTCCATGAATAAGCCGGAACGGGAACCGTCAAGCCCCGTCTGTTTTCCGGCAACGCTTAAATCCTGGCAAGGGCTTCCAAAACTGATAATATCCACAACGGGGATTTTTTTTCCGTCTATCTTCGTAATGTCTCCCAGTTGTAGGGCTTCCGGGAAGTGCCGCTTTGCTATGTCTATACAATCCGGCTCTATTTCGCTTACCCATACCGTTTTGATACCCTGCCGCCTGGCCGCCAATGGGAACCCGGCTATTCCGTCAAAAAGACTTCCCAGTGTCATTTCTTCCGTGGTTTTCATAGCCATATCCTCTTTCCATATTCCGGCGTAAATTCCGGTATTATATTTTTCTTCTGCTGCCCGGTTTCCGCTTCACGTTAATATTTCTGTTTCTCCTGCCCGGTAAAGAAAACGGTCCTTGTCGGTATTCCGGCGGCGTCCAGTTTCGCCTTTATTTCCCGTGTCTCTTCTCTATAAATCCGCTCCATGTGGTCCGCTACTGGCTTGGTATAATCTAAGGGCGGTTTTGATACGTTCAATAAATCCCGTAATATTTCCGCCGTGGTTCTTCCACTCCGTCTATATGTTGTGTTGGCAATAAATGTTTTCTGCCAAATAAACAGTTTAAAGCCCAGGGCTTTTTCTACTGCTATAAATGTCTTTTCCAGTTCCGGGGAAAAGTTTGTTGGTGCATAAATCCATTCCGGTATTTTTTCCATGTTAAGTTCCTCGCTTTCTTACTCTTTCAAAAAGTCAAATATTGTAATCTGCTTATCTTCCCAGTAAAATTTTTCTTCTAATTCTCGTAATGAAACCCCCTTTAGTATGTTGTATATTTTTCCAATGGTGTCCGGCTGATTTTCTAAGTCTAACAATTTATTCCACAAATCCGGGTGGAACTCTCTTAAATGGCGTAATTCTGCATAACTTGCGTTAGGGCAAAACCAACAGCCCCCCCCTCGGTGCAAAATTGTATATTGGAGAAAGTAAGCCGTATTTCTTGCATAGATTTTTTGCCATCTCTTCTGTGTATCCATATTTTTCAAGAAGAGATATTTTATTCTTTTTCCCGTCATCAAGCCGTTTAAGACGTTTCGGCTCGTCAATGGCAATCCCTACATACTGCGTTATTTCTTCCATTTCTTTTTCTTTGTAAAATTTCTGAATTGGCCTAACCTTGCAACTTCTGTTCAGGGCACAACGCATTGCCATGGGAAACCCGGCTTTCATCCCTCTTCTTTCTTGCTTTTTTGTCCGCTCAACTCTATGGTTGAATAGTTCCATATAGTTTGTTTGTCCATGTATTATTTGAGTTTTGTACCCCCAGGAGTTAAATAAGGGAAAAGCCTTGTTCTTGATGAAGTCAATATGTTCTGGTAACTCTCCGCTTATTTCATCATCAAACATTACTTCACAAAAAAGAATTAAATCCAAAGGTTCTTTGTTTTCGTGTGCTAAAATTATGGTTGCCGTGCTATCTTTTCCGCCGGAAAAACTTGCGATATATTCCATATCTGCGTCCCTATTCCCACGCCCATATCATTGCGGAATATTGCATTTTTACGTCCACAACCTCTTTCCCTCTAAATTGCGGAACCGCCACGGCCTGGTATTGAATATTATTGATTGCCCCCTGGGCTTCCTCTGCAACCTGGTTAATCTTTGCTTCTAACCCCTCTGTGGTTGTGTCTTTCAAAATATGTATTTTCATGTTAAGTTCCTCGCTCCTTTCTATCAGTCCACCAACTCTTCCGTTTGGATTATTTTTATAATTGAGACTTTCGGCGTAAAGCAATTTGTTACATAGCCGCTTCCCTCTGCAATCTCGTTTTCCAATGCTTCCGCAAAGAGTTTTGCGTTATGTTCTGCTGAAAATCTCCCGGCCACATACTCTTCTATGCGTCCGCTGCTTACCTTGGTTTCTTCCCCGTCCTCGTCATAGTCACAAAACGGGATTTCCTGGGTAACTCGCACTTGGTAAAGTGTTCTCTGCTTCATGTTAAGTTCCTCGCTTTCCTGCCCTGCTGCCGGGCGGCGTTTATAACGCTCTCTGTGCTATTTCTGCACGGTAAGGCTCTCCGCCACGCTTCAATTCATTGTAGATAGTGGCCCGGTGTACTCCCACCGCCTGGGCAATCTCTGTAACCTTTGCCCCGGATTTCTTCATACTCTCAATCCGCTGCCTATCTGCATAATTAAGCCGCTTCGCTCCTTTTCTCATGTCCAACCACCTTTCTTTCTGTTTTCTTTGCAATAAAAAAAGAGTGCCACAAGAGTTTCATTCTCTTGTTACACTCTTTGATTTTCTATATAAAAAATCAAATGCGATAGAGTATTAACCCTTGTCGCATTTGATTTTACAACTCAGCG
>ULWX01016525.1_pt1 | contig 17192 bp, 10 predicted proteins | sample 1960851 | NCBI WGS metagenome assembly ULWX01 (sample SAMEA4835826, study PRJEB28245) | human gut metagenome | biome: gut microbiome; material: fecal sample | place: Denmark | collected 2008 | reverse complement strand
GAGGATATCTGTGAAATCAGCCATGTGGGAAGCACGTCCATTCCAGCCATCTGGGCCAAGCCCATTGTGGATATTCTGGTGGAAATTAGCAAAGACGGAGATATGCAGGCCATGAAGGAACAGATTACCTGCTGCGGCTACACTTGCATGATGGAAAAGGCGGGAAGGATTTCGTTTAACCGTGGATATACGCCTTCTGGATTTGAGGAGCGGGTATTCCATCTGCATCTAAGGACAGCAGGGGATAATGATGAGCTGTATTTCCGGGATTATCTGAGGGAGCATACGGAGGCTGCCAGGGAATACGAGGCCCTGAAGCTGGGGCTCTGGAAGGAATACGAACATGACCGTGACGGATATACAGAACACAAGGCAGCCATGGTGGCAAGATTTACCGGAGAGGCAAAGCGCCTTTATCCCGGCCGGTATGAACGGCCCATGCTGCGGTTTATGAGGGCAGAGACAGGAGAAACAGAGGAACTGCGCCGGCTGGCCAGGGAGTCGGAGGCTCACTGGGGATATGACGAAGCATTTATGGAAACCTTTGACGCAAGATTTAATATTACAGACAGTTTCATCCGCAGCAATCCTGTGTTTGCAGCCAGGGAAGGAGGCTGCCCGGCTGCCTTCTGGGGAATCAGGCAGGATGGATATGAATGGGAGCTGGAATATTTTTATGTGGCGGAGGGTAAAATGGGGAGCGGTCTGGGAAAACGGATGTGGAAGCATATGACAGGCTGGTGCGCGCACCAGGGAATCGGCCGCATTCACTTTGTCACCAGTCCCCAGGCTGCGGGATTTTACAGGAAAATGGGCGCGGTGCAGGACCGGGAAACCAGGTCCATTGTGGACGGACGGCTTATTCCCCATTTTGTATACGATGTATGATATTACATAGGAAAAGGCGGACTGGATATACTGCAATATTGGTTTGTGCAATAAAGAGGTTATGGCCGTAACCTGTTGACCTTGTACAGGGTATCTGTATATAATCGCATCAAGACATGGATGAAAGCCGGGCGCGGCTTTCGCAAAATTTAAAATCATGAGGAGATGCATGTATGAGCGATTGGTGGAAGAAGTCCGTTGTATATCAGATTTATCCCAGAAGTTTTATGGATTCCAATGGGGATGGTTTTGGGGATTTGCAGGGTATTATCCAAAAACTGGATTATCTTAAGGACCTGGGAATTGACGTAATCTGGCTGAGTCCTGTATATGATTCACCGCAGCAGGACAATGGATACGATATCCGGGACTACCGGCAGATGTATGAAAAGTTTGGCACCATGGAGGACATGGATGAGCTGATAGAAAAAGCCCATGACCGGGGAATCAGGATTGTCATGGATTTGGTTGCTAACCATACCTCAGATGAGCACCAGTGGTTTGTGGAGAGCCGGAAGTCTGCCGACAATCCTTACAGCGATTATTACATCTGGAAAGACCCAAAAGACGATGGAGGAGAACCGAATAACTGGGGCTCCAGCTTCTGTGGAAGTGCCTGGACCTATGACCCGGAACGGGGACAGTATTACCTGCATTTCTATGATAAGAAGCAGCCGGACCTGAACTGGGAAAATGAGACTGTGCGCAGGGAGGTCTACGACCTGATGAAATTCTGGATGGATAAGGGCGTGGACGGCTGGCGCATGGACGTGATTGCATCCATTTCCAAATACACGGATTTTCCGGACTATCCGGAAGAACCCGGCAGGCGTTACTATACCGGTTTCATGCATTCCAACGGTCCAAGACTCCATGAGTTCCTTCAGGAAATGAACCGAGAGGCGCTTATGGGATATGACTGTATGACTGTGGGCGAGGCCCCTGGTTCCACCTCTGAAAATGCCCGGCTGTTTGTGGACCCCAGGCGCCAGGAGCTGAATATGATATTTACATTTGAACACATGAACATTGACCGTATTCCAGGCCATGTGAACCGCAAATGGGCATTGAAGCCATTTGATATCCGGAATCTGAAGCGGGTCATGTCGGACTGGCAGGAGAAGCTGGAGGGCCATGGCTGGAATGCGCTTTATCTGGAAAACCATGACCAGCCCAGAGTGGTTTCCCGGTGGGGCAGCGATACCTGCTACAGAAAGGAATGCGCCAAGGCCTACGCGACAATTCTGCACGGCATGAAGGGAACCCCCTATGTATACCAGGGGGAGGAGATTGGGATGGTAAATGCTTCCTATGAGCTGGATGAGTATGAGGATGTGGAAGTGAAGAATGCCTGCCTGGAACTGGTGGAACGTGAGAAAACCATCAGCCGGGAGGAGTTTAAAAAGGCGGTCTGGAATAAGAGCCGGGATAATGCCAGGACGCCCATGCAGTGGACCGGTGGGGAGAACGCAGGATTTACTTCCGGCACTCCGTGGTTCAAGGTAAATCCGCGTTATAAGGAAATCAATGTGGAGGAGGCTCTTAAGGACCAGGATTCCGTATTCCATTACTATCAGAAGCTGATTCGTCTCCGCCATGAGGAGGATATCCTTACAGAGGGAAGCTACCGCCTGCTGCTGCCTGAGGATGAATCGCTGTTTGTGTACGAGAGGGAATATGATGGAAAAAAGTGGCTGGGGGCCGCCAATCTGACAGGCAGCCCGGTGCCGGCCGGCCGCCTTGAGGGGATTTTGTCTCCGGAGTACAAGGTTATCATTCAGAATAAGCCGGAGGTCATGAAGGACGGGATGATACAGCCCTATGAGGCTTTTATTGCTGAGATAAGAGGAGACAGGTTAATATAGAGGAAGCAGGAGTGCCGCTCTCATTATAATTGAGGGCGGCACTCCTGTCTGCGTTCAGTGCGGTAAATGCTAAATATCTGTCAGCACAGAATAACAGTAAATTTAGACACTAATATTGGACACAGCCATTAGACACTTTGCAGGCTGGTGTGGTAAAATTTTTATAGACAGAATGGTGAATAGAATATTTCCTTATAAAATCAAGGATTTTACGGCCGGTTTTTAGTGTCTAAAAAAAGTTGGCATCGTATTTGCTTAATATATAAGTGAAATGAAAATAAAACAGAAAAGGGAAGGAGTTCCAACATGAAGAAGATATTGATAGCCACCCACGGAACCTTTGCCTCCGGGGCGGAGAGTACGGTCAAGTTCCTTATGGGAGATGTTGGGAATATTACCTGCATCAATGCTTATGTGGACCAGGACGAAAATCTGGTGGAGACACTGGAACGGTATTTTGCCCAGGTCCGGCCCGGGGACCAGGTGATTGTGCTTACGGATATCAAGGGGGGAAGCGTGAACCAGAAAATTGTACCCTATGCGGTCCGGGAAAACGTATTTCTGGTTGCAGGCTTTAACCTGCCGCTTCTGGTGGCCCTGGCCATTGCGCCGGAAGGAATCACTAAGGATGAGGTCAGACAGTACATTGAAGATTCAAGAAACCAGATGGAGCTGGTGGAGCTGGAAGCGGAAGATGGCCGGGATGAGGATTTTTTTGAATAGGATGAACGTGACATGTATCGCACGTAAGAGACCAAAAGACGGTCTCTAAGTGCTCGTAACGAGAGGAGAGTATTGTATGGTTAAGGCTTTAAGGGTAGATGAGAGACTGATTCACGGACAGGTGGCAATGGCGTGGACCAGGGATTTGGGAATTCAGGGAATTATGGTGGCGGACGATGAGGCTGCTTCCAATGAGATGCAGAAGATGACACTGAAAATGGCTGTGCCGGATGGTATTAAATGCATCATCAAGACAGTGCCGGAAATCATTGCACTGCTAAGTAATCCAAGGTCTGAGGGGATGCGGATTCTGGTGCTGGTAAAGACGGTGAAGAATGCCCTGGAAGTGTATAAGGCTGTGCCTGGCATCGAATATGTTAATATTGGAAATGCAGGACGGTTTACCAGCGGCGACGGTACGGAGCGCATGGTTATTTCCAGGTCCGTGAGCCTTACGGCTGACGAGGTGGGGGCGCTGAAGGAACTGGTGGAGCTGGCTCCGGGTACGGCTCTTCAGATGGTGCCGTCTGATGAAAAGAAGCTTGTTTCGGAAGTATTATAAATAAAGGGGGATAAATTTATGTTAGCACATACATCCATACTTGTTACTGCGTTTGTCATTGCAGTCATGGTACTGATAGCATCAGGCGTCAGGGACCTTCTGGGGTTTACCATGCTGGACCGGCCGGTGTTCATCTGCCCTATCATCGGATGGCTTTTTGGTGATATACAGCAGGGTCTTCTCATCGGAGCTTCCCTGGAAGCCGTGTTCATGGGAATTGTAAATATAGGCGGTGCGTCGGCGGCAGAGTGCGGAATTGCCAGCGTGGTGGGCTGTGCCTTTGCCATTATGAGCGGCGGAGGCCCTGAGGTGGCTCTTCCACTGGCACTTCCCATCGGAATGCTGGGGCAGCAGGCAAAAAACATTATCTGGATTGGAATTATAGGCTGGTTTGCACCTGTATTTGATAAGCTGGCTGAGAATGGAGAGGACAAAAAGCTTACAAGACTCCACTATGGGCTGTGGTGCCTGAACTGGGGACTATACTGCCTGATTCCGTTCTTTGCAATCCTGTTCGGCTCTAGGGCAGTGGAGGCTGCGGTCAAGGCCATTCCGGCTGTTATCATGAACGGCCTGACGGTCTGCGGAAACCTGCTTCCGGCCGTAGGTATGGCCATGCTGCTGAAGCTGCTGTGGAACAATAAAATCTGCGTTTACTTTTTCCTGGGATTTGTGCTGGTGGCCTACTTAAAGCTTCCGCTGATTGCATTGGCAGCCCTGGGCGTCATAGCAGCCCTGCTGGTGGCACAGAGGGATTTGGAGCTTAACCAGCTGATGAGGGTAAAGGCAGCAGCACCTGCCGGTGTTCCCGCACAGGGGATGTTAGATGAAGAAGAGGAGGATTTTTTCAATGTCTAAGATAACTGATGTTTCCAGAGAAGAAAAGAAGATGCTCAGGTCCGTATTTCTGCGTTCCTTTACCTTATATACATCCGTAACTCCGGCAAAACAGGGGGCGTCCGGCTTCTGCTACTCCATGATTCCCTTTATCAACCGGTTCTATGCCAACGACCCGGAGGGAAAAAAGGAGGCCATGGCAAGGCATATTTCCTATTTTAATACAACAGTGCCCATGTCCACCTTCATCATGGGTCTCTGCGGCGCCATGGAAAAGGAGAACAGTGAAAATAAGGACTTTGACGCAGGTTCCATCAACCCCATCAAGACCAGCCTTATGGGTCCTCTGGCTGGTATAGGAGACTCCATATTCTGGGGCGTATGGCGTGTAATCTGCGCAGGCATAGCCATCAGTATGGCTCTGGCAGGCAATGTGCTGGCTCCTCTCGTATTCCTGCTGCTGTTCAATATACCAAGCAATGTGGTGCGTTACTACGGTACCTTTCTGGGATACAGCCTGGGTTCCGAGTACATTGAGAAACTGTACAGCGGCGGTCTGATTACTGTTCTGACCAAGGCGGCCAGCATCATGGGGCTAATGATGGTGGGAGGCATGGCCAGCAGCATGGTGGTGTTTAACAGCAAGCTGTCATTGTCCATGGAGGGGACAGAGATTTTCTCTCTCCAGAGTATGCTGGACCAGCTGTTTGTGGGCCTGGTGCCCCTGTGCCTTACCCTGCTGTGCTTTTATCTCCTGACTAAAAAGAAAATGAGCATCAATGTGCTGATTGTGGGAGTGATTGTCCTGGGTATTGTGCTCTCTGCTTTGGGAATCGCATAGTTTGGGAATCACGTAGTTTGGGAATTGCATCCCGCCGAAGCAGCATGGTATGATGGTGCTGAGACGGCGGTGGAAACAGAACTGTTCCATTGTGGGAAAAGGAAATCGGAATCAGTAGGATGGGGGTCTTGTCCATGCAGGCAAAAGAACGGGTTTATGAAGCGCTGAAGGAATCTTGCAGCGATGGGAAGGTAACGGCAGCAGAGCTGGCTCAGAAGCTGAACCTGAGCCGTCAGGTGGTAAGCCATTATCTGACCAGGCTCATGGAAGACGGACTTGCGGTAAAAACCAGTACACGGCCAGTGTACTGGTTTCCCGTGACTTCGGAGGATTTGGAATTTTTTGGGGAGGAGCAGTGGGACTGTGTGAGTAACCGGCTGCCACAGGAGGAAGGGGAAGCAGCTGCCGTACAGCCCTGTTCTGTGTTTTCATCTATGGTCGGATACGCGGGAAGCCAGAGACAGACCGTGGAGATGTGCATGGCGGCAGTGAATTACCCTCCGGACGGCCTTCCCATGCTTCTTACCGGTGAAAGCGGAGTGGGAAAAAGTTTCATTGCCCGTTTGATTTATGAATATGCCCTGGAGCAGGGGGCCATTGGACCCGGGGCGCCCTTTGTGGTGCTCAACTGTGCGGATTATGCCAATAATCCGGAGCTCCTTTCCGCCACCCTGCTTGGCTATAAAAAGGGAAGCTTTACAGGCGCTGACCGGGACAGGGAGGGACTTTTAAAAGAGGCAGACGGCGGGTATCTGTTTTTGGATGAGGTCCACAGACTGTCCTTTGAGAACCAGGAAAAATTGTTCCTGTTCATGGATTCCGGCCAGTACCGCCCCCTGGGAGACAATGCCTGGAAAAACTCCAGGGTACGTTTTATCTTTGCCACCACGGAAAATCCGGAGGAAGTCCTTCTGGAAACCTTCCGCAGACGTATCACCCTTCAGATTCCCATACCCAGCATGATGGACCGGCCTCTTAGGGAACGGCTTCAGATGCTGTATCTCTTCTACCAGAAGGAGGCAAAAAAGGTGAACCGCCGGATAGAGGTGGAAGGAGCAGTGGCAGAAGCGCTGCTGTTTACCAGGCTGCAGGGAAATATCGGAAAGCTGGAGAATCTGATACAGGTCAGCTGTGCCAATGCATTTTACAGGCAGCAGCACAGGGATATGCTTCACATTACCATGGGGGAGCTGCCGGAAATAGCGGGTTTCAATCAGAGCAGCCCCGGCCAGAGCGGAGGCAGCCGGAGCAAACGCATCTATATCCTGTCCGATATCCTGGTGGATGGAGACGGCCTGCCCTTTGAGCAGACGGAACTGGCCTGCGAGGGTGCGGAGCAGGAGGCGGATGCCCTGTGGAAGGATATTTCGGGGATTCCCTTTGAACGCATGGAGACCTCGGTGGACAGCGTATATCTGAACTTTAAACGTATGGTGAAGAAGCTGAGAACCCAGGAGTACTCGGCCTGCCGGCAGGAGCCGGACTGGAAGCTGTTCAGCCCGGTATGCCGTGAAATTCTCTGTGCCTACGGTGTGGGCGAGGCAAAGGGTGTTCAGGATGAACTGGGATTCCTCTATGGTATATTTAAGTCCGGCAGTCCTGATGATGAAATGTGCCGGAAACTGGACGCCTATTTTGAGCAGGCCATGCCCAAGGCATACTATGTGGCGGGGCGGATTTGCAGGAGTCTGGATGAGATGGACCAGGAAGCAGGAAAGGCCCTTAACTTTTTGTTTGCCCTGTCCCTTCACGAATATATGGTGGAAACCATGGAATTTCACGGATTGATTGTTGCCCATGGGGATTCCACGGCCAGCAGTATCCAGAAGGTTGCCAACCGTACCTGCCGCACCTTTGTGTTTGAGGCCATTGACATGCCCATGGACACGGCAGTGGAGGATACCATAACAAAGGTCAGACAGTATCTGGAGCGGGTCAATGCCAGGAAGGGCATGATACTGCTGGTGGATACCGGTTCCCTCAGCCAGCTGTATTCCTCCATTAAAAATGACCTGGCGGGAGATTTGCTGATTATCAACAATGTGACCACGGCCATTGCCCTGGATGTGGGCATTAAGATGCTGGGACGCTGCTCCTTTCTGGATATCGTTAAGGCCGCCAGGGAGACCTATGCCTTTGAAATCCAGTATTTTGAGGGAGTATCCAGAGGAAGAAACATCATTGTTTCCTGCATGTCGGGCGTGGGCATTGCAGAAAAGCTTCAGGAGGCCATGTGCAAGGTGGTTGACCCGTCTGTCATTGATATTGTGACCATGGATTATCAGGAACTGCGCAGGCTTCTGGACGAGAATCAAAGGGAATATTTTAAGCAGACACTGCTCATCCTTACCACATCGGCCCTGCCGGAACATGTGAGGGTGCCCTGGCTGAACATCTATGACATACTGGACGGCAAGGGAGAGGACCTGCTGTGGGGTTCCTTTAAGGGATTGATGACCAGGGAGAAATTTGAGGAACTGAAACGGGAATACATCCGCTTTTTTTCCATTGAGGGAATTGTCAGCCGTCTCAGATTCCTCAATCCAACGGTGGTCATCAACGAGGTGGAGCTGGTGCTTATGAAATATGAGCAGTATTACCACCTGGAAATGACAGGACATATCAGGCTTAACCTGTATATGCACATTGCGTTTATGATTGAGCGCCTTATGACCACGGACCCGGCTCCGGAACAGGTACGGGAGCTGCCGCCGCGGGAAAAGCGGTTTTATGGGATATCCAGGGAAATTTTTAGCGACATGGAACAGAAATACAGAATCAGGATGAATTCCTATGAACTTTCCCTGCTCTATGAGCTGTTCCGCAGAATTATCATAGAAGAAAACAGTTAGGGCTGGCCAGAATCTTTGGAGGTAAAAACATGCCAATTAAAGTACACGGGGACGGAAGGGAATTCCACCTGTATAATCATAAGATAAGTTATATCATGACCATACTGCGCAACGGCCAGCTGGGCCATCTGTACTATGGAAAGGCTATCCGGGACCAGGCGTCCTTTGAACATATGCTGGAAATACGGATTCGTTCCATGGCTCCCTGTTTTTATGAAGGAGACAGGGAATTTTCCATGGAGCACATCAAACAGGAATATCCATCCTATGGCCACGGAGATATGCGCTGTCCGGCCTATGACATTCTCCAGGCGGATGGGAGCCACATCACGGAATTTGTCTATGAATCCCACCGCGTTTATGAAGGGAAGCCTGTACTTAAGGGACTTCCGGCCACCTATACGGAAAGGCCCGAGGAGGCTGCCACCCTGGAGATAACCCTGTGGGATGAGTGGATAAAGACTAAGCTGGTTCTCACCTATACAATTTATGAGAATCTTCCTGTTATTGCAAGAAGCGCCAGGTTTATCTGCCAAAATGAGCATGGCGTGATTCTGGACCAGGCCATGAGCGCCAGTGTGGACCTGCCGGACAGCAGTTTTGAGATGGTGGAGCTTACAGGGGCCTGGGCCAGGGAGCGGAGCATAAAGACCAGAAAGCTGGAACATGGTGTCCAGTCCGTGTACAGCATGAGAGGATGCAGCAGCAGTAATTACAATCCTTTTCTTGCCCTCAAACGGCCGGAGACAGGGGAGCATGCAGGGGAGGTTTACGGATTCAGCCTGGTGTACAGCGGCAATTTCCTGGCCCAGGCAGAGGTGGATACATACGATGTCACCAGGGTTATGCTGGGGATTCATCCCCATTGTTTTTCCTGGCCGTTAAAGTGCGGAGAGGTGTTTCAGACTCCCGAGGTGGTTATGGTATATTCGGACAGCGGACTCAACGGCATGAGCCAGACCTATCATGAGTTATACCGGAGCCGCCTGGCCAGAGGAGCCTGGAGGGATAAGGCCAGACCCATATTAATCAATAATTGGGAGGCCACTTACTTTGACTTTGACGAAGAAAAAATCCTGGGGCTGGCCAGGACTGCCAAGGACGTGGGCGTGGAGCTTTTTGTGCTGGACGACGGATGGTTCGGCCACCGGGACAACAGCTGCTCCTCTCTGGGAGACTGGTATCCCTGCCGGAAAAAACTGCCGGACGGGGTGGCGGGAATTGCCCGTAAGATAGAGGATATGGGGCTTAAGTTCGGCCTGTGGATAGAACCGGAGATGGTGAACAAGGAAAGTGATTTATACAGGGACCATCCTGATTGGATGCTGTCCGCACCCGGCCGCAGCGCCTGCCACGGCAGGAACCAGTTTGTCCTGGATTTTTCCAGTGAGGAAGTGGTGGATGGTATTTACCAGATGTTAAGACGTATGCTGGATGAGGCTCCTGTCTCCTATATCAAATGGGATATGAACCGGTGCATGTCGGAGGTATATTCCCATTTCTGCCGGCCGGAGGAACAGGGAATGGTATTCCACCGGTATATACTGGGGGTATACAGCCTGTATGAGAAACTGACCAGGCGCTATCCCCATATATTGTTTGAATCGTGCGCCAGCGGCGGGGCGCGGTTTGACCCGGGTATGCTGTATTACGCACCGCAGTGCTGGACATCCGACGACACGGATGCAGTGGAGCGGTTAAAGATACAATACGGCACCTCCATGGTCTATCCTTTAAGCAGCATGGGCGCCCATGTGTCGGCTGTGCCAAATCACCAGGTCCTGCGCACCACGCCCATTGAAACCAGGGCCAATGTGGCCTGCTTCGGAACCTTTGGATATGAACTGGACCTGAATCAGCTGCCAGGGGAAGAGCTGGAAAAGGTGAGGAGACAGATTGCTTTCATGAAGGCGAGCAGGGAGCTCATCCAGTTCGGAACCTTTTACAGGCTGCTGAGTCCCTTTGAGGGAGGAGGGAATGTGACCGCCTGGATGGTGGTATCCGGGGACAGGAAAAAGGCCCTGGTGGGATATTACCGGATATTGGAGCCGGTAAATGAAGGGTACAGGAAAGTCCGTCTGGCCGGTTTAGAGGCAGGACTCCGTTACCATGTGTCTGTACAGGGAGGAGGATATCACGGCGGATTCAGGGAAGTGGATGTGTATGGCGATGAACTGATGAATTTCGGTCTCATTGTATCCGATTCATCCTCCGGGGACAATAAGGAGAAATACGACGGGACCAACGGGGATTATCAGTCCAGGATATATATACTGGAGGCTTAATATGGATGAGGACATGGGGACAGGGAATCGTGTGCAGAGGGAAAACCGCATGGATAAGCCGCAGGACAGACGTGTTACCATAAGGGAGATGGCAGAACTGGCAGGGGTCAGTACGGCTACGGTATCCAATGTCATTCACGGGAAAACCAGGCGTGTGTCTCCGGAAACAATACGCCGTGTGCAGGACCTGATTCAGACCATGGGGTATGACCGGGACAGTACAGGGGATGAGAAAAAGGCCGGCGGCTCCCGGCTGGTGGCGCTGGTGGCAAACCCGCATAAGACCTACGAGGAGGCCATTGGAGCCGACCCGTTTTATGGGAAGATAATCGGTATGGCAGAGCAGTATCTCAGGGAAAAGGGGTACTATATGATGTTTTATTCATCCTCCGACATGGACGATATTTTCCGTATGGTTATGGAACGGGAGGTAGAGGGAATCATAACCCTGAGTTTTCATAAGAATGACTGCGATAAGCTTGCAGGCCTGTTAAAACGTCCCGTGGTTTCCATTGATGCCAGCGGGTATCAGGGAAGGGTGCCCAACATTGGCCTGGATGACTGGCAGGGAGGCAGGCTGATGACAGAGTATCTGCTGGAATGCGGATACGGACCTGTCTATGTGTGCGCGGGGAGAGACCATGGCGTGGACCATATCAGGTATCTGGGGTGCCAGAGCGCCTGGAAGGAATGGGGAAAGAAAGGAGCTGCGGGGGAGAGCGCCGGACGGGATAGGGAGGGGAGATATAACCAGGTGCATTTTGTATCCCTGGGCATGAACCGGGAAAAGAGAATGGATACCCTGGCATCCCTTGTCCAGCCGGTGAAAGCCAATATCAGGGAAGGCCTCAGGCCGGCCTTATTCTGCCTTTCGGACCTGTATGCCCTGGAAACCCTGAACCATTTCATGGCCCATGGTATAAGGGTACCCCAGGACCTTGGGATTGCCGGATTTGACGATATAATGTATGCATCCCTTTCAAGTCCGGGCCTGACCACTGTGCGGCAGGATATGAAGCGGAAGGCGGCACTGGCTGTGGACACGCTGGTGGACATGGCGGAGGGACGGAAGGGGACAGGGGACGGGGGAGAGACCCTGCTTCCGGTTAAGCTGGTGGTCCGTGGGACCACGGCAAAAGGATAGCTGAATGGGGCGGTGTGCGGGCAAACATGGGGACCACAATAAAGGAAAGTGACTGAAATGACATTGTATAAAAAGACAGACACCGTAATTCCCAATATTAAGCTGATGGCAATCAATATGGACGGAACCCTGATGGACAGCAGCGACCATATTCCGGAGACAACCATCAAACGAATTCGGAAGCTGAGTGAACAGGGGATTTTGATGGTGCCCTGCAGCGGGCGGTATCTGAAGAGTATTCCTCAGAATCTGCTGATGGCGGGGAATGTCCGCTATGCAATCACAGCCAATGGAGCACAGATTTGGAGGCTGCACCCCCTCTCATCCTTATACAGGGCAAAGCTTCCGGACAGGACCGTAAAAACTGTCTTGGAATTCCTGAAAGGGCGGGAAGGGTATGGGGAACTGTTTTCACAAGGGAAATCGTACATAAACGAAGGGGACTGTATCAGGGCATCCCGTATGAAGCAGGATTATAATTTTGTCCAGTATTTTACCCGGAACCACACACTGGTCCCTGACTTGTCAAAAGCCGCGGACCTTTGGAATGAAACAGAGAAAATAAACCTGTTTTTTCTGGAGGCAGGGGACCGGAAGGAACTGGAAGGAATACTGCGGAAGCAGGGAGGAGTTAGGCTGACCAGTTCCATGGCCGGAAACATGGAAATCAATGATGGGTCAGCCCACAAGGGCGCTGCGCTGAAATGGCTCTGCCGCTATCTGGATATTCCCATGGAGCAGACACTGGCCATTGGGGATGGGGACAATGATGTGGAGATGATACGGTCCGCTGGCTGGGGTATCGCCATGGGCAACAGCGGGGATGAACTGAAGCGCCTTGCCCGCTTTGTGACAAAGGACAATGACCATGGTGGGGTGGAAGAAGTGCTGAAATGGGTGGAAGGATAAAGGGATGAACAGGCATCCGGCCGGGTAAATGGCTGCGGACGCCTGTTTTACTTATAATCTGTGCTTTATTTTAAGAACAATGAGGGCAAAATGCATTCAGACGGTTGCTTTTTTTATGAGCTGTTATATAATCGGTACTGTTAAAAGCGGAATGTATCGCACGTAAGAGTCCAGAATATGGTTACTAAGTGCTCATAACGAACCGCTGCACTAAGCGGTCAAAAGACGCCCGCCAAGTGCCAGCGGAATGTATCGCACGTAAGAGACCAGAATACGGTCTCTAAGTGTTCATAACGAGGAGGCAGGAATATGCGAGGAGTGGAGACACGTATACAGGAAATAAGGCACAGGATATTCAGGGAAGTGGCAAGGATGGCTTACCATACGGAATGGCCGGTGGATAAACGTATTGAAGAGCTTCCATATAAAATTATACCGGGAGAAGTGGGCAATTTCCGCAACGACGTTTTTCTGGAGCGGGCTATTGTGGGGGAGAGACTGAGACTGGCCATGGGGCTTCCCTACCGCAGCGCGGCGGAACATGCTCCGGTTTCGGATAATATAGAGGCGGCAGACAGGCCGGAGACTTACTATACGCCGCCCCTGATTAATGTGATTAAATTCGCCTGCAATGCCTGTCATGAGAAGCGGGTATTTGTAACCGACGGCTGTCAGGGGTGTCTGGCCCATCCGTGTGAGGAGGTCTGCCCCAAGGATGCCATTAAACTGGACAGGACCAACGGCCGTTCCCATATTGACGACGAAAAATGCATCAAGTGCGGAAGATGTGCGGATGTCTGCTCCTATAAGGCCATCATTATCCAGGAAAGACCCTGTGCAGCTGCCTGCGGCATGGACGCCATTTCCACGGATGAAAATGGGAAGGCGGATATTGATTACGACAAATGTGTGTCCTGCGGCATGTGTCTGGTGAACTGCCCCTTTGGCGCCATAGCGGACAAATCCCAGATATTCCAGGTCATACGCGCCATCCAGTCAGGAGAACGGGTTTATGCCGCGGTTGCCCCTGCCTTTGTGGGACAGTTCGGTCCCAAGGTGACGCCGGGCAAACTCCGTGCAGCCATGAAGGCGCTGGGGTTTGCAGATGTATTTGAGGTGGCGGTAGGCGCAGACCTGTGCGCTACCCAGGAGGCAATCGACTTTATTCAGGAAGTGCCGGAAAAGCTTCCCTTCATGGCAACATCCTGCTGCCCGGCCTGGTCCATGATGGCAAAAAAACTATTCCCGGAACAAGCGGACTGCATTTCCATGGCACTGACTCCCATGACCCTGACGGCAAGGCTGATTAAACGCCACCATTCCAATGCAAAGGTGGTGTTTATCGGTCCCTGCGCAGCGAAGAAGCTGGAGGCCATGCGCACGGATATACGAAGCGACGTGGATTTTGTCCTTACCTTTGAGGAAATGGACGGTATCTTTGACGCCAGGCATGTGGATGTGGAGAAGATAGAAGAAGACCCGGAAGGCGTCAATGACGCTTCCACAGACGGCCGTAACTTTGCAGTGTCAGGCGGTGTGGCCAAGTCCGTGGTGGATGTGATTCATGAACGTTACCCGGATAAGGAGATTAAGGTGGCCAATGCAGAGGGACTCAGGGAATGCAGGAAGCTGCTGACCATGGCAAAAGCAGGGAAATACAATGGCTACCTGCTGGAGGGAATGGCATGTCCCGGAGGGTGTGTGGCCGGGGCTGGCACCATGCAGCCTATTAAGAAATCCCAGGCATCCGTAAATCTGTACGCATCCAAGGCAAAGCATAAGACATCCAATGAGACAGAGCATGTGAAGGAACTGGATAAGCTGGTTGACTAAAGGAGCTGCGGTTTCGGGTTTCACGTCAGGCGGAATGATATTGACTATAGAGGCAAGTGGGAAGCAGCAGGAAAACGCAGGCTGGCATGCGTTTTCCTGCTGTTTTGCTGTCGGGATTTGCTGCGGGAAGTGCGCTCCTTCCATTTAACTTCTTTCCAATGAAGAAAAAATAATATATAATAACAATGGCATGTGCACTATCATATGCAGCGGGGAGGGACTGATTTGCGCAGAGGCATTTTTCATAAATATTTGTTGGGTTTTACATCTTTTTTCCTGGTACCTATGGTGGTGCTTTCCATTTGTTTACAAATCATTATGTACCGGAATCTTTCCAGGGAAATTCTCGGGTACAATGAGAATATCCTGGAGCGCCTGGGGGATGATTTGGTCACCATGAACGGCCGCCTGATGGAGGCAGGGAACCGAATCAGCTTCAGCAGTCCTGTGGTGTCCAGGAGCCGGGACACAGACAACCAGATACAGATGATGGACATGCTGCGCCGGGAAAATGCAGCCAATCCTTACATAACAAAAGCCTATATTATTTATGAAAATGAGGATATGAGCTTTTCCTCCCAGGGCCGGTATGACAAGGATATTCTGCTGGCGGGCCAGCTGAGGATACCGGAGGGGGAGAGACAGCCTTTTCTGGATAAACTGTATAAAATGGACCATCCCGGGTACGACATCATCAACAAGGAATACCATATGAAGGACGGGGTCATAACAAAACCGCAGATGGTATTTATTTATCCGGTATATAATTATTCCTATAAAGCGGAATCCTGGGTGGTGCTGGAGCTTCAGTCCTCCAAAATCAGCCAAAGCATGACCACATCCCCGGGCAGCTACAGCCATGGAATCGCTGTGCTGAATGGAGATGGGAAGCCGCTGGTGACAGAAGGGGAGGATATGGAACCGGACGGAGTGATGGGACAAATCCTGGAGGCGGAGCCGGGACTGTGCACCGCATTCCAGGCGGGCCAGGGCCGTTATATCGTATATCCCATGGACCATCCGCCTCTTATCATATTAAGCAGAATTACCATGCCGGACCTGCTGGGGGACGTGGTGCAGAACAACAGCCTGCTGGTTACAGGGGTTTTGGTATTTTTGATTCTGGGATGTTTCATGGCAATTTACATGGCCTACCACTATTACAAGCCCATCCGTCAGCTGGCCCAATATATGAAGCAGGATAATGAAAACAGTGAGGACAGGAGCCGGGATGAGCTGGTATTTATAAAGAACCGGTATGACAGCCTGAATTCCGTCAAGGATTCCCTGGCAAAGGAGATTGAGAACCAGTGGCCTCTGGTGGAGGAACGGCTTGTGACAAAGCTTCTTTACGGGGAGGATGATGCCGGAGAGGATGATATGGTGAACGGCATTCTGACAGAGCAGATGAAGGGGCGGAATCACATGGTGGTCCTGGCGGCGGGAGGCGGCCTGTCCTCCAGGGAATTATCCGCCCTCTACAAGGAGAAGGAAGGCCCTATAAAAGAAAAATTCCAGACGGATTACGGAGTGTATACAAGTTTTCTGTACTATTTTGGTGCAATCGCTGTTATCCTCAGCCGCAAGGTTCTGGCTGAGGAGCATAAGAGTGAGGCAAAGGAGCGCCTGAGGGAGGTATTCGGCAGTCATGAATGCATCATTTCCGTGGGCAATATTCACGAAGATGCATCGGGGGTGCATCTGTCCTATCTGGAGGCTCTTACCAACATGAAGTTCCGCCTGCTCAATCCCCACAAGGAGCTGGATTTTGAGAGTATGGAACAGGGAAGGGGCGAGGAGTACAGCGCCACCATCAGCCGCTATCAGACAGAGTGCCTTCTGTGTATTAACCGGTGTCTGGACAGCGGTTCTCCGGAGGAGGTGGAGGGTTCTGTGCAGGAGGTGATGCTGAGTCTGGAGGAGCTGCCGGGCCAGATGGCGCTGATGTGCTGTTATGACATCGTGAGCCATCTCCTGAAGGAGGTAAAGAAAAATGACATCCGCCTGACGGAGAAGGAATTGTACCAGCTCACTGCATTCCGGACAGTGGAAGAATTCGGGGATAAGCTGGGGGATGCCCTTATGAGAATCAATGGTGTCCTGGCAGCCTCCAGACAGGATGCGCGCAATGATTTGATAAAACAGGTGCTTGCCTATATAGAGGATAACTACAGGGACAGCAGTCTCTGTCTGGTGGGGATGGCGGAGCATTTCGGCTACTCGTCCAGCTATATGAGCAAGTTCATTACCCAGAATCTGAATACCAGCTTCTCGGAACTGATATCCAAAAAACGTCTGGATTACACAAAGGATTGCCTGGTTCATACAGATAAGCAGATAGCCCAGATTGCCCAGGAAGCAGGCTATGCCAATCTGTCCAATTTTACCAGAAGGTTTAAGAGCTCGGAGAATGTGACGCCGGGACAGTATAGGAACTTGTATGGGGATGGTAA
>ULWX01037710.1_pt1 | contig 17282 bp, 18 predicted proteins | sample 1960851 | NCBI WGS metagenome assembly ULWX01 (sample SAMEA4835826, study PRJEB28245) | human gut metagenome | biome: gut microbiome; material: fecal sample | place: Denmark | collected 2008 | reverse complement strand
CCCCCCGGACCCGCCGCAGACGGCCAGACGCTTGACCGGCTGGCTGGAAGCACAGTACCGCAGGCCGTTTGCGTGCAGGCGGGCCGCTGTGAACTGCAAAAACGCCGGGAATTCCATCGTTTCCCGCAGCAGGCCGACGCGTCCGCAGCCGAGCGGCCGGCCGCTGTCATCCGTCCCAGCCGGCTCCAGAATCCCGGTCACTTCCGCATCCAGCGCCACCATCAGCGAGTCGTTCACACCATCTTCGGCAATGTCAAGGTTGGTGTGCATACAGACGGCGGACAGACCGTTTGCCGCCATGCGTAGGATTTTGCGTCCAGTCAGATCGTCCGCCGTCACGCGCTTGAGCGGTTTGAAAATCAGCGGATGGTGCGACACAATAAGCTGTGCGCCGGTTTCGATGGCTTCCTCGATCACGTCGTCTGTAATATCCAGCGCGACAAGGATATGCCGCACGGTTGACTGCGGATTTCCAGCCAAAAAGCCGGCATTGTCAAAATCCATCTGATAGCGCACCGGCGCCTGTGCGTCCAAAAACGCAAACACATCCTGTACCGTCACCATGCTTTTACAGCCTCCTCGTATCGCGCGATTTCCTCGAATGCCTGCTTTGCCCGTCGGAGCTCTGCCGCAACTTCCTGCCGCTCCGCGCGCTCCATGCCGGCAATCGCCCTGCGAAGCCGGGCATCCTGTTCCGCGAGGTACTGCGGCAGCAGCGGATCCCGGCGGCGCAAAAGCAGCGTCTCCGCCGTCATTCGTTCCTGTGGGGCAGCGCCGCGCACATCCAAAATCAAATACAGCTTTCCTGCATCCAGACAAAGCTGCGCATCGGCCAGCATATAGCCGTTATCCTGCAGCCAATCCGTCAGTTCCCGGATCTTGCTCTGCGGCTGCAAAACCAGACGTCTTCCCTGCCGCGTCCACGGCGCTGCATCGAGGATGGTGATGATCGTCTCGCCGCCCATACCCGCTATGACGACTGTATCAGCCGCATCGGCTCCCGCAAACTGCAGGCCGTCGCACAACTCAAACCGAATCGCATTTTCCAGGGAATACTCCGCCGCAGAACGCCGGGCGCGGTCAAGCGGCCCCGCATGGATATCCGACGCGATCACACGCTGCGCCGTGTGCGTTTGCAGCAGCCACACCGGCAGATACCCGTGATCGGTGCCCACGTCGGCGACCGTACCACACGGCGCAATCCACGACGCCACCGCCTGCAGCCGGTTGGATAATCTGATCGTTTCCATACATCCAGATAAACGGAAAAGCCGGTACGAAACCGGCTTTTCCGTTTTGCTCCACCGCTTACAGGCTGGCCAGATAGGTTTTCAGCTCGTCCACAAACACGTCGGGATCGACGTCATGGGCGATGCAGGCCTGCTCCAGCGTTTCGGCGCTGGACATCGCACAGCCGAGGCAGTGCATGCCGAGGTTCTGGAACATCGGCATGGATTCCGGAGCATTCTCCAGAATGTCGCAAATCATCGTATCTTTCGTAATTTCAAACATGGTAATGACCTCCGTAGAAATGGTTTTTCAGCAGAAAATGATTGGGACGCTTTGGGCGCCCCAATCATTTTGAAATGATACGGCAAAAATTATGCCTGCCCTCTCATCTTCGCAAAGCATTCGCTGCAGTAGACCGGACGGTCAGACTTGGGCTCAAAGGGAACCTTCGCCTCGCCGCCGCAGGCTGCGCAGGTCGCGGTAAAGAACTCACGGGGACCGCGCGCCGCGTTCTTGCGGGCGTCACGGCAGGCCTTGCAGCGCTGCGGCTCGTTCTGGAAGCCACGCTCTGCATAGAACTCCTGCTCACCAGCGGTGAAAACGAATTCCGCGCCGCACTCTTTGCACTTCAAAGTCTTGTCTTCGAACATTTTGAATCCTCTCTTTTGAAAAAACTTGCCTTTCGGCTAATATTGCGATCAGCTCACGCTGAAGTCGCTGAAATTTGGGAGCCGCGCCAGCTTGCGGCGAATACGCTGTACAGCGTTGTCAATGGACTTTTCAGACTTATGAGTCTGCGCAGCCATTTCCGCATAAGACAGTCCGGATAAATATAGCTGCAGCACCTTTGCCTCAAAGCCTGACAAGTACTGCGAAAATGCGGAATGCAGTTCCTTTTCACTCTCTCTGGCCAGAACCTGCTCTTCCGTAATGCGCCGATTCGCTTCTGGGTAGCTCGTCGCCTGCGGCTGGGATTCTTCTGAGAGGATGCTGTCTAACGGGACGCCGTTGTTCAACGGCAGATGTTTCAGGCGGGCTGCCGACTTCACCGCGCTGTATAAGCGCCGGTTGATGCACAGCTCCGCATACGTTTTGAATGGGACGTTCGCAGACGGATCGAATTGCCGGATGGCCGATAACAGCCCCAGCATTCCCTCCTGAATCAGATCCTCGCTGTCCCCGCCGGCCAGAAAAAGCGGCCTTGCACAAATGCGCACAGAGCGAACATACCGCTCGGCGAGCGCCTCTTCCGCATCGGGATCTCCCGCTGCGGCGCATGCTTGCAGTTCCTGATCGGAAAGAATGGAATAGTCTGTCATACCTCTGCGAATCCCTAAAACTTGTACGAATAAATTATATCGAAAACCATTGAAAAGTCAATAGATTTTTCTATTTTGTATAAATTTTTTCTTAAATTTCGAGCTGTTGTTGTCCGAGATACTCTAAACCGAGGTGTTCATACGCCTTTCGTGTGACGCAGCGGCCCCGCGGCGTGCGGGTCAGAAATCCCTGCTGTAAGAGGTATGGTTCATATACGTCTTCCAGCGTAACGGACTCCTCCCCAATCGTCGCGGCCAGCGTATCCAGCCCGACAGGGCCGCCGTGATAGAGGTCGATGATGCTGCGCAGCATCCGGCGGTCGGTCGCGTCCAGGCCGAGCTGGTCAACCTCCAGACGCAGCAGCGCGTCGTTGGCAACGTCCTTGGTGATCACACCGTCGGCACGCACCTGCGCATAGTCGCGCACGCGCTTGAGCAGGCGGTTCGCAATACGCGGCGTGCCGCGGGACCGCGAGGCGATCTCTCTGGCGCCGGCGCTGTCGATCTCGATACCCAGAATACCCGCGCTTCGCTCCACGATCCGCTGCAGTTCCTCCGGCGTATACAGCTCCAGACGGAGATTCACACCGAAGCGGTCGCGCAGCGGCGCGGTCAACTGGCCGGCACGCGTCGTCGCGCCGATCAGCGTAAACTTCGGCAGATCGAGTCGGATGGAGTTTGCCGACGGTCCCTTGCCGATGATGATGTCAATCGCATAATCCTCCATGGCCGGATAGAGGATTTCCTCCACCGCGCGGTTGAGCCGGTGGATTTCATCCACAAAGAGAATGTCATTCTCCTGCAGATTGGTCAGCAGCGCGGCGAGGTCGCCCGCCTTTTCAATTGTCGGGCCGGAGGTGATGCGCATGTTCACACCCATCTCGTTTGCGATCACCGCCGCCATGGTGGTTTTTCCAAGCCCCGGCGGGCCGTAGAGCAGCACGTGGTCGAGCGGCTCGGCGCGCATCCGCGCCGCGTCAATGAACACCTGCAGGTTATCCTTTGCTTTTTCCTGCCCGATATACTCCCGCAGCAGACGCGGGCGCAGCGAACCTTCGCCGGTATCTTCCGGGAGGATGGTGGTCGATGTAACGATCTTCTCCTGCCCGTCATCCGAAAAACTGATGCTCATTTCCGCTCCCTCCCGTTCACTGAATCATAGCCCGCAGCGCTGCCTTCACGATCTGCTCCACGGTCATCTCATCCGTTTGCAGCGTGCGCAGCGCCGCGTTGATCTCCGGCATACTGTAGCCGAGCACTGCCAGCGCGGCGATCGCATCCGAGCGCGCGGAGCTTTCCTCCGTCTGCGCCGGGACGACCGGCATAACGCCGCCGAAGTCGGAAGACACAGTTTCCTTTGCCAGCTTGTCCTTCAGCTCCAGAATGATACGCTGCGCGATTTTCTTGCCGATCCCGGGTGCGCAGGTCAGCGCTTTCACGTCGCCGTTGAGAACGGCCAGCGCCAGTGATTCCGGCGTGTTGGACGAGAGAATAGAGATCGCAGCCTTCGGCCCAACGCCGGAAATGCCGATGAGCATTTCGAAGCAGCGCTTCTCCCCTTTGGTCAAGAAGCCGAACAAATCGTGCGCGTCCTCGCGGATATATTCATAGGCATACAGCTTTGCGCACTCGCCGAGTTTTACGCCGCTGATGGTGTTCAGGCTGGCGTTGAGCGCATAGCCGATCCCGCCGCAGTCGATCACGACGAGATTGGTTTCAAAATCGGTCACAGTTCCTTCTATGTGGTAGAGCATGGGTCAAACCTCGCTTCCTGCTGCATCAAAGATGTGGCGCTTCTGGCGTGGCAGAGCGCAATGGCGACGGCGTCCGCCGCATCGTCCGGCCGTGGAACAGCCTGCAGATTCAGCAGCCGGCGAACCATGTCCATCACCTGCTTTTTCTCCGCGCGGCCATAACCGACCACCGCCTGCTTCACCTGAAGCGGCGTATATTCATAAATCGGCAGTCCCGCCTGGTAGCCGGAAAGCAGAATGACGCCCCGGCCGTGTGCAACGGCGATGCCGGTTGTGATATTCGTATTAAAAAACAGCTCCTCCACAGCCATCACATCCGGAGAAAACTGCGTGATGAGATCGTTCAAATCCCGAAAAATCTGATCCAGCCGGCTGGAAAGCTGTGTTTTGGCCGGCGTGGTAATGACACCGCAGGAGACGAGCCGCTGCCGGTTCTTCTCCGAATCCAGCACGCCGAAGCCGACCGTCGCAATCCCGGGGTCAACGCCCAAAATTCGCATATACATCACTTCCATGGCAATCTTACCATAATCGACGCGGCAAGGCAACCAAAAACGCCCCGGCAGAAACCGGGGCGTTTGAGAATTCAAATCACGCGCGGGGATGCGCCTTGTTGTAAACATCCTTCAGCTGCTTCTTCACCAGATGCGAATATACCTGCGTGGAGGAAATATCGGCGTGACCGAGCATTTCCTGAATCGCATGGATATCCGCGCCGTTTTCCAGCAGATGCGCCGCAAACGAGTGGCGCAGTGTGTGCGGGGTGATCGTCTTTTCGATGCCCGCTTTCATCTGATAAGACTTGATGATCTTCCAGAAACCCTGGCGCGACATCCGTTCGCCGCTGACGTTCACGAACAGCGATTGCTCGTCCGGCGCCGCGATCATCTGCGGCCGGATGAAGTTGATATACTCCGTCAGCGCACGCACCGCAGCAGGATACAGGGGGATCACGCGCGTTTTATCCCGGCTCTGGCAGCGGATGACGCCGGCCGAAAGGTTCACATCCGTGATGTTCAGCGAGATCAGCTCGCTCACGCGGATGCCGGTCGCATACAGCAGCTCCAGCATGGCGCGGTCTCGGTAGCCTTTCATGTCCACACACTCCGGCTGCTCAAGCAGCAGCTCCACTTCCTTGCTCGTGAGGATCTGCGGCAGCTTCTGCGTCGTCTTGTCCGGCACGAGTTTGCCCGTCGGATTATGCTCGACGTAGCCGTTGTTTAACATAAAGGTATAAAAATTTTTCAGAGAAGCGATCGCGCGGGACACGGTTGCAACCGATTTCCCGTTGGAGCGCATCCACGCAATGTAGTCGCACAGCTCCTCCTCTTCCGCCGTATCCAGCGAGGCGTCCGTGTGCGTAGACAGGTAGTCGCCGAGCTGCCGAACATCCCTTAAATAAGAGGAGAGTGTATTCTTGGAGGCCTTCTTCACGTCCCGCAAATAGGTTTCGAATGTTTCAAGACAATCCGCGTCCTTCAAGTGACTTCCCCCTTTCCGTAAAAATCAAGATGATAAAACCAGCTTTGCCAGGTAAGGCACAGCGTAGCATTCAGCAGCGGCGGCAAGCGACAGCAACACAAAAACAGCCGCCAACTCACGCGAGTGGTTCTCCGGCGGTCCGGAGGGCGGGCAGCCCTGCTTTTGCCGAAACAGCCGGTAGGACAGCAGTGCGCACAAAACGCCGAGGATCAGCAGCGCCGGAATCAGAAACAGTCCCGGAAGCCCCACGGCAATCCCGGCGAGCAAAAAGGCATGCTCCGCACCGGATTCCAAAAACGCGGCGACCGTGCAAGCGGACATGAAGCCCTTGATCCCAAATGCCACCGGAATCAGAAAAAAGCCTATGTACGTCGTGGACAGCAGCAAAAACACAAAGCCGTATGCGCTGTACACGCACAAAGCAGAAAGAAAGTTGCCGGACACAATACCGGAACCCCCATCCTCCTGCAAAGCCGCAAGCACCGGATCAACCTGTGCCGAAGCGGCAAAGTTCGCCCCAACACAGCAGCCGATCACAAAGCCGAGCGCCATTCCGGCCAGAAGCACAGGCGGAAAATTCAAGGCTTGTTTCGGGACTGTACGGAGGCGTTTGATTCGCTTTTTTCGTTTCACAATGCATCACCAATTCAAGCATATGAAGCGGCACACCATAAAAACACAATTGACATAATGCATTGTAGACATAATATAATACAACTTCTTTCAATAATCAAGTGTTTCGTCAGATTTTGTTCATTTTTGTTAATTATGCTAAGATATTATGTAAACAACATTATGTAAACTGTGCTACCAGCCCCAAAAGGGACCTTTGGATTTCAATGGTATAAAACAATATCTAGGTTATCTTTTGTTCGTTCTCACTACATCTTGGTTATCAGGATATCGTTATGTAAACTCGTTGGGCGATTACAGTTGGTTATCTTCTCTTTTGCCTGCGTTTTCGGATTGTGGAAGTTCTTTGTAACTTTTTATGAAAAATGCACGAACCGGCCATTCCGCCGGCAAGGCACAAAATCACGCTGATCCACGTTTGAATTCCAAAAACACCCTCCTGCTCTGCGAGCAGCTTGCTCAAAATCAAAATCACCGCAAGTGCGCCGCCGACGGCAATTCCGTTTCGAAGCCGCCTCCCCCCTGCCGCCGGCATACACGCACCGGCAACAAGCGCCCCAAAAAACAGCGCCGCGCCCGCATATTCCGAGAGGTACGCATCCGGCAGAGATTCCCGTGCCGCCGCCCATGCAATCAGCCACAGGATTGCGAGTACGGACGCCGCGCCGATGATCACAGCCAGCGCCGCGCGGCCAAGGCGCGTTTCCATCTTCCATTCCGTTTTCAAAAATAAAAACCCCCTGCAAAAATAAGATTGGTACATCTTATTTTTGCAGGGGATCATTCATGACGCAAAGGTCATACCTCAGGCCCGGATTTTTTGTCGTCGTCCTGTTCCTTTTTCTTTTTGCCGAACAGGCCGCCGTTCGCTTTCTTTTCCTGCGCTTCTTTCTGTGCCTGCGCTTCCGCACGGACATTTGTGGAAATCGCCCACTTGGTCACCTGAATTCGAACCTGGTCCTCACCAGTCTCGAAAGTCACAGTGTCGTCCGTTACGTGCACGACTTTGCCCATCAGGCCGCCGATGGTAACAATCTCGTCGCCCGCTTTCAGATTTGCGCGCATCTCGTTGAGCTTCTTTTTCTTTTTGTTTTCCGGAAGCATCAGGAAAACATAGAAAATCACGATCATCAAGACAAGCAGAATAATGGATGAATATCCGCTGCCGTTCATTAGCCATACCCCTTTCAAAAAGCATGATGATTTATTATAACGTCTTTATTCCACGATTGCAAGACAATTTCAATCAAATCCTTGTGTCCAGCTTCGTGGAAAATTCCCGACGAAACGCATCGTACTCCCCTGCTTCAATGGCAGCGCGGATTCGCTCCATCAGTGTGTTGTAGAAATAGAGATTGTGCATGACAGCCAGACGCATGGCCAGCATTTCCTCTGCTTTAAACAGATGCCGGATATATGCACGTGTATAACGGCGGCAAACCGGACAATCACACATCGGATCGATCGGCTGCTCATCACGCACGTACTTTTCGTTTTTGATATTGATGATGCCGGACCAGGTAAACAGATGTCCGTGCCGGCCGTTGCGTGCTGGCATGACGCAGTCGAAAAAATCCACGCCGCGCGCGACGCTCTCAATGATATTTCCCGGCGTGCCGACGCCCATCAGATAGCGCGGCTTGTCCTTCGGCATATGCGCTTCCACGATTTCAATGGTATCGTACATCTCCTGCGTGCTCTCGCCAACCGCAAGCCCGCCGATTGCATAACCGGCGAGGTCGAGTTCCGCAATCTTGTCCATGTGCGCAGCACGCAAATCCGGAAACACCGCGCCCTGGTTGATGCCGAAGAGCACCTGTCCGGGATTGACGGCGTCCTCTCTGCTATTATAGTCGTCCAGCGCCGTTTTGCAGCGAACCAGCCAGCGGTATGTCCGTTCGCAGGACTCCTTTACATACGCATAGGGCGACGGAATCTTGATGCACTCATCAAACGCCATGGCAATATCGGAACCGAGGTTTGCCTGAATGCGCATGCTCTCCTCCGGCCCCATGAAAATATGACGCCCGTCCACATGGCTGTTGAAGGAGACGCCCTCCTCTTTGATTTTCCGAAGCTGCGCCAGTGAAAAAATCTGGAACCCGCCGCTGTCCGTCAGGATCGGGCCGTTCCATGTCATGAACTTGTGCAGTCCGCCCAAGTCCCGAATCAGCTCGTCGCCGGGGCGGACATGCAGATGATAGGTGTTGGACAATTCCACCTGACAGTGAATCTGCTCCAGATCCTCCGCAGACAGCGCACCTTTGATGGCGGCCTGCGTACCGACATTCATAAAAACCGGGGTCTGCACCGTACCGTGCGGCGTTGTGAACGTGCCGCGCCGGGCGCGGCCGTCCTGACATAGCAATTGAAACATCGTCGTTAAAACCTTTCGTCAGCTAATGAACATCGCATCTCCAAAGGAGAAAAAGCGATACTTTTCCGCCACGGCGACCTCATATGCGTGCAGAATGTTTTCGCGCCCCGCCAGTGCGGAAACCAGCATGATGAGTGTGCTCTCCGGCAGGTGGAAATTCGTCACGAGCGCGTCGATGCAGCGGAATTGATAGCCGGGGTAAATAAAAATATTCGTCCAGCCGGATCTGGCGCGCATGGCGCCGTCCGGCTCCGCAAAGCTCTCCAGCGTCCGGCACGAAGTGGTGCCGACCGCGACGACGCGGCCGCCAACGGCCTTCGTTTCGTTGATGATCTGCGCCGTCTCCTCCGGCACCACGCAAAATTCAGAGTGCATGGCGTGATCCTGAATGTTTTCCTCCTTGACCGGGCGGAAGGTTCCCAGACCAACATGCAGCGTCACGTAGCAAACGCGCACGCCTTTGGCGGAAATTCGCTCCAGCAGCTCCTGCGTAAAATGCAGCCCCGCCGTCGGCGCGGCCGCACTTCCAAGCGTTCTGGAATAGACCGTCTGATACCGCTCGCCATCCTCCAGTTCCTCCTTGATATACGGTGGCAGCGGCATCTTCCCGAGTCGTTCGAGAATCTCCAGAAAAATGCCCTCATAGTGAAATTGCAGGATCTTGTTTCCGTCCTCAACCGCGTCCACGACCGTGGCGGTAAGCGCGCCTTCGCCAAAGGTCAGCTCCGCGCCGGGGCGTGTCTTGCGGCCCGGACGCGTGAGACACTCCCACTTTCCGTCGCCCAGGTCGCGCAGCAGCACGATCTCCACGCTCCCGCCGGTGCTGCGCTTGCCGAGCAGCCGCGCCGGGAGCACACGCGAGTCGTTCAAAACAAGGCAGTCGCCCGCGTTCAGATATTCGGGAAGGTCGTAAAAATGACGGTGCTCGATTGCGCCGGTCACGCGATCCAGCTTCAGAAGGCGCGACGCATCGCGCCGCTCCAGCGGCGTCTGCGCGATCAGTTCCTCCGGCAGCTCAAAATAAAAATCTGATTTTTTCATCCAACATATGCTCCGGTAAAATAAAAGCGAATAATGTCCTCAAACGACTGATTGTGCACCTTCGCCATGGAATACGCGCCCCACTGGCTCATGCCGAGGTTGTGCCCATATCCGCCGCCGCTGATGGTGTAGGTATCGTCCGACGCATTGTATGTAACGGTGAAATGCCGGCTGGTATAGGTCACGCCAACATTTTTCAGGAATGTGCGTACGTTATCCTTACTGTAAGTCTGCCCATTTGCCGTAACGGTCATAACATTCCCGATCGGCGTATTCGTCACCGAGATATCCCCTGTCTGTGAGCTTGGAACCGTCACGCTCCAGCTCTTGCAGTAAAAATCAATGTCCGCTTCATAGGGGTCTTTCACGCCGCGCAGATACGGAATCACCGTATCCGACCACACGTTTTCAGAGTCTTCCGTCGCGCCGCCGTCCGCCGCAAAGTATGCAACAGAGCAGAGCTTGCCCTCATACCGCACAAACAGGCCCGCCGTCTCGTCAACAGCACGGTCGGTCGTTTCATTCCCACCGTTCAGGCCGCGATAGACCTGACAATAGGTATCATTCGTCATGTCAAAGCCATATTGGCGATACTTGTTCTGGTTGGCGGCAACGTAGGTACGCGCGCAGACGGCCTGCGCCTTCAACGCCTCCAGCGGCCACGAAGCGGACATCTCATTCGGAACGACGCCTTTGACGTAATCCTCCAGCCCCACAAAATTCACAACCGTCAGCACGCCGCTGGTCAGGCGGGTGTACTGGAAATCCCCGTAGTACTGATAGCCTTTGCACCAGGTGACCGCCTTGCCGGAATCGGACACCGGCGCCACGGCAAGCGAATAGGTTGATCCGCAGTCAAACTCAAACAGAATCTGCGTGGTGTCTGCCTTGGTAACGGTAACACAACGGTCAGTACCGGTATACACCGTACCGCCGTATCCGCCCGCGGACAACGCACTCTGCGCAGCCTCCTGCGTCTCATAGCTGCCGATCATGGCGTAGTAAGTACCATTATAATACGCTGGAAAACCGCCCTTTGCATCCGCTGCGGACTTGGCCGCGTCAAAGCTGGTATAATTCTGCGAAAGGCGAATGTGATAGCGGCCGATCGTCCCGGCGCTCACAGATACATTGAGATCCGGCACCATGGCGATCAGGGTTTCCGCAGTCGAACCCACAGCGTGAAACACACGGTCGGAATCGTAGTAGCCGAACTGATAGCCGGAGCCTATGGCGTTTTCAAGCCGCGCCTCAGAGAGCGCAGAAGAGCCATAGAACAGACCCACGCGCACAGTTTGCAGATCGACCGGAACGTCATCATAACCGCTATCGCTGTCCCCCACCGGCGCAACGCCGCTGGCAGTCATCGCATAGGTTTGCTTGGAGCCGATCTGCACCACGCTTTCGTCGGCGCCAATGGCATAGGCGTCCGCCAGCTCTCCGGACAAAACACCGTCCGAATCGTTGACATAGATATTCCCCGCCGCCGAGGCCGAACCGGCCAGCAGCGCAAGCGCCAGCGCCAGGGTCAAAACGGTAAACAAATATTTCTTCATACAGGCAACCTCAAAAGCATGGTGTTCAAAGCGGGAGAAACCCGCACATTATGTCACCTTATTATAATCAACGTTACCGCAATATTCAAGCGATTTCCCGAAGTTATTTTTATCTTTTTGTAGAAATTTTGTAATCTTTAAGGCGAATGGGCAAAAAAACGAGCCGCAGAGCGCATCTGCGGCTTGTTTTTACGGGGTGACTACGTTTTCGTTGCCGCCCTTCGGGTTGGCGTCCGGTACGGGAGATTGTGCTGCGGGCGCGGTCTCCTCCGGAAGGACGTCATCCAGAATGCCATCATGGTCATCCCGATCATTCAGGATGCCGTCGTTCTTATCGTCGTCCAGAATATTGTTGTCGTTTTGATCGTAATCCGTGACCGGGTCTGTGACAGTGGGCGGCGTCGTATCGGTCACCATGCCGTTTTTCTTTGAGCAAGCAGTCAGCACGCTCAGCAGCATAGACAGTGACAGAATACAAAGCAGTGCTTTTTTCAATGGTTTGCCTCCTTGTGCATGAATCGTCCCTAGTATGCCGCATGGACGCAAATCCTATGCAAAATCCCGGCGCAGAAATCTGCGCCGGGATTTTGAGACCGCCGCTAAAAATGAAGCAGCGCTTTTGCGATTGTAAAATAAATCAAAAGCGACACCGCGTCCGTGATCGTCGAGATGAGCGGACTTGCCATGACGGCAGGGTCCACGCCGATCTTCTCCGCGACGATCGGCAGCGTGCTGCCAACCACCTTCGCAAACATGACGACGAACACGATTGTCAGACTGACCGTCGCCGCTACCATGAGTGTCACGGCATCGTTATTCAGGAGCATCCGGTCCACCAGCAGCATTTTGATGAAATTCGCAGCCGCCAGCGACAGACCGCACAAAAACGCGACACGCAGCTCCTTCCAAATGACCTTCAGAACGTCGGCCGGCTCGATATCGCCGAGCGACAGACTTCGGATGACCGCCGTGGACGCCTGGCTGCCGGAGTTACCGCCGGTACCCATCAGCATCGGCATGAACGCCGCCAGCGCCACCTGCGTGGCCAGCGCGTCCTCAAAATGTGTAACGATCATGCCGGTAAATGTGGCTGACAGCATCAAAAACATCAGCCATGGGATACGGTTTTTCCAGATGTCCACCGCGCTGGTGCGGGAGTACGGCTTGTCAGACGGCGTGATACCGGCCATCTTTTCAATGTCTTCCGTAGCCTCCTGCTCCATGACGTCGATGACGTCGTCGACCGTGACGATGCCGACCAGACAGCCTTCCTTGTCCACGACCGGAATCGCGATCAGGTCGTAGTCGGAGATCTGCTCGGAGACCTCTTCCTGGTCGTCCGTCGTCGTGGCATAAATGACGTTCCGGTCCATGATATCTTCAAGGATCGTATCGTCGTCCGACAGCAGCAGCTTTTTGACGGTGATGACGCCCTCCAGCTTGCGCTTGGCGGATGTGACATAGCAGACGTAAATCGTCTCCTTGTCTTCACCAATCTTGCGGATGCGCGCGAACGCCTCGCGCACGCTCATGTACTTTTTCAGATCGACAAACTCCGCGGTCATGATGCTGCCTGCCGAGTTTTCGGGGTATTTTAAATACTGGTTGATGAGGTTTCGCGTTTCCGGCGTCGCGGTGCGCATGACACGCTTGACGACGTTCGCCGGCAGCTCCTCCATCATATCGACCGCATCGTCCACGTACAGCTCTTCAATGATGCCGGCCAGCTCGGTGTCGGTGATGGAGTTGATGATCGTCTCCTGCTCCTCAACTTCGAGATTCGCAAAAACAGCCGCTGCGATCTCCTTGCTCAGCAGGCGGAACACCATCGCCATACGCTGGGTGTCCTCTTCCCAGATTTCGCCGAGAAACTCCGAGATATCAAACTCGTTCATCTCCGCCAGCGTCTGCCGCAGCTCCTTGATCTTCCGCTGCTCCAGGAGCGCAAAAAGCTCGTCGTGTATCGTTTCGTAATCAATACTGTCCATCGTTTTCGCCCTCCTTTCCGAGACTGTGCGGAACCGTTCAGCTGTTCATATACTTTTTCTGGCTGCAGCTCAGACTGTCGATCGACACGCCCATGGCGCGCAGCTTCCGCAGCGCAATGTCATGGTCGATCTCCGCCGGAACGGACACGACGCCCGGCTGCAGTGTGCCCTTCGTGCGCGCGAGATACGCCGCGCTCATCGCCTGCACCGCGAAGCTCATGTCCATGATCTCCGCCGGGTGACCGTCGGCCGCCGCGAGGTTCACGAGTCGTCCCTGCGCGATCACATAGATCGTCCGGCCGTTCGGCAGCTTGTACGCATCAATATTGTGCCGCGCTTCATACGTTTCATCCGCGCAGCGCTCCAACGCTTCCATGTCAATCTCTACGTTGAAATGTCCGGCGTTGCAGAGGATTGCGCCGTCCTTCATGAGATTGAAGTGCTCCAGTGTGATGATGTCCTTGCAGCCTGTAACGGAAACGAAAATGTCGCCGATCCTGGCCGCTTCCGCCATCGGCATGACCTCATAGCCGTCCATGACCGCTTCCAGCGCACGCACGGGATCGACCTCCGTCACGATGACCTTGGCGCCCAGTCCCTTTGCGCGCAGCGCAACACCTTTGCCGCACCAGCCGTAGCCGGAAACCACAACGTATTTGCCCGCGACCACGAGGTTCGTCGTGCGCATGATGCCGTCCCACACGGACTGACCCGTGCCGTAGCGGTTATCAAACAAATGCTTGCAGTCCGCATCGTTCACCATAATCATCGGAAAACGCAGCGTCCCGGCACGATCCATGGCGCGCAGACGGTGGATGCCGGTGGTCGTCTCCTCGCAGCCGCCGATGACATCGGGGATCCGGTCGGTAAACTCCGTGTGCATCATATGCACCAGATCGCCGCCGTCGTCAATGATGATATTCGGGCCGAACGCGAGCACACTGCGCAGATGCGCCTCATAGTCCTCCGCCGAGCAGCCATACACCGCGTGCACGTCCATGCCGCGCGCCGCCAGCGCCGCCGCAACGTCATCCTGCGTGGACAGCGGATTGGAGCCGGTCACGTGCATTTCCGCGCCGCCCATCTCCAGCACGCGGCAGAGATACGCCGTCTTGGCCTCCAAATGGACGGAAAGCGCAATTTTCAGTCCGTCAAACGGACGGTTTTGCGCAAAGTCGCGCCCAATGTCGCGCAGCACCGGCATGTGGGCTTCCACCCAGCGGATTTTCCGCTCGCCGGACTCCGCAAGCGTGATGTCCCGAATCGTGCTCATAAGAAAACCTCCATCATGGGATTTGGCTCTTTATTTTAACACCTTCCCCGGCAGAATACAACAAATTTTGAAGAAGAACGCAAAACGGACGCGCTTCAAAAATTCCGCGGCGCGAAGCAATGCTCCGAGCCGCGGAATACAACTTGTTAAAAATGAAGATTTTTGACAGACAGGAAAGTCGCCGCGCGGCAGAGCCGCACGGAGACTTTCCTATCCCATCAGATACCAATAGACGCCGATCCCGACCGCCAGCGTGAGCGCAACGCCGGAGAGCCACAGCAGCGCCGCCGTCAGACGCGACCGGTGCCGTCTTGGATGCGGAACCCGCTTCATGCGCGGCTGAACGGCGTTCGCCGCCTGCCGCAGAACCTCCTGCTCGGAAACGCCGGGCTGCGCCAGCGCATCGTCGCGCACGATGTAGATGATCTGTTCAAAAAGCGTTTCCGGTTCCGGGCGCACCACCACCACGCGCCGGGACGTGCCCTTGACGATTTCCGGTTCGCTCCGTTCCTCCGGGCGCAGCGGCGCGGCTTTCCTGGAAAAGCGACGCCGGCTGCGCTTACATGCCACAGCTTTGTTCGCCTGCTTTCGCCGTTTCACGTTATGTTCTCACCTCGACTTTGATCGCCAGCGCCGTCATGTCGTCGTTGCGGCCATATTCCCGCACGGCGGACTGCACCACCTGGCTCGCCAGCGCTTTCATGTCCGTGTCGTCCGCCTGCTCCAGCAGATTGCGCAGCCACAGGTCTTTGCCGTCGGAGACCACGCCGTCGCTGGCGATGACGGCGACGCTTCCGGGCTTCAGGCGCATACGCATCACATCCGGCGTCTTCCCCGCCTCGTATTTCAGTCCGGCGGCAAAAGAGATGTTGCGGATCTTACGAATGACGCCGCCGCTTTTGACATAGGACGGCGCGGCGCCGTATTTGTAGAAGCTCGCCTCGCCGGAAAAGAGGTCGACGCACATCAGATCAACGGTGGCGTAGCCCCAGTTTTCCCCGTCGCGCAGCAGCATTGCAGAGTTGAGCAGCTTCATCGCAACCGACGGGTCCACGCCGGAGCGAAGGAATTTTTCCAGAATGCCGATCGTGCCTATGCTGCCGTCGGCCGCGGCTTCGCCGGTTCCCATGCCGTCGGAGAGAATGACGCACAGTTCGCCGGAATCGGTCTTAAAATATGTACCACGGTCGCCAGACACGGTCTCGCCCTTCTTGCGTACGGCGGCGATGCCGACCGAGGCCGCCAACGGCTCCGCCTCCAGCAGCACGAGACTGTTTTCCGCCGTCTGCTGCTCCGGCATGCACAAGCGCACGCCGAGTACCTTGGACAGCCCGTCCAGATAGTCCGGCTCATCCAGCAGCGGCTTGAGAAACTTGCTCTCAATCGCCACGCGCAGCCGCCCGCGATGGTCGCGGAACACCGCAGCATCCGCCTCCACGCCGAGCGAGCGCAGGTAGCGGATCAGCCGTCGCTCCGCGAGCGGATCCGCGCCATAGCAGCTGTTGAGCGCTCTGGCAGATTCTGCGAGCACGTCCGCAAAATCGCGGTACTGCTCCCAGAGCAGGTTGCGGTTTTCCTGCATCAGCTTGTGCATTCGCATGCGATAGGCGCGCAGGCGAAGCTCCCCGTTGACGACCTCCGTAAACTCGTGCAAATACAGGCAGCGCTCACGGAAATAGGCCGGGAAATCTGCCGTCTGCAGCCGCCCGCGCTCCTGCATCTTGCGGGACGCATCGTTCAAAACGGACAGCGTGTCTGACGCTGAGCGCGTCCAGCACTCCTGCCGCAGCGCGCAATGGACGCAGACGCGGTCCGCCGCGCGGTCAAACACCTTTGCAATGTCCGCATCGTTTTCCTCGGACACCGCTGCACCGTGCGCAACTTCGAACAGCTCCCGGTAGGCATAGGACATGCCGCCGACCCGCTCCGCGACATAGTGGCGCAGCCCCGATTCCCCGCGGCCGGCGCGCAGAGGCTGGATAAACGAGCCGACCGTCACCACGAACCGCTGCGGCAGCAGCAGATACACCCCGGACGCGCCGAGCACCTCGATCATGGACGCGGCGCGCAGCTCATTTGACGGCAAACAAAGCACCGTCAGCGCATGTACGGCTGCAAACACGATCAGAAACAGCACCTTGCGGTGCTTGCAAAACAGGCCTGAAACCAGCCCGGAGAGCGCATAGGCCGCCACCAGAAACGCACCGCTCCCTGCGGCGACGTCCATCGCCGAGCCCAGGATCGTTCCCGCCGCCGCTCCGTTGAGCGGCCCGCCCGTGGCGCTGAGCATCAGGAGGATCACCAGCGAGAGGATGCGGCCAACGGAGATAGAGCCAAACAGCACCAGATTGCTGACACCCATCAGGATGCACGCCAGCAGCAGCACGATCGACACATTGCGGCAGATCTCCGAATTGACCGTGCGCGGGTCCGTCGTATCAAAGACATCGCCGAATGCGTAAGCCGTCCCGCCGCACAACAGCAGATACAGCGCTACGCGCGAGACAACATACAGCGTGATCCCACCCGTGAGGGCATAGATCGTCAGCCGTGTCAGCGCATAGGCGGCCATCGCCAGCACGGGCGGATACCATTTGGAATGCACGATCCAGTGCCGGCGCAGAAAATA
>ULWX01023189.1_pt1 | contig 17326 bp, 15 predicted proteins | sample 1960851 | NCBI WGS metagenome assembly ULWX01 (sample SAMEA4835826, study PRJEB28245) | human gut metagenome | biome: gut microbiome; material: fecal sample | place: Denmark | collected 2008 | reverse complement strand
CCTTTCCCTACCCATAAGGGTAGACTTCGGAAAAGTTGTCAGTTTTTTGACAATAGATAAAAAAAGTTACCCCCGGCTTCTTATCGAAGCCGGGGTGAAACTGTTTATTACAGAACTATTGGGGAATCGTTTGCGCCATCCTGCGCATCGAACAGCTTGGGAATAATAAATCGTTTGCCCGTTACGGCGATGGCAAGCTGCGTCTTGTTGGCATAGCCCGTCTTTTGAAGGATGTTTCGAATATGGTACTTTACATTGTCCTTGGTATAGTGAAGCCGCTGGGCAATCTCGCTGTATTCCAGCCCCTCGCACACGAGGCGCAGAACCTTGATTTCCGTCTCGCTGAAATCCTCGCTGCTGGCGACACCCACCTTTACGGCAGGTGTGTCATCGGGCCAAATTTTTCTTCCCTGCATGGTGGCGTCCATGACGGTTATCAAATCCTCGGGGCTTGTCTCCTTGTACCAAAAGCTGTCCACGCCTGCTTTTTTTGCCCGCTTGATGTAGCTCTCCTCCACCATGGAGGTGACAACGATGATTTTCAGCTTCGGAAACCGTATGCGAAGCTCAGCGGCGGCATCGATTCCATCCTTTGTCCCATGGGTGCAGACATCCATAAGCACCAAATCGACCGCGTTCCTGCGGCAGGCAGTCTCGGCAAGGTCTGCCTTGGAAAGACTCCCTACAAGCTCATAATCCTTGCCGCCGCGCACAATGTTTTCCATATATTCTCTGGCGATTCGCTGATCGTCGATTACAAGTACCTTTGTCATGGCTGCACCCCCTGCCCTGTTTTCTGCCTGCCCACCGGCAGTGTAACCGTCAGCATAAATACCGGCTGCGACTGGATTTGCATAGTTCCGCCTGCTTCGGCAAGCATTTTCTCCAAGTCCGCAAGCCCGCCCCGGGGCACAATTTCTCTCTTTGGCTGCTTGCCGTCATTAGTCATGCGCAGGGTAACGGCGTCCCCGCTTTGCTCTGCCCTTATATACAGCGTGGCAGCGTCGGCATGACGGGCGGCGTTGACGCAGGCCTCCCGCATAACCGGCAGCAGCAAGTGGATTAGCTCCTCCTTTTCCGGCAGCTTCCCTGTGATTTTGACCTCCATGCCGGATACCGCCGCGTCCCGCATAAACTCTGTCACATCATCCTGCGGATAGGCGTTCTCCTCCTGCAAAACCTGAATGGCGCGGCGAAACTGTGTGACGGCAGCCGCGTTTTCCTCAGAAGTGGTGTTCTGGCGCAGCATTTGCCGTATGGCGGCAACGCCCATGTTCATCTGATCGTGCAGCCGGGATTTCATATTCAGGATTTCCTGCTCTCTGGTCGCCTCCTGCACATTCTCCGACAGGAGCTTCAATTCCCGGTACATCTTTTTCAGTTCCCGTGACTGGCGTTTCAGCTCCTGCCGTTTTTCATGCAGCTCGGTCACATCGCTGAACACGGCCTCTATATAAACCTTGCCGTCAGTCGTTTTGACCTCCTCCGCGGAATACTGCCAGGCTTTTCCATCCGGGAAAAGGAACACATTTCCCTCCCGTATAATACCGGTGGATTGGTCGCAGCCCTCCAGCGCCTCTTGCAGCTCGTAAAAGCTTTGCAGGTCACTCTGAGTAATTCTTCTGAAAAGCGCATACATAGCCCGGTTGCATAGCTTGACAGTACCGGAGGGAGTAAAATAACAGACAGCGGCAGGCAGCGTGTCCAAAGCCTCTTTTACGGCGACGCGCAGCTCATACCTGTCCTTAAGCCGCCGAGGTCTCCATAGCTTCATGCTCCCTCACCGCCTTTCTCCAGCCTGAAGGCAAAGCGGTATGCCCCGTCCTCACAGGTAAAGGAATCCGCGATGGACGCGTAAGAGGAGAGCTCGGTATCGCAGACAAATTCCATATTCAAAAGATAACCGCTCTCCCCCTCCCGCATTTGAATCCACACATGGGAAAGGTCAAACAAACAGGCCTCCATTAGCGTTTCAAAGCCGCGGTATACCCGGAGCATATCCCTCGTTGCCAGCAGGCAGCCCGGCGGCAGGGTGTGGAGGCAGTTAACGCCCAGCAGCTCCAGATTGATAAAGGATTCATCGAAGCACCTGGACAGGTCCCGGATATCCGTCTGTGTGCTGCGCTCACTTATGAGCAGCAGATTGCCGCAGCGTTTTATGTAAGCGCCCGCAACTGCCGCCCCGGCGAGGAGCCTGCGCCGCGTTTGCTCATCCGTTTCCGCGTCATATTGGGCCAGCAGCCGGTCAATCAGGTCAATTTGCCCGGCCATTTCCCGGTGAAGCAGGTCGTTCACCCGGTTCTTTTCCTGAAGGCTCAGAATTTTCTTCTTTGTTTCAAGGTTTTTCTGCCGAATGCGGTTGTGCTCCGCCAGCTCCCGGCAGTTTTCTTCAATCTCCTCGATGGCTTCAGTCAGCTCTGCCACATCCTCCTGCCATAGCACATTGCCAAAGCCAATGGGCTTGCTCCTGATAAGAAGGCTGCCGTCAAGCGAAATCGGCTGCACTCCGGCGCTGATTCGCTGCTTTTCCGTCAGCTCCCGTGCATTGAGGCTCTTAAGGCAGAGCTCGTTCTCTCTGTCCGTAATCTGCGCGCCCAGCCTGCTTACCAAAAACAGCTCGTCATAGCCGGTGTTCGATTGAATCAGCCCGCATTGGATGCAGCTTTCAAACGCGGCGGCAAACAGCAGGCAGAATACCACGGTGATATCCCCTGCCAGCGGTTTCAGCACCGGCATACAGAAGATATACATGAGGCCATAAACCACCGCCAGTATCACAGGGACGAAGGGCAGCAGTAAAACCTTGCGGCTGCCCGGAACGCGGCACTTTACCAGCATAATAACAAGCGCCGTTAATGCGCAGCAAAGCTCCCAGCCTATCACAAAAGGATACAACACCCCATAGCGGTAATCATCAGTCCACACGGCAGCGTCTTCCGGGAATACAAACACAAGCTTATGAAAGTCGTTGGTCATCACCAGCAGGAAAAACAGGGCCGTGGGGATGTAAAGCAGCTTTGTCCACTTGCTCAGTAGGAAGTTTTCCGGCTTTCCCAGCGACAGGGATACAAGCACCGCCAGGCATGGGATAAACTGCATACCTAAGTAGTACAGATGCCAAAGATGGCGGCTCAGCCATGGATCATCCGTAAAAGAATAACGAATGAGCCTCGCGGTGATCCAAACGATCATCAGCACAGGAATCACCGTGAAATAGCGGCGCACCTGGGGCTGAACAGTCCGCCTGCGAAGGGAAACTCCCCAGAGCGCAAACATACCGATGTAGATACCGGCCCGAAGGCTATCGATAACCTGGTCCAGCGGAGCGTCTACGTGAAGCCCGATCTGCCGAAGCGCCATTGCCGCGAGTATGGCGAGAACAATAAATAGAATGGTGCTGTATTTTTTTGAAAATGATTTCACCATCGTCTATCCCCCACTTCGCTTTTTGACTTAATAAGAAAAATAGTCATTCACTGATTCATGCTTGCACATCAATTTCCGCTTATCTGTCTCATCCCGCCGCATTTTACGCCTGCATATCAAACATAGCCATAAGCCGTTTGAATGTGTCCTGCCCGTCCAGACAGGTATCCGTCAAATGTCCCTTTTCCGTCTCCCACTCGGAGAGTCCACGGTAATAAAACAGCTTCTTGGCGTCTTCAATGATGAACGGAACGATGTTGAACCGCAGGCATTCCTTTAGCGCAATCAAGCGTCCGACCCTTCCGTTGCCGTCCTGAAAAGGGTGGATTCGTTCAAATTCATAGTGAAAACGGATAATGTCGTCAATCGTGGCTGCGCCCAGTGATTCGTACTCGGAGAGCAGCGCTTTCATCCGCGCGGAAACATCCTTCGGCTTTGTGGTTTCTTGCCCGCCAACAACATTAGCGCGCTTTTTATAGTCCCCCACGGCAAACCAATCCAAGCTTGAGTCTCTTGTGCTCTGTTTCAAAATGCGGTGCAGCTCTTTTATAATGTCCTCGGTCAGTCGATCCTCCGCGTGGTCTATCACATAGTCAATAGCGCGGAAATGGTTGACCGTCTCGATTATATCATCAACAGGGATGCCGTCACCGACATCTACTGTGTTTGTTTCAAAAATCAACCGCGTCTGATCCTCGCTGAGCCTGCCGCCCTCAATATGGTTGGAGTTGTAGGTCATGCGAACCTGTAACTCATGGTACAAGCCGCCCGGCATACGGATGCTCTTCTCGTCCCGCAGCGTTTGCAGCAAGGCGTTGTCCGAAATGCTCCGATAGAGCTCTTCCGGCTTGCAGACCAGAAACGCAGCAATTTTTGAAAGCACGCGGTCAGCAATCTTCTCTCCGTGGCCGATTTTTGCAATCGTTCTGGAGGAAATGCCCAGCCTCTCCGTAAGCGCAGTCCTTGTAAGCCCTTTGTCGCTCAGCTTCTGAATGAGCCCGTCATAAGAAATCATAATGCCCACCTTCTTCATTTACTTATTATAACCAATATTGAAAGAAAAGTAAAGGTTGAGATGCAAAATAGTAAAGGGCACCACTCGTGTACTGACAAGCGATGCCCTTTTTGCTTTGTGCCCATGAGTTAACCCACCGCTTTGATGAAGCAAAACGCAAAAAATCCGCCCAAATCAAGAGATTTGAGCGGATTTTATTGGAGCTGCTACCCAGATTCGAACTGGGGACCTCATCCTTACCAAGGATGCGCTCTACCTGCTGAGCTATAGCAGCAAAGTATATGCCCCTTAGAAAGGGGCATATGGCGACCGAGAAGGGGCTTGAACCCTCGACCTCCGGCGTGACAGGCCGGCGCTCTAACCAACTGAGCTACTCGGCCACAGCTTGGTTGCCTTTTTTAACGGCTTAGTAAATATACCAAAAACCGCGCGATTTGTCAATACTTTTTTTCGATTTTTTTATTGGACGCTTTGTTAAAGCCTTTCTTGACGTCCGGTACGGGATATATTAAAATGTCAGGAGTCGATTTTAACTTTTACAGATACATGGAGGATATTATCATGCTGTCCGAATCCAGCCTCAAATGGGGCCGCAGTGACAACTGCATACGTGAGCTTTCCGCCTATGGCGCCGCGAGGAAGGCCGAGATAGGCGCGGAAAATGTGTTCGATTTCAGCATCGGCAATCCCAGCGTACCCGCGCCGGAGTGCGTAAAGCAGGCGGTGCTGGACGCTATGGAGGCGGATGCCGCCGAGCTGCACGCCTATACGCCCGCGCCGGGGATTATGAGCCTGCGCAAGGCCATTGCGGAGGATCTGTGTAAACGCGGGGCAAACGTGTCGCCGGATATGGTGTACGTCACCTGCGGCGCGTCCTCCGGGCTTGCAGTGAGTATGCGCGCGCTGCTTCTGCCCGGTGAAGAGGTCATCACCTTCGCGCCGTTTTTCCCGGAGTACCGCCTTTTTGCCGAGGCCGCCGGTGGCCGCCTTATCGCCCTGCCGCCGGACGAGCGGCTCCAGCCCGACGCTCAGGCGCTCAAAAACGCCCTGAATGCCAACACCAAGGCCATTATCATCAACTCCCCCAACAATCCCTCCGGCGTCATCATCTCTCCGGAGGCGCTTCGGGAGCTGTGTGATATTCTCCGCGCGGCTGAGAAGGAGTTCGGGCACAGCATTTATCTCATCTCCGACGAGCCATACAGGGAGCTTGTGTACGACGGTGAGGCTGTCCCCTGCCCGCTGTGCTATTATGACGACTGCATACTGTGCTACTCCTTCAGCAAGTCCCTCTCCCTGCCCGGCGAGCGCATTGGCTACCTCGCCGTCAACGGCAACATGGCGGACAGAGCCGATGTTTTTGCCGCTCTCTGCGGCGCGGCGCGCGCCAACGGCTATATCAACGCCCCCAGCCTTATCCAGCGCGTTGTGGAAAAATGCCTCACCGCCACGGCGGACATCTCCGTGTATAAGGGCAACCGCGGCCTGCTGTATGAGGGGCTGTGCGCCTGCGGCTTTGACTGCGTGTACCCCGACGGCGCGTTCTATCTGTTTTTGAAGAGCCCCGAGCCGGACGCCAAGGCCTTCAGCGAGCGCGCGAAGAAATACGAGCTGCTGCTCGTCCCGAGTGACGATTTTGGCCTGCCCGGCTATGCGCGCGTGGCCTACTGCGTCTCCCCGGAGATGATAAAGCGCTCCCTCCCCGCCTTCAAGCGGCTGGCCGAGGAATATGGATTATAAAAGCTAAAGAGCCTTCTATCCGCGACTGTGGATAGAAGGCTCTTTTTGCTGTGTTTTCCCCTCAGAGCATGCTCTTTGCCTGAGCGACGATGTTGTCAACAGTGATTCCGTTGACCTCCAGCAGGCGCTCATATGGCGCTGAGCCGCCGAACTGATCCTGCACGCCGATGCGGCGGACGAGGCCCTTGCCCGCTTCGGCGACGCACTCGCAGACGGCGCTGCCAAGGCCGTTGAGAATATTGTGATCCTCGACGGTGACTATCCTGCCGATGTCGTTTATGCAGGCAGCGACAGCCTCCGTATCCAGGGGCTTGAGCGTGTGCATATCCAGCACACGGGCGCTGATGCCCTCAGCCGAAAGCCTGTCAGCCGCTTCAAGAGCCAGACGCACGGTATCTCCGATGGCGATAATGGCAACCCGCTCCCCTTCGCGGAGCTTGTTCGCCTTGCCGATAACGAACTTTGCGTCGTCATTGTATATCACGGGAACGGCGTCTCTTGTAAAGCGCAGGAACATCGGGCCGTAGGTCTCAGCCGCGGCGCGCACAAGCTTCCTTGCGGAGACATAGTCCGCGGGCTGAATGACCGTCATGTTCGGGATAGTCCTGAGCACGCCCATATCCTCAATTGCCTGATGGCTCGCCCCGTCGTTGGCGGGAGTCAGGCCGCCGTGAGAGCAGGCGATCTTCACATTCAGATTGGTGTAGCATATCTCCTGACGAATCATCTCGCACATGCGCAGGGAGCCAAACACGGCATAGGTCACCACAAAGGGAATCTTGCCCGTGGTGGCAAGCCCGGCAGAGAAGGCGGCGCAGTTTTGCTCGGCTATGCCCACGTTGCAGTACTGCTCGGGCAGGGCTTTGGCAAATTTCCCGGTCTTGCAGGACTTGCCGATGTCAGCATCCACAACATAGACATTGCTGTTCTCTCTGCCGACTTCAACTATCTCGTCTCCGAAGCCGTCACGGGTGGCTATCATATCTCCAAGAGCCATTGTCAAATCCCCCTCTCAAGCTGCGCCATGGCGCTCTCGTACTGCTCTCTGTTGGGCGCTTTACCATGCCAGTCAAGTGAGTTTTCCATATAGTCCACGCCCTTGCCCTTGACGGTGTGGGCGTTTATGAACTTGGGCCTGCCGTTTTTGGCGGCTCTTATTTTGTCCAGAGTGTCCAGAATCTGAGCCATATCATGGCCGTCAATCTCATACACCTCAAAGCCAAAGGCCTCCGCCTTCTTCGACATATCAAGCCCCGGCATGACCTCGTCCGTCGTGCCGTCAAGTTGGAGGCCGTTGTTGTCGAGAATCATTATGTAGTTATCCAGCCTGTACTTGTTGGCGGTCATCATCGCCTCCCAGACTATGCCCTCGTTCATCTCCCCGTCGCCAAGTACGGTGAACACGCGGTAATCCTTTTTATCGCGCTTACCGGCGAGAGCCATTCCAACAGCGCAGGAAGCGCCCTGCCCCAGAGAACCGGTGGAGATATCAATACCGGGGCACTTGACCATGCTGGGGTGCCCCTGAAGCATGGAGCCCTCCTTGCGCAGGGTGTGCAGGACCTCTTCGGGGAAGAAGCCCAGCAGACCGAGCGCGGAATACTGTATGGGACAGACATGGCCCTTGGAGAGGACAAAGCGGTCCCTGTCCGCCCACTGGGGGTTCCTCGGGTCAACTCTCATTTCGGAGAAGTACAGCGCGGCGACGATATCCGCTATCGACAGCGACCCGCCGGGGTGCCCGGACTGCGCCTCATAAATCATGGTAACAGCGGTCTTGCGCAGAAGCTTTGCCTTCTCCCTGAGCATCAAGATTTTTTCTTCGTTCATATCGGCCTCCGATAATTACAGGGTGTAATATTCCCCGAGCCTGATGGTTTTGTTCTCGCGGGAAGATTCAAGCGCGGCGTTGGAGAGGCGCAGAACCTTCATTCCCTCGGAGAGCCCGCCGATTTCGATGGGCTTGTTGTTTTTCAGGCAGTCCTGGAAATAGACGTGGACATTGTATATAACCTCGTCCTTGTTAAGATCATAGGAGTCGTTAAAGGTGATGGTCTCCTCGTGATCCATATCCACAGTGCGGTAGGTCAGCGAGTCAAACTCGAACATATTGCGGCCCTTGAGCAGAATGCTGCCGTTTGTGCCTATGTAGCCCTTGATATTCGCGCCCGCGCCGCTGCTCCAGCTTGTCATGATGGAGGCGATTGCACCGTTCTTGCAGCGCATAATGATAGAGGAATTGGTGTCATACTGCGGGATAGCGTCCAGGGTGCCCTTTACGTTGCAGGCGATGGTGTCAAACTCACCGGCAAGGGAGGTCAAAAGATTAAACTCGTGGGAGACAGATTCGATGGTCATGCCGCAGGCGAGCTTCGGGTCGGTGCGCCAGGAGTTGCCGTAGGTGGCGTTGTTTTTGCCATAGCCGAAGCCGGGGCCAACGCGATAGCTGAACACATTGACGGGCTGTCCGAACATGCCGCTCTCGACCATATCGTGCATCTTCACAAACGCGGGGCGGAAGCGGTGGGCAAAGCCGACGATGATTTTAGCGTCGTACTTCTTTGCCATATCGACTATCTTGTTTGCATCCTCGACGGTTGTGGCTATGGGCTTTTCAAGATAGAGAGGAACATGCTTTGAAAGCACCATCTCGACATAGTCAAGGCGCTTGGTGGGCGGCGTGGATATGACGGCATAGTCGGCCTTGTCAACATACTCGCTTATCTGCTCATAGCTGAGCTTATCGCAGTAAAACTCTCTTGCGAAGGCGTTGAGGCCGGTTTCGTTGACATCATAAGCCCCGAGAATGCTTCCGCCGAGTCTGACAACAGCTCTCGCGTGAGATTTGGCTATATCGCCCGCACCTATCATTAAAACCTTCATGCAAAACGCTCCTTATTTTTGTTTTCCCGTGATTATTCTTCAATCCATGCGATGGCCCGGCCAGGTGCGCCGGAGCAGCGCTCCATCTTCAGCGGAAGGAAGGCAAAGTTCCAGCGCTTCTCCTCAAGCAGCTCTCTGGGCAGGAACAGCTCCTCGCCGTACCAGATGCCCTTGCTCAGGCAGATTTTGTGCACCGGGCCGCCCTGGTCCTCGCTCTTGGGGCCGCCAACGCTCATGCAATCAATAGCCACGCCCTTAACGCCGTGCTCAACGATCCAGTTTGCGCCGGAGACGGTGAGGAAGCTCCAGTTATCCACATAGTCGGAGCTCCAGCTGCGCTTATAGCCATAGCCGGTGCAGAGCAGGAGGATATCGCCGGGCTTGACGACATCGGCATATTTCTCCAGATGCTCGGCAGTGATTGCGCCGTGCTCGCCAAGGTCGAAAAGATCGATGGGAACAGCTTCGCCGACCAGATTCTCAATCGGGTACTGCGCGGCGTCCATGCCGTCGACAAAGTGATGGAAGGGCGCGTCAAAGTGAGTGGAGGTATGGGTGTTCATATACATGCGCTCAGAGGTATAGCCGTCCTTGGGGACGAGCGTTTCATAATTTATCTCGCACAGCTCATAGGGCATATAGCCGGGGTTGTTGTGATAAAAGGTCTGGGAAAGGTCAATAAGCTTTTTGATTTTCATTTCAGAGTCTCCTTTTTTTTATTTTCTTTTGCTGCCGGAAGCAATCTTGCCGACATACACCGCGACAACTATGACAGCGCCGGTGACTATGCCTGACCAGAAGGAATTGATTCCCAGCAGGTTAATACCGTTGTTGATGCCTTTTTGCAGCAGGGTGCCGATGAGCGCGCCGAAGGCTGTGCCAAGACCGCCGGAGAGGCTTGCGCCGCCTATGCAGGTCGCGGCGATGGCGTCAAGCTCCATTCCGACACCTGCGGTGCACTCAACTGTCATAAGGCGGCTCGCGCCGAGCAGCGCCGCGACGGAGGAGAGCATGGAGCTGATGGTATAGCAGGCTATCTTCACCCTGTCAACGGGAATGCCCACCAGCCTCGAGGCCTCTTCATTGGAGCCTGTCGCGTAGACCCAGCGGCCGAATGCAGTCCTGCGCAGAATAAAGTGCATCAGCAGCACTATTATTATCATGTACAGAATATAGTTTCTTACGCCGGGAATGATGGTTCCACGGTTAAAGGCCTTGAACGCGGTAAGAGTGATGGTCTGGGAGTTACCGCCGGAGATGACCTTGGTGAGAGACGCCGCCGCGCCCTGCATCGCGAGGGTGACGATAAACGGCGCCATTTTCGCCTTGGAAACCAGCAGCCCGTTAACGATGCCGCAGGCAAGGCCCACGCCGAGACATGCAAACACACCCGCGGCAATATTTTGCGTGCTCAGCATAACAAGCGTGCCGACCATGCCGGAGAGGGAATACACCGACCCCACCGACAGGTCAATGCCGCCGGTGATGACTACCAGCAGCTGACCCATAGTCATTATCAGCAGCGGGGACGCTGACTGGAGCACATTCATTATGTTCCCCTTGCCAAGCGCGGTGCCAGTAACCATGTGCAGCACAATGTAGAGGACAATCAGTATGGCCGTCATGCCCAGCTCCAGCTTATAGTTTTTAAGCGTCTTTTTTACTGTGCCGTTGTCGGCCTTAAGACGAATTTCATTTCCTGACACTTGCTTATCCTCCTATTGCTGCCTTGCCGGAGGCCGTAATCTCCGACATCATTGCGTTTTCTGTTATATCCTCGCCATACAGGACACTCTGAACCTGTCCGTCGCGAATAATGAGAACCTTATCGCACAGCAGGACCAGTTCCTCAAGCTCGGACGAAACAACCAGTGCCCCGGCGTTATTATCCGCCACCATTTTGCGCACACGCTGATATATCTCGTGCTTGGTCTTGATATCGACGCCTCTTGTCGGTTCGTCAAGCAAAAACAGCTTTGCCTCATCGGTTATCCAGCGGCCGAAAAGCAGCTTCTGCTGGTTGCCGCCGCTCAGCGCGCCGGGCGTGCAGTCGTTATCGGGTACCTTTATCTGAACATTGTTGATAATTTCGCCGTGAAGCTTATTCTCCGCCTTATCCCGGACAAGTTTTTTGCGGGAGATGTTGCGGTGTGCCATCAGCACAGTTTCTTTAATAGAAAGGCCGAAGAACAAGCCGCTTTCGCTTCTGTCCTCGCTGATATAGGCTATCTTTCTGCGCAGGGCATCAACAGGGCTGCGCGGAACATACGGCTGTCCCAAATAGCGCAGGTGTATCTCCTTATGGGGCCGTATTCCCCATATTGTGCGCAGCACCGCGCTCCTGCCGGAACCGGCAAGCCCCGCCAGGCCGACAATTTCGCCCTGGCGCACGGTGTATTCTTCGTCCTTGCCGTCTATCTTGATGGCGAGAATCTCCTCTCTGCCCTCGATGGCGGTCTGGTCATAGCTTTTCACCGACTCGGGATTGAGCTTCTCGCCCAGCATATCGCTTACGATTTCCTCATCGCTCTTTTCGCTCATCGGTACGCCGTCAATAACCACAACACCGTCGCGCAGAACGGTTATTCTGTCGGACAGCTCGCGCACTTCATTCATTCTGTGCGAAACGAAAATAACGCCTATCCCCTGACTGCACAAGATTCGCACAGAGTCAAAAAGCTTTTCTGTCTCCTCAAAATTGAGGGAGGACGTGGGCTCGTCGAGCAGGATTATCTTCGCGTTCTGGCCGACCGCTCTGGCAATTTCGACCATCTGCATCTGATCCGGTCTGAGGTCCGCCACCACATCGCGGGGGCTGATGCCCTCGGTTGCTGAGCCGAGCTTTTCAAGCGCCGCCTTTGCAAGCTCGTCCGATTTTTTCCAATTGTATATTCCGTTTTTGACAATGTCGTTTGACGGCAGAGAAATATTCTCCGAAACCGTCAGATGCGGCAGCAGCGAGAGCTCCTGATAGACCACCTGTATGCCCCTGTCCATTGCCTCTTTCGGAGTCCTGAAGCTGACCTTCACGTTTTCAAAGAGGATATCTCCACTGTCGGCCTGATGCGCCCCGGCGATAATTTTTATCATCGTGGATTTTCCGGCGCCGTTACCGCCCATGAGAGCGTGAACCTCTCCGGGATATATGCGCAGGCTTCCGTCCTTAATGGCCTGGTTTGCTCCGTAAGCTTTCGTGACATGCCTCAGTTCAAAAATCGGAGTTTTATTTTCCTGTAACATTTTTCGCTCCTATTGAAACGGAGCGGAAGATTCCTCTTCCGCTCCGAAGTCTCGTGTTATCAATATGCTCCGGCAGAAGCGGGATAGGTGAGCGCGAGAACCGCCTGGATATCGGCATCGTCAATATTCTCGGAGGTGACCAGCGGTTCGGGAGTGAGAATGACCTGAGCGTCAGCCTCGAGGCCGCTGATGGCCTTGAATGCCATGACGGCTGCCCAGTAGCCCTGGCCGACAGCTTCCTGAACGACCTGACCGGCGAGCCTGCCCTCACGGATAGCGACAGTGGAGTCGGGAGAGCCGTCGGAGGAGACTATGGAGACCTTTCCGGTCATGCCCATGTTGTCAACAACGTCGATAGCGGCAATGCCCGCCTGCTCATACATGCAGTAGATGCCGGTGATATCGGGGTTGGCGGTGAGCAGGTCGCTGCACATATCGGTGGATTCGGAAACGGTGAGGTTGCTGGTCTGAATAGTCTGCGCAATGGTGATGCCCTGCTCGGCGCAGGCCTTTTCAAGGCCTGCCATCTTTGCCTGGGCGTTGGAGCGGTCCATAGGCAGAGCCAGAACGCCGATGGAGTCGCCGCCGAGGCTCTTTGCCTGCTCGCACAGGTAGTTGCCGGCATCGTAGCCGGAGGTGTAGTCGTCAGCGGAGATGAAAGCGTAGAAGTTATCCGCCGTGGAGCCGATGGCCGCGATGGTCACAGGGATACCGGCGTCCTCGCAGGCATCAAGCACGGTGGAGCAGGAGTCGGAGGAGACAGGGCTGAGAACAACCGCGTCGAAGCCCTGGATAACTGCGGTCTCGCCGTTTTCCGCCTGGTCGGCGGCGCTGTTGTTGGAAACGTAGACCTCAATTTCCACGCCGTACTCCTCGCAGGCCTGACGGACGCCGTCCTCGACCCACTGCCAGTACTCAATGTCCAGAGAGGGAGCTATGTAGACTATCTTCTTACCTTCGACGCTGATGCCGTCCACGTTGATGTCATCAGTGTAGAAATCCTCGGCCGCTGCCGGCTCTTCGGCGGGCTGCTCGACCGGTGCCTCGGCGGGGGCCTCAGAGGGAGCTTCAGACGCCGCGGGCGCCTCAGAGGGGGCGGGGCTGCCGCCGCAGGCGCACAGTGCAAATACCATTGCAAGCGCGAGAATAATTGCCAATGCTTTCTTCATTTTCATTTTTCCTTTCTTGTATTTGTGTCAAGCTGACGGCTCTTCCGTCGTTTTGTATTTCAAAATTACCACCGAATTTTTCGCAAGTCAAGGCAAAAAGCGAAATTTATTTCATTTTATGGCCGTAAATTTGAAATTTCGTGAAACTTAATAATTTTGGCATGGCCTTTTTGTGTAATTTGACGCTGATATATTGTTTATATATTGTCAATTGCGGCAATTTTTGACCATTTTTCACAAACAAGTCACGAAATTTATACTTGAAGTGCAGATTGTTCCTCTTGTTTTTGATGTGATTCTCACTGGCTATCCTGCGAAAGGTTTCAAAATTTTGTTCGTTTTTTGAAACGCACTGCTTCTCTCATCGCATTTTTCCGCACATAGGCGCGCAAAAAGCCACAGGCGCATTTGCGCCTGTGGCTTACATTTCGCTATTCACTTCACTGTTAATTTTTACTTTCCGCTTATTCTCTTTCGCTCAATGGATTTTCCGATTTCCCGGCTTTTTTCCATCTGCTCATCAGTCCGGCTCAGGGCAAGGATAGAATGCAGAATAGAGATAGTCACAAGCTCGCAGGCTCTGGCCGCGGAGATATCGCTGAAATACTCGCTGCTGAAAATGCTCGTGAGTATCTCCACATCCAGATACTTGGACAGCGGGGAATTTGCCGGGCCGACTATGCCTATTATCTTCAGTCCTCTTTCGCGTGCGTAGCTGGCGTTTTGCAGCACGTTCCATGTCCGTCCTGAGTTGACGATGATGAGCAGCACGTCGTTTTCGTCCATCATGCTTATCTCCATCGTCTGGAAAATCAAGTCCTCAATATACCTGCACGGAATGGCGAGCTTCAGAAAAATATCGTACGCTGCGCGGCTTATTGTTCCGGAGCCGCCCTCGCTGACGATAACAACATTTTTCGCCTCGGATATCATCTTCGCCGCCTTTTCGAGCGCTTCGTTATCAAGGCTTTCGTCAAGCTGATCCATTATCATTTTTGTATAGCTTATGACCTTGCTCTTCACGGTACCCACATCGTCTCCCGGGTGCAGGCTCATTTCCTTCGCCGTGTCCACAATATAGTTTGAGGCGTTGCTTTTGAGATCGCTGAAGCCGCTGAAGCCCAGCTTGCGGCAAAAACGCACAACCGTTGCCGGGCTTGTCCCGCTGGCTTCGGCAATGGAGTTGGCAGTGGCTCCGACAAGGCATGACGGGTTATTCAGTATAAGATCAGCTATCAGATCATCTGATTTTGAAAATGTCTTTGTGCCCTGCATCGTCTTTATTCTCTGTATCAAAAGCAAGGTTTCGTCCATTTTTTCGTTCCCCTAACAAAAATTTCCGCCTTGATTATAACACCAAGTTAAAAATAGCACAAGCTCCATAATTTTTCCCGGCTTTTCTCTGCACCGCCCCGGCTTTTTTGCCGCGCGCATATTTCTCCATTTTTTACAGACAATAGCCATGCACAAAAAAATCAAAGGAGAAATATATATGAAAGCAACCGGTATTGTCCGCAGGATAGATGATCTGGGCAGAGTTGTTATCCCCAAGGAGATACGCCGGACTATGCGTATCCGCGAGGGTGACCCGTTGGAGATATTCACAGATAAGGACGGGGAGCTGATTTTCAAGAAATATTCCCCCATTGGGGAGCTGACAGACTTTGCCGCGCAGATATGTGACAGCCTGCGCCGCGCGACGGACGGCATCGCCGCCGTGTGCGACAGGGACAGCATCATCGCCGTGGCGGGCGGCGGCAAGAAGGAGCTGCTGGACAAGCCCATCAGCCAGCAGCTGAGCAATATAATGGACAACCGCGCCGCCTACCGCCATTCCAGCGGCGGCAGCAGTACCCCCGTGTCGGATTTGGACGACAAGTACTGTCTGTCCGTGGCAGCACCTGTCATCTCCGAGGGGGATATTATGGGCTGCGTGATGTTCGTCTCCCCCAAGGGCAGCGCGCCATGCACGGAGGTCGAATATAAGCTCGCGCAGACCGTGGCAATCTTCCTCGGAAAGCAAATGGAAGGCTGAGCCGTCATGCTCTATAAGCTGAAACATTTCAAAAAGGGATGCAGCAAAAGCACTGCATCCCTTTTTCGTTCATCTTCTCGATATGCTTTCTTCCGCCAAAAAGCGTATTACATCTTCTAACTTTGGAGCTTCTCCTCGTGGCACCACTCTTTCCTGCATAGCAATATTATCCTCTGTTTTGGCGGGATTGTTCCATGCCTGTTGTATAGCAATCTCCATCTCTCTTTTTACATCCGCCACCGGCACATTATGCTCTGTGGCAATTTTTTATATATTTCACTCATATTCATTTTTGCTTCACCCCATTTTGACCAATATAGCGGTCAATATTTTGTCCGAGTATAGCATAGAATACAAGAAATTGCAACCAATACTGGTCAATTGCTGAAGGTCAGGATAAGCAGGCGGGAGCGGACAGATGGAGCAAAAACTAAGACGCGATTTGAACATGGGCGAAAACCTCCGCAGGCTCAGGCTTGCTTTTGGTTTGTCGCAGGAAAAGCTATGCGCGGAGCTTCAGCGCCGCGGCTGTGACATTGGGCGCAGCACCTATGAAAAGTATGAGAGCGGCGAGTTGAACATCCGTATCAGCGTCCTTGTCACGCTGCGCAAAATTTATGCTTGCAGCTACGACGCTTTCTTTGAAGGATTGGATGGGGAAGAGTAAGCGATTTGCCCCGCATTTTATAATAAACCATGGTCATCCGTTATGTTTTAATATAACTCGTTTCACAAAAGCGAATTTCATATGCACGAATGCCCCGCCAGTGGCGGGGCATTCGTGCATCAGCTTGTAAAAAAGTCCTGCAAGGACTTTTTTGGCAGTTTCGTGCACATTACAGCGCAGGTTCTGTCCATTCGCCGCCGGAGGAGCTGCCGCCGCCTCCGCCGCCGTAATAATTATACACAACGGGCTGATCGTTGACCTGATCGAGGGCGATATAGCCCATGTCACCCTCGGGCAGGGAGACAAGATAGCAGTCCCCCAGGTCGGCAAGCAGAGTAAGCTCAGCATTCGCGGCAAGGCTTTGCAGCGGTGCGCCGCAGAGGTAAAAATCAGAGAATAGCTCCGCGCCGGAGGCCGCATAGCCCAGCCGGCTCTCGAAGGCAGCTTCCCCCTCGGGCAGCAGGCAGCGCTTTTCCACGGTCGCAAAAACGCCGTCAATGTACAGTGTGCAGATATCCCCCTCCTGAGAGAACACCCGCACCTGCTCGCCGCGCCGGTAGACCGCCGCGTAAAGCTCCGCCGTGGCAGAGATAACGCGGGCAGACGTGCCCCGGAGCGAGGAATCGGAAATGCCGGTGGCGATAAAGGGCTTTTTTGCCTGCGCGCCGAGGCTTATGTCGCCGCCGTCCGCGCCGCCGGAGGGTGCGGAGCCTCCTCCGCCGCCTCCACCATAGCTATAATACTGAATGCGGCTGTCGCTGAGCATATCGGCGGGCACATAGCCCATAACGCCGTCGAGCTCCACAAGGCAGCAGTACCCCAAATCCGCGAGGATTTGGAGCTCGGTATTGGTATCGAGCAGGCGCTCCGGCTCGCCCCGGAGCAGATAACCGGTGTAAAACCCGGCCTGACTTTTGGCATAGACCGTCCGGGGCTCGGCTGCTTCCTCACCCGCGAGGGCCACAAGGCGCTTTTCAACATAGCCCCTGCCCTCGGCGGAGCTGACGATGTAATAGTCCTCCCATTCGTCCTCAATGGTGAGTTCCTCCCCGCGCGCCAACACAGCCAGAAGCGCGCAGACTTCAAGCGTGACGACCTCCGCGCCGGTGGTGTCCGGCGTGGGTGTGGGCGTCGGCGTGGGTTCTGGGGTG
>ULWX01025705.1_pt1 | contig 17328 bp, 15 predicted proteins | sample 1960851 | NCBI WGS metagenome assembly ULWX01 (sample SAMEA4835826, study PRJEB28245) | human gut metagenome | biome: gut microbiome; material: fecal sample | place: Denmark | collected 2008 | reverse complement strand
AGCACGGATTTTGCGGCTGGGATCTTTGGCGAAAAACTCGTTGAACCAGTTTTTGATACCTGCCATATCGCATTCGGTGCTGTTCATGTCGATGGAATCGAAGTGGTCGTTGATGGCGATATATCGAACACCGCTCTTTGGGAATACGATGTTGATATACAGGCTGGTCATCGCAGAGTTTCGGCCAAGTCTCGACAGGTCTTTTGTAATGATCGTACCGACACGACCTGTTTTGACCTCTGTGAGCATCTGCTGAAAACCGGGACGATTATCGAAGTCCACACCGCTGTAACCGTCATCCACGAAGAATGTGGGATTTGGGAAATGATTCTGCTTTGCGTATTGAAGCAGGATCATTTTTTGCGTCTGGATCGAATTTGACTCGTCAGCCTTTTCGCCGTTCTTGCCCTCCTTCATATCCTCAACAGACAGTCTGCAATAAAGGGCGGTAATTTTGTCTGTTGCTCCTAACATTTCTATTTCCTCCTCAATCGGAGCAACTGTCAGTACAGGATTGGCTGTCTCTATTATATCAAACTTCTGAATATCTGTCATTGATGTCCCCCTAACTGATTTGTAAACATTCTCGATGCGATACGCTCCAACTTGCGAATGAAGCTATCCTTGCCCTCGTAACTGCCGGTCACGGTGTAGATCGTGCCGCTGATTTCTTCGGTAACGGTTAGCTCCGGAATCCAGTAGGCAGAAATGTTTTTGACTACGATGTTGCCGTTTTCATCGAAACGAATGTTGCGACATGGATGATTTTCTGGTATCGGTTCGTGCTTCAGATACGGGTCAGATGCGGAGAAGTAGTAGCAAGGTATCTCGTCATCTTCGGGTACGGTTAAAGAACTGAGCCATTGCTTCAGCTCCTCCGGTGTCATGTCTATTGCTTTATTTTGTTCGCACATAAAAATTGTCCTTTCTGATTTTGAATGAAATGAATCGAAGGGAAAGGAATGAATCAGCGTTCCTCTTGCTTTCGATGATCTTTTTTCTGGTTGGTCTGCTCGGCATGGCATCCTTTTTCCACGCAGGAGTAAATGTGGTAAATCTTCTGGTGTTCTTCACGGATAGCTTTGAACTTTGCATAGGTTTCTGCATGAGCCTGTTCAAGCTCCGTATACTCCTTATCCAGAAGGCTGGGGTCGTATTTGCCGTTGGGACATATCTCCAATAGCTTTCGTCTCACAGCGTAATACTGCTTCAGTTCCTTTTCGTGCTCAACCTTGTATTTCGCCTTTGCCTTGTCGAATTTGATTTTCTGTAATCCGCCCACAATCGGTTTCAACTCCTGCAAGGTAGCAACGTATTCGGGCATCTTACGCATTTCTTTCATGCGGGCGGTTTCCGTATCCATGGTGATTTTCAATTCGTCCACGGTGTCTTTGAGAGTTGATACACGGCTTTCCAAATCCTCGATGGTGTAGATTTCACCGGCTTTAAGGTAATTGACCATCTCGTTCAGTTCCTTCAGATTGCTGACTCTGGCTTTCTGCGAATAGGCTTTAGCATTACGCATATCAAAATATCTTTGCAGCGGAATGATGACCGGATCGAATTGCGGCTTGTCCAGTTCTGCCTTGATCTCCTTGATAGTTTCAAGCAGGATAGACAGATTTTTACGCAGATTGCGGATAAAGGCATTGGTGGCTCTGATCCACCGATTGAACTCACCCTTTTCGGTCTTGATGCCTTTCTTCTCCATGGCTCGGACGGTGGGCCCTTCGTGAACGGTGGGTAACAGCTCGATGCCCTGTCGTTCATAGCTGCGGTGGTCGATACGAACATCCAAGCCCTTTTCTTCAAACTTGGCGTTACACATCGCCGCCCATTGCTCACGCCAGAACTCCAAGGTTTCCGCTGAACCCCAGTCGGTTGTGGGAACAGCATTGAACACATAATCACCTTTGCCATCGGGGATGCGGTTGCCGTTTTCATCAAATACATACTCTCGTCGTTGCTTCAATCCCCATTTGCCGTTTTGCTCGATAGGTCGGATGGGACACAGGAAGTGGAAGTGAGGATTGTTGATGCCACCTTCTTCTTTCTCCGGTTCGTGAACGGTAAAGTCCACCACCATGCCACGGCTGACAAAATGCTCGATGAGGAATTGTCGGGCAAGGGCAATATTTTCTTCCTGAGTAAATTCATTCTGGAAGGAAATATCGAAGCTGTAGGCAAGCTGCGCTTTCTTTCCTCTCTCCGCTTTCTCAACGGCGTTCCACAAAGCTTCTCGGTCTGCATACTCTCCTGGTGCATGAGGTGGCAGTAAGATTTCTGTATAAATCACGCCACCCTTGTTGGTGTAATCGCTGTCCTCGCCGTAATATTCGCTGTGCAGTTTCTCTCCTGCTCGGTAGGCAGCGGATGCAACAACGGATTGCCCTTCGCTGCGTTTGATATGATTTACATGGAAATGATATAATGCGATACTTATCCCTCCTTTGCTCGTCTAAGTTTTGAATCATGGTTGATCTTCATGCGGTGAACTAACTTCTGTATTTCTTCTTTGTGGAAGATGTGTTCCAACAGCTCCATCACCTCGGTGATGTCCAATTCCTTGATCTCCGGTGCAATGCTTTCCAAGGTTCCTGCGATGGTGCAAAGTCTGTGAGTGCGGCGTTTGCGCTCGCCGTCCTGGTAATACTTCTGGCGGTTTTCCAGTCGGGTGATTTTGTGATCGAGCTGTTCGATCTCCTTTTCGTTTTTCTCTTTTTCAGCTCGGAGTTTTTCAAGTTCAGGGTTAGGTGTGTATTCCATAGAACCTCCTTTGTGGGTTGGTGTTTTCAGCCTTGTGGGTACGGAATGATTTGCAAAATCGTTTCGTACCCACAATGGGCGCAGCAGATGCGGAGCATCTGCAGGATAGCTGCATAGCAGCGCAAGGGGTGCAGCCCCTTGTTCGGAACAAAGTGACGGAAGGACAGATACAACTTCGGAGTTGGTGTCTGTCAGCCTCGTCGGGAATCGCAGATTCCCTGCGCACGATACGAGGTGTGGAACACACCCGTATAGAAGTGCGCCCTTAGTAAACTAAGGGTTAAAAACGCTTTCGCCGTTCTACCCGAATGTCGTTCCTGCCCGGGACTCTCACCCCGGCGTTGCCTCGCTCATGTCATCGCAAAGTCATATCCCATTCGGACGGTCATTCAGTTGTCGGATGTAGAAAAAGCAAAAAGAGCCGATTACACAGAGCATCAAAAATCGGCGGGAGCATAACTCTCGCTTCAAAGTGATGTTCTATGTAATCGGCTCTGAAAATTCAAAGTCGGGTTCTGCTTTCTACAGCTCCCGCCAACAGAACCAAAGGCGTGGTGGAGCAATTCGGCACTTCCGGTGTACCGATACCGTGTCGGATGAAACCGACTTATTCAATATGGTCGAACATTTTTATTCAGTTGTTTATGTAGCGGTGTACCGCTGTGCCATTATTATACAGATGATGTTCTATGCCGTCAAGGTTGCGAAGCCCTCTCATTATATTCAGAATTTCAAAATGAAAATTTCAACCAATTCAAAAAAGTTCTCTCTACCTGTTAGGACGTTTTCAAGAGAAATATCAACGGGCAAAAAATAATTCTGTCCAACTTGGGCAGAATTTTCAAAATCCACTTCCGACCAAGTTGGTTGGAAGTCTGGAACCTCACTTCTGTCCAAGTTGGACAGAAGTTGAAAAGCTAAATTCGATACAACTTGTGTCGAAGTCAAAAATCACTTCTACGCAACTTGCAGAGAAGTCTGGATTTAACTTCTACTCAGATTGTGTAGAAGTTAAATCTGCATCAAAACAAAAAGCAAGGCACTAACTTTTTTACGGTTAGTGCCTCTGTTGTTCATTTTTTAATGTATGGTAAATGTCTTGCTTTAGATTGTTGTTTACTTCGGTCGTGATTTAATTGTGAATATTTTTCGAATGTTTCCAACAAGATGTTGACTTTAATCGTAATTACGAGTATAATATTATTGAGTTATTATAATTGAGGTGAGTGTATGGATTACATGACTGAACTCACCGCTATTGCAAAAACGCATGGCGGAATTATTGAAACGAAAATAGCAGCGCAACGCGGCATCTCCAAGGCGATGCTTTATAAGTTGTGCAAAGAAGATAAAATTCATCGTATTGTAAAAGGCCAGTACATTCTTCCCGATGATATGCAGGATGAATTATTGGCAATCAGTAACCGTTCAGAAAGAATCATTTTTTCTCACGAAACAGCTCTTTACCTTCACGGAATTTCTGACCGTACTCCATTTGAGCATACGGTTACTGCACCGTCTGGTTGTATTCCTTCTGCGGCAATTAAATCTGAATGCAAAGTGTATTATATCAAGCCTGAATTGTTTGAACTTGGCAAAACAACGCTGAGAACACCTGCTGGAAATGATGTTCCTGCATATGATCTTGAACGCACTATTTGTGATGTTATTCGTAGCCGCAATAAGTTGGGAACAGAAACTTTCCTCGCGGCATTAAAACTGTATGCTGCAAACCCTAAGAAAAATCTAAACCAACTGAACACATATGCAAAACAGATGCGTGTTGAAAAAGTGTTACGTCAGTATTTGGAGGTGCTTCTGTGAGTAAAGCAATGAGTCTGAAAGCAAGAATTCGCAATATCGCCAAACAGAAGAATATCCCTGCACAGGTCATTTTGCAAAACTATATGTTTGAGCGACTGCTCGTTCGTCTCTCTGCTTCCGAATACAAAGAGAAGTTTGTGTTAAAGGGCGGTATGTTGGTAGCTGCGATTGTTGGTCTCGACAACCGCGCAACCATGGATATGGACACCACTCTAAAAAATTTGCCTCTTACTCCGGAAGCAATTCGCAGTGCGTTGGAAGATGTTTGCGACATCGGATTTGACGATGGTGTTGTGTTCGAGATTGGAACAATTTCGCCTATCCGCGAAGATGATATTTATGGCGGCTACCGCGTCATGCTAAATGCCAAGTTTGATACTCTGCTGACCCCGCTCAGCATTGATGTGTCCACCGGTGACGCGATTACACCTCATGCGGTACAGTACAACTTCTCTGAAATTTTTGATGATGAGAAATCCTACGAGCTGTGGGCATACAACATTGAAACCGTTATGGCAGAAAAGGTAGAAACCATTTTGCGACGCGGCGTTTTCAATACCCGTCCAAGAGATTTTTATGATGCCTACATACTGACCACAACACAGAAATTCGATAAGGCTGTGTTTGCAGATGCATTGAAGGCTACGGCAAACCACCGTGGCACTACTCAGCAGATTGCAGACGTTCCCTCTATTCTTCGCAACATCGAAGAAAGTCCGGAACTCAAAACTATGTGGGATAAGTACCGCAAGCAATTCGCATATGCTGCAGACATTGAGTACAGCCAAATCATGACTGTGCTGAAAACGCTGATGGAATAACAGAGATCGGAGAACACACTCATGAACAAACAACAGCTTGCAAATAAAATTTGGGAATCCGCGAACAGAATGCGTTCCAAAATTGAAGCAAATGAATATAAGGACTATATCTTAGGTTTCATTTTCTATAAGTTCCTGTCCGATAAAGAAGTCGCTTTTCTCAAAAAAGACGGTTACGAAGATGCGGATATTCAGGAGCACGCACACGAAAATAACGAGCAGTTGGTGGATTATTGCCAACAGCACCTCGGTTATTTCATCGCCTACGACAATTTGTTTTCCACTTGGCTGGCTAAGGGTAACAGTTTTACTGTCGATAATGTCAGAACAGCTCTTTCTGCATTCAATCGTTTAATCAGCGAAACACAGAAAAAGGTGTTCAGCAAGATTTTCAATACGCTTGAAACTGGTCTGAGCAAGCTCGGTGACAGCACCAGCAATCAGACTAAGGCGATCAGCGAACTGATTCAGCTGATTAAGGATATTCCTACGGATGGCAAGCAGGATTACGACGTTCTTGGCTTCATCTATGAATACCTCATCAGCAACTTTGCGGCCAACGCCGGTAAAAAGGCGGGCGAGTTTTACACGCCGCACGAAGTATCTCAGCTTATGTCCGAAATCGTGGCAAACCATTTGAAAGCCCGCGACAAAATTGAGATTTACGACCCGACCAGCGGTTCCGGTTCCTTGCTTATTACTATCGGTAAGAGTGTATCCAAGTACATGAAGAGCAAAGACGATATCATGTACTATGCACAGGAACTGAAGGAGAATACTTATAACCTGACTCGTATGAATCTTGTCATGCGTGGTATCAAGCCGGATAACATCTTTACCCGTTGTGGAGACACTCTTGAGCAGGACTGGCCGATGTACGACGATGCAACCCAGACCTATAATCCGTTGTATCTGGACGCAGTGGTTTCCAATCCGCCCTATTCTCAGCGTTGGGATCCGAAACATAAAGAGACCGATCCTCGTTACCGCTATGGTATTGCGCCTAAAGGAAAAGCGGACTATGCCTTCCTTTTGCATGACTTGTATCATATTAAGCCAAGCGGAATTATGACCATAGTCCTTCCTCATGGTGTCCTGTTTCGTGGCGATGCGCTGGGCGGAGCTGACGGCCAGGGTGAAGGTGAAGGTCGCATTCGCCGCAATCTGATCGAGAATAACAACATCGAAGCTATTATTGGTCTGCCTGCAAATATCTTCTTTGGCACTGGTATTCCCACGATTATCATGGTTCTGCGCCAGAAGCGTGAAGAATCGGATGTCTTGTTCATCGACGCTTCCAAGGGCTTTACCAAAGTCGGTAAAACAAATAAACTTATGGCGTCCGATATTAAGAAGATTGTGGACGCTGTTGCTGAGCGCCCCGAAAGTATCGAGAAGTTTGCACGTTTGGTTTCTAAGGAAGAAATCCGTCAAAACGGATATAACCTGAATATTCCTCGCTATATTGATTCCTCTGACTCTCCTGAAACATGGGATATTTACGCCACGATGTTCGGCGGTATTCCCAATCACGAAATTGACCTTTTGGAGCAGTATTGGAATGCATTCCCACAGTTGAAAAATGTTCTGTTCTTTGCTGATGAAACACCGTATTCCTCAATGGCTATTGAGAATATCAAGGAGGCCATTGAGAGCAGCGCAGATGTACAGGCATTTGTTGCCGCACATCAAGCCGCATTTGCTGATTTTGAGGCGTATCTGGATGGCGAACTGATCTCTAAAATGCAGGAACTGAATGTGTCGCAGACCGAGGATGTCATTACACAGAATATCTTTGGTCGTGTTGCTGCTCTTCCGTTGATCGACAAGTACCAGGCATATCAGTTGCTTGATAATGAGTGGGGCAAAATTGCTACCGATCTTGAAATTATTCAGACAGAAGGCTTTGAAGCAACTAAGCAGGTAGATCCCAATATGGTTATCAAAAAGAAAGGTGACAAGGAAGAAGAAGTTCAGAACGGTTGGGTCGGTCATGTCATTCCGTTTGAGTTGGTACAACCCACCCTTTTGCGAGAAGACTACGACGCACTCAAAGCAAAAGAAGCACGTCTCGATGAAATCGCCGCAGAGCTGACAGAAATCATTGATTCTATTGACGAAGCAGATCGCGGCGATTTCTTGAATGAGGATAATACCGCATTTGTTGCAAAAGAATTTGCGACGAAGATGACTGAAATTTATGCGGATATTTCTACTCCTGAGCTTTCTGAGCTGCAAGGATATCTTGATCTATTTGCAACCGGTGCGGGTAAGGCTACTAAGCTCCAGTATATCGCAGACCATACCGCTGTAAACTGGGCCGCCATCGAAGGCAATGCTCCGTATGCCAAGGGCAAAGTCGTTGCCTATATGAAGCAGTTGCAGGCTACTTATGTATTCCCCGAGGACTCCTTTGAGGCAAAAATGGTTGAAGCTGACAAGCTGATGGCAGAAGAAAAATCTGTCAAAAAGGAAGCCAAGGATATGGCAGATGCCCTGCATCTGAAAACGAAAGAAACCATTGAGGGACTGTCCGATGAACAAGTCCTTGATCTGTTGCGTCTGAAATGGATTGCTCCTTTGTCTGCTGCTCTGCGTGCTATGCCGGATGCAATTATCACTTCTCTGGAAAATGCAGTACAAACTTTAGTAGATAAATATGCCGTCACATATTTGGAACTCGGTGAAGAAATCGAAAAAACTGAAAAGCATCTTTCTGACATGATTGATGAACTTACAGGCAATGAGTTTGACATGAAGGGATTGAAGCAATTCAAATCTCTCTTAATGGGTGAATGATATGGACAAGAAAAAATGTGTACCCGATGTCAGATTAACAAAATTTGATAGCAAGTGGATAGAACACGCTGTTGGTGAATTGCTGGCAGAGCGAGTTGATTTAAGCCCCAAAAGCGATGAATATCCGCTTATGGCTTTTGTTGCCAATCAAGGAATAGTGCCCAAAGGAGAAAGATATGACCGTAGTGCGCTGGTAACAGACACCGAAAATAAGCTGTACAAAAAAACCGAATTGGGAGATTTCATTTATAGTTCCAATAATCTTGAATCAGGCTCTATTGGCTTAAATAATTATGGAAAAGCCACGATTTCTCCGGTATATAGCATTTTTGCACCAACCGAATTGGGTATATCCTCTTTTCTTGGTCGAAGATTGGTTCGGAGTGATTTTATCAGAGAAATGGTAAAATGGCGCCAAGGTGTAATATATGGACAATGGCGTATTCATGAATCCGATTTTGAGAGAATTATTGTCAAAGTTCCGTCAGTAGATGAACAAACAAAAATTGGTACTTTCCTACAGCAAGCTGATAATTTGGCACTTTGTAATCAAAAAAAGCTTGATAAACTTTATAATATAAGGGCAGCCATGCTTGAAAAAATGTTTCCCAAAGGCAACGAAAATGTGCCGAAAGTGCGATTCCAAGAGTTTTCTGGATCTTGGGAAAAGCATAAGGTGGGTGATTTTCTAACAGAAAGTCGTATCATTGGTCATACTGGATTAACTGCCAAGAAGTTAACGGTAAAACTGTGGGGCAAAGGCGTAGTGGAAAAATCCGATGTTTATGGTGGGAGTACTCACACCCAATATTATGTTAGAAAAGCCGGACAGTTCATGTATGGAAAATTGGATTTTCTTCACGCTGCCTTTGGAATTGTTCCGGATTCTCTTGATGGATACGAGTCTACGCTTGATTCTCCCGCATTTGACCTTTCGGGGATTGATGGCCGTTTCTTGATGAACACTGTCATTCAAGAAAACTTCTACTTAAAAAACGGAATGATTGCAAATGGCAGTAGAAAAGCCAAACGAATTCACGCAGACACTTTTCTCGAAATGGATATTTTGGTTCCTGATATTGAGGAACAGAAAAAGATCGGAGATTATTTTTCGCAGTTGGATAAGCAAATCTCTTTTGCTCAGTTTGAAATAAGTAAACTCCAGAATCTAAAAAAAGCTTTGCTTGAAAAAATGTTTGTCTGATACAGGAGGCAAGCTATGGTATTTGAACAAGAAGCCGCTTTTGAAACGGCACTAATTAACTTACTAACAGAAAAATATGGTTGGGAACCGGAAATTCTACGCTACAAAACGGAAGAAGATATGATCCAAAACTGGAAGCAGATCCTCTTTGAAAACAACCGTGAAGTAGACAGATTGAATGATGTTCCACTGACTGACGGCGAGATGCAGCAGATTCTTGACCAGATCACCCGTCTGCGCACACCGTTAAAGCTCAATGGCTTTATCAACGGCAAAACCGTTGCTATCAAGCGCGACAATCCCGAAGATGAGCTGCACTTCGGTAAGGAAGTCAGCCTGAAAATTTATGATCGACAGGAAATTGCTGCCGGTCAGAGCCGCTATCAGATTGCACAGCAGCCGGTATTTAAGGCGAGAAGTTCTGTTTTGCCCAATCGCCGTGGCGACTTCATGCTGCTTATCAACGGTATGCCGCTAATCCATTGCGAATTGAAACGCAGCGGCGTGGACGTTAGCCAAGCCTACAATCAGATCGAGAAATACTCTCACGAGGGAGTGTTCTCCGGACTATTTGCGCTTGTCCAGATTTTTATTGCCATGCAACCGGACGAGGCTGTTTACTTTGCAAACCCCGGTCCGGATGGTAAGTTTAATAAGGATTTCTACTTCCATTGGGCTGACGCCAACAATGAACCACTGAATAATTGGAAAGACATCGCACAGTATTTACTCTCTATTCCGATGGCACATCAACTGATTGGTTTCTATACTGTTGCCGATGATACAGACGGCATTTTGAAAGTTATGCGTAGCTATCAATACTATGCTGCATCGCGTATCACCAGCCGTGTCGCTATGCGCCGTTGGGCTGACAAGGATCAGCTCGGCGGTTACATTTGGCATACAACAGGTTCCGGTAAAACTCTGACCAGTTTCAAGTCTGCTCAGCTGATTGCAGCATCCCGTGACGCTGATAAGGTCGTATTTCTGATGGACCGTGTAGAACTTGGTACACAGTCTTTGTTAGACTATCGCGGCTTTGCCGATGATTCTGAGTCTGTTCAGGCAACCGAAAATACGGATATTTTGGTGGGCAAGCTGAGAAGCGATGATCCTGCCAACACGCTGATTGTCACATCCATTCAAAAAATGAGCCGTGTCGAGGAAGATAACGGCTACAATGCGCGTGACATTGAAATCATCCGAGATAAGCGCGTAGTCTTTATTATTGACGAAGCTCACCGTGATGTGTTTGGTGAAATGCTGCGTACCATCAAGGAAACATTCCCCAACGCCATGTTCTTCGGGTTCACCGGAACTCCGATTCACGATGAAAACCAGAAGAATATGAGCACTACTTCTGATGTGTTCGGCAATGAACTTCACAGATATAGCATTGCTGACGGTATCCGCGATAAGAATGTTTTGGGCTTTGACCCATACATGGTGCCGACATACAAAGATCGCGACCTGCGAAAGGCGGTTGCTCTTGAAAAAGCCAAGGCAGCAACCGAAGCCGAGGCGTTGGGAGATCCCAAGAAGAAAAAAGTTTATCTGGAAAATATGGATCACACCAAAGTGCCGATGGCAGGCGTGCTGCAGGCCGATGGCAGCTATTTGAAGGGCATTGAGGATTACATTCCAACGGCTCAGTATGAGCGCGAGGAGCATCAAAATGCCGTGGTGGACGATATTCTGGATAATTGGGTTACGCTCAGCCATGACAGCAAGTTCCATGCCATTTTTGCTACCAGCAGCATTGTAGAAGCCATACAGTATTATAAGCTGTTCAAAGAAAAGAGCACCTTGAAAGTTACAGCACTGTTTGATCCCAGCATTGATAACAATGGCGGTGCAACTTTCAAGGAGGATGCCATCGTTGAAATCGTTGAGGATTACAACGCACGCTATGACATGAAATTCCAGTTGGCTACCTATGCAGCATTTAAGAAGGATATTTCTTACCGTCTGGCACACAAGGAGCAGTATAAATCTATCGAACGCACACCCGATCAGCAGATTGATTTGCTGATTGTCGTGGATCAGATGCTGACCGGCTTTGACTCCAAGTGGATTAACACACTCTATCTTGACAAGGTTTTGGTTTACGAAAAGCTGATCCAGGCGTTTTCTCGTACAAATCGTCTTTACGGTCCGGAGAAACCGTTCGGTACAATTCGGTACTATCGAAAGCCGTATACCATGCAGCGAAATATTGACATTGCGTTTAAGTCTTATTCCGGTGACAAGCCCCTCGGTATGTTTGCGGATAAGCTGGAATTTAACCTTGGCAAGATGAATGCTATATATGACGACATTGCTGCAATTTTCCACTCCGCAGGAATTGAGAATTTTGAGAAATTGCCTGTTGATCATGCTGAGCGAGGACAGTTTGCGAAGTTGTTCAAGCAATTCAACAACTATCTTGAAGCCGCAAAGATTCAGGGATTTAATTGGAAGAAGCTCTCATACGACATCAAGACAGAAACTGGTTGGGTTAATGTTACGCTCCATTTGGATGAAACAACCTATCTTATCCTTGCACTTCGCTATAAGGAGCTGTTTTCCGGTGGTGGTGTAGGACCCGGTGGAGATGATGTTCCGTATGAAATTGACTCTTATTTGACGGAAATCAATACCGGTGTCATTGATGCCAACTATATGAACTCCCGGTTCAAGAAGTACATTAAGGCTCTGCAGGATGGAACTGAGACTGCCGCGGTACTGGACGAGCTACATAAATCGTTTGCCACCCTGACACAGGAAGAGCAGAAGTATGCCAATATATTCTTGCACGACGTGCAGAACGGCGATGTGATTGTAGATGAGGGTAAGACACTGCGCGATTACATCACAGAATACATGACTCGTGCAAAAAATGACCAGATTCACCGCTTTGCTACTGCTATCGGAGTAAACGAAGCGATGCTGCGTAGCTTTATGCAGTTAAAAGTCACGGAAGCTAATATCAATGAATTTGGTCGTTTCGACAAGCTGAAAGCGACCGTTGATCGCACAACCGCAAAGGCATTTTTAGAAGCACTCGAAGGAAACGCTATCAAGCCATTCCAGATCAATATGAAGCTGGATCAGGTTTTGAGAAGGTTCATTCTTGAGGGTGGATTTGATGTAGAATAAAGAAGTGGGGTGAAAACATGGCAAGTAAAACAAGAAAAGTCTCATTCTATCGGCTGTCGCTGGAAAAGCAGACTCCTATTCCGGGAACAAATACTGTCCAAGTAAAGCAGCTAAGTGATTCTGAAATCGAAGTATATTTCCAAAGGATATGCGCAGAGAAAATGCAGGCTCTTGCAAATGGGCACAAGGCAATGAATATAACCGTTTCCAGTAGCCGCTATGTTATCGAAGTGATTTCCAACGAAGATCATCGTGCATTTATCAAAATTGGTCAGCAGAATCCTTCGAACACAGTGGCGCTCAGAGATCGAACGACATTGGAGACGGAAAGTGTACCTATGAAGGAGAGCCAGCTTTTGGAGTTGTACACTTTCTGCCTGATCGATTTTGAAACTGGAATTGTCAGCTATATCGGAATCAATGGTGCTCCAAGAATATCGGCAGTAAGAAATCTCTTTGATCAGGGAATTGACCGAGAGGAAAACGTTTCTGCTCATCTTGCGGCAATTATGACAAATGATATATTAGATGTCCTGGTGAAAAAGCATATCATCAGCAAGCTGTCTGTCACAGTTGCCGTTCCGGAAGATCAGATACTTTCTGATATTGGCTTAGACCGTGAAAGTTTCGATTCCGTGAGAAACATTAAAACTCGAATGGTTACATACAAATTGGTCGGACGGAGAAACAAAAATATCTTTTCTTCAAGCGGCAAGCTCGCTGAAATGATTGCGTCAATAAAAATGAAATATGGTGACAATCTAAAAGGACTTAGTGCCAATGCAAAGGATTTCAATGAAAAATCTCAACCTTACGATCTGCTACAATATAATTTTACTAAAACGGTTATCTTGGGTAGAGACGATTCTGGGTTGTTGACGCTGGACGATTTCAAAGAAGCACTTGTACAAACATATACCTTGTACAAGAATGAACTTTTGAAATACAGCAGAGTATAATAAGTAATGGTGGTGAGAGGAATGACGAAGCTGAAAAATTGGATATGGTTGGGCATCGTATTGCTCTTGTCAATCGGTGTTTCTATTGTGTTATTCAAAAGTCCTCTTTTCGATATTTCAAAATTTGAAGAATTGGCACCGGATTTCCATTATAACGCAATTTCCTTGTCGGCAATTATTGGCGGTTTCCTGTTTACCGGAATAAGTATTCTTATTTCAGTTATAGACAAGGACAGAATCAAGCGCTTATGGGATTGTAATTATTTGGATAATCTATATCGTTCTGCGTTTGTGGGAATGATTGCGAATGTCGCAACAATCATTGTTGCATTCCTGCTGGTTTTTCTGAACATTTGCCCTAAAGCGAATGATCTTCTTGTTAAAATAGAGATTACAACGCTTATTGTCGGAATCGTATTTTTTGCCTGGTGCATAAAGCATTTGATTTTTGTTATATCCAAATTAAAAGACCAATAAGTATATCCGCATAGCAAATAAGAGGACTTATGCCCATTTTGAGCTTAAGTCCTCTTGTTGCATATTTAGTTATTCTTCCATAACTTCCAGCATTATCCTGGCGCCCAGTTTGAAGCCATTCTGGAATATCAGGCAATCTGTGATGGTTTGGTATTCTCGCACGCAGTCTGCGTACTTCTCAAATAGCTCTTTCTGTTCGTCGGTCATGGTTGCTCGGAGCTTTTCTTCGTTTCGACAGATCAGCTCCAACAGTTTCTTATACTCTTTACAAGAGGATGTGTCATACTCGGTTGGCTCAATATTGCCGTACCAAAATTCTTCAAGGATTCTCATACGGCATCCTCCTCGTAGATCATTTCTCGGAGGATGATTTCCTCGGCTCGGTTGCGGATGCTGTTCATGACTCCGACCCATGCCATCGGATCGTGCTGCTTCATACTTTCCGTCACGCCCTCAGTAGCTTTCATTTGCTCAATGATAAGTTCAAGACGGTTCTGTACCTGCTCGTTCAAATCAGCCAGATATGTCCACAATTCACAGCTGAGACAAAGATCGTTGAACCGGATGGGGTCGTTCTCTTTGATATAATCTCTGTGCATCCGTCCCCACCGCCCAATGGGTCTGTTTTCCTCCGGTAGGCGAATATCGGGAATATAGTAATCACCACAACGGGTATAGTTCAGTTCCTGCATCATATGTACCTCCACAAAAGCGTTTTTACGGGTAAAAAAGAAGCGATACTCGGTTATCAAACCAAGTATCGCTAACTTTTGTTTAGCCAACCCCGTCTGACAGATGCCGTAAAATAGTTAAATTTTTAGTTTAACTGTTTTACGAGCACCCGCCATTTACGCGGCGGGTTTTTTAACGCTCTATTTAAGCCTGCTTGCGGCTCTGCTTGACTGACTTGATGAGCTTTTCAAGCTCGTTGAGCTTGGCGCTGCTCATATCGTATTGGTCGATGTAAGCCTCGGTGAGCTTGACAAAATCAAGCTCCTTTTTAGTGGAGGTAAAAGTGCTGGCATAGTACTCCTCGACAGTGACGGCGGCCTTGTAAACTCTGCCGCAGGTCTTCCCGCACTTGACGAAGCCCGCCTCGGCAATCGCGCCCTTCTTGAGCATGCTGTTAAGCAGAATGTGGACAGAGCTGTCCATCCAGGTTTTATCAACAGAAAGCGACAGGATCTCCCCACGGGACAGCGGGCGATCCTCCCGCCAAAGCGTGTCCATAATTTCAAGCTCGTTTTTAGTCAGATACATTGTTTTCTTTCCTTTCGGTTTTTCCTTACAGGTGGTTTTACTATATCACCGCGGTAAAGTTAATATATGAAATATTTGTGAACTCGCAAAAATCGAAAAATTTTTATGGCTTTTTGAAAATGATTGAATTTGGCATTTTTTTGCTTGATTTTTCAAATTTTCATAACTTTTTCCGGCAGATTGTTTTTTTGGCCTCCGCCACTCTACTACCAGTAGAATAATAGAATCAGCTTTTCTATTCTCTGTTCTCCCCGATGTATAGCGCTTGAAAAGCCAAGTAGCTTGTTTTCACTCAGAACCGGGCATATGATAATGGCACAGGCAAATCATTTATACACTTAAGCACTGATTCTTAAAATTATACATGATAGTCAGATGAAATTGATGAACAAACAGTTATTTTTCGGAGGCATCGCATGAAAACCCCAAAGGAAACCATTGCAAAAATCATCCGTGTGCTCACCGTGCCGCCGCTCATGGCGGCCGCGCTTATCCTGACCATGCGCGTAAGCCCCGCGGGCGTCATTGACTCGAACACTGTCGCTCTGCTCTCGCTGCTGTTTCTGGCGGTGGTGCCCATTCTGGCCTACCCCATTGCCGCGGCGATAAAGCCACTGCGGGATAAGGGACGCGAAGGTCAGCGCAACACCGCCTTTGTCATGAGCGTGCTCGGCTATACCGCCGCCGGAGTGTACGGCGCACTGAGCGGGCTTGACGCGCAGGTGCTGTTTATTTACGGAACCTATTTTTTCTCGGTCGCTCTGCTGCTTTTGTGCAACAAGCTCCTCAAGCTTAGGGCCAGCGGCCACGCTTGCAGCGTTGTCGGCCCGATGCTGCTGATAATCTACTTTGTGGGCGGCTGGGCCGTGCCCATCTGCCTTGCCACTTATGCCGCCAGCTTCTGGGCCTCCGTCGCCATCAAGCGGCACACCGTACGCGAATATCTGCTCGGAACGCTCTGCTGCGTCCTCGCCGGGGTGATTTCCTGGCTGATCTACCTCGGCTGAGAGCCGCTATACTCTCAGTAGAGCCCTCTCCCACCGGGTAAACGAGGCGTCGCTTGCCGCGAGAGCGCCGGCTCTGTATAATCAGCCCCGAAAGAAGGGGTCAGAATGGACGCAAAAAAGTTCGGCGCGTTTATCGCCGCCGTGCGGAAAGAGCAGGGCATGACGCAGGCGGAGCTTGCCGGGAGGCTGAAAGTCACCGACAAAGCCGTCAGCAGATGGGAGCGCGGTCTGGGCTTTCCCGATATAAACTCCATTGAGCCGCTGGCCGACGCGCTCGGCCTGAGCGTTTTGGAGCTGATGCACTCAGAAAAGCTCTCCACCGCCAATATTCCGCCGGAGGCCGCCTCCGCCGCTCTGTCCGATACGCTGGAGCTTGTAAAGCAGCAGCGCAGAGCGGAACGGAAAAGCGTGGCAAAGATAGTTCTCTGCCTTGCCGCACTGCTGCTCGGCATTTTTCTGATTGACGGCATGGGATTTCTTGGCTTTGCGCTGGCGTATCTGCCCGTTATCTGTCTTTTGGCGGGTGCCTGTCTCGCTGTGTATGGTTTTTACCGGAAGCATAACGGCCTGCCCTGCTTCCAGACATTTGCCCTCGCCGCCGTAATGCTGCTCGTTCCCTTCGCCCTCGCCGTGTTCTTCTTCCTCTCCGGCGCTCTGGGCCTTGGCCCGGCGGCAGAGTGAACTGCCGCTTGCAAAATTTGCACTACACAAAGGCTCCTCTGCGTAAGGGGAGCTGTCAGCCGTAGGCTGACTGAGGGGTCGTTACCGGTGCTGAGATTAGCTTTAGTGCTCAGAATACCGCACATTTACAATCCCTCAGTTTCGTCAGAACAGGCTCATACCGCTCTGCTACGTCAGACGAAAGCATTTCCATTCCGTTTCCCGCTGAGAGCGGAAAATTTCATATTCATTCGTTCCTTCTTCCTTCTCAAAATCACGACCACGTTGCGGGTCGTGATTTTGTTTTTCGCCTTCGGGCGCGCATTTCAGGGCGCAACTGTCAGAATCATACTATTCAACTCAACGGCTCTCCTGCGTAAGGGGAGCTGTCAGCCGAAGGCTGACTGAGGGGT
>ULWX01019306.1_pt1 | contig 17440 bp, 23 predicted proteins | sample 1960851 | NCBI WGS metagenome assembly ULWX01 (sample SAMEA4835826, study PRJEB28245) | human gut metagenome | biome: gut microbiome; material: fecal sample | place: Denmark | collected 2008 | reverse complement strand
CGGCCCTGCCGCTGCCTGAGGCTCTGGGGCTGTGGAATGGCAGTTTCTTTACCGCTTATCCCCTGACCCTGGAGACGCTGGATCCAGCTTTTGTTTTACCAGTGGGCGTAACTGTGGTTCAGGCCGTTCTGCTGGCGGCGGGAACCGTGCTGTTGATATTAGGCGGCAATCGCCGCAAGGTTATGAGATAAGAACAAACAGGGGGTGCGGCGGATCAAAGAGGTCATTATCATTCGAACGGTAGATTCAGACGGCAGCACATTCCAGGCCATCATAGACGCGCTCCGGGACAAGAGGGTAGAGATCATTGAACTGGCTGCCCCTTCTCATAATGTGCTGGCCTTTGGGAATATAGAGATCTACCCAGAACACCGGATAGTGCTCAAAGCAGGGGAAAAGGTATGTCTTAATCACGGCGAGTTCTCCATGCTCCTACTCCTGGCCAGCACGCCGGGGCAGGTTTTCAGCAAAGAGCAGCTCTATGACGCCGCTTGGAATGAGGAGTACCGCTATGGGACCACAGCAGTGGAGAATATCATTTGGCGGCTGAGGCAGAAACTGGAGGACGATCCCAAGCACCCGGTTTACATCAAGACAGTCATCCGGAGTGGATATAAAATAGAACTGCCAAGGTAAGACAAAGGCGGCGCCAGCATTGGCGCCGCCTCATTTTCTCATACGAATCATCGTTTGGCACAGACAAACCATCGCCCTTTTTCCATCCATAGATAGGTTTCCTTGCCCTGAATAAGGCAGGTGTATCGGTTCCCGACGCCGCCCACGCTCTGGCAGGCCGCTCGGCGGACATCCAAGACCTTATCAACTGGATATTTGTGGCTATCATCAAATTCAATTATCATAGGCCGTAGGTTCCCTTCTGTGTCGAACCGAACAATGACCGGCACATATCGTTTCTCACGCTGATCCATCAGGTTTATCCTCCAAAGTATCCGACAGGGTGAACGGTATGATCGTCCCGCACGTTGATATGGCCCAGGCGCGGGTCGGTATCCAGCAGGGCGCGGCGGACGCTCATGTAGCCGTACCGCAGGCGCAGGTGGTCCACCGCCCGGTCAATCCGCTCCCACTTGTCCCGCCGCTGATCCTCAGCATAGAGGGACATCTGTACGGTTCCAACGGCCTCCACCAAGCCGGCGCCCCGCAGTCCAATGCTCCGGATCGGGCGCTCCCAGTGATAGTGGCGGCGGAACAATTCCAAGCCAACCTCAGCTAATTCTTGACTGGAGCAGGAGGGAAACGGGAGTTTTCGCTGCCGGCAAAAAGAGTTGAGTTCTGTATCACGGATATAGATTTCTACCACAGTGCACCGAGATGCCAGTTCCCGCATCCGGGAGCAGACGCTTTCGGCCAGCAGGAGCAGCATGAGTTTGACATCTTCCTCATTTTCCAGATCTCTGGGTGTGGTTGCGGAGTTGCCCACCGACTTGATATTGGGGATATGATCCGTTCGTTGGACCGGGGATATGTCCAGACCTCTTGCAAACGTGCTGAGCACCAGACCCATCTTACCAAGGCGACGCTGCAGCACATCCTCCGGACATTCGGCCAGCCGGCCAATGGTGCTGATCCCGATGGCCCGCAGTTTTTTGGAGGTGGCAGGCCCCACATAGAGCAGATCCTCCACCGGCAGGGGGTAGACGATCTCCTTGTAGTTGCTTTCCGAGATCTGGGTGATGGCATCCGGCTTTTTGTAGTCGCTGCCCAGTTTGGAGGTGATCTTGTTGTCGGCAACCCCGATGCTGGCCGTGATCCCCAACTCAAACTTGATCCGATTGCTGATCTCTCTGGCGATGGACATAGGAGACCCATACAGCCCCACGCTGCCCGACACATCAAGCCAGCATTCATCCAGACCAAATGGTTCCACCTGATCGGTATAGTCCTCGTAGATCTCGCGGGCAAAACGGCTGATGCGGATATACTCATCCATATCAGGGGGCAGTGTCACCAGGTCGGGACACCGCTGTTTCGCCTGCCAAATAGCCATGCCCGTCTTGACACCATAGGGTTTGGCAATATAATTGGCGGTAAGGACAATCCCATGCCGTTCTTCTTGGCTCCCACATACAGCCAGTGGTGTATTCCGTAGCTCTGGGTGGCGTTGCATTTCGACGCTTGCGTAGAAACAGTTCATATCGCAGTGCAGGATATGTCGGCGTCCCATCTCGTTTCACCCCCGTATTCCATAATAGAACATTTGTTTGAATTGCGCAATAGACGAATTTTGGAAATAGAAGGCACCTGCGTTTCTCAGCTTCTTTTTTTGATATACTATATTTTGTGTCAAAGCGTACAACTTGTTGCACTGGAGGCCCCAAGTTATGTGTGGACGGTATCAATTTACGGTTGAACAGTGTGAAGAAATTCGTCGGATTGCCGATGCGATCCAGCGTAAATATGGGGATGGGGCATGGAGTCCAGGGGAGATCCGGCCATGCAGCCATGCGCCAGTCCTTATGAAGGACGGCGATGGAGAGGCACCGATGCTGATGAAGTGGGGGTATCAGCTGCCCGGCACGTTGGTCATCAACGCCCGGTCTGAGACGGCTCTGGAGAAACCGCTCTTCCGGGAGAGTGTCCGCAGCCGCCGATGCCTGATCCCATCCACTGGGTTTTATGAGTGGGATGGCCAAAAGCGGAAGTATCTGTTTACCTTGCCGGGAGAGGGCATCCTTTACATGGCGGGTCTGTATGACCGGCGAGGGAATGAGGACTGCTATTGCATCCTGACCACAGCGCCCAATGAGTCCATGCGGTCAGTCCATGACCGGATGCCGCTGATCCTGACGGGCGACCAGCAGCGCCGCTGGCTTGCGGACGATACGGCTGCAGGGGAGATCCTTGCCGCGCAGCCGCCGGAGCTGGTGCGTGCATCTGCAGAGGCACAGATCAGTCTGTGGTAGAAGGTATAGCAGGAGAGGAGCCGCCTTTAGGCAGAAAAATAAAGAGGCCGCCGATCTCGTGGGATCGACGGCCTCTTGCAGTGACGGGGAGCTGTTGCTGAGATGGACGGCTCAGACCAGTTTCCCCATCTCCATCAGGACAGTGGCCAGCGACGCGGTCTGCTCGTTGAACTCCTGCAGAAGTTCCAACAGGCTTTCCTTGGTCAAAAGCCGCGCACTCTCCATTTTGAACAGTTCATATTCCTGGCTGTCCACTGCGTCGTAGGGAAGGCAGAGAATGCCCTCCTGTACGAGACAGAGAACACACCCGCTGAAGTCCAGGCAGCCATAAGGGATGCGCCAGATCAGATCCCGGCGCAGCGCCTTTCCGTACAGCTCATAGAAGTCCTCCAGACTGACGAAGGTAGCGCCGGACTCCTCAAGGATGTGGCAGACCCACTCCTTCTTGGGAAGTTCAGACAGGGCCAGGGGCTTTTCCATAAATGGGATGGAGTGCGGCGCATAGGACTGGCACCGCTTTTGATCCACCCGGATCTCGCCGCCCAATTTGCAGGTGCAGTCCTCACCGCAGTTGATGCAGTCCGGGGTGTGGCAGATTAGTTTTACCGGCATGAAAGGAGCCTCCTCTTTTTCCTATGGTAGGTGCCGGTCATTTCCCAGACTCCGGCTGTGCCTTTTCAGCAGCATCGTCCCAAACCTGCTGTACCAGAACCCTCTTCGCAAAAGAGAGGACGCGGTCAAGGCATCCGCTCCGCACCAGGGAAGGGACGTGTTTCGAGCAAAACCTGTCGATTTCCTCCGTCTGCCAGATGCTTTGGAACAGAAGTTCCGCCCCTAGCGCCTGAGCCATCTTACTCAGCTGGCTGTCGGGGCTGATTTCGGCACCCTCAAAGACACAGTACGGAAGGCCGAGTTTGTTGAGCACGGCCTCCACGCACTCCCGGAGCTGAACTTCCGTGAGCAGGTTCGCAGTCAAAACTGCCTGCCAGTCAGGAGACGCGGCGCCGGGGTATCCGATGGTCACAGTGCCCAAAAGGAATTTCCCCTCCTGGCGCAGCATCACGTTTCCGGGCAAGGGCGCCTCAAACAGGGCTTTGGCGCCGGTACGGGCCGCGGCCAAGTCGCTCCCGCATACGATGAAGCGGAGTTCAAATTGTTCCATGATGATGTTCCTCCTCAAGACTGGAATGATTGTGGTATATATAAAAAGCGCATGGAAAAGAGATCCTTTCCATGCGCTTGTGGCCGACTGGCCGGTGTTGAGTTGACACGGCCCGGTTCTAAGGGCCCTCGGTGGAATAAAAAAGTACCCAAGCAGCCAATGCGGCTCTCGGGTACTTTGAAACACGGCGACTGTGACTGCTCAGATGCAGACAGCGGAAACTATTAAAATCATTATAGCCTTCCATGTTGGAAATAGCAAGGGGAAATCAATGCCGTGTTATGGTCTTTTGCTCCACCCACTTGCCGCTGGTGGCCTGCACCCCGATTTTGTTGGTTTTCACAATCCTGATCCCGTATCTCTGCTTCCGCAACCTGGAAAAGCACAGCATTGTGGAGCGGCTGCGGATGGAGTGATTTGCGGGGAACCCAGTCAATGCCCATCCATCAAAAATATGAAATAGATACGAAGTGAATACGAAACAGATGTGAAGTCGCGGGTATAAAATAAAAAGGCTCTCCTCTGAGTGAATGAAATACACTTTGAATTGCGATTGAGGAGCCTGCATAGGGTGAACACGGGCCGCTCCCGTGAAAAAAGGGCATTGCTCCTCAAGATGGAGCAATGCCCTTCATGCTTTTTCAAGGCGAAAACATGGTTACGCCTTCTTATCCGGCGTGTCCTCCTGCCGATGCTGGTCGAGGATCGTATCAATTATGGCCGCAATGAGCTTGCGCTCTCTCGGGGTACACTGCAGGAACAGGCGGGCCAGCCGCTCGCACTCGTCATCCGCCTCCTGCTGTGAAGCGTAGATCACAGTGTTGGCAGATGCGCCCATACCCCGGATGAGCTTCACCAGTACGTCGGCCTTTGGAATTTTTTCGCCCAATTCGATGGCTGCCAGATACCGTGAAGTGATGTCGGCCCGTTCAGCGGCTTGATCTCTCGTATAGCCGAGCCGCTCCCGCTCCGCACGCAGCTGCATGCCGCAGCCCTTGAATTCATCATTTGTTACCACCAATGGTTCACCTCCGACTCACATTCTATGTTGTGCAGAAATCAGGTGAAATGCTCCAATGGTGGCGTAATTTCAGTTCTAATGGTTCATCACAGGAGAAAGGTGGGAAGAGAATGAGACTGAATACGCTGATAGAGTAGCAGTACGTCCCGATGCAGCAGATCGGCCGGAGCATCTGAAAAAAGCCGGCTTGACCGGCGGCCACTCTGTCTGTGTCAACAATGAACCAATAGTTCTGAATAATCGACACCAAACCGTCAAGCAAGGAATTTGCTTGGCGGTTTTTATCATGTGTGGCAAAATCGCCGCCCACTTTCGGGGAAAGGAGCGAAAGGGGACGAAGAAACCGCCTCCGCGGGTAGGGGAGGAGGTGATTTGATGGAGTCCACACAGACCACCCAGAGAAGAGTCCGTTACCAATTTGAGATCTTCTGCATGAAGGTCATCGACGGGGAGCGGTGTGATTACCTCCGAAAACTGATGAAGAAGATGGAATGGGAGTCCTCCTTTTCCGATCTGCCGGAAACCGTGCTGACGAGCCTCTGCACTTTTGACAGCGATCCGGCGGAGCAGTATATCTTCCACGTCTACGGTCATCAGATCCCGATCCGCAATGACCGCCTGGCGGAGATCCTCCTCGCGCTCGGCGACGAGGGGTACAGCATCCTGCTGCTGTACTACTCCCTCCAGCTCAAGGATCGGGAGATCGCCTCGCTCCTGGGCCTGTCCCGGTCCAAGATCCAGAAGGACCGGAAGCTCCTGTTCAACGAGTTGAAGAAGCGGATGGTGGAGTAAGATGAAAAGAAAGAGCAATATCCCGGAAGAGAAGCTGCTGCCCTATGACGCCATCTGCGCCGCGACCCGTGGCGACCCGGATGCGATGGCCGAGGTGCTCCGGCACTTCGACGGCTACATATCGCTGCGGGCCACACGGATCTTCTACGACGAGTATGGCCAGTCCTACCGCGGCGTGGATGCGGAACTGAAGCAGCGCATCCAGGACAAGCTGACCGCCCGCATCATGGAGCGGTTCAGACCTGATTGAAAATCCCCAACATCCCGGGGCGGGTATACGGCGTCCCCTCCGTCTGCCCGCCCCGGGCATATCACGCACCATAAGGTAAATTATGTTGCAAAACCGGCCCGTCATCCGTGTAATAGAGCAGGTGGATGCAACATAATTGATGCGTCCGGCCGAGAACCTCAATGCAACATAATTTATGACCGGGGAGGGCAGAAGGATGCTGGAAGGATTTTGCGAGTACCTGCGCCGGCAGGGGAAGTCGGAGAACACGATGAAGGCGTACTGCCAGGGCATGAAGGAATATATGCGCTGGCACGAGGAGACCTTTGGGAAGCGGATGAAGATGTTCCTGCGGGCCAATGTGCTGGACTACATCTCCTATCTGCGCACGGTGAAGGGGCTGAGCAACCGCTCGGTCAACGCCAAGCTGGCCAGCCTGCACAGTTTCAACCTCTACCTGATCGCCGCCGGCTATACAAAGGAGGTGGTCCTGGACAAGCAGGACTATTTGAAGGTGCAGCTGGCCTACGCCAGCCCCAGCACGGTGAGCCGGGAGGAGGTGGAACGGTTCCGGCAGGAGATCCTGGAGCGCAGCGGCGTCCGGGACTATGCAATCGTCACCATCCTGGCCTACGCCGGATTGCGGATCAGCGAGTGCCTGGCGCTCAGGGTGGAGGACATATCCCTGCCGGCCCGGGAGATCAAGGTGCGGCATGGCAAGGGGGACAAGATGCGGGTGGTGTACTTCGGGGATAAGGTGGTCAACGCAGTACGGGAATACCTCAGGAACCGGCCGAAGACGGAAAATCCCTATCTGTTCCCCGGGCGGGGCGACAGCCACCTGACCCGGAGCCAGGTCAACCGGATCTTCAACGAGTATTCAGAGTCCATCACCCCGCACACCCTCCGCCACTTCTTCTGCTCCAATGCCTTGGAGAATGGATACACCATTGCCGATCTGGCAAACCAGGCGGGCCACTCCAATGTCCACACCACGCTGCTCTACACCAACCCCACCCGGGAGAAGATGAAGGAGAAGGCGAACCGCCTCTGAGCGATTTAAGCATCCTATATATAATAAGGTAGGGGACAAGCAGAGGACCCAGCGCGAGGCGTGAGGAAAGGATGTGTAGAATTGATGGAAGACCTTTTTTACAGCGAGCAGCACCGGAACTTCTACCGCCACCATGTGGACGGCGGCGCAGACCCCTATTATCGCGCGCTCGTCTACCTGCTCGGTATGACGGAGGAGACACGCGCCAACTTCTCCCGGTGCTTTGACGGGGAGGCGAGGATGATCCGACCAGCCGCCCTGGGGGAGGGCTGGCAGACGGGCGGTACTGCGAGGATCGTGCGCATGGCCTTCAATCTTTGGAACGGGTGGTGCTACGAGTCGGAGGAGGACGCGCAGGAGGGCCGGATGTCAGAAGCATTCACGCCGGACAATCTGTTCTGCTGTGAATTTGCCCCCTACTTCTATGAGGCAGTCAAGCTGCGGTATCCAGAATATACGGACCGCCCCCGGAAGTGAGTTTTCCAAACCGGCAGGGCCCTCTGACAGATAGGAAGCCAGACGGAACACGGCGTGCCCTGGAGGCGAACCCTACACCGAAGGCCGAACAACATAAATAATGCGGACTTTATGACATTAAACACACTTTTTCGGTTGACTATTTGATAGAAAGCGATATACTGATAGTATCAAATGGTCGAGGGGAGTGTGGCGATGAAGCGATATGCAATCAACCGTCTGCAGGAGTGGAAGGAGGATCCGTACCGCCTGCCTATGATCATCCGCGGCGCGCGGCAGGTGGGGAAGACTTGGCTGATGCAGGAGTTTGGCCGGACTGCGTTTGAGCAGTGCGCCTATATCAATTTTGACCGCAATGAGCGGATGCAGAACCTGTTCTCCGGCGATTTTGATGTGGATCGGATCCTGCGGGGCCTCGCCATCGAGAGCGGGGTGGAGATCGACCCGGAGCATACTTTGATTATTCTGGACGAGATCCAGGAGGTGCCGGCCGCGCTGCAGAGCCTGAAATATTTCTGCGAGGATAGCCGGCACAGATACTATATCCTGGCTGCCGGGTCGCTGCTGGGAATCGCCATGCTCGAGGGCACGTCCTTTCCTGTGGGCAAGGTGGACAGCATGGAACTCTACCCGCTTTCCTTCACCGAGTTTCTGTCCGCCACAGGCAATGAACAGTTGCTCACCCTTCTGGAGCAGCGGGACTTTGAAATGGTCACCGCCTTCCGAGATAAATACATTGACTTGCTCAGAACCTATTACTATGTCGGAGGAATGCCGGCGGCGGTGAACGCCTACCTGCCCAAGCAGAGCCTGACTGCCGTGCGCCGGGTGCAGAAGCGCCTGATCTCAGACTACGAGCAGGACTTTTCCAAGCATGCTCCGACGGCCGTCATTCCCCGCATCCGTATGGTGTGGGACGGCATCCCCTCTCAGCTCGCCAAGGAGAATAAGAAATTCATTTACAGCGTCCTGCGGGAGGGGGCCCGGGCCAAGGACTTTGAGCTGGCCATCCAATGGCTGATCGACTGCGGATTGTGCTGCAAGGTCGGCAGGGTGACTAAGGGCGCCGTTCCCTTGAAGGCATATCAGGACATTCCGGCCTTCAAACTGTATCTGGTGGATGTTGGCCTGCTGGCGGCGATGACAGATCTGGACGCCAAGACGCTGCTCAAGGGCAACGCAATCTTCACCGAGTTTAAGGGGGCGCTCACAGAGCAGTATGTCTGCCAGCAGCTCGTTTCCGATCTGGGCGCTACGCCCTACTACTGGTCGGCGGAGAATTCCTCCGGAGAGGTGGACTTCGTCCTCCAGCACAGCGGGAATGTGATCCCGCTGGAGGTCAAGGCGGAGGAGAACCTGCAGGCCAAGAGCCTGAAGCACTTTGTTGCCGGCAATGAGCTGCCTTTCGGCGTCCGCACCTCCATGTCCGACTATCGCAGGCAGGAGAAGCTCATCAATCTGCCCCTCTATGCGCTCTCCCAGCTCTGGGAGGTCTGCGACGCATTTAACTGAAACGGGGGTGGGATCCGCGCCCGCCTAATCTGAATTTGCCTCAGCCGGGAATGCCTGAGAGGTGATGCGCACGATGGAAAATGAAAACCGAGAATATATCCTGCGCGTCTATGGGGCGCTCCAGGAAAAGGGGTACAACGCAGTCGGCCAGATCGTCGGTTATCTGTTGACAGAGGACCCCACCTACATCACCAATCACCTCGACGCCCGCAGGCTCATTCGGAAGATCGACCGGTATGGCCTGCTGGCGGATATTGTGGCCAACTACTTTGACGATACCGAGGAGCATGCCGGCGGGGGAGCGCCCGCGGGGCAACATCAGTTTGAGCGGAGCGATGCAAGCCTCTGACCTGTTTAAGGAACAGAAAAGGAGGATACCGGGATCCTCCCTGATTGGGAAGACCCCGGTATCCTGATATGGCAAAAGCCCAGCACCTCCAAGGTACTGGACTTTTCCTCATGTCTTCAGATCCAATGTAAAACCACTCCGGCCTTGGCAAAAACCTATTCGCTACCTGCCACAGCACTTCTTGTATTTTTTGCCGCTCCCGCAAGGGCACGGGTCATTCCTGCCGATCTTCGGTTTCTTCTCTCCCACCGGCTTTGCAGGAGCTGCCTCGGCCAGTTCCTTCAGGAGGCTCAGCCGCAGCTGTTCGCTGGGCAGGTCAGCCTCCATGATCCCTCGCCGCAGCTCCTCCGCATTCATACTTCCTTCTGCAAGCGCCTTCTTGATATTCGGGCCGAGCGACAGCGTCTGGGGCATCTGTTCTTCACGAGGCAAGAGGTCGAAAAGCTCGTTGGGGGTATAGCCACGGTTGCTCTGCATCCTGGTGGTGTTGTGGAAAGCCTGATATCGTTCGATGAAAGTTTGGAAATCCCTCCGACGAGGAAAGTGGACACCCATCGCCGTCAGCCGCTCCTGGACCTGCGGGAAATCGGCATCAGCGCAGCGGATACCGAAGACGAGTTCATCAAAGACCTCAGCCTTTTTCCACTCTGGCAGCTGCAGCCGAGTCTCTATGAACTCCCGCATCTGATTTGTTTCCTCTGTCGGCTCACAGTAGAAGGCGTCATCGTAGGCCAGCAGTTGGGCTTTCGATGGAACATAGTAGGGCTTTCCCTGCTGACTTTTCAGGAGTGCATGGTATCTGTCCAACCCATCACCAATGAGCGAGACATCTATGATCTCTCGGTCCAGGACATCTTTGAGTTTCCCGTCCACATAGAGTTCGTCAAGGCCCAGGATATAGTAGTCCTCGCACTCATGGCGGGCGATTTCCGAAAAGGCCAGGAACTCGTCCCGCGTCACCAGTTTCGGGCTTTGAGAAGAGATAATCTCATATGCTTTCCGAAGGGGAATGATCCCATAGAGGTTAGCCATCGCATTGAAGTACTTCCTCAGCTGTCGTGAAGTCGTATCCTTCAGTGGGATCTCCCGGTACTTGGAGTTTAGTTCCCGTCGTTTATAAGGCTCCGGGAAGTCGATATAGAATTGTCCGTCTTTTATCATTGCCTTGCCTCCAGAGAACAGGGGACATTGGAGCGGATTTTGCGCAATTCTCTCACCTTGAATTATAACGGCGATACAAACATATGGCAAGACTACTCCTACCAGAAGTCAGTGCCAAAATGGAGGGTCGCGGTATGCCTCCTGCGCATGGGGATTAGTCTGTCAGGAAAAATCTCGGTGATGTATAAACATTTTCGTGTTACACACGAAAAAGTGTTGTTATTCGAGGCCTAGTTTGGTATACTATAGCAAAGGGGGTGGCGTAATGATTTTAAGACCTTCCTATATTGAGGCGATTGCCCCGTTCATCGACCAGCCGCTGGTGAAGATCCTGGCTGGGGTGCGGCGCTGCGGGAAGTCCACCATCTTTGAGATGCTGGCTGACGAACTGCGGCGTCGTGGGGTGCCGGAGGACCGAATCATCAAGAAGCGCTATACAGAAATGGATATTCCGGCGGATATTTCCGCCAAGGACATGTACGATGATCTGAAGCTGCAGATACAGGGGAAGGGCCGCTGCTATCTGCTGTTAGATGAGATCCAAGAGGTCAAGGGCTGGGAGAAGACGGTCAACAGTCTGCTGGAGGGGGCTGACGTGGATATCTACGTTACCGGCTCCAACTCCAAACTGATGTCCAGTGAGATCTCCACCTACCTCACTGGACGCTATGTTTCCATTCCGGTCTACCCGTTGTCCTTCCGGGAGTTCCTGGACTTTAAGGCAGGCGATCCCCGGACGCCGAAAGAGTTGCTGGAGGATTTTATCCGCTTCGGTGGGTTTCCCATCATCGCTCTTGGCAAGTATGATACCCAGAGCGCCTACCAGATCGTCAATGGCATCTATCACACAGTTGTCTCCCGGGATATTGTCAAACGGCACCGGATCAACAAGCAGGATCTGTTCGACCGGGTAGTGAAGTATTTGATGGAAAACATGGGCAAGACCTTCTCGGCCAGCTCCATCACCAAGTTCCTGCGCAATGAGCACCGCACGGTCTCTGTGGAGTCCATCTACAACTACCTGCGCTGGCTGGAGCAGGCGTTCATCATCTACCCCTGCCACCGCTATGACATCCAGGGGAAGGCTGTCCTGGCTACCCAGGAGAAGTATTATCTGGCCGACGTCACATTGAAATACTGCCTCCTGGGCTACGACCGGAAGATGCTGGACGGGGCCTTGGAGAACATCGTGTTCCTGGAGCTGAAGCGCCGGGGCTACGAGGTCTATATTGGGAAGAACGCCGCCAAAGAAATCGACTTCATCGGTATCCGGCGGGATGAGAAGATCTACGTCCAGGTCTGCGTCCAGCTTCCGGAGAACTCTGACCGAGAGATTGGCAATCTCATGGAGATCCAAGATCACTACCCCAAATACGTGGTCACCACAAACAGCCTGGATGTAGGCAACGAGAATGGCATTCGAATCGTCCATCTGGCAGACTTCCTGCTTGATGAGCAGTGGTGATTTCCCCGGTTCAATAAGTTGTCCCTGCGGATTCACCGCCAGAATAACATAATATGTACAGGTCCTGAGCGTCCTGCACCTGAACAGAGAAAAGCGGGGGCCCTCCCAAGTTTGGGAAGGCCCCCGCTGCCTGATTGTCAGGTGTGTTCGGTTTTGATGGTCACAGTGTAGCGGATTCCTGCGTGCTGCAGTTCCCAGGGGCCGTCAAAGCTGTCGCCCGGCTCCGTGCAGCACAGCTGGCTGCCATCCTCATCGAACAGGACTGCTTCCGTCCAGGACGGTTCATCCTGGCATCCACAGCACTTTATATCCATCTGCTTCCCGTCAGCGAACTGGACGGTGTAGGTGATGGTATGATCCTCACTCTGGTACGCATCCTCAGATGCGGCGTGCAGGTAGCCGTTGATCTGCTCCATCGCATCGCGGGGGATCTCCAGCTCAGCGGTGCAGCCCAGGCTTTTGACATGAACGGCAGCTTGACGCTGCGCAGCGGTGTATTCTTCCCAGATCCGCCGCAAATCTGTCTTGGCTTCTGCGATGTGCTCCAGCACCTGCTGGTCCATCCGCACACCGTTGTCGTGGAAGTCCACGATGATGTCGCCGTGCCGGGACAACAGGACATTGGCCACCACGCGGCCCTCCTCATCATCGTCGCCCGTCTCCCATGCGTCAATGGAAACTGCGGCGAGCAGGGGATCGCCGGCTCGATGGTTGAGTCCGTTTTCGACCGCCTCACCCCAGATGTAATCGTGTCTGATTTCTGCAAACTGCATTTGTGATTCCTCCTCTAATGGTTATTCTGTGTTCAGTATGTGTGGCGGATGACAAATTCCGTGCAGCCGTCCTCCTCGGTGATAGAGGGGCCCCGGTCAAAGACCTTGGAAAAGCGGCAGATGCCGTCCCGGTTATAGGCGCAGTCCTTGGACTCGCATTCAAGGCAGTCATCCTGGATGGGCTTGAATTCCTGAACAACATGTTCCTCCTTACCGCCAGTGCCGGGGAGTTTCTCAAAGTAATAGGGGGTCCCAGCCTGAAAGGGGTAAAACGTAAAGCTATCATCGCTCCAGCTCCTGATGGCGAAACCTCCCTTTTTCTTATTGAGTACCACCCGCTTGGACTTGGAGAACAGGAGGGAGATATGGCTGGCGCTGTACCGGCTGTTGAACTCGACCAGCTGCATGATGTAGGATTTGTCGGTTTCCTTCACATCCACAACGATGTGATAGGCCTTCAGGAAGTCGTCTTTGTTCTCGGCCAGATAGCGGCCGCACAGCCGCTTGGGTTCACTGTCCATCATGGCCGCAAGCCATCCTTTCCTTGTATTCGCAATCCAGAAATTCTTCAAAGCAGGGCCAAATCTCGGAGCCGAACCCATAGCCAAACTCCCAGTCGGCAAAGATATCGGGCAGAGACATGTCTGGTGACTCCTCCCGGAGCTTTTCCAGTTCTGCCACAAGGTGCTGGAGCGTGTACCCATGCGCGAGCATCCACTCCAATTTGAACCGCTCATACACAGCGGCCGGCGAATTATCATTTTTCATATGGAACCTCCTCAATCAGATGTCCGATGGTTTGGCGTGCTTGTCCTGACGGCGTCATGCGCTCAGTTCCTCGCGCCTGAGGCGCCCGGAAGTCCAGGGACCCGTATAGAGCCCTACACTGGGTAGATGGTTCAGCAGGCACCGCGCGATCCCTGTCAAGTACCGCTGGTAGCACCTGGCCTGGAGGGCCGCGTAGGACCGGCCCTGCGGCGGCTCTTTTTGGATCAGCTCCACAGCAAGCGACCAGTTGTTGTCCTCCAGACAGAGGTAAAAGAGAGGACTCTCCAGGATGGCCTTCTGGCTCCGGGAGATCCACAGGTCCGGACAGGTCTTGCTGAAATTAGGGAACATCCGCAGGAAGTCGCTGGTGAAGGAGTCCAGGACCTCCTGCTGTACAATCTGCGTGGCCAGGTCATCAAAGATCCAGTCGCCGCCCGTCAGCTCCCCGTAGTCCAGATCGCGCAGGAACCTGGCCTCGGCGGAACCGTCCGGGTCGCAGTCCTTATGGCGGAATACATGGATGTCATCGTAGTCGATGAAATAGAGACCCTCATATTTTCCGAACACGCAGCAGTTGCTGATACCCAAGTCAATCACTCCTTTTCGTTTGAGATATCTATGTGATCGGCACGCTCCGGAGCGCGCCGCAGAACAGGGGAGCCCCGGCCGTGACCAGGATCTATATAAAAAAGCACCTGAAGAGAGTTCCTCAGATGCTTTGTGGCGCGCTCATCAAATTTTTGCCCAGAAACAGAAAAAAGCGCCCAAAGGCCAACACGGCCTTCAGACGCTGTGAAACACGGCTTACTTTAATTGCCTTAGGCAATTTCTGATACTGTACATATCCATTATACCGCAGAGAGTGTGGAATGGCAATACGGGGATGATTTTATCCTTGCAGATTGGGGCATCATTTGTTATACTGATACTAATTGATACTACAAAATATCGGAGGCGATATGGGATGGATGCCGGGCTGTTTACAAAGATGCTTTCGGATAAGAGCGTGACGGACTTGAAGAAACTGAAATACAAATACCCGCAGGCTGATCTCGCAGAGTTTGTCAGCCTGCTGAAAGGCAGCTTTTATCATGCGCTGCCCCTAAAGGATTTCGATGGGGGGCAGATGGTCTATCTGGAGAGTGTCGCGCAGGTGCGGCTCTCTGCGGCCCGGGTGCTGCTTACACCGCAGGACAGTAGCCAACCCTATGGCATCAAGGCGATGGAGGAGGAGATCGTCTCGACGCTTTCCATTGAGCAGATTGACACATCCCGTGACAGCGTCCGGAAGATACTCTACGGTTATGCACCTGCGAATGAATCAGAAAAACGGATTTACGCCATGAAGAAGGGCCTGGAATTTATCGTGGATCCGGCCCATCAAATCAGCGAAGAGAACCTTCACCAGCTGTACGAGATGACCATTGGGGTCCTTCTCCCAGAGGAAGACCGCCTGCTGCCGGGCAATCTCTACCGGAACGACAGCGTCTATGTGGTGGGAGACAAGGTGGAGCACACGGGCCTGAGTTGGAAGAAACTCCCGGAGTACATGGGCGCTCTGATTGAATTTGCCAATATGGACGGCGATATGAATGACCTGCTGAAGGCTGCGCTGCTCCACTTCGATCTGGCCTACCTGCATCCCTACTTTGATGGGAACGGAAGAATGGCGCGGCTGCTGCACCTGTGGTATCTGGTGCAGCGCGGATATTCCTCCGCTCTGTTTGTGCCGCTGTCCGGATTCATCGAGCGGAGCCGGAAGGGATACTATGACGCATACACGCTCATCGAACAGAATGCCCGGATCAGCGGCGTCCTGGATGTGACGCCCTTCCTGGTGTATTTCGTTGAAAATGTCTACCACAAACTGAGCAATGCGCTCCCGGCGGCCTCGACAACGGAGCATTTTCAGGCGGCTCTGGCCTCGGGCAGCGTGACGGAGAAGGAAAAGGACTTGTGGCAGTTCGTACTGTCCGCTTATGGCGGAGGGGAGTTCTCTACAAAGCAGCTGGAGCGGGATTTCGGCAGCGCCGCCTATGCCACCATCCGCAGTTTCGTCCTGAAATTCGAGGGGATGGGCCTCCTGCGCAGGACAAAGTATGGAAACCGGGTCAAATACAGCGTCAAGTGAGACACCGAGCCGGTTGCCGTGTATGGGTTCCTAAAACAGAAATTACTTTTCTCGGATCGCTACGTTGCCAGTTCCACCACAGGAAAGACGGACAGTATGGCCGGGATTGCGATGTCTTCTATACCGAGTGCTTTCAGCCATCTTTGGAGTTGTCCTGCGGACCGGGTTGTTTTTGAAGCGAGTCAAGTTCCGCCTCTACGTCCTGGCTGGTGAGGATCACTGGCTCATATCCAGAAACCGTCATATGTTTGACACCGTCCAACAAGGCTTCCCGTTTTCTGGCGCCGGTGTTGTGTCTTAGATCAGTCTTCACAATTATTCCTCGTTTCTATCAGTGTATGGGCTGCCACATCGCAGATGGCTGCGTGGAAGATAGCCAGAGCCGGACTGCGCACCGTTTGTGCCCTGTCAGTCCATATGATAGCACGGTTATAAGAATTCGGCAATTAGGGGGACATCTGTTCACAGACAGTTAGACGATTGCTGATGAGCAGTTCATAACGCACCCACGAGTGGGAGTGATTTTTTGAAACTCCGAACCCGTTGTGGCACAACGATTTTACGGTTTTATATCTCTCTTTTGATAACGATTTGATAACGCTCCCCATAGGCCGTATCATTCTGTATCCCCAGTGGATTGCGGGTAAAGAATGTTCTTTTGCGGCTTATAAGTGAGGACAACCATATTAGAAAGCCCTTACCGATGGCAACGTCGGTAAGGGCTTTTGCTGTCTATTCGTCTATGTCAAGCCTGTCCCGGAACGCTTCTACCAGAAAATCGCTCAACTCTTTGGAGGGGACTTTGGCCCAGCGGTGAGTGGTGTCGTACTTGGGGTAGTTGTACCGCCAGCGGTCATAGTCCTCCCTGGTGATCTCCCCGGCCTCCAGCTTCTTGGCCTGCTCCGCCCAGGCGGACAGCATATCAAGCATATTGGCATAGGTCTTGCCTTTGGATTTGTCCAGACGCAGACAAACCTCGCCGTCAATCTCCCCAATAGTCAGCCCCCGAATATCCTCCAAAGCAAAGAGGGTGTGCATCAGGCCGATGTCGGTATCTATGTCAGGGACGGTCAGGGCATCAGGGGAAATATCAAAGAAGTCAGCCAGGGTCTTTGTCAGGTCGGCCTTGGGGGTGCGGCTCCCGGTTTCATACTGTGCCATACGCACATCGGCGGAGCGTTCCGGGAAACCCACCACCATGCCAAGATACTTCTGTGTGATGCCCTTCATGTTGCGGAAGAAACGAATACGTTCACCAATCGCCATAACTGCCAACTCCAATCTATGTAATGGGGACACTTGAAGTATAACAGATATGTTTAGACCAGTCAAGAGAAAAATAAATAAATTTGTTTATATTTTCTCGTTGGAAGGTCTTGACATAACGGAATAGAGTTAGTATAATAGGACTACGTTAAGCAAATAGCGTTAAATCAAAAGAAAGGAGGAATCCATATGGAGAACAGATTCATCCGGGCGGAAGAAGTTGCGGACGAGCTGGGTGTATCGAAGCCCTACGCCTATAAACTCATCCGGCAGCTCAACGAAGAATTGAAGGACAAGGGCTTCATCACCATCGCAGGGCGGGTCAACCGCCAGTATTTCAACGAACGGCTCTACGG
>ULWX01025954.1_pt1 | contig 17449 bp, 17 predicted proteins | sample 1960851 | NCBI WGS metagenome assembly ULWX01 (sample SAMEA4835826, study PRJEB28245) | human gut metagenome | biome: gut microbiome; material: fecal sample | place: Denmark | collected 2008 | reverse complement strand
CCCCGGTATCCTTCGCGATTCATTCTGGATATTGACCAGCAGCTACTGCATTTTACCCAGGAGCCTCAGGAGGGCCTCATCCGGGAAGCTAAAGGGTATATCGAGAGCAGCCAGAAGTATCTCCCGGAAGATGACAGTTCTATCATCTTCCCGATTGGTCAGCGGGTAAAGCACTCCATATTCGGATCTGGCACGGTTCTGGATGTCGATATGGATAAGGCCGCCCATGTTGTGCAGTTCGATGAGATGGAGACTCCCAGACGAATCTCCTTCCGGGCCAAGTTGGAGAGATGCTGAGTCTTTTCCCGATAGAAATCCGGATCCCTTTCTCCCAATGAAAAGCGGGATGGCAGTATTGCCATCCCGCTTCTATTCGTCCAAACCCTGAAAGAACTCATCGTAAGAGCAGTTGTAGATTTTCCTCAATTCAATCAGCACACTTGCCCGGATGTTCAGTTCACCGGCTTCGTACTTGGCATAAGCACTCCGAGCAATGTCGCAGCCCCGGCGCTGTAGCTCAACACACAGCTTCTCCTGTGAAATGCCGTACTGATCTCTCAGCCTCCGAAGGTTGGCGCCCATATTGCGATCTCTGCGGATCTTCTGCTCCATACGCATTCTCTCCATTGACCAGTATTGGTTGCAACTTTTATCAGTTTACGGTAAAATGGAGAAAAATATTGTCCGTGATACTGGACAACTTTGGGGGCGAGAATGATGGCAGGATGGCTCAAACACCACGCGAAGTGGATCCTGGGTTCGTTTGCCTGCGTTGTGCTCCTAATCGTGGTTGGCCGGGCTGTTTATCTGAACCGGCAGCCGGATGTATGCGCGCTATGTGGCTCTGGAGAGCGTGAGGTCTACCAAGCTCCTGTGATCGTAAATATATCCACCGGTGAAGTCAGCGAGATGCGGGTCTATGACCCTTCGAAGACCGGTCGTAACAACGAGATATCGAAAATCCAGACTACAGGGACATTCGGCTTTATTTACTGCGCTGGCATCACGGGAGTTCGAGACACATGCTGGCACACCTGCAAGGTTGAGATTCCTGGTGATGCCAAACGCATGGTGCCCTCCCATTTTTGCTCAGAGTGCCGAGAGAAGCTTGCTGCAAGTAAGAAGCAGGGGTTTGCACTCGCTGACTTTTACAACGATGATGCGATTGAAGTGTTCGAAATTGTGGATGGAGCAATATACACGATTCGGGACTATGAGGTCACAATTACGAAAGGCACCACGGACAAGGCCCTTGAGGTCTGCGTGCAGGGCAAGGCTGAAGGCTTGGTATTCGTTGATTAAAAGATGTGGAGCCTGAAAGTGGCTCCACATTTTTGTTGTCAGTAGCTACCCCTGTCCGTATTTTTGGACAGGGCATCTGTTATGATTCGAATACTACCATAGGGTTCAAATACTGGAAGGGAGATGTGAACCGTGAGCGGTTTGTTTGGTAGCTTATTCGATTTTGATGGAGATGGAAAACTCAGTAGCAGCGAGAAGGCCTTTGGCTTTGCTGCGATGATGGGCGCCCTTTCAGCGATGGAGGAGGAAGCCAGAGTCTCCGAGAGCATTTCTTTTGACGAAGAAGACCTGGATGATATGGACCGTGATGATTTGGAAGCCAAGCTGGAGGAGCTGCGCGAAGAGCGTGATGAGCTTGACGATCAGGAGCCGGACGATTGCCTCAGCGATGCCTACGACGCGTGGGAAGAACGCTGCGAGGAGTTGGACAGCCGAATTGAGGAACTCGAAGAACTCTTGGATGATTGAGGAGGAACACCAATGAGAGCGTTATTACGAGATGGCGATGATCAGACTCTGATCGCGCTGGAAGTGGAAGAGGCCGTTTATGATCCGGAGGATCAGTTGCTGCTGCTATACGCAGCAAGCGGGACCAATTATGAGGTGTCCAGGATCGTGCGGGCCAATGCCGATTCGATGATCAAGGAGTTGGCCGAGAAGGGGTTCTGCGACATGACGCAGTTCACCGCAACCGAGGGAGAAGACTGAAGGAAGGGATTTCGCAATGATCGTGATTGCCTGCTTAGACGATAATGGAGGCATGATGTTCAACCATCGGCGCCAGAGCCAAGACAGAGTGCTGCGGGCGCATATTGCTGAGCTGGTCGGGGATGCCCGGCTTTGGATGAACCACTACTCAGCCCAACAATTTGACGCAGAGTCCATTCAGCACCTGAATGTGGATGACGCTTTCCTGCAGGAAGCGGTGGAGGGCGATTACTGTTTTGTCGAAGGCGCAGCGTTGACCCCTTATGAGAGATGGATCGAGAAGATGATCCTATTTCGTTGGAATCGGACATACCCCGCTGATCAGTTCTTCGACATTGATCTCTGCGGAGGCAATTGGAAACTAAGTGAGTCGGTTGAGTTTGCAGGGCATTCTCACGAACGAATTACCATGGAGGTTTATCGCAGATGAAATCGCGCATCCTTTCTTGCTTTCTGATCTTTACACTCTGCTTTTCCATGCTTACTGCCTGCGGCAGTGACACGGCACCGTCCGATAACACTCCAAGCGAGTCCTCGCAGGTCGAGATCTCTGACCTGCAGGATAGCACACCTGGGGAGACCGTAGAGCAGGATGGATCCGAATCATTGGACAGTGCTTCAAGCAAGGGGGATACAGTCCCAAGTCAGTCGGATGCACCGTCTGCATCTCAGGGGCTGCAAATCGAATCGTCTGCCCCGACAGAGATCACGACAGCCTCCTCGTTCTCCCTGAGCGATGTGCCTGCGTATAGCGGTAAGGCATATACCTCAGTCAATGGGAATGTTCCTTACTTCACCGCTGCAGAACTGACGACAACATCCTTTGAGACCTACAGTGATCTGGATAGTCTCGGTCGCTGCGGAGTGACTTACGCATGCATTGGGCAGGATTTGATGCCTACCGAGGAGCGAGGCTCCATCGGCATGGTGAAGCCGACCGGCTGGCACACCGTCCGCTATGACGGCTTAGTTGATGGCAACTACCTCTATAACCGCTGCCATCTCATTGGATATCAGCTGACCGGGGAAAATGCGAATACGAAGAACCTCATTACAGGTACGCGGTACCTGAATATTGAGGGAATGCTGCCCTTTGAGAATATGGTCGCCGACTACATCCAGGAGACCAGCAACCATGTCCTGTATCGCGTGACCCCAATCTTTGAAGGGAATAACCTGGTGGCCAATGGCGTTTTGATGGAGGGTTATTCTGTGGAAGACAAGGGTGCCGGGATCTCCTACTGCGTCTTTGCCTACAATGTCCAACCGGGTATTGAGATTGATTATGCCACGGGTGAGAGCAAGCTGGCAGATGGCGTTAAACAGGAAGAGCAGAAGCCGGCTACAGTAACTCCTACGCCTTCCCCGGAACCTGAAAAGCAAGAGCCAACAACCGGCAGTGAGGCGTCGCAAGCGGATTACATTCTCAATACCAACACGAAGAAGTTCCACTATCCCACCTGTTCCAGCGTGAACGATATGAAGGAAAAGAACAAGCAGGAGTTCTTTGGCACCCGCGATGAGGCCATTGCACAGGGGTATTCTCCCTGCGGCCGCTGTAAACCCTAAAGACTTTTTGCGGCGGCTATGGTACACTTAGGTTAATCCTGAAGAAAGAGGTTTCGCCTATGAAGAACCAGGAAATCAGGCTGTATCAAGAGAATATTGCTACGCTGTTTGAACAGTGGAAGGCGAAAGACAGACACATCGATCAGGTGTTTAACTATGACGGCATCATTGATCCGGAATGCTGGTTTAGCCTTCATGATAGCGGCAAGCCCAGAATTCTCTTTCTTCTAAAGGAAGCGTACCATAGCTCTGCCGATGAGGCTCAGCGCCGAGCTACCGGCGATATGTGCTACAATCTTGCGCATGAGCTGAAGGAATACGGCCCCTGGGGAAATATTTGGACCCGCGTGGCAGAATGGGCCAAAGGCATCAGCGATATCTGGACAGACTTTGGTAAGCCGACCGCTTCGATGGAGATGCCAGAGTATGAAGCACTGAGCAAAGAGCAGTGCAATGAATGGCTTCGGAAGATTGCCGTGGTCAATATAAAGAAAAGTGGCGGTGTATCCGTGACGGACATGGAGGAACTTGGCGGCTACTCGAAGTATGACAGCAATGAGTTGTATCGTGAGATCTATGAGATCATCAAACCTGATATCATCATCTGCGGAAATACCTTCTCGGAACTGCGGGACATCAACCCACGCCTCCGGGATGTTGCCGCATCCGAGGCTTGGCACTACGATGACGAAGGTATTATGACGGTGGATTATTACCACCCGTCGATTCGTTGGCCTGCTCGCCTGAGTTTTTATGGGCTGGTTGCAACTTGTTTCCATGCGGCAAAAGGTACTTGAGCAGACACAGAGAGGAGAATGCACAATGGAGTACAATAAACTGATTACGGAAATGACGCTCGGCGATGATGTTGAGGGTTTCTACATTTTGAAGGCGTCTAATCCCAAGACTACCGCCAATGGCAAGCCTTTTCTGAGTGCCACCTTCTCTGATAGGAGCGGCGCGATCGAAGCAAAGGTGTGGGATTACACCGGCCCCATTGCATCCGAAGATGAGGGCAAGGTCGTGAAGATCCGTGGCACTGTTTCCGAGTTCAGAGGCACCCTGCAGATCACTGTGGAGCGGATTCGTTTGGCTGACGACAACGATATTTATGACCTGTCCGTGTTGGTGCCCGTTGCGCCCATTGATGTGGACACCACCATGGCCGAAGTGGAGAGGTTGATCAACTCGATCGCTGATGCTGATTACAGGAAGATCTGCAGCACAATGATGGCCCGACACAAGGAGTCCCTGAAGTCGATCCCGGCCGCTAAAAGCGTTCACCACGGTTTTATCTCCGGACTCCTGATGCACACTGCGACCATGATGAAAACGGCTGATTTCCTGGCCGGCCTTTACGGGGATATCATCGATCGCAGCCTGCTGCTTGCCGGCACATTTCTGCATGACTTCGCCAAAGAGAGTGAGTTTACCTTCTCTCAGCTCGGCCTCGTCACAGAATACTCGGTGAAGGGACAGCTCCTTGGCCATCTCGTGATGGGCGCACAGGAAGTTGCCACTGTAGCTGCAGAGCTTGGTATCCCTGAGGACAAGTCCGTTTTGCTGCAGCACATGATCCTCTCCCACCACGGGGAGCCTGAATTCGGCGCGGCAGTGAAGCCTATCTGTGCGGAAAGCGAACTGCTCTCCCAGATCGATATGATCGACAGCCGGATGGAGATCTACCGTGAGACCCTGGCTGGCCTCCAGGTGGGAGAGGTGAGCAATCGAGTTTTTGCACTGGAAAAACGTGTCTACAAGCATCATGATCTGCAAGAGTATCAGACTTTGTAAAATGGTTGAAGGCAGCAGAATATACGATGCTGGCTTGGCTTGAAGGAGTTGCAGTATGTTTGCGTTAATTATTGTTGGCGTAATTGTTTTGGCTGCATTCATTGGGGTTTATGGAACACGGAATAAGAATAGTTCGAATCACAATAACCCTGCTGTGAGAACAATTCGATGCCCAAATTGTGGAAGCGCGGCTAAGGTGATAGGCGACCACTGGGAATGTGGTTGGTGTGGAGACTACGGGACCCTGCGTTAAAAAGAATTATTATGAAATTGGATATTGCATGGGGGAAGTCTATGAAAAAGTCTTATGAACCAGAAACGAAGAAAGCCATAGAACAGGTTATTGATGCCTTCAAGAATTATATCCTGACATCTACACATTTTGAATTGCTCTGGTCGGATAAGTTGGGCTATATCTACATCAGCATTGACAATGTGCGAGGGACCATCGGTGATATGGATTGCTGGGTAGTTGACTGCGCAGAAGGACTTCTTGATAAACTCGTAAGTGAGTTGGCAATTGATATCATGGAGGAAGTCGGTCACACCATTGATCCTACTGAAGCAACTCAATTGGAGCGCAGGGAAATAGAGCGGCGGATCCAACCTTATTTGGAGCAGCTGCCCGCTTATCAAGACCGACTCCAGCGCGTTTTTACAAGGGAGAAAGACTGATTTATTTGGACTTTGTTGAGACTGGCACCTGTTTCACCAATAGATTTTGACGGGGTAAGAATATGGGCAAGGATATCAAAAAGCGATCTGCAAGCCATATCTACTTTGGCGTACATAGCGAATCAGGGGAGATCATGCACATTTCCAAAGTGCCAAGTGGCCAGAAATGCAACTGTGTTTGTGCTGCCTGCGGACAGCCCTTTGAAGCGAGAAAGGGATCGATTCGGAGACATCACTTTGCGCATGTCTCCAACTATGAGTGCATGTATGCCAGTGAGGTTGCTATCTATAAAGCTTTGGCAGCCGAATTGGAAAAGACGGATTGTTTGACCCTTCCTCCCGTGATGCTGCGCTTCCCTGCATGGTCCAAAGATGAACTGCTTCAAAGCGCCAAAACTGTCCATATTGACTCTGTGGAGTTCAAATGTGAGCCGCTTGCCTATCCTCCCCTCCTGACGATCAAAGCACAGGGTAGTAGCTTGCGGATCCTCCTCGATTTCAACCATTATTATGACAGTGAGGATCTCGCTGCTCTGGCCACCGAGGCGAAGAATGACGGTTACTCACTGCTCAAGTATGCTATGCCGAAGTTGGATGAGGATCAGGAATTCACACCTGATCGCATTATGGCCATTCTGCAGAATTATGAGAAAGCGGAGTGGGTATTCAGTCGTCTGGAACAGCACTGGAAAGAGAAATACTATGCGGTAGCCATTGAGCCTGAAGAACATGGGAGCGGATACCTTTGTCCCATCTCCATTGGCCGCTACAAGGGGAAATACTCGGCAAGGTGGGCCGATTGCGCATACTGTAGATTCAATGTGGCTGAGCCTCCAGCCTGCCTCTGTGTCGCTAAGGCCGGCATCCAGAAGAAAGATGACTTCAAGAGACCCCTGGAGGAGCGTACTGCCGAAATTGATCGAATCCGTATCGCAAATGAGAAGGAGATTCAAGAGCGCGAAGAGCGCACAGCCCGAACTGTGAACAGAATCCAGGCCTATAGGCCCTCATCCTATCCTAAGACTCCTGCGATTCCTTCAGGACCAACACAAGAAGAACTTGATGCTGAGTATGACAGGATTTGTCGGGCATTTGATGTCAACTCGGAACAGAGGACAGTGGATCGCTTCAATCGCCGTTGGATTCTATGTGAGGAATGCGGTGAGATCAAGCAGGATACGCAGATGGCTATTTACGGTGGGATTGGCAGGATCAATCGAGGGGTGTGTTCGTCTTGCAGCAGAAAAGGAAGAGGTGGCTAGCATAACGTTCCTCGGCGATTCTTCTGCGGTGAGGATTCGAGCGGCTTTCAGTGACTTTCCGAGTCGCTTTCTGTTGATATTGTTCGCAAGATAGTGTAAAATGATCTCAATGCTTGAAATATCGAAAGCTGCACCATGGCAGCCAAGGAAGAGGTTCTGCCATCAGCAGGACCTCTTTGTGTTTAGTTGGGGTGTTGAGATGGATTATATGACCATAGCTGAGGCATCGACAAAATGGAACATTTCTGCACGGCGCATTCAGACCCTATGTTCGCAGGGACGGATACCGGGAGCGGAGCGATTAGGGTATTGCTGGGTTCTTCCAAAAGATGCAGTAAAGCCAGCAGATGCTCGCATCAAAAGCGGTAAATACATTGGATACTCAGAAAAATACAGTAAAGCCAGCAAAAAGAAAGCTGGAGCTGATAGGCTGGAGGATAAACCATGAATGGTCAAGGGAAACTGCTGACTCACTTTTTGAAGAATGCCGATAAACTGATTATTCCGGTATACCAGAGAAATTACGACTGGAGAGAAGAGCACTGCCGGAAACTCTATCAGGATCTCGTCAGAACCATTCAAAATAAGAAGCGCTGGCACTTCTTCGGTGGCATCGTATCCGTGAGTGACCCGATGGGAAGCAGCTCTGATTATCTCGTGATTGATGGACAGCAGCGTATTACAACAGTGTCGCTGTTGCTTCTTGCAATGGCCAACCTCATTAAAGAGGGTAAGGTTACCCCTAAAGATGACGACCTGTATGAACGCATTACAAAGCGATATTTGGTGGATGAGATTAACCCTAAGAACCGCAAGGTGAAGCTCAAGCCCATCAAGGGGGATCAGGATGCATATGACCGGCTTTGGGGGGATCCTGCTGACTTTGATCGCTCCTCAAACATTACGCAGAACTACCTTTTCTTTTATAATGAGATCCAGAAGCAGGCAATCACAATTGACCAGCTCTTCAACGCTGTTGAACGCTTGCAGATTATTGATATTGTCCTCACGCCGCCGGATGATGATCCTCAACTTGTCTTCGAAAGCCTTAACTCCACTGGCCTCGAATTGAATGAGGGTGATAAGATCCGGAACTTTGTCCTGATGGGCCTCGACTTTGAAGAGCAGGAGCGGTATTACGACAGCTACTGGAACCCGATTGAGAAAAATGCGGGTTACGACAAGCAGAACAACTCCTACGATGTCAGTCCCTTCATCCGTGATTATCTGAGCATTAAGCAAAAGAAGATCACCAGCATGAAGGACATCTATACTGAGTTTAAGGCCTTTGCTGAGAAACAGTCCGGTGGGATGGAAGAGATAATGAAAGATCTTCTGTCTTATGCAAAGCGATATAACAAATTGCTGGTAGGCCATCAGAGCTTCCCAGCAAAACTGAAGGCATCCATATTCCGCCTGAATCGATTTGAGAGTAGCGTCACGCGCCCCTTCTTGATGGAAGTATTGCGGCTCCAAGAGGAAGCGATCTTGACAATGGATGAGGTCACTGAGACTTGCCGGATCGTAGAGTCCTATTTGCTGCGCCGAATTATCTGTGATCTGCCCTCCAATACACTGGCCAAGGTTTTCCTGACGCTCAGCTCCGACATCAAGCGTTTTGATGGAACCTACAACATGTTCATCGAAAAGCTGAAATATGTGTTGTCTTCCAAGAAGGAGAAGGCGGCATTCCCTGATGACGAGGCATTTGCCGAGGGACTGAAAAACAAGAACATCTATGCTATGCCACCTCGGTATAAGGCCTATCTATTCGAAAGATTGGAGAATGGTGATAGCAGCGAATACAAAGAAATCTATGGCCGTCTGGATAGCGGGGAATATACCATCGAACATATCATGCCCCAAAAGCTCACTCCGGTCTGGATAAGCGAATTGAAAGACGATGCGGAGACTATCCATAGCGAATGGCTTCATCGCCTTGCAAATCTCACCCTGACAGCATACAACTCAAAGTACAGTAATAGCCCATTCTCCGAAAAGAAAACCATGCAGGATGGATATCTTCAGAGTGGGATAAAGATGAATCAGCGCGTAGCGCAAAAGGAACACTGGGGCCTGGCTGAATTAGAAGAACGATGTGGATATCTGACTCAACAGGCAATCCAACTCTGGCCATATGCGGCAAGTTCGTATACGCCACCGCAGAAGCAATATGATGAAGTGGCCCTTGATGATGAAATAAACCTCACCGGGCGGACCATCGTCAAATACAGGTTCCGTGGCATAGAGCATGACACAACGTCTTGGGCTGAAATGTATGCTGCTGTTCTGAAAGAACTCCATAATGCCGACAAGTCTTATCTTAATTATCTTGCCGACGCTGATGATAGTGTGGAGCTTTCCATTCATGTCAGCAGAATACCTGACAATTTCACTAGTTGTGTTAAGGTGGACGAAGATATTTATGTTTGGACTGGCACCGCCACGCAGTATAAAATCAATTTGCTTCGAAAGTTTTTCGAACACTACCACCAGGATTCAGAGGATCTGGTCTTCTATATTGACGATACTAAGGATACTGGTACCGATGAAGAGGCCGAACGGTACAAGCTCAGAAGAAGGTATTGGGAAAAGGCTTTGCCAGCCATTCAGGCTGAAACCGGAACCTTCCGTTATGTGACATCTACCAAGAACAATACAATTTCTGGCTCAACAGAGAAAGCGGGGGTTGCCCTCTGCTGCGTAGCCAATTTTGACTCTGCACGAGTGGAAATCTACATTGATCAGGGAGACTATGATAAGACAAAGGCTTTCTATAAATCAATTGAGGCTCACAGAGTAGAAATCGAAACAGCTTACGGCAAGTCACTAACATGGGTCAATTCAGAGGATACCAGATCTTGTCGTGTTTATGACGAGATCAAAGATGTAAGCATAAAAAATGAAGATGACTGGCACGAGATGATCACTTTCCATTCACAACAGGCCCGACATTTGTTGCATTCAATGCAGCCCTATCTTGGATAACTAATAACTTATTCCCTGTTGAATTATGCAGGAGCAAGCACATATAGCAGGAGGATAAATATGGCTAAAACGCGGCTTCAACTGATGTGGTATAACAAGAACAAAGCCATTATTCCCGCAGAGGAAGGGAAATATGGATATATGTGGGTAGAACCATCTGACCCTCGGTACTGTGAGACCCACACCCTTGTATTAGATGAATATGTTCGCGGAAAACAAACACCCAAAACAGAGCAATTTCAGTACTCGCCTCAGGCTGACTTGAAACCACAAGATGATAATTTGCTTATTCTGGGTGAGTCTGGCGATGTACTTGAATCACTTACCCGCGTTCCGGAACTGGCAAAAAAGTATGTCGGTAATGTAAAACTCATTTATATTGACCCGCCTTTTAATACTGCGAAGATATTTGCCTCGTATGAAGATAACCTGGAGCATTCAATATGGCTAACTATGATGCGTGACCGATTGCTGCATCTTAAAAGACTATTGTCTGATGAAGGCTCAATTTGGGTGCATCTTAATAATGTCGAAAATCATCGGATGAGGCTATTACTTGACTAGGTGTTCGGACAGCAGAATTTTGTGACAGAAATTGTATGGGGTAAAGCTGATACAAGCCGTAACGATGCCAAACAATTTTCGGAAGATCAAGACTATATCTGCGTGTATTCGAAAAAGGAAAATTGGAATCTGAATCGGCTCCCCCGTACTGTTGGACAAGATGCAATTTACAAATCTCCTGATGGAGATCCGATACCTTGGATTGCAAAGCCAGGCCATGCCTCTGATGCAGCTACTCATCAGGGTATGGTTTACGCCGTCCAGTCACCGTTCACTGGAGAACTGCTTTATCCACCAATTGGCGGACATTGGAGACTAGGCCAGAGCCAAATGTATGCGGAGTTGTCAAAGTATGCGGAATACGAGTTCGTCGAGTTGGATGATGCTTCAAAACGGGCCGAAGTCTGTGGAGTTGACGTCGATACTATTCGAGCCGGAGTAAATGCGCTTCTCTTGAAAAATTCTCTTGAAGATTCACGAGTGAGCGCTATGCGGACAGCTGCAGGAGTACTGCCAGATGTTTTCTTTATCAATGACGGAAAGAGAATCCAAGTGAAAGGACACTTGCCAGAAGGTGGTGTCACCCCTCGTACAATATGGAACTTTACCGAAGTGGGCAGCAATCGCAATAGCAAAGCCGAGATCAAGGCGCTATTCCCTGGGGAGCCGCCATTTTCAACACCTAAACCTGAACGCCTGATACAACGAATTATCCATATTGCATCAGAGCCCGGCGATATTGTATTAGATTGCTTTGCAGGGTCAGGCACCACAGCTGCAGTAGCACAGAAAATGGGAAGAAGATGGGTAACATGCGAACTGTTGGAATCAACATTTATCCGTTACGCGCGTCCACGACTTGAAAAAGTCGTGAATGATGAAGATCCCGGCGGCATTACTCGGACAAAGGGACAGCGCATAGCTGCTGACGGAGTAGAACTTCCAGAGGAAATTTCACCAGAAGATGCCGCTAAGTTTAATTCTGTGTTGAATAAGCTTATCGCAGATGACGATGAGCTAAAAAAAGACAAGACCATCAAAAAATTGAAATCCCTTTCCAAAACGACTCGCACAAAAGAGGTAATAAATTGGCGTGGTGGTGGAGGATTCCAAGTTGCCCATCTTTCGCCTTCGTGTTTCGACTATGATCCAACGCTTGATCGTGTGATGCTAACTGCGGCAGCAAAGGGAGATACTCTCATACGCTCAGTAGCGGCTAATCTTGGATTTTCTATGCTGGATAGAAATAATGTGTCAGTATTTGATGCCCGAAAAGGGCGATCCTGGTTAAAGGTAATTGATGGTGTGGCTACAGTTGAGATAGCAGATTGGCTTTTGTCGCAGGTAGAATCTGGCGATATTATAGTACTGGCTGCAACCTGCATTATGGATGGTGTGCGGGAACATCTGCGCCATACCAGCAAAGGTTCGCGAGTAATCTCAATTCCGGATGATCTTTTTCGCTATTCGAAAGGAGCCGATGAATAATGACAAAAAGGCTCAATATTTCTTATGATTCTGATTTAATCGAGTCAATTAGCGCAGATTTTGATCTTCGCAATCCAAATAAGGAAGCATTGCGCACACTCGTTTTCACACTTGATGGTGACTATGATCCTTCTGTTATGCAAGTGTTGAACCTTGCCACTGGCGTGGGAAAAACATATCTTATGGCGGCTTTCATAGAATACTTGCGGCTTATGGGTGTCGGAAATGTGGTAATAGTGACACCGGGTAAAACTGTTCAATCCAAAACAATTCATAATTTTGCGCCTGGGGATCCGCGCTACATTGCGGGTGCTCAGGTGCCTCCTGATATTGTTACCCCTCAAGATTATTCAGCTTGGGTTGCCCGTGTCAATGGAGATGCGAGGCTCTCCTTCGGATCAGAGGTCCCAATGCTTGCGTTCATCTTCAACATTCAGCAGCTAATTGCACCTAATAACACCGAAGGCGATACACATGGCTCAACTCAGGATGCGGTGCGCCGAAAACCCCGTAAATTTGATGAAAATGCTGGCGTGCTTTTCGATTATCTCAAAAATCTGGATGACCTCGTTGTCATTGCAGATGAATCGCATTTGTACTCATCAAGTGCAGTTGCGTTCAATGCAGCTTTGAAGGAGCTGAATCCTGCTGCTACAATTGGGCTAACTGGCTCCGTCTTGCCGGGAGATCATGTAATTTACAAGTACCCTCTATACCGTGCGATACATGATCAGTATGTAAAGACGCCCGTACTGGCTTTCAGGAAAGGCGGATACGGTGCTGATCAAGCCTCTGAGGAACAGCAACTCCGGGATGCGCTGCAACTTCGCGAGATAAAACAGGCATATTATAACGCGTTTTCTGATAAATCAGGAAGACCACACTTGAATGCAGTGGCCTTTGTGGTATGTGCCGATGTTGACCACGCAACACAGGTCGCAGATTTACTGCGTACTCCTGAATATTTTGGAAACAGTTCGGCAGTCTTACAGGTTGACTCAAAGCATGAGGATGAGATTACTCAGCGACTCTTGGAAAACATCGACGAGCCGAATTCTCCGGTATTGGCAGTTGTAAGTGTTAACAAGCTCAAAGAAGGATGGGATGTTAAGAATATCGCTGTCGTGGTGACACTACGTGCAATGGCATCCGAAGTTCTTACTCAGCAGACTATGGGGCGTGGCCTGCGTCTGCCATTTGGCAAGTATACCGGTGTGTGGCAGATTGACCAACTCGACATAATCTCACATCAATCTTTCCAGGAACTGCTTGCAGCTGAGAATGTGCTTGCTCAATTTGGACTTGAAGAAGCAGTGTCGCAAACAGATAAGGAAAAAGTAAATAAAGCAATTCGCCATGCTGCTGAGGACGAAGAAAACGACACAAAGGCTACCACCAATAATACTTTGAATCCGAATGATCTGATGTCAACAGGAAAAGGGAGTTTGGAGCAGAGTCACTCAAACATTGGCTCACAACAAGGCACAAATCTGGAAAATGGTGGCGATACAGCAACAGTGGGGTTTAGAACAATTGACGACCCTTACGCTAGTGGTGGTAAGGGAATTGATCTTAAACCGGTAGTCATTGAACGAAATCCACGATTCCATGACGTGTCGTATAAGTTCCCGGTCACAGTTGTTGAAATGGAACAGCCTAAAATCGACCTTTCTGAGATACCAGATAAGGTCATAGAGGAAGCCGCCAAAAGAGTAACTTCTTCTGGCGATGTGCTTTACCGCAAGGAAATAGTTGCCGCCCTTGGGAAAAAACTGCGGGCTATCGATGCTGAGAGCGCAGAAATTGATTCCGTTCATATTGATGACAAGGATGCTGAGGATGCCCTGATAAAACTTGTCGTGAGCATGCAGCTTGTACCTGCAACTTCAGCGGTGTTCAGATACGTTAAGGGATACTTAGTGCCCAAATTTATGAAGGCAGTTAGTTTTGCGGGATGGACAGTCAAATCTCTTGATTCTGCAAGGACACAATTACAGATTGTCGTGCATGATTATATTGATGGAGTCCGAAGGGCAACGAAGGAGATCCCTGTAATCCGTCCAAAACAGATCGATTTGCAGAGTTATTTTCTCCCGCTGGGTGAGAGAATCTACGACCCCATAGATAGCAGTGATCAGTTTGTGAAAAGGAGAGTATACTCGGGCTGGTTTAAGTCACTGTATGAAAACGAGTATTTCGACTCATTTAGTGGCGAGTATGAACTGGCAAGGTTGCTCAATACCTCTCCTCATATTGTTTGGTGGCACCGGCTTCATCAGCATGATGGCGCTTTCATCTATTATAATTCCAAAGATCGGTATTTTCCTGATTTTGTTGCTCTCGATGATAATGGAGTCCATTGGATAATTGAAGGTAAGGATAAGCGTGGGCGTGATGATGAACGAGTGCAAGCAAAACGCACAGCAGCTGAAGCGCTTGTGCGTAGGATGATTGCAGAGGACGAATACTCAGATCAAGCGTGGGGTTACCTGATTGCATATGAGGACGATATTGCAATGTCTGATTCTTGGAACGATTTGAAGATTCTCGCTCAGCCTGTTTGCAACATGTTGTAAAGAAAAATACATATTGGCTTTTCCAGAAAATGCAAATAATTGAGCGTGAGCAGTGAGAAAGGCATTACAGCCAGAAACAGCAAGCGCAGTGAAAATCTAGGGATCGTGTTAGAGATGGATGCGTTGATTTCGGTTGTCATTGGCGGAGCATTTACAGTACTTGGTGTGATTATCGGCTGGGGTCTTAATGAGGTGAGCGCAGCTCGCCGTTTAAAGCCGCACCTTTGCTTCAAACTAAATTCTACCCCGGATGCCGAGTTGGTTGAAGAAGGGTTACGTACAAAGACGAGTTCATCTGAGTACTGTATTGAAATCTATAATGTGGGTCAGACCCCGGTGATTTTGGAGAGCTTTGAACTTACTAGCAAGGGCCAGCTCATCATCCAGTGTCCGCTCTTCGGGCCGGACATGGTGATATTACCGTTCCAAAGCAAGACCTTTGTGTTGATGCAACAGGATGCAGAAGCCTTGGAATGGCATAGCAAGGAGCTTGGCTTCAAACAATGTAAGGTGACTGCTATTGCCGTAGATGGCAAACAAATTAGTGGAAATTTGGATGTATCGTGGGTTCATATGAGAGCCACTATGCGCGATACCAGTATGATTGTTTACTGATAGTGATAGAGAACCTGATAAATCCTTTTTTCTTTGACTATCCTCAATTATTTGAATGAGCAATGGTCACTTCTACTCCATGAAACCCTGATCCCTTGATTACCGTGAGTAGGATGTTTGAAACTTAACCACAAAAGGAGGATGCACTGATGGCAATTACAGAAGCTGATATTGTCAGTAAGTTGAAGGTGCTGTTTCCAAACGGAATAATCTATGAGGAGCAGTACCTGAAGCACACTGGTGCGCTTTCTTTTGAAATCTATAAGCAGGCAAAGGCGAGTCAGATGACTCGTGTTCAGTGGCTTGCCTCAAATGGCTTCGTCTGGAAGGATACCGGTTATGTCGAGCCAGACCTGCGTTACCGAGATCTCGCTAAGCCAACGGGCGAGCTTGATGCATTTGCCGTTGCCAACTATGTGTTTTCACGATATCCCTTAGCGGGCGAATATGTGCCATCTAATGCTGAAGATCAGATGCTGTATCAGTCGGCAAAACAGACGGTACAGAAAGTTCTAAAGGGCGATACCCGCATCACAGCCCGTGAGAATGTAGTTCTTGTTTTGGAAACGATTGAATTGCTCAAGACTTGGTCAAGTGATGTCCTGAGTGAAGAGACAGGCAACACATTTTGGAGCTATGTCTTCCAGCAATACGGGTTTAATGCAGAGAATTCGGACACTGCGGGTGATCGCTTATATGCACATTTCCGGAAAGCAGTCAAGGAAACCTTGACGCACTATAAGCGTTTCTTTGCACCGCAAGGCACGCATAGATACTACACGTCCCTTCTGCTTCATGCAATGGCTCCTCGACAGAGCATCGAAGCACTATTCAGCATCCTATTTGACTTCTATGTCAAGAATCTGGACTTCCAGTATGTCGATGAAGACATCAGTTATAAGGTGTTCACAAAAGGCATGCGTGCTCGGTGGGATGCCAAAGTAAAGAAGAATGAAGATTTGCATTTGCGCTCTGATGCTGTGTTTTCCGGGCTTCAAACTCTATTCAAGGAACGCCCTGGGTATATGGCCGTGTTGTGCGATTCTATTGTCAAACGAATGGATGCAATGCTCCGTGGTGAGAGCGGTGATATGCTGGCACCCAAAGAGGATTACTGGGACTATTTGCTTGTTGAGTGGTATCACAAGAAGAGCAATACAGAGCGAATTCGTGTCCAAGGAGAAAAGCGGCAAAAACAGACAGAGTACGTTGCCACCTCCGCTGAGCGCATTTTTGTTCAGTATTCACTGAGCAAGGAACGTGTTGGCCTTGCGCTGCCAAGAATTCGCTTATCCAAGGTTGGAGACCGGCGTCCAGTCATTCGGCTCTATCAGAATGAAGAACTAATCTTTGAAGACGATCTGTCGGTTACTGGCGATGACCTGTGCCTTACGACCAAGAGCCGGTTTATTGCGTTGGAAGATACTGCGTATAACTTTTCTGTAGACCCAATCCTCACGGCTGAAATTGAATATTTAGGCGATACGCTTTATCAGTCCGGAAAGAAGTTGCAGCGTCAATATATTTTATTCGATGCAGCTGGGAATGACCGAACGCCGAAGTCTGGCTCTGCTTTCTTGTTTGCCAGCGATGAAAAAGAAATTGAATTTGCCGGTGATTCCGGGATTTATCAGTGTGGCCATCGTGGTCAACTGTATAGTATCAATCTAGGTGAAGTTGCTTCTGTTGCTGTTGCGGGGGTTGAAATATTTGCTGATGAGGCAACAGCCTCGCATTTTCGACACCACACCTCTGTCCGCAGAGTGGATCGTATTCAAGCCATCTGGCAGGGGAAATCCGCTGACATCTTTGCAGAACCATTCTCCTTGACGATCCGTTTGCCTGAGGGTGAGCAAGCGCTGCGCTATCAGATTTCCGTCGATGGTCAGCGTCTTGGCGCAGGCCAAG
>ULWX01039642.1_pt1 | contig 17530 bp, 12 predicted proteins | sample 1960851 | NCBI WGS metagenome assembly ULWX01 (sample SAMEA4835826, study PRJEB28245) | human gut metagenome | biome: gut microbiome; material: fecal sample | place: Denmark | collected 2008 | reverse complement strand
TTAGGAATAGCAATTTAGTCCAAGATTTTGTCCGCACCCCCGATAATCCACAGCTGGAATTTAGTTTTTCATTTACGTCTCATATCAAACACCATGTTTACATCCGGATCACTGAAACACAGTTCCCCACTTGATCTTACCTGGACCAGGTTCATACGGTAATCCGATACCAGTGGTTCTATTTTTTCGGGAATCTCCAACATATCCTTCAGGGAAAACGGACCATCCCATTCACTTTCTCCATAGTATACACACAGACTAATTACCGGATGCAGCCGATCGGTCTTCTTAAAACCTGATAGGAATTCATCCGCTGAATGGAAATCCCCGTTTTTCTTATTTACTGCTGCAATCTCATCATATTCTTTCATGTAAGAAAATGCATCTCCGACCATATGGCGCAGCGGCATCGCATAGTGGATCTTTGCCTGATTTTCCAGTCCCCAGAGAACAAAATCTACACCATATGCCGTCTTCTTTACAACATCCAGGATCTTCTGTACTGTTTCCGCATGACCGTTAAATTTCAGCATGGAGGAAACATCCGTATCTGCTTCTGTAAGATCCTGCGGCTTCAGCACCTGTTCCCCGTTAAAAAATACTGCATTGAACAGATCCGCAAAATATCTGTTGTCTCTTCAGAAGTTCTTCAGTATGGTATCCGGTTTGAGCTTATTTTTTTCCGCCGTATCCAGCACCTCCCGTTGATTTATTTCTGTTATCAATATAGCATAATTATTACCTTGTTTCCACGAAAGGAACTATAAAAATTATTAAAAATCTGAAAAGTGCAGAGTCGATTTGTTTAATTTGTTCTTTTTTTTATTTCGTCAGCTGTAAAAGAGCATATAACTACAAAAATACCGCTCTAATACGTAAAAAAGGCAGTTATAAATAACTATTTTTTCAGGGTTATGCATGAATTTCTAATCAGAGAATGTGCTTTTTAATCAAAAATTAACCTATCCACCACCCAAAGGGGAACTATAATCATGACAAAGATTAAAAACACAAAGAAGGGCATGGCAAAAAAGACATTAAGTATGTCACTTGTTGTTGCAATGCTTGCTACTTCTAATGTGCCGGTATGGGCTGCTGAGTTCAGCGATGGTACAGATGCTGCTGTAACAGCTGAAGCACCGGTAACTGACGATACAACTGCTGATGTTGCTGAAGAAGTTTTCACAGACGAAGCTGCTCCGGAAGTTGCTACAGAAGAAACAGTTGCTCCGGCTACTGCTGATAGCACAACAACTAATACCGAGGGATATACCTCAAATTTAAAAGTAACAGTAGGTGCTTGGGATAGTGCAGTAACTGTTACTGGTGGATTAAAAGATGCTGCTGGAAACGAAGTAAAGACATCCGCTAATGCATCTACAGATGCAATTACAGCAAGTTATATTTGGCTGGCAGATGGAATTGAAGCAGCTGGTAACGGAGTATCAGGTGATCTTGCTGCAAATAAATCAGTTAAAGCTGCTAGTGATGGAATTTTAGCTTATACTCCAGATAAAAAAGACTTTAATAAGACTTTATCCCTCATGGTTACTGTAAAACGTGCTGGAACTATTATTTACCAGAGCACAATTGAAGGTGGTAAAGTAGCAGCTAAAGACATAAGTTCTGAATTAAAAACATCTACAAATAATACTCTTGCAGGTATTAACAATACTTCATACAACGGAAAAGAGCAGAAACTTGTTCCTACAGATGAATTTACCGGCTTAGTTTCTGGAGTAACTAAGGATTGTATTGCTTGGAACTATTCTACAAACGGAAATGACTTTACTAATGTTACAGGTGAAAATATCACTGTAGTAGGTACTGTAGAAGGAACAGAGGATCCAACTTCTCCAGCATATGGTTATACCGGAAAAACTGCATCTAAGACATATCAGATTACAAAATTTGAGATTACAGATGCCAACAAAGCTGAAAAAGTAGAAGCAACAATGAATACTGAATCTGTTCAGTATACAGGAACTACTCAGAAATTTGGAAAATCTGACATTAAACTTGGTGTAAAGATTAACGGTACTACAATTGATATTTCTGGCGCAATTAAAGATGATGCTGAATTTACAGGTGATACCAATGTATCTGAAGATGGTTATCAGTTAGTTATTCCAGTAAATCAGTTAGATACAAACAGTGACATTATGAAGAATTTCAATATTACTGGTGTCACAAACTCAATTGCAACAACAACAAATAAATATAAAATTGTTGCTCGTGATCTTTCCAAATGTACTGGTGAAGTAAATGCAGCTCTTAATGTAGATGATTTGAAAGATAAAACACCTGCTCAGGTCAGTGCCGTTATTGCTGGTATTGGTGATCAGATTATTTTAAAAGGCGAAGATGGAAAAACATTTACATTAAGTAATATTAGCAGTTCTGTAAATGTTACAGTTGAACCTGCGTTAACAACTGCTGTAGCAAACGGTACTACTGGTCTTGTAGATAAAGCATTTACTATTTCTTATCTGGCAGGAGGAAATAATGTAACTGGTACAATTACACTTCCAATCAGATTAACAACAAGAAACTTTAATAATATTGGAATAAAGGTCAACGGCGCAGGATTAGCAACTACTGCTGCTGGCGCAACAAGTTTAGCAACTTATGATGGAACTGCTAAACAGGTTGAAAAAATGACAGGTTTTGGTCTGTATACAGGAAATAATTTATCTGCAGCAGCTGGATTAAAATCAAATGAATACTCTATCTCTTATGATGATAATGTTAATGCTGGAACTGTCAAAGTTACATTAACAGGTCACGGAAGTTATGAAGGTTGTGTAAAGAATTTTTACTTCAAAATTAGTCCAGCAACTGTAGCAACTGGTGATATTACTATTAAAGATGTTGCAATCAATCCAGATAATGATACGGATGCATCTCTTTACAAAACAGCGTCTAAATTTAAAATTGAAAAAGAACTTGTATCAGGAAAAGCTAAAACTACACTTGAAGAAGGCAAAGACTATACTGTAAACTTCTATTATGTACCAAGCAGTTTTGATCTTACAGGAAAAACAGAAAAAGAGATTAAAGCTGCTGCTGGTGATAATGCTGTTGGAAGTAAATTAGTTGCTGCAGTTACATTCAAAAAAGGTAATTACAGCGAAGATGGAAAAACATTCCTTGCTAAAGCTGCAAATATTACTAAAAAATCAATCAGCGGAGTTACTATTACACTGGATAAAGCTTCTTATACATATACAGGAAAAGAAATTATTCCTGATTTAGTTGTAAAAGATGGTTCTTCTGTTCTTACTTTAAATGATGATTATACATTAAAGGTAAAAGATAATAAGAATGTAGGTACTGCAACTGTTACTGTTGTACCAAAAGCTGGTTCTGATTATGCTACTGACAGCAGTGCATCCGCAACATTTGAAATTACTCCTGCAAATGCTGAAGATGTAGTTGTTACATTAAGTAATGTAACAAACAATACTATGGATTATACAGGAAAACAGCTTAAACCTAGTGTTGCATCAATCACTTTAAATGGTGTACCTGTTACAGATGAATTCAATACTTCCCGTTTAGTTTATGGTGAAAATGTTCAGGCAGGAAAAGAAGCTGGTTCTGTTACCATTTCCCTTAAGTCAGGAAATAAAAACTTTACAGGTACTAAAACTCATAAATTTAATATCAAAGGAATTGCATTAACCGGAACATTAAAAGTTTATGATTCTAATAAAAAATCTTATACTACTTCTAACAAAGTAGTACAGAGTACAGGTACAGGAGCTTTCTACTTCCGTTATTCAGGAAATGAACTTAAATTTGCAAATGCAGCATTTACTGCGAATAAAGCAGGATTAAAAGAAGGTACTGATTATGAAATCAAGTATATCAACAATGTAGATGCTGGTTATGGCTATGTTGTAGCTGTTGCAAAAGGAAATTATGAGGGTAAATTAAATGCTACATTAAAAGACGGAGCTACAACCATCGCAACTTCAACTGATGGTAAATTAGTTGAAGGCAAGAAAGTTCTTGCAACTAATGTTATTGATGCTATTGGATTTAAGATTATGTCAAATGTATTCACTGCAAGCGACATCACAGTAACCAATGGTGTTTATGCAAGTGGTCTTGCAGTTAAACCACAGGTAACAGTAGCTGTTGCAGGTAAGACATTAGTAGAGGGCAAAGATTACAAATTAAATATCCGTCCTCAGTCTGCCGATGATGACTTTACATATCCAGATTCCGTTATTAATGCAACTAATGGTAAAATCTTCTATGTAGATGTTGTTGCAATGGGCGGTTATACATTTGATAATGTTGCAGGTGGCAACACCTTTGCATGGGGAATTGATAAATTCGATTTTGCAGCAGCAAATGTTACTTCTTCCGGTGATACTGTAACAGTTAAAAATGGCAATATGACTGTTGATCCATCTGACTATACAGTAACAAAAGATGAAACAGCTGGCACTGTAACAGTTGCAGCTAAAGAAGGAAGCAAGAACTATACAGGTTCTCAGACCGTTAAGATGAATAACGTTCAGATTCAGGCTCCTGTAATTAGCAGCGTTAAAGTTGTTGGTAATAAAGCTACTGTAATCCTTTCTGGTGAAAGCGATGGAGCAAGCGGATATGACTATGTTATCTCCAAAGCAAACGACTACTCAACAGAGCGTGTTGACGTAACAAAGAACCAGGTTAAGACAACAGGTGACTTCAAGTATGTACAGCAGGGAACATACTACGCATACTGCCATGCTTGGACACGTGATGCAAACGGTAAGAAGGTATTCAGTGGATGGTCTAATATTTATCCATTCTCTGTAACAGCAATCACACCAGATGCTCCTGTTATCACAAATGTTAAAGTAAGCGGATCCACAATCAAAGTAACATACAAAGCATCTGCTAATGCAACTGGTTATGATGTAGTACTTGGAACTGGCTCCAAGAAAGAAAACGGTGAGACACGTCCATATAACTATGGCGCTCACAAAGTACTGAACCTTAAAGAAGGTACAGTAACAGCTACATTCAAAAACGTACCAAAAGGAACATGGACTGTAGGAATGCATGCATTCAACAGAACATCCGAAGATGGAAAGAAAGTATTCAGCAAATGGTCTAACCTGAAAAAGGCTACCGTTAAATAATCCATTTGGGTAAATAATACAGATTCCTAAAAAGAAGGCTCCAATCGAGAAGATTGGAGCCTTTCTTTTTAGATAAAAGTTCCAAAATAATAAAAATATGCTACAAGAGCAAGATAAAACTTAGAAAAAAATCTCTTTGATGCTGATTACTTTTCTTTTTATCTCTTGACATATGCAATATGTAGATGATATGATAATTATCAAATAAACATCTGATAATTATTAAGAATGGGGGATTTTCATGAAACAGAAACTTGGTCCAAAACACCGTTTGATGGCATACGTTCTCAGTACAGATGCCGATTTAAACAGTAACAAAAATATCACACAAAAAGAAATTGGGCATCTTTTTGGGGTTTCACAGTCTACAATAGCACAAGCTGTGAAAGAGACAAAATTACAATTGAAAATTCATGAATTAGAAGAAGAATTATCACAAGCCAAAAGTGATGTTGTAGAAATGGAAGATGTGAAAAAATTGGGAATTCCTGATTTTGTTGAATCAAAATATAAGAGGAAACCTTGAAAAGTTAGTTAAGCGGATATTCGCAATCCGCTTCGCTATTTACAGTCATAACCAAATAACTGATCTGTTCCGCAGTGTATCAGAAAGAGCTTGTACTCCTTCTGATACAAGCAAGTTCCCCACTGCTTATTGCTTTTCGCAATTGAAGTAGGAGACTTGCTTGATTTGGTTAAATACAATTATGAATCTAAGAAGAAAGGAATTTAAAAGAATGGAAAAATATAAAAATTTTAATTCCGATGATGAACATGAAAATTATTCAAATAATCTATTTGACGATATAGATATTGATACAGAAAAGGAAAATATGCTGTCTCAACTTCGTAATTTTCGTGATGAAGACGAATTAGATGTTGATGAAGATTCATCGTATGAGGAAATAAAAGAAATATTCGATGAAATGCAGGAAGAAAACGAGATTGGATATGATGCTCTCTTTCCTAATGGAAGAGATTTCGATTCAGAAGATGAAGATTGGTGAATATAAAGTAGTAGTATAAAACAGTTTGTTTTTGGTAAAAGTTCAGATATAACACTTTTTATCAAAAAGTATTTTTTCAGTCTGTCACTAATCAAATTTATCAAGTTTTATGTCATTATCATTTTTGTATAATCCGGCAGTTTTCCTGCCGGATTGTCTGTTTCATTTCAACACATTGAGAACTGCTCGAAGTCTAGCCGCCGAAAGAATTCGGAAAGCAAATAATTTCTACATAAATAAACCTGAAGTTTTTGTAAAATAACATCTATATTTTCTCAGAGCTATTCAAACCATGAGGTTTATTCTTATATCGTCTATTTCTCTCAAGAAATATGGTCAGACTTCAAACAGAATCAAAGGTTAAAAAGATCACTATGTGTACCCGTACGAGAAAGCGTAAGGACAAGAACCTCTTCTTCATAACGATAAATCAAAAGCCAATCCGGCTGAATGTGGCATTCTCTGTGTCCTGTCCAGTTTCCTGATAAGGAATGATCCTTGTGTTTGGGGTCAAGTGTTTCACCATTAGCAAGTTTGGTAACAATATCTTTTAGAAGATTGAGATTCAGTCCACGACGTTTAGCTAATTTATAATCTTTTTTAAATTGAGTGGTGTTTTTAATTTCATATTTTGTCATGCATCAAGATCTGCAAAAAATTCATTGACATCATGGTACCCTTTGACAGTAGGATCTTTTGCAATCCTTTCTGCCTCGAGCATTGCTGAGACGGTTTCTTTATTGGGTGTTCCTTCAGTGATTCTAAAAGGGATGCCTCTTTCACGAAGAGACTGTCTGACAAAAATATTAAATGCTGTACTTAAATTCATGCCAAGTTCTTCATAAAGTGCTTCAGCAGCAGCTTTGAGATCACTGTCCATACGGATACTAATATTACTTGTTGTTGATTTAGCCATAATATCACTCCTTTCATTAACATTATATATTTATTGCACGAAAAATACAATGCAATGCACAAAAATAATATTATTTTATCTCACTTAAATCTGAACACTGAAAAAATTACATATCATAATCTAAATCTTTTATTCATAATCGAATTCCTCGCCACAATCGTCGATGGCATAATAATCGGTTCAACAGGCGCAACATTACATCCCTGTTCAATCATATCACATACCAAATTCGCCGCCGTCTCTCCGAGTTTTCGGCGGGGATGTTGGACTGAGGTGAGGTAGCAATCGCCATCCAGTTTGATATTCTGATTATCAAATCCTACAATCGACAAATCCTGCGGAATGCGGATTCCTTTTTGGCTGAGGTCGTGATAGATTTCTTCTGCCAGCATATCGTTATAGCAGACGAGGGCTGTGCATTCCATCAGATCATTCAAGGAATACTCAACACTATATTTATTCTGGATCCACATTTCGTGGTTGGAATGGAACCACCAGATATGGCGGTCATCAACCTGCAGTCCTGCTTCGAAAAGAGTTTCTGCATATCCTTGGAATCTTCGGATTCCCTGCAGATCGTCTTCTTTAAATATCCCTGCAATTTTTGTATGTCCTGCATCCAGGAACATCTGTGTAAGTTTTTTACTGGCCTGGATATCGTCCATCAGTACGCATGGCGTCTGCAGTCCATTGTAATAATTATGGATAAATACAACAGGAATACCCTGGCGGATAAGGTTTTGGTAATGGCGGATATAAGGATTTGGCAATGCAGATTTTGTTCCTTCAACAATCAGACCGGAGATTTTCCCTGGTGGCATTAATTCCAGACATTTTCCTTCCAGTTCAAATGAGTTCTGCGTAATGGAAAGCTGCATTCCGTACCCACGTTCCATTAAAATCTGCTCGCAGCCCATAGTAATACTGGAAAAAACATGGCTATGCGTATAAGACAGGATGACACCTACATTCTTGGCTTTATGTGATGTGATCTGCTTTTTCACAAAATTTCCGCTTCCCCTGACACTGTAAGTATATTCCTGCTTTTCAAGTAGTTCATACGCCTTGCGGATGCTCTGACGGCTGAGATGGTATTTGTTGCAGAGGAAATTTTCGCTGGGAAGTTTGTCTCCATACTGGTATTCACCATTATCAATCTGAGATTTTATTTTTTCTGCTACAATCTGATATTTGAAGTTTGTCATTCTACATCACCAACAGCCCGCACCGAAATAGTGCGGGCTGTATTCCTTTTAATATAACTTAAATATTCTTGCTGTTTTGGTCTCTTCCAGTAAGAAAGAAATCGTGTGATTTTCATTTATGTATGCACAGTCCAGAGTATTTTGTGGATAGACTGGCTCTACGTGCTGATATTTCTGCAATTCTTCTTTTAATGGTACATTGAGTATCTTTTCACCGAAAATTCTCCAGACTGCAATATATGCATAAGTGTCACATTCCAGTCCAAAAGTAAACCACGGATCTTCAAATTTCGGGATTCCTGTCAGCCAGAATGGAAGTCCTTCCTTGATGTCATTTCGAATCATTTTATAAACTTCAATTCCATTCTTCACTAAGTTGAACTGATTAGCCGGAAGGGTTGCCAGATGTCCGCTCTGGTGGATTCGAAGCATCATCGCATTGACCATATTCATGGTCGTTTCTTCCGGATCAGCTCCGGATAAAGGATAAGACCAGATTGCGCACTGTTCCGGAGTAAGCGCTGTTGCACAGGATGCTGCAATCGCTGCATTTTTTATGTAATCTGTCTGGTCGCTGGATGACTGGATACTGTGACGGCTGAGCATCGCATAATCCATTCGCATACCGCCGGAACCGCAGTTTTCAATGATCAGATCCGGATATTTGATAAAAATAGAATCTAGCCATGCAAGATATGCACGGTTATGTTCCAGAAGACCATCTCCAAGACTGTCGGAATCTACCTCCGTACCGATTCCGCTGTTGATATTATAGTCCATTTTGATATAGCCGACACCATATTCATTTACCATTCTGTCAATTACAGAAGTTGCATAGTCCTGCACTTCCGGATTTCTGAAATCCAGCTGATATCTGCACTGGTCGGATACAATCTTTCCATGTCTTCTGAAAAACCAGCTCTTTGGAATCTTATCGATATTCGGGCAGTCAAAACCAACTGTTTCAATTTCCAGCCAGAGACCTGGGATCATTCCTTTTTCACGGATATATTTAATTGGTTTCTCGATGCCACCCGGATATCTCTGCACGGAAGGTTTCCATTCACCTACACCGGCCCACCAGTTAGTGTCCGTGTACCATCCACAGTCAATGCAGAAATATTCGCATCCTGCATCTGCCGCTGCGTCAATAAGAGGAAGCAGTTTTTCTGTTGTAGAATCCCCAAACAGACAGTTCATGTAATCGTTAAAAATAACTGCAAGTTTTTCATTATCTTTATTAGGGCGGCGGATCTTACGGCGGTATTTCGTCATCTCTACAACTGCTTTTTCAAATCCTCCATTAACAACAGAGACGGCCGCCGGCACTGTGATAAAAGATTTACCCGGCTTCAGGCTTTTATGCCACTGGCTTTCCCATTCAGTAGGGCCGGATAACACGAAATATATTTCACCGGATATTTCATTTCCGTCATTTGTGATCATCAGGTTATGGTCCTTTACTGTAGGGAACATTAATTCACTGCTCTCTGCAACTTCCCAGTACCAGGAGCCATTGTTCTCAATCTGCCAAAGAAATGTTGCACCGGTTTCTTCATTCTCAAGGCATCCCATAGGAAGAAATTCCTGGGTAGACCAGGAACCAAGATTCTGCTCATAAATACGTTTTGTAGACTGCGCAAGGTTGATCGGATTTAATCCCATTTCAGGCAGCGTGCGGGATTCCCAGCGGCACTCATCATACCATGAATTATGCGCTGTATGCAGACGCATTTTCCGGTTCCACGGTTTATTTCCGCCGACAGATGCATACTGGTATGCGAAAGAAGAAACATATTCAATCTCCCGTGTTTCCTCACTTTGATTCGTCACTTCTGTCCAGGAACGTATTGTCTGAACATTATCATAAAACTGATAATGACTGATCAGCTGCAGACCCTGATATTCCTGCACGATTTCAAGTTTTCGACCTTTTTCATTTTTGTAATCACGCATCTCACGATATACAGCCCAGCATCCGGGAACACTTCCCGTATGTTTTCTTCCTCGGTGATCTGCGCTGCCATATCCTGTTTCCTGATATTGCACCAGATATCCATTTTCCCATGCATTTTCCGGCATTGCTTTTTCATTAAACGGAGCCGTTCCAAGATGAATCAGACGGATTTTTTCATCGTCGATCAGAGCAAATACCATATAAATTCCATTTTCATTGATCTTAATAAGTCGAGTCATTGTTGTCCTCCTTTACATTCTGTTAAGTACAACTACAATACAACTTGACAATTGGCCGATTGTCTGAAGAAATATGTTTTAGTGATTATACTTATATATTAGAATATATAGGGAGATTTTCAATGGAATTTGTCTAATAACTTGTATTGATTCGAAGAAAAAGAAAAAATACTTGTACTTTTATTTGTTCGATATGGTGAAATTTTTAGCCATAGGGCGTTCAAAATAAAGCGCTCCTCTTTTCTGTAAATAGTCTACTCTGTAATATAATATTTTTTTACATTATCCCTCAATTTCTCAAATAAAGGATAATAGACATTAATAATATCCTGAAATTTTTCAGCTGCAAAAGTGCCGTCATAATCATGTGCAAGTTGATTTCTTGCACGCAGCATCTGGAGCCATCTGTCATCGTCAATTATTTTATTAGTAAAAGACTGATGTAAAGTTTCTCTTGGTGATCCGATTGCAAAATCCAAAATGCCAAGCTGTTTAATAAGGATATCCTTCATTACTTTCCAGGAAATATCAAAAGTCAGGTTAAAATTCAACACAGTACCTTCCAGTACAAAATCTGCCTTCGGATCAGCATGTCTGCTCTTTTCAAGATTTTTCAGGCTGCTACAAAAAGTATTATAACGATTAATATATTTGCTTTCCATATTTCTCAATATCCTCCTTCAAGAATTTATTTTTTATACTTTCATATTCAAAAATATCAATTTTTCGAAGTGTATCAATATCTGCCAGTTCATCTTCCAGATGCAGGATATCCTTACATCCATATACAACAAAATCAATATCACTGGTCGGTGTCGCTGTCCCTGTTGCAAAAGATCCGAACAGATCTAAACGCTGTACACCGTTTCTTTTACATATTTGAGATACCTGATCAATTAAATCTGAAATTGGCATTACATTCAATGGTCTCACTCCTTTTTACTGCAGGTAATTCGATAATACTCTCTTTCAGTCCTTTATAATTTATAACAATATAATCCATAAACAAAAATCATTTTTTTCCAACTAATTCCTGTTATTTTCTGTTTATAGGAATTATAACATTGTTTAGACGCTATTGTCAGTATAAAGATTTCGACAGCGAAATTCCCCTTACTAACTGAATAGGGGGGCGCCATTAATAAGAAATTTTTTTGGGAGCCATATATAGGAACAATTATTATAATTAAATTCTCCGCAGGAATCGTTTTAATCGAAATGCAACGATTTGCTTTTTCGTTTCAATTAAAATGCAACGATTATCGTTTTAGGTTCGTATAAATTAAACAAGCAAAATAAGTTTTATAACTGTCTAAAATATAATAAGAGCAATCAAAAAACTGCTTATAAGTCTTTTGGAATCAATAATATATTTACAGGTATCTCCCTAAAATAAAAAAATTAATCCAAAACCAACCTGTACATTACCCAAAGGGGAACTATAATCATGACAAAGATTAAAAACACAAAGAAGGGCATGGCAAAAAAGACATTAAGTATGTCACTTGTTGTTGCAATGCTTGCTACTTCTAATGTGCCGGTATGGGCTGCTGAGTTCAGCGATGGATCTGACGCTGCTGTAGCATCTGAAGCAGAAGCTCCTGTTGTTGATGCCGCAGATGAATTTTCAGATGCTGAAACAGACACTCCTGTTGTTGAAGACACAACAGACACTCCTGTAGCGCAGGAAGTTGATGATGGCACAGAAGTTAATAAAGAAAACTATACTGTTTCAAATCTGAAACTTAGTGAAGTTGGTGAATGGGGAAAAGACGCTATTAAAGTAGCTTCCGGAAGTATTACAAATAAAGGTGTAGCTGTTACAGGATTTGAGTATACTTGGATGGCTGATGGTGTAGAAGCTGCTGATACTGCTCATGCAACAGGTTATGTTACAAATCTTTCCGATTTGAGCTATACTCCTGTTAAAGAAGATTACGGTAAAACTATATCTTTAAGAATTTATCAGCTCGGAGGAGCTACAACAACTTATTCAACTATATTTAGTGTTGTTCTTACTGGCGGTGTTGTTAAGGCGCAGGATTTAACTGATGCTTTTACAAATGCAGGCGGAGCTCTTACATTTGATACTAGCAAATACCCGAATATGACTGGCAATAATAGTAATACTGTTAGCTATAATGGTGAGGAAAACAAGCCGACTCCTAATAAAACTTACAAGTATGAATATAAAGTAGGTGGACAGACAAAGCAGACAATTACTGAAGCACAGATTGACTGGCATTATGAGGTAGAAGGAAACGACTTCACAAACGTAACAAACAAGCCAATCACTGTTTACGGAACTATTTTCGGAACAGATGATCCTTCTTCACCAGCATATGGATTTACAGGAAAAACAGCTACCGCTACTTATACAATTACTCCTTTAGTAATCACAGCCGATAATCTAAAACCATCTTTTGTAACAACTTCTTTCGGCTATACTGGTGGCGTACAGGAATTTAAAAAGAGCGATGTAAAGCTGGAAGTAGAAGTTAATTCTGATACCCAGAAAAGAATTGATATTACAGAAGCTTTAAATCCTGATTTTTCTATTAATGGAACTGATTCAGCAGTAGGCACAGGATACACAATTACATCTGATGCATGGCTTAACTTTGCTGATACTGACGCAGCTAAAAAAATCCTCAAAAATTTTACTGATGATAATGGAAATACTATAGATCATCTTGCTGCATCTGCAAAAACAGAAAATACATATGCGATTGTTAAACGTAATCTGAGTGAATGCACTGGTAAAATTACAAAAGAATATAATATCAGCACATTTAAGAATAAAACTACAGCAACTATTGACAAAGATGACATCACATTAACTGGCAAGGATGGAAAATCATTTAAGCTGAGTTCTATGGCTAATGACGTTGTTGTTCAGGTTAATAAAGTTGTTTTTGATGCTGCAAACGCAGACAAAAAAGGAACTGTAGATGGTGCTGTTACAATTAGCTATTCTTCAGATTCCACAAATGTGGAAGGAACTGTTACTCTTCCAATTACTCTTGTAAATAGATCTATTGGAGATGTGTGGGCTTTATTTGATGGAGATGCCACAGGTGTGAAGCTTTCAACATCTAAAAAAGATAGCAATATCAAAACTGTTCCATATACAGGTGAAGCTTATTCCTTAGATACTAAGAAAATTAAATCTATCGAAATTACTGAACTTAATAATGGTAACAGCAAATTAACAACTTCTGATTATTCTATTTCTTATGATGACAATGTAAATGCTGGTTATGTAAAAGTAACAATTACTGGAAAAGATTCATTTGCCGGAAGCACAAAAGAAGTATACTTTAAAATTGCACCTGATACTGTAACTGATACTGTAGCAAATACATCAAAAGATGCAAATGCTGGTGATTTTACAGCTAAATCTAAAGTTACAGTAAATACTGCTAACAATTATGATGCTTCTTTATACAAAGATGCAATGGGATTAAAATTTGAAACAGTATTAGATAATTCTAATCCTGCAAAGAAATTAACCCTTACATATGATAAAGATTATACAGTGAAGTATTATTATGTACATACTAATGATGTAAGTACTATTACTTCTAAAGCACTTATTGAGGCAAACGCAGGAACTAATGTACCTGGAGATTATGTATTTGCAGTTGCAACACTTGCAAAAGATGGAAACTATACAAAAGCAAGTGGTACAAACGAACTTATTGCATGGTCCAAGATTGAAAAGAAATCTATCAGCAATGTAAGCGTTACAGTTGAAAAACCTTCTTACACATTTACAGGTGAAGAAATTTCTGCAAATGTTGTTGTAAAAGATGGATCTGTTACTCTTGATAAGGGTATTGATTATACCCTCAAATATAAAGATAATATCAATGCCGGTACAGCTACTGTAATCGTAGTACCAACTAAGGGAAGTGAATACGATGACGGCACAACAGCTACAGCTACATTTGAAATCACCCCTGCCAAAGCAGAAGATGTTAAAGTTACATTAGCTGCAAATGGTACAAAAGCAGACAAGGTAGCTGGTAATACATTTAAATATTCTGGCAGACAGATAAAACCGTTAGTAGAATCTGTAATGTTAGGCAAAGTAGATGTAACAAAATACTTTGATGTTACTTATGTAACATACGGAGATAATGTAAACGCAGGTAAGGAAATGGGAAGCGTTACTATTTCTCCAAAAACAACTAATAGTAACTTTACAGGAACTAAAACACAGAAATTTAACATTCAGGGAAAAGAACTGACAGGTACATTAAAGCTTTATTATACAGATAAAACAAAAGTAACAGTTGATCCAATTTCTAAAGAGGTTGATTTCGGATATCGTGATAACTTTACATATGATGGAGAAGCTCAGAAATTCGGAAGCGAAACCTTTACACCTGCCACTGGTATTAAAGCTACAAAGGATACTGATTACGAAATCAAATATATTAATAATGTTAATGCAGGAGTTGGTTTTGTTGCAGTAGTAGCTAAAGGAAATTATGAAGCAAATACATTAACATTAAAAGATGCAAATGGCGATGTACGTGATATTAGTAATGGACACAATGTTGGTTATACTGTTGAAAAAGGTGTTTTATATCAGCATGATTATTTAACTGGAGAGAAATCTGTTCTTCAGAAAAATATCGTTGATTTAGCATATTTCGATATTGAGGCTTCTTATTTCACTGCAAGAAATATCACTGTATCTAATGGCGCATATGCCGGCGGAAAACCAGTTACACCTCAGGTAAGTGTTACAGTTAATGGAAAAACTTTAGTAGAAGGTACCGATTATAAACTTGTACTTAGTTCCATTGACGGAAAAACTACACCAGATAAATTTGTAGATGCAACAACAACTAAACCATATCAGGTTGAAGTAGTTCCAATGGGTGGATATTCATTCAACGATGTATATGGAACAGCAGCTTTTGTATGGGGAATTGACAAAAAAGACCTCAAAGATTGTACTGTAGTTGTAGATAAGAATCTGAAAGCAACAGTAACAAACGGTAATGTTATCGAAGAAAAAGAAAGCTTTACAGTAAAAGATAACGGTGATGGAACAGCTACCGTATCTGTAGTTGATGGCGGAAAGAACTACACAGGTTCTGTTAATGTTGAGATCGGTGGAAGAAAAGTCGGTGCTCCAATGATCAGCAATGTTAAAGTTGTTGGCAATAAAGCTACTGTAGTCCTTTCTGATGAAGTAGACGGAGCTTCTGGTTATGACTATGTAATTTCTACAGATAAAGACTGCATTACAAAGAAAAATTACGCAGCTGTAAACAAAAACCAGGCTAAGACATCTACAGCATTCAAATATGTAGATCAGGGCACATATTATGCATACTGCCATGCTTGGACACGTGATGCAAACGGTAAGAAAGTATTCGGAGAATGGTCCAATGGATTCCAGTTCTCTGTAACAGCAACTACACCGGATGCTCCAGTTATCAAGAGTGTAAAAGTAAGCGGATCTACAGTTAAAGTAACATATGAATTATCTGCTAATGCAACAGGTTACGATGTAGTTCTTGGAACATCCTCCAAGAAAGATAATGGTGAGTTACGTCCATATAATTATGGCGCTCACAAAGTACTTAACCTCAAAGAGAGTACAGTAACAGCTACATTCAAGAATGTACCAGCTGGAACATGGACAGTCGGAATGCATGCATTCAACAGAACATCTCTTGATGGCAAAAAAGTATTCAGCCCATGGTCAAACTTAAAAACAGCTAAAGTTAAATAATCCATTTGGGTAATTAATACAGATTCCTAAAAAGAAGGCTCCGGTCATTGCGACTGGAGTCTTTCTTTATATCCGCTGAGCAGTTTCTGGCTGGCAATTTCACGCATTAAATCAACATAATCTGTCATAGACGTTGCAGAAGTTGTGTGCTATATTGATTATATAAGAATAATTCTTTCGATGTACCAGACCACTGATTTGGTACAATGCAACTCCAACACAAAACCACTATTATTTCCAAGGAGGATTTGAAAGATGAAAAAGAAATTGTTAGCTTTATTACTGGCTTCTTCTATAGCTCTAATGAATGTTGCTCCTGCATATGGTACAGACATTTTTACTGACCCGGATAATGCGGCAAACGAAGATGTAATTTCTGTTCCTGAGGAGCTTGATAACAATGGAGAGTTCAATGACACTGAAGATGAGTTTACTTCGGAACAGACAGATGATGATTTCTTTTCGGATGAAAAGGAAATGCCTTCTGTTCAGGAGGGGGACACGTTGGTTGCAAATGCAGGTCAGGGAATAACAGCTGGTACTTCCACATATTCCTCAAAGTCTTCCTTTGGCCGGAGAAAGGCTCTTTCCCAGCTTCAGGGTATGGGAATCAACAGCGGATCTTACAGCTGGAACTGGGCAAATCCTGAATATACTTTCTATTATACAGATGAGACAGGAAATCTTCACATTGTTGCCTGGAAAGATCAGACTTTATACGATGCTACCTGCAATTCCAATCTTAATGTTATCAATGTAACAACAGTAAAGCTTCCGCTTCCATTGTGGGGAGGATTCTATGCTGCACCAGACGGGAATTTTTATGTTGCAGTAGGGCAGAAGAATCTGAACGAAGACAACAGCATAACGGCTGTCCGGATTCTCAAATATAGCCGTGCCTGGAAACTGCTTGGTGCAACGGACATTGGTGGCGGATATACAAATATGTTTGAAGGAATCTACATTCCTTTTGACGCTGCTTCCCTGCGCATGACCCAGATCGGTTCTACCCTGATCGTACACACAGGACGGGAAATGTATGGGATGGAAGGGATACATCATCAGAGTAATATCACTTTTGTCATTAACACTCAGGATATGACGCTTATTAATTCAGATATGCCTTATTGCAGCCATTCCTTTAATCAGTTTGTTGTAAATGACGGCTCTCATGTGTATTTTCTGGATCATGGGGATGCTTATTACAGAGGTCTGATCCTGTCCTCCTTCTCTGCATATTCCGGTGGATATATTGCCCAGGATCATGCTGTAAATATCTTTCCTTTTATGGGGGCTACAGGTGATAATTA